>ERZ773192.4047-NODE-4047-length-10212-cov-3.482229_pt1 | contig 10212 bp, 6 predicted proteins | sample MGYA00581010_ERZ773192 | MGnify/ENA primary metagenome ERZ773192 (study PRJEB29015, sample SAMEA2737741) | human gut metagenome | biome: human gut; feature: human-associated habitat; material: faeces | place: China | collected 2012 ...
TGTTAAAAAATATAATTGGAAAAGTAGGAAAAAGATACAATATAGGTAGACCAAGAGTTGTTGTAGGAGTACCATCAGGAATTACGGAAGTAGAAGAAAGAGCTGTAGAAGAAGCAGTAATGCAGGCAGGAGCAAAAGAAGTTTATTTAATAGAAGAACCAATGGCAGCAGCTATTGGAGCATCTTTAGATGTTGGAGAACCAAGTGGAAATATTATTGTAGATATTGGTGGTGGAACAACAGAAGTAGCTGTAATATCATTAGGAGGAATAGTTGTAAGCCACTCATTAAGAGTTGCAGGAGACGAATTAGATGAAGAAATCGTAAACTATATAAAACGTGAAATGAACTTAGCAGTGGGAGATACAACAGCTGAACAAATTAAAATGCAATTAGGATGTGCAATGCCACTTATGACAGAAATGTCAATGGAAATAAGAGGTAGAGATTTAACAACAGGATTACCTAGAAATATGACAATAACATCAACACAAGTAGAAGAAGCAATAAAAGAATCAATAACAAAAATAGTTGATATAGTTAAATTGACTTTGGAAAAAACACCACCAGAATTAGCAGCAGATATTATGGAAAAAGGAATAGTACTTGCAGGTGGAGGAGCATTAATAAAAAATCTAGACAAATTATTAAGTACTGAAACAGGCATGCCTGTATATATTGCAGATGAACCATTAGACTGTGTCGTAAGAGGAGCAGGAAAAACATTAGAAGATATAGAACGTTTGGGTAGAGTATTAGTTAATGCTCGAAATAAAAAATACTAGTTTTAAAATAATTATAATTTTATCTGCGTCAAGTTCTATTTAAAACGCAGTTACATACAAAAGTATGCGCTTTTGATTTTTAAATAGAACTTTCCTTGCTAAAATTTAATTCTTTTAAAACTCAAGAATAGGAGTAGAAAATGTACAGAAACAAAAAAAGTGGAATTATAGGAATAGTTGTAACTGTAATAATTTTAATATTAATTGTAATATTTTCAAATGGTAAAAGTAATAGTAACTTTTTTGAAAATGCTGCAACTAATTTAGTTATGCCAATACAAAATGGTTTAACATATCTAAAAAACAAGCTAAGTGGTAATAGTACATTTTTCGCAGATATCAATAATTTAAAACAAGAAAATGAAAACTTACAAAAGAAAAATGATGAATTGGAACAATCATTAAGAGAACTGGAAAATATAAGAACACAAAATGAAACATTAAAAGAATATTTGAATCTGACTGAAAAATATGGAGAATACAAAACAATACCAGGATATGTAATAAATAAAGACATAAGTAATTATTCAAAAACAATAGTTATAAATATAGGTAGTGATGATGGAGTAAAAGAAAATATGACAGTAATAGGAAATGAAGGTCTAGTTGGACATGTAATTTCAGTAACATCATCAACAGCAAAAGTTCAAACAATAATAGATACAGCAAGTTCTATAAGTTGTTCAATGAGTACAACCAAAGATAGTATAGTATGTAAAGGAACACTTGATGAAGAATCAGCATTAAAAGCAATGTATTTACCAACAGATGCAAATATAATTCAAGGTGATAGCGTAGAAACATCAGGACTTGGAGGAATATACCCAAAAGGAATACATGTAGGAACAATAAAAAAAGTTTCTAATAGTAAAAATATGACAGATAGATATGCAATAGTGGAAACAGCAGTTGATTTTAGCAAGTTGGATACGGTGCTTGTTGTTACGAACCAATAGAAAGGAAAATGTTAAAAAATGAAAAAAACGATAATTAATATAGTTTTAATATTAACAATACTAATTATATATTATTTGCAATCAAACTTTTTTACATGGTTTAACATAGCTGGAATATTACCCAATTTATTTATAATATTAACATTATTTATTGGATTATTTTCAACAAGAACAATGGGAACAATATATGGAATTGTAATAGGATTAATACTAGACTTACTATTAGGTAACAATGTTGGAGCAAATGCAGCAACATTAGGAATAATAGGATTTTTAGCAGGTGAATTTGACAGAAATTTTTCCAAAGATAGTAGAATGACAATAATGTTAATGGTACTTTGTGCTACAATCTTAGTAGAAAGTGCAAATTATTTATTAAGATATGTGATATTATCAATCAATGTAGAAATATGGAGTTTTATAACAATTTTAGTAATAGAAATAATATTTAATTGTATATTAACAATAATTTTATATCCATTAATACAAAAAGCAGGATATTATATAGAAAATGAATATAAAGGAAACAAAATTTTAACAAGATATTTTTAAAAAATAAGTTCAAAAACGTGGCAAACAAAAATAGAAGAAAAAAAGGAAGAAGGTGAAGGTTTGATAGGCAGAAGTTGGAAAAAGCCAAACATAAATCTAAGATTTAATTTATTAGTTGTATTTACATATATTGCAGGAATTATTTTAATAGTAAGACTATTTAACCTTCAAATTGTGCATGGAGCAGAATATAGAGAAGAATCAAATACACGATTAACAAGAGAAACAACAGTAGAAGCGGCAAGAGGAGCAATATTAGACAGAACAGGAACAACATTGGTAAGTTCAAACATGACTTTTTCTTTAGAATTATATAAAACTAAAATTGATAATAATGGATTAAATGCTTCGATTTTAAATATTATACAAGTATTAGAAAAATATGATATCAGTTATCCAGATTCATTGCCAATAACAATAAATCCATATAATTATACAATATCTGAGGATACTCTAACAAAATGGAAAAAAAGTAATAATTTAGATGAAAATGCAACAGCAGAAGAAGCATTTGAAAAATTAAAAAATAAATATGAAATAACTAATACAAATAATTTAGAAGAAATTAGAAAAATTATGAGAATTAGATACGAAATATCACAAAAAGGTTATAGTAGTACAAAATCAATAACATTAGCAAGTGGATTACCAAGAGAAGCAGTAGCAGAATTCAGCGAAAGTTCATCAAAATTCCCAGGAATAAATATAGTAGTAGATCCAGCAAGGGAATATACATCAGGAACATTAGCAGCACATATTTTAGGATATGCTTCACAAATAAGTTCAGAAGAATATCAATCAAGAAAAGATACATATACACAAAATGACATAATTGGAAAGACTGGAATTGAAGCAGTTTTTGAAGAATTTTTAAAGGGAAAAAATGGAACAAAACAAATAGATATGGATGTTGATGGAACAATAACAGGTGAATATACATCAAAAGAGGCAGTTGCGGGTTCAGATATAGTACTTACAATAGATGCAAACTTACAAAAAGTAACTGAAGATGCATTAGCAGCAAATATACAAAAAATTTCATCAGGTGGATTTGGAAAAAGGTATGATGCTAGAGCAGGTGCTTGTGTAGTTATGAATGTAAATAGTGGAGAAATCCTTGCAATGGCAAGTTATCCAACATATACCCCAGCAGATTTTGTTGGAGGTATCAGTACAGAAAATTGGAATAAATATAATAATGATATATCACATCCATTAGTAGATAAAGCTATACAAAATTCATATTCACCAGGATCTACATTTAAAATGATAACAGCAATAGCAGGACTTGAATCAGGTGTAATAAATACAAATACAACAATAAATGATACAGGAAGATATACGAAATATAGAGACTATCAACCAGTTTGTTGGTATTATACAGATTATCATAGAGGACATGGATCATTAAATGTATCAGGAGCAATTGAAAAATCATGTAACTTCTTCTTCTATGAAACAGGTGACAGAATGGGAATAGACACACTTGCAAAATATGCAAAATATTTTGGATTAGGAACTAAAACAGGAATAGAATTACAAGGAGAAACATCAGGGCAATTAGCTAGTAAAGAAACAAAAAGTAAATTGCGCCCAAATAGTAGTGATGGTAATTGGAATCCAGGAGATACATTACAAGCCTCAATAGGACAAGGAGACAACGAATTTAGTCCATTACAAATGGCAAAATATATAAGCATACTTGCAAATGGAGGAAACAAAATAGAACCAACAATAATAAAAACAATAAGAAATGCAAATGGTTCAGAAAGCTCAAAAGAAGATATAAAGAAATTTGTAAATAATAAATTAGGAATTCAAGAAGAAGAAACAGAAGACTTACAAATACAACAAAAAAATCTAGATGCAGTACTAAAAGGTATGGAATCTGTTACACAAGATTCAGAAGGTACGGCATATGTAAGATTTAAAGATTTTGGTATAAGTGTAGGTGGTAAAACAGGTTCTGCAGAAGCACCAGGAAACAAAGTAAATGCATGGTTTGTAGGATTTGCACCATTTGAAAATCCGGAAATAGCAATAGTAGTTATGGTAGAAAATGGTGGGCATGGAAATTATACGGCAGAAGTAGTTAGAGACATTATGGAAGAATATTTTGGAATGAATACACAAACTGTAGAAGAAGATATGAGTGCTAAACCATATATACAAATAATGAATTAATAAAAAGGTTTATGGGTATCCTTTATAAAAACCCAAATTTATATTTAAGGATGTAAAAATGAGAAGTACTATTATAAGCATAAATTTAAGAAAAGATGAAATTGTAATAAAACTAAATGAAAGTGCAGCACAAGAACAAATAGTAGAAGGATTAAAAAAGAAATTAACAGAATTAAAAAAACTATATAAAGACGAAAAAACCCCAATAAGAGTAACAGGAAAAATATTAAAAAATAAAGAAATAGATGAGATACAAGAATTAATAAAATCAAAAATTGATGTAGAAATAGAATTTGACAGTCCAAAAGGATTAGGATTATCAAATATTAAAAAAACATTTGAAAAAGAAATAGCAACATCTGAAACAAAGTTCCATAGAGGTTCATTACGTTCAGGTCAAAGATTAGAAACTGAAGGAAGTCTAGTAATACTTGGTGATGTAAACTCAGGAGCAGAAGTAATTGCATCAGATAATATTGTAGTGTTAGGAGCATTAAGAGGATTGGCACATGCAGGTGCAAAAGGAAATAAACAAGCAATTATAGCAGCAGGATTATTTGATGCTGTTCAAGTAAGAATTGCAAATGTTGTAAAAGAAATAAATAGAGATGAAGAACCATTACACAAGCAAGCATATATAAGTATTGTAGAAGGAAAAGTTATTATTGACTAATAAAATACTTATAAAAATTTAACTAAGTGATAATAAAATTAAGTAATAGTCCTTCAACTAATTAATAATAAAAGCAAAATGCAAAATAGAATTTCATCATGAACATCTTCTTTATAAAGAAAAAACAATAAACCTAGAATAATAAGGTCATCTAAATATAATTTAATACCCAGAAATTCAACTATGGGATGTTCCAAATCAGAGTTGAATAAAGATTCAAGATTAATATGGGCAAAATTATTATTATATTTATATGACCTTTTTTGTGTACCATTAAAGTTTCCTAAATTAGAATTATTTTCATTATCATTATAATTAGCAGAATTTGAATCAGACAAATTGTTTACTAAATTATTAGAATAGCTATTATAAAGTTTAGGGGAATAATGGTTGCGTTTTAGATAATATGTATAATATGGATAATGATTATAATAAAACATATTATTTTTTCTCCGTATTAGAATTATTGTTAAAATTATTATCAGCCTTTAAAATTTCAGCAATTTTAGTAAAATTCATTAAATTAGCATATTGATCTAACTTTTCTTTTTTATTCTCTCTAAGGTAGGGCTTTAGGGAAGCAAGCAAATTGGAGCGTGGATCATTTGAATTATTCATTTTTTCCATAATATTTTTAGCTTTCATAATGGTATTTATATCAATTTTACCAAAATCAAAATTATTTAAATTATTAGATATTGTTGTGCTAGCATTATTATTACAAGCATTAGAACTGGTATTTGTGTTAGTGTTATCAGACTGAGGACTATTAGAATCACTATTATTCATCATTTTAGAAAAGTTGTCTAACATTTCTGGAGGAATATTGGACATTATCTTAGAAACATCACCATTTTTCATCATATCATTTAATTTATTAATAGTATTTTGGTCAATATTAAAATTATTACTCACATAAATCACCTCTATAAATTATATTCAAAATATTAAAAATATGTTACAAAATAGAAAAAAACATACGGAAAATAAGCAAAATTTACATAAACAGTAACTTTTTACAAAAAATGCAATTTAAAATTGGAAAAAGCTTGAAAAAACCATCTGTACAAGGTATAATATAAAAGAGAGTTATTGTAAACTAAGGAGGTTTATTATGAAAAGCAAGATATTTAAAACTATGGTTGTATTAATGATACTTGCAACATTAACCTTAACCAATTTTATTTATGTTGGTGCAGGGCTTTTTAGTTATGCTGCAAGTGATGTAGAAACAAACCATAAAAATGTTGAATTTACAACAAATTTAAAAGACGACAAAACTTTAACTTTAGGAGTCACAGTAAAAAATGAAGGATATTTTAATGGAGAAATTACAATAGAAAATAGTAATTTTAAATTAAAATCTTCAAATAGTGAATATGTAAATAAAGTTGAAGAAAATAAAATAGCATTAAATCAAATTAATGCTGGTACAAAAGCTCAAATAGAAGTAGAAATAGAACCTATAAAAGATGAGCAACTAAATGTAGGCTTATTAAGTGCTGAAACAAAAATAAATTTGAGTGGTACATATAAAGATAGAACAGAAAAAAATATTAACATTAAATCAACAAGAAATGTTAAATTAGACTATACTTATTCTAAAGAAGACAATGTAGAAAATGGTATAGATTTAATAACAAATAAAATAACTAATGTTAATGGTGAAGAAAAAAGAGTAATTCAACTTTCTTTAAATATGGGATTAAAATCAAATGAATATCCAACAAAAGAAATAAAAACAGAAATTACATTACCAGAAATTAATGGAGAAAAACCAACAGTAGTAGCAAAATCTAATTTTAATACTATGACAAATTTTGGATATAATTATGATGGAAATTCTAAAATAGAATTAAACTTTACAAATGAACCAAATTCAGAAAATAAAATATTATGGAAAAAACAAGGAACAGAAAATATAATCTTAACACTTGTTTATAATAAAGATGCAAAAGTAGAAGATACAAAAATTGCATTAAAAGAAGATGTAAAATTATATGATAATAATACATTAAGTGCGGAAAATGCTGTAATAATAGATAAACAAGAAAAAGATGCAATGATCCAAATATCAACTTCAAATACAGAAAATGTTATTTATAAAGGAAAATTAAATTCAAATATAGAACGTAATTATGCATCAAAAACAACAATAGAAGTAAATATAGCAAATGTAGGAACAGGAATTGATTTAAAAGAAAATGCTAGTAACTATGTTTTACCAGAAGACAAAACAGAAAAAGCAGAAGTAAAATATAATAAAACATATATAAATAAAGAAAATTTTGACAAAATATTAGGTCAAAATGGAACAATGACAATTTTAAATCAAAATAGTGAAGTTTTAACAACAATAACAAATGCAAGCCAAATTGACGAAAACGGAAATATAGTTGTTGACTATGGAGAAAAAGAAGTAACTTCAATAGAAGTAAAAACTTCTAAACCAGTAGCAGAAGGAAACTTAGAATTAAACCATGTAAAAACAATAGTACCACAAAATATAACAAAACAAGCTACATCAATAAATACACAAATAGAAGTAACATATGGAACAGAAACAACTCAAAAAGCAGAAAATAATATGACTCTAGAAAATGCTGTTACAGAAACTTCATTACAAGTAAGTAGAAATACATTATCAACAGTAGTAGCAAATAATGTGGAAATAAGAGCAATATTAAAATCAAATAATGAAAAATATAATTTGTATACAAATCCAAGTTTACAATTTGAACTACCAGAAGCAGTAGAAAGTGCAACAATAACAGGAATAGACTTAATTTATGAATCAGAATTAAAAATTAAGAATTACAATATTAATGGTAAAACAATAACAGTAAACTTAGAAGGAACACAAACATCTTATAAAGAAGATGGAATAGAAGGTGCTATATTAGTATTAAATACAGAATTAAAACTAAATAGAAAAGCGCCAACACAAGACAGCAAAATAGTGATGACAGTAAATAATGGTGGAGAAACATCAACACAAGAAAGTGCAACAAAAGTAGTAGCACCAACAGATATGACTGTAATAAATAATATTAGTAGTTTAGGTGTAGAAACAATAGGACAAGAAGAAAGTACAAAAGCAACATTAGCAAGAGGAGAAAACAGCAAAGAATTAAACACAAATATAGAAGTTATAAATAATAATGAAAATACTATGAAAAATGTAAAAATATTAGGTACTTTTGCAACAAAAAATAATGACAATAATATCAATACAAAAATAACACAAGGAATTCAAATTTCTGGTGTAGAAAATGCAAAAATATATTACTCAGAAAATGAAAATGCAACAACAGATTTACAAAATACAGAAAATGCATGGAAAGAAACAATTGAAGATGGAACAACAGTTAGAAAATATTTAGTAGAAGTTCCAGAAATGCAAACAGGATCTAGCGTAGAGGGAACATTTAAAACAGAGATACCACAAGCACTAGAATACAATCAACAAGCAAAACAAGGATATACAGTAAATTATGAAAATGCAACAACAGGTGCAACAAATGAGATAAAAGCAACTACAATAAATATGGAAACTGGAATTGGGCCAAAAGTAGAAACAAAAATAACAGCTACTTCATTAGGAAATGAACTTACAGATACAAGTACAGTAAAAAATGGAGAAGTTATAAAATATAAAATAGCAGTTTCAAATGTTGGTAGTGAAGATGTAAAAGATATAACAGTTCAAGGAACAGTACCAGAAGGAACAACTTTAGTAGAACCAGAAGCAAATTATGAATATACAGGATCTTCATATTATAAAGAATTAAACAGCAAAACTTATGAAACAAAAATAGATATGTTAAAAACAGGAGAAGTTATAACGAAAGAATATGAAGTAAGAGTAAAATCAGATACAGCAGTAGGAACAAAATTAATAGCAACAAATAATATAAAATATGGAGATGTAAGCAAAGAAGCAAAATCTCCAGCAGTAACAACACAAACAGGAAATATACGTGTAACTGTAAAAAGAGTAACAGATAGAAGAACAGACTTATATGAATCTGGAATGGTTCAATATTTTGCAATTATAGAAAATATATCAAACAAAACACAAAATGATGTAAAAGTAACAACAAATTTATCAAATTCATTATCAGTAAGCAGATTAATGTTAATTGATAATTTACCACAAGAAACTGTAAGTGATGAAGATGTAAACAATTCTTTACAAGATAGTGGTGTTGCAACAGAACAAAATGATTCGGAATTACAAGAAACAACAGATGAATTAGCAAAAGTTGAACAAATAGAATATAAAGATGAACTAAATGTTGGAACAATAGAACCAGGAAAAAATAAAGTATTAAGTTATGATTTAAATATCAATAAATTATCAAATGTAGATAATATAGACTTTTCAGTAGCAGTAAAAGCTGATGGAATAGATTACAACTCAAATACAGTAACAGATAATGTTACAAAAGCAACTGTAAGCATGTCAATGACAGCAAATCCTGAAACTAAATATTTAAAAGCAGGAGATACACTAGAATATACAATTACAGTAAAAAATACTGGAACTCAAAGAATAGATGGACTAGAATTAAAAGATGAAATTCCAGCAAGCTTAACAGTAAATAAAGTAACAATAGATGGAACAGAAGAAATAGCACTAAAAGAAGTAAATAAATTAGATATAACACTAAACATTGCAGCAGGTTCTGAAATGACAATAAAAGTAGAAACAATAGTTAATTATTCAGAATCAAGAACAGAAGCAGAAACTATAACAAATACAGCATATGCAGAGTTATTAGCAAATAAAGTAGCTACAACATCAGAAATTACACATATCATTGAAGCAAATACAAGTGATAACAACAATGGAAATAATGGAAACAATCAAGTTGATAATAATGATATAGCAAAAGGAACAGCAATAATAACTGGTACAGCTTGGGTAGACGAAGATGGAAATGGACAAAAAGATGACAATGAAAAATCATTATCAGGAATAAAAGTAAAATTATATAATACAGAAACTAATAACTTAGTAAAAGATGCAAATGGAAATACATTAGAAGCAACAACAAAT
>ERZ773192.4049-NODE-4049-length-10209-cov-24.858578_pt1 | contig 10209 bp, 10 predicted proteins | sample MGYA00581010_ERZ773192 | MGnify/ENA primary metagenome ERZ773192 (study PRJEB29015, sample SAMEA2737741) | human gut metagenome | biome: human gut; feature: human-associated habitat; material: faeces | place: China | collected 2012 ...
CCTCGGATTGCTTCGTAACGTTCTTGTCACGGACAACAGCCTTCACGGCAGCTTCAACAACAGAAAAATCCTTGTAATTATCCTTGTTCAACGCATTTACCTTGGCAATGGCTGCATCAACCTTAGTGTAGTCTGCATCTTTGTAAACAAGTGCATTAATCGCATCCTCTATTGCTTTCGCCATTGCATCTACCTCGGATTGCTTCGTAACGTTCTTGTCACGGACAACAGCCTTCACGGCAGCTTCTACACCAGAGAAGTCCTTGTAGTTATCCTTGTTCAGTGCATTTACCTTGGCAATAGCTTCATCAACCTTAGTGTAGTCTGCATCTTTGTAAACAAGAGTTTTAATGGCATCTTCGATTGCTTTCGCCATTGCATCTACCTCAGATTGCTTGGTAATGTTCTTGCCTCGGACAACAGCATTGACAGCAGCTTCTACACCAGAGAAGTCCTTGTAATTATCCTTGTTCAACGCATTTACCTTTGCAATGGCTTCATCAACCTTAGTATAGTCTGCATCTTTGTAAACAAGAGTTTTAATGGCATCCTCTATAGCTTTCGCCATTGCATCTACCTCTGTTTGCTGAGCTTTACTTTTCGCCCGGTCAACAGCATTAATGGAATCTTCTACCGCAGTATAATTTGTATAAAGGTTGCTATCAAGAGCCTTTGCACTTGCGATGGCCGCATCGACAGCTGTGTAATCAGCGAGAATGTTATTGTCATCCCACACAAAAGTTGGATGGCCGATTCCTGCAACCCACTCAACGCCCTCACTGGCATTGGTCTTAAGACCAGCAAGTACATCTGCGGAGGTAAAGTCTGTGACGGCAGTACCTTCTCCATGCGCGAGCGGAGACGGGCCATATTTCGTGTCATTCGGCCAATAGCAATTTTCTACTGTGCCGCCGAGGGCATAAGCCACCCAACAAGTATTTCCATCTTTATCTACGCCCATGTCAGTCGTCGTAACCATACAGTTATTGACTGTTCCCGAACCCGATTGGTCATCCGTATATCCAACAATTCCACCAACAGCGGCCTGAAGGGAGTTGACGACAATCTTACCATCAAACCAACAATCCGTAACCGTTAAATTGCCGTCGAATTTTGCGCCAACAATACCGCCAATGGTATCGAACGGCCAATCAGCTGGGTTCGGTTCAGTGTAATATCCCTCGGAATTTGTGAAATTACCTGTAAGTGTTGCTGTTGAATAGCAACCGGAAATGGTGCAGCCCTGCATGGTAACACCAACGATACCGCCAATATTCTTTTCAATTTTGGTACCGCTGTAAATGCTGCCGGATGTCCAGCAGTTCGTGATTTTGGACTTACCCATCCAGTCAACTAAAATACCTTTACCTGCGGCGCTGTCATCTTTAGGATCAATCCAGATTTCAGCGTCTGCAACACCAAGGTTTTTAACTTCGCCGTTGTAAACACTGCCGAACAGAGCGTTTCTAAGTAAATTATGGGACTCATCCGCGCCCTCAATGTATGATTCATGAGAGTAGAGATTCGAGATCACATGGCCCTGTCCATCAAACACGCCGCAAAAACTGTATTCAGGGTAATCCCCGCCGAGGACAGTACCAATCGAAATCCATTCATGCCCGGATAAATCAAGGTCATTTTCCAAATAGAAAGTTTTTCCTGCAAAATTTGTGGTTCCGGGGTCTGCATTTACAAGCTGTGCCAAACCTGCAAGCTGTTCAGCCGTTGAAATATGATATTCCGAAGCGTCAGGCGCACTCGTATACCAGCTCGTATCCGCTGTGCCTTCCCAATTATCTACTAAAGTTTCTTCAGCAAACGCTGTCATCGGAACAAGTGCCATCACAAGGCACAACGCAAGCAGAAGGCTTAGAATTTTCTTCTTCATTTTCATTTTATTCCTCCAAAATAATTTTTACCCGCTATTTTCTTTCTCCGACAGTGGACACATCGGGGAAGATTTAACCGTAAAAGATGTGTTTACCGGTTAGGACTTCACTATTAAACCACCACCTTTCCAGTAAATGCAAAAAACCGAAGCCAAGGCACAATGAGCCCCGTCTCCGGCAACTTGTTTGTTATAAATTGTATGAAGTAAGACTTAACACGCTGAAAAAACGCCGCTATGTTTGAGACGAAAATAATTGTTGAATTTCCGTTTGCCATAGTCAAATTCTCCCTTCATAATTTCCAATGTAAAAAGGATATAACCCCCAACTCCCAATAAATATACAACAGTATTATAACAGATTTTATCCAAAATTTCAAATAGTTTTCAAATATTCATATCTGCATTTATCAAGATGACATAGATGAAGTAAAGCAGTTGATGAATGAGGTATGGCATACACAAAAATCCATGCTATCAAAGCAACCGTTGATAAAGCCATAGAATATATCTGCAACCTGGACAAAACCGATGAACAAATCTATATTTCGTCTTATGCGTGTGCGCCCGAAACTGCGGCGATTGACTTTAAATATACGCTTGACCATTGCAGGGAAAACAGTCCCAACAAAGCCTATCATCTGATACAGGCTTTTGCTCCGGGCGAGGTCGGTTATGAGGAAGCACACCGCATTGGAAAAGAGCTTGCAGACAAGGTTTTAGAGGGGAAATATTCGTATGTTGTCCGATTTTTGTATTATCTATATTTACCTTCAAACAATTCCCATACAGAAAAAGCCTCTTGTGCTATCTCATCATAAGGCGGTGCTGTAACGCCTAAAGTTGTATTTCCCATATCAGAAAGTCTTAAACTGCACAAATTTACACCGCTCATTTGTTGCCTTATATCTTCTTCCTTGCTAAGAAACCATTCTGCCTCGGTCACAAATAATTTGAAACTCATTTTCTCTATTTCCCGAATTATGTAAAAGTATATGTAATTAAGCTCTATCCACGCTCTACGAAGCGGATTTCCATATAAAGTATTTACTATTTGCTTGGAGTAATCTCCAAGTCCCATTCTCTCCCACTTTTTCTTTAGCAAATCATACAGTATCCACTTTTCCACACTACATCTTCCTTCAACATTATCAAATTCTAAATCCCAATTTCCGTTATAATCAGGATCCATAAATGTAGGTAGAATTGACCGTCCATGAGCTGCTGCATTCCTTATGGCGCACAAATCACTGATAAATCCTATACATTCTTTCATTTTATGTAAAATATCTGGAATGCTGTCTTTCCTAGAATAAACATCATAAAAAATAGTTATAAGTTCTGACAACTCGTTTAACTCTAACTGTTCCATCAAATCCAACAATGGCACAGCATTCTCATCCGTTAAGTAGTCAAACTCATCCGAACTGCCCCTGTAGCTTCTTTTATCTCTTGCCCGCTTAATCAACTTCTCAATTTTAGGTTTCTTGGCTACCCATTCTGATATTACTTCTGCTCCTACATCATGTCCGTCATCAGCAATCCTTATTCTATTGAAATATGTTTTATAAGCATTTTCTATGCCAGTAATCCATGACAAAATGTTTTTCCTAAACTCAATATCTATTCTATCTATTACAAAAAGCAAACCTATTTTAAACTTAGCATCAATACAATCAAGGTCAATATGCTTTCCTGCTTGCATTTTTATGATTTCTTTGCAAGTAAATATTCCCGGCGATAAGTATTCCAACATTCTTGGTTGAAAGTTATTACCTTCAAGCCAATCGACAAATTTCTTATCATCCAATACCGGATAATAGAAATTGTATTCACTTAACCTTTTTCTAATATTTTGAATGGCATTATTCTCAATAATTCGTTCTTGATATTTCCATTCATCTCCTATAAACCTAATATCTGTGGCTTCTTTAATATCTCGGTCTCTTACTCCCTGACTTTGACTTAAGGAAAACTCAACCTCATCTGTGTATTTAATATATTGTTTTCCTTCTTTTTCTTCCAACATAGATTTTTCTATTCTAAATGGTATCCATTCATGTTCAACTTTATATGCGTCTGTATCAATTATTCCATAATTATTTTTTAGCTCCAGTATTCTTCCTCTAGGCATACTATTTCCACTCCTTTCCACATGGTATTCGGCTTTTAAACGCCACCTATTACAAACAGGAACACACTGTGTATCATTTTCAACTGCACTATATATACATTATAATTGTACCCTTTCAAAGACAATTTTTCAATCGGATTGTATACATAAAAATATCTTAAAAATAAAAAGCAGGTAGCCAGCACACAGCCGACTACCCACCATCTCAAATTTACTCTACTGATTCCAACACTACCTCTGCAAATCCTTCATCAGTCATATTATGGAGCTTACCTAGCACCTGCTCTCCAAGACGGAGCACAACGCCGCCAACAATACCGATCAGTAAATCTTTCGGGAAAAAGCTCGGCAACGGATTGGAAAATAAATAAATCAGTCAGCCCGTTCATGGCTGCCATCATTTTATCGGAAGCATTACTCCCCGGCGATACACGCCACAGCCAGGCTATCTTGTCACAAAAATAGCCTGCAAGAATATACGGGAGATTCATAAGAATGAGCTTCTTTTTATCCACGCTTGCGGTCTTAGCCTTCAGCGTTTTGGGAATGGCTTTTAAGTCTTTGACAATACCGTCTATAATCTTACTCATAGCAACTGCCCCCTGTCTTTCTGGTGTTCTCTTGCTCTTTCCCTGTTCTTGTCCTTTCCAAGCAGCTCCCTGAACTCAGCCAACTTCTCCTTTACGGATACTCTGCCACTCTTCTTCTCATTAACTTTCACAAATTCCTTAAATGTCTGTGTGATCACATCGGCATCCTTGCCCTTGAAAAATACCATATACTTCGGCGTTTCCACCGTCTTGTCCTTTTTCACAGCAAAGTCAACATTATATTTCCTTGCCACCCGCTCAAAGGACTTGATGTTGTTATCCGTAACCTCAATACTCGAAGCTCCCATACCCTGACCGACCAGCTTTTTCACTGACATTTTCCATGCGTTGCCTGTTTCCCGGCTTTCCGGTGTTGCAGATACATCTTCATGGCTTTTTTCAGTACATCGGCGGTCAGCCTTGAGGACTTGAAAACAAGGGCAATCGTTTTCTGTGTAACTTCCTCCTGCATGGTTTTCCTCATTGATTTTTTGTAGCTGTAATTCCGTTAAGGTGGAACATACAGCCTGTTCAGTAAATACTTCATAAGCTCTCCTTTCCACTTCTGGACATTTTGTCCAAAAGTTCTGTAAACGCAAAAAGGGCAGCTACAAACCTTTACAGTCTATAACTGCCCTTGCGCTGTTTTACCATTTTAACTATAAAACAAAATATATCCAGATTTCATACTGTAAATAGATGTTAGTGTTAACTAATTAACACAACCTTTTCATCATAATTTTTTTTCTAATACTTTATTTTCAAATTCAACCCAATCTAGATATTCATATTTTTTAGATTGATTTATAAAAAAGTAATAACAAGGTTTTGTAGTAAGAATTATACTCTTAACCTCTATTATATCAAATCTGTTCTTAAACAAAATCTCTTTGCAGTTCTCTATATTTTGGCAAATATATTTGTGCCTTTCGCTTACTCTATCAGGGGTTTTCTCCCTATCTACTTTTGAAACTTCCGCACTGAGATCCCCTTCTCTACTTATCATCATTTGATAATTTTTAAACTCAATTAAATACAAAATCTTTGAATATTCAGAGTATACTAATATATCAATATCACCTAACTTATTTTTCATTTCTTTACCAGTCACATAGTTAGAAATCTCTATTCTAGGAACTAATAAGCCATTTACAGACTCCATTGGGAGAATATATCCATTTGCCAATAATAAATCAGCAATTTTATAGGTCATCAAACGATTGTAAGTACTTAATGCCCTTTGATCAACAGATTTATCAAAAAAGTATTTTGTAATATTTCCATACTGTCCCCACACAATAATATCTTCAATAAATATCTGTGTATCATTCAATATCTTCTTGGAAATATATACATAATTATCCGTCTTATATGCAAATATTAGCTCCGACTCAGGGTCATAAGGACTTTGACATTTTTTTGCTTCAAAATTCCTAATAAAATTTTGAAACTTTTTATTATAGCCATTGAAAACATATGTAGAAACAATAATAATATCATCTATAGGATTGCTTATATTATCACTTGATATCATTTTTTTCCATGATGTATTATTATCTAACTGTGATTTACTAAAATAGTTCTCTTTATATTTATCAATCGCTTCTTCCTTGATTTTATTACCACTAATGCCCTTCATTTCTAAATATTTTTTTAAATTACTATTCACTATTTGATACGAGTGCAAATCCCCTTGTCTAGTTGAAACCTGTTCTACACGCTCAAAAAATTTATCTGTAGATTCTTTATGATCCCCAAAGTACTGTTCATTAAACATTATTTGATTTTCAAGAATTGTATATCCCGCAATAAAAATCTTTTTAACAATTAATCTATCATTGGACGTGACATACAGTGTACGTTTAGAATTTTCCAGATATTGTAAGGACAAAAAAAATAACAAATTACATATTTTGAATTGAGGAGTCCAATCACTAAAATTATCTTCATACATCTTTTTTTTCATAACAGAACGAAAAATAAACAGTGCAATACATAATTTATCCACAGCATTTACTTTGTCGAATAATTGTAAGATATAATTTTCGATTTTCTCTTTTCTTTCCACATACTCTTCCTTTGACAAAAATGCCGTTTGAGAAATGCTATATTTCGCCTCAGATTCTAATGGCCTAACAACCAAATCATCTAATACTTTGCAATACTTTTCTATATCCTGCCATAGCCTCTGGTCAGGTATAATTATCATTTAAATCATCCTCTCTATATCGTCCGTTTTACTTCAACAATAAATAAATTACGTACAACACCAATCATTATATCACTATTTATTTGATGACAAGAATCGTACACAGTTCCGCATACATCTTCCCATCTTCAAATTTCACATCATCAAGTAACAATGTCTGGAATAACACTTCCTTGACACTCTCTAATTTTACCATAGAAAGCTCCGCTTCCGAAAGTCCCTCCAGCTCTATATTTTCCAAAGCCACCTCTTTTCTTGCGGATAGGCAGTATGAATATAAAGCCATGATATACCTGTCAGACATAACAAAGGCATAGGTGTCCTTGCCTTTATAATTGTAGGTGCATCTTTTTTGAGGGATAATTTGACAACGGTCTCCACATGTGTACTTTTTGAAACTACAAAAAAAGGACTGCTAAACAGTCCCAAAATGTATGAACATCCATTTACGGAACGTCCCTATATTTATGTATGCTTTTGGGCACCACATTAATGCAAAATAAGAATAAAAAAATCAGTGGTTTGTAATCATCTTACAAATCACTGAATAATTTTTTCTTAAATATTGTCTATAGCCTACATATTTTCAACTGATTATACTTATCAATATTCAATTTCTTTTATTTATGGCTGAATGTGTTTCTATTAAATTTATTTCTCGTAATATATATAATATGTATAAAATTGAATATCAACTATTTACTGTCCCTCGTTAACAGTTTGTTCCATTTCCTGTTGTGTTTTATACATATCATTAATCCAACCTTTTACTTGATTCTGAGCTAAATTTAAAATCACTATCAATAAAATTGTAAAAATAAATGAAGCAATGACACCAGATAATATTGATAAGCCAAAGTTCTTTACAGATGTTATTCTATCATGTTTCTTAATTTCTTTGCTTAATGCCATTTCAATTTCTTCCTCTGACAACTTCAAATTTCCCTGAAGTGTTGTTTCACTCAACAATGTACTTTCAAATCCTTCAAGTATTTCTTTCGTTGGCTCTTTATTTTCTTTCTTTTTATAGTTCTCAATTACCTCATAGTAGTCTTTATAAAATTTATGGAGTAATATTTTACTTTGCAATTCCGATACATTTTTATTCTTGCAAAAATCCATTATCTGACTGTATGGTGTTTGCATTTATTTTTTCCTCCTGCTATCCATACTTTTAAATCTCTCTTTTCTTAAATTCCATTCCTCCATTAATTGTTCATAATTAGCATATAGTCCAGCATCATTTTTACTTTTTCTCATTTCAAAAAGACTTATCCGATTATCTTCATAAAAATTCCGCATATAAGAACCAAAATACCTAATAACAACTTCTTCACTTAACACTTCTGTATACACACCTACCGCTAAACGTTCGAATAAATTTAGAATAGCCAAAAGCTTATCTTCTCGATTTGGAGCTATATTATTTGTATATTTATTTAGCAGATTCATTTCCTTTGTACAATACTCATATGTATATCTCCTTACATCTTGTTCTCTTGTCCTTCTTTTTTCTCTTCTATAAAAACTAAAAACAAGCATAAAAAAATATAAACCAATAATTAAAACAAATAGCATACTAACTAATTGCATTGAAACATCCGTCAAATACATATTAAATTATCCTTTCATTTTTTATATTCAAAGCATTATCAATCTATTTTCATATAATCACGCTTTCTGTTTAGGCACAAACTCAATCTTAAGAGCCATTCCCATACCATCTGCTAATCTTTTAAGTAAATTAACAGAAGGATTCCTCGTTCCATTCTCAAGCTTGCTGATATCTGCCTGATTGATGCCTGTTCGTTCAGCTAATTCCTTCTGCGTCATATTCTGAGAAGTACGAGCATCCACGATAGCTCTTATGACATCCATCTCTGGCTGAATAGCTTCATATTCTTTTCTGAACTCATCATCTTTTATCTGCTTAGAAAGCATATCATCAAATGTTCTCACCCTTCATCACCCTTTCTATGAAATCTTTTCTTCTATCCTTTGCAATCTTAATCTCCTCTTTAGGAGTTTTCTGTGTCTTTTTAACAAATCCGTTCGTCAGTATTATTTTTCCCTCATAATAGAAAAAATATAAAACTCTGGTAATATCACTTCCGAATTTACAACGCAATTCAAATATTCCATCATCCAGATGTTTACTGTAAGGTTCTCTAAGCATATTTCCCTTTTCTTGTAATATACCAAGCAATCCAAATATTTTAGCTCGCATCTTAGGATTAACAGAATCCAGAAATTCTTCTACTGGAACTTCGCCATTTTCTTTTTCATATGCTATCAGTTTAAATTCTGTCATGTAATCACCTTTGTAAACATTATATGGCATATATACCATAATGTCAATTATCCATTTAATATAATCATACCGAGCTATTTCTCTAAAAACGTGTAGTAAGTGTGTAGTAGAGCACTTTTCCAGCCGAAAAATGGCTTATTTATAGGCTTTGTAGGAGTATCTAGTGATATTGCCGTGACACACCATCAATTTTGCTAAATCAATTTAAAATACCTCAACGCATCCTTAATATACTCCACCTTCTCCTGCGGACACTGCTTCACTTCTGGCTTCTCCTTCTTAGACTTATTATAATTCTCGCCCATATCCAGACCACACATCCGTTTTACCTGTGCAATGTAAGAAGTATGCACATTCACACCATACTTGTCCTTCACATACTCCTTAATCTTCTGATAAGTAGCCTTTTCTTCTGGTGTGTAATTACTCTCTTCATCAGGCTCCATTGTTACCTCAATTTTCGGTGTATCTTTTTTGAGGGATAATTTAACGACAGTCTCCACATGCACCGTATGAGCGAATTGGTCTACAGGCTGAACACGATCTATCTCGTAACCGTTAGCAGCAAGATATTTCAGGTCGCGTGCAAGTGTTGCCGAATCACAGCTCACGTACACAATCCGCTTAGGATTCATTTTGACAATCGTATCAAGAAGTGTCTCATCGCAGCCCTTTCTAGGCGGGTCAACAACCACAACATCAGGATTAATCCTCATTACAGACTCAAAGGAGGCAGAATCGGACAATCCAGAACTTTCTTTTGAATCAACCGGCTCATTTTCCGCTTTTTTCATATCTTCATCATAAATACGCGGCACAACCTCTTCTGCCTTGCCGACAAAAAATTCAGCATTATTAAGAGAATTGCGGAGTGCGTTATTTTTTGCATCCTCTATCGCCTGTGGAACAATCTCGACACCGTATACCTTTCGTGCCTTTGTTGCCATAAGAAGCGATATTGTTCCTATTCCGCAATACAAATCCCAGACCGTCTCATTTCCCGTAAGTTCTGCATATTCAAGAGCTTTACTATAAAGCTTTTCCGTCTGCACAGGATTGACCTGAAAAAATGAGAGC
>ERZ773192.4055-NODE-4055-length-10195-cov-7.002564_pt1 | contig 10195 bp, 9 predicted proteins | sample MGYA00581010_ERZ773192 | MGnify/ENA primary metagenome ERZ773192 (study PRJEB29015, sample SAMEA2737741) | human gut metagenome | biome: human gut; feature: human-associated habitat; material: faeces | place: China | collected 2012 ...
AAAGTGAGTATGATGTCCATATTTTTTGTGTTGCACTTGATATTATAATCTACCGTAGCCCCGGTAAAATCCCCCTTTCCCGGGGAAAGGGGGCAGGGGGATAGGGATAGTGAGTTAGAAGTTTGTTTCAAAAACAGACTTTCCTACAAGCAAAAACGGCAGAGCCTGCGCTCTGCCGTTTGATGTTTATGTATTTGTTTTTCGCTTACTGCTGTACGCCGTTATTATTGTTATAGTTATTGCTGTTGTCGGGTGTAGTGTAATTGTTATTGTTGTAGTTGTTGGGAGCGGCGTAATTGGCGTTGTTATAGCCGCTGTTGTTCATATTGGGATTGTAACCGTTGTTCATGTTGGGATTGTAACCGTTGTTCATGTTGGGGTTGTAACCGTTGTTCATATTGGGGTTGTAACCATTGTTCATGTTGGGGTTGTAACCGTTGTTCATATTGGGGTTGTAGAAATCTTCGTCCTTTGCGCAGAGCAGAAGAATACCGCCTATCATATTGCAGAATAAAAGAACGCATACGCTCATGCCTGTTGAAGGTCTCTGACCCTTGCTCATCTGGCTTAATGCGATACCGCCGAAAATAAGGGGAAGTATTGCCCAGAATCCGCAAACCATACCAATAATGATAAATACCTGTGCCGCTGTTTTCATATTAATATACCTCTCTTTAATCAATGATAATGCACTCTGATGCGGTGCATCTGTTAAGCAGTATAACACACATAAGATGAGTTGTCAATAAAATATGTTCATACTTTTGCAAACACCGCAAAGTCAATTGCGGAACATCCGCAGTCTGCTATTGTATTATATACTTCCGTCAGGGTTGAGCCTGTAGTCATTACATCGTCTATTATCAGAACGTGTTTTCCTTTAAGAGCCTGTTTGTCGGTAACGGAAAAACAGTCATGAAGGTTTTTCTGCCGTTCGTCTTTGGAAAGCGTTTTCTGCTGTGCGGTCTTTCTTGTTTTGGCAACGGCGTTCACTGTCGGTATGCCGGTTATTTCGGAAATCTCACGGCATACCTTTTCAATGTGCGAGTAGCCTTTTCTTATTTTATCCGAGGTATGAACAGGTACGGGGAGCAGAACATCGGGCAATGTATCATAATGTGCGGTTATCTTCTGCATAATGGTGTATGCCATAAAGCTCAGTTTACTGCCGTCACGGTGCTTTTTAGCACCTATAACTACAGGCATAGTCTTATTGTTGTAGCGGCATACGCAAAGCAGCGGCCTTCCGCAAAGGCTGTATTGCTTATTGTCATAAACAAAGCTGTCGGCGCAGCTGTCGCAGATATAGTCCATCCTGCCTATAACCTTATTGCAGACAGGACAACGGTTCGGAAAAAATACGTCAAGCAGTGTACGTTTAAGTTCGTATTTATTCATCATCATTTTCATCTATAAACGGGTTGCGTATCTTTGTCGGTTTTATTATTCCGTCAAGCAACCGTTTCGCTGTATTTCTGTTCATCGTGCCGCCGTTGTCACGTCTGCGTCTGTCCGCTCCGGGAATATCATCGGCATCGGTAAGGCTGTCTGCGGAAGGAGCGTCCAGCTTTATAACAGGCGGAGTGTGCTTTTCGCTCACAGCCGGCTTTTCCTCCGGCTTTGCTTTTACGGACGTTTTTTCTCCGGCCGGTACAGTAAGTGACGGCGAGGACGGCAGAATATCAAAATCATCCTGCGTCAGATGTTCTCCGCTTTGCTGAATCTCAGGGAAATCTTCTGCCGCTGTCTGCGTTGTTTCAACGGTATGCCTGTACATATTTGCCGCATAGCTGCTCTTAGGCGTTGCGGAGTGTCTTATGCTGTAGTCGGCTTTTGCAAATTCGCCTGCAAAGCCCGTATCAACAGCAGGCTCTGTATATGCGTTATCACCTTTATCAGAACCGTCTTCGTCTGTAGTGCCTTCATCGGTATATTCGCCGGGTATCTGCTGTAATTCGTTATCTGCTCCGCCGAAACTGAAAATATCGTCAAGCGGTTTGAAATTATGATCGGTCACTTCTTCAAGCTTTGATATTTCTTCGTCAAAGGCATTGTCAAACGGATTTTCAAAAACGCTTACGTCGAGATTTCCTGTTTCCTCAGCTTTTACAACGTGAACCGGTGCCTTAGGAGCTTCGTTTTGCAGTGTGACTGCTTCCTGCTGTACGGGTGCGGCGTTTTCCTGCATCGTATCATAAAGTTCACGTTCCTGCTCCTGCTTTCTGCGGCGGTTCTCCTGCTCATAAAGAACACTGCGGTCTATCCGTTCAAACACGAAAGGCTTGACCTCCGGTTGCGCTTTTGCGGCGTCGGCGTTTTCTGAAACATTTGCCGTAGATGGTTTTTCCTGTAGCGGTGTCTGTTTTACGGGCGCAAAATGCAGGTCGTGCGAGTATTTTTCAAATTCACGGAATTCCGAAATGCTTAAAGCGTTATGGAGGATACTTTCCTTTATCGCCATAAAGCTCTGATACCACTCCGCAAAGTCACGCTGTGTAAGATCAACGTTTATACGCTTTGACATATATGTGTACAGCTCTTTGGTCATATCCTCAAGCCGTCTTATTTCATCAGGTGTTCTCGGAGGTACCGCTGTGCTCATCTCAAGGCAGGTGCGGCCGCCCGGCTGAGCCTTACTGCAATAATCATAGTCGTAATCCTTGTCACGAAGATAGTATTCACCGCAGCGTTCACAGCGCTGTAATATGCCTCCGCTTTCAAGCAGAAGGTCGATTTCGAGATCAATAACAGCCTTGAAGCTGTCGGAAACGTATACCTTCTTCGGAAGAGAACGCATAGTTGTTATTATTGTATTAAGCACTGAATCGGGCTTTTCGGGGATAAAGCCTTTTATTCCGGCAAATACATCCATCGCCTCGCTGTCCGAGTGTAATGCGGAAAACGGGCGGTGTTCGGCATCGTAATCTATTTCGGGAAGTGCAGAGCCTGCGATAGCCTTTGAAATGTTTCCGGTTATAAAGGGAGCAGAGGGAAGTCTTCCTACGGTATAAACCTTTGCCGCAGTAAAGCACTCGGTTGGGTAACCCATTTCGTTTGCGGCTACGCTGAAAGTAAGGTCAAAGTAGTCACGTCTTGCGAAAGCCTGTTCAAGCGTTACTTTTTCGCCGAATACAAAATCTATCTTGCGTTTTGCATATTCCTGAAGCTGAAGAAGGCTCACCCAGCGGTTTACCGCCTTATTGTGACGGTATTCGGTAAGCCTTGTGAATATCAGTTTTTCGAAAGGTGTTTTTGCGTTTATAAGCTCATTCCATAAGGAAGATATGCCAAGCCCCTTTTCTCTGCAAAGATATTCTATAAACAGATCCTGCACTACCTTTTCATAAATACCGTGCTTGTTTGCCTCAACATATTTATGGCAGGCTCCGAGAGAGTTGCGAAGAGCGATAATATCTTCAATGCGGTATTCGCCGCTTGCCATGCAACGCTTGCAGTAATCGGTGCAACGTTTTATAAAACCCGAAAAGTCATAATCCGAAAACTTAAGGACAGACTGCGGATAGGAAAGTGAATATATTTCGCCGGAATTTATTCCTGTGAGATTGACTGATCGTTTAACGCTCATATCCGCATATCCTTTCGTTCGGGTTTATCAATAATTGTCTGCTGAGGTGTCATCATCGACAGCGTTGAAGTTGAATTCACGTTTCCTGCCGTCAACAAAGAGCGTATGGTTATATTTCCATTCTACATCGGCAGGCTTGTTATAGTCGGAAGTGATTATATGCAGACTGTTCATTGCGTTTCTGCACTCAAGGAACGGCAGACTTATATCTTTGTCCGTCTTTTCAAGATAGAACGATACTGAACGGCTTGCGTCGCCTTCAGGGTCAACATAAAGCACTATTCTGTACTTTTCATCGGGAGAATAGCGGTAGCTTGTGCTTCTTCTTGAAAGGTCAACGTCCATAAGGGTTATGTTGCCGAACAGCATCTGGAAGGTAAGGTAGACAAGTACGCCGACAACGTACATTATGAGATATATTGTTCCGAGTATTATTTTCGTGGTTTCGCTCATGCCGCAAAGCAGAAAAATAAGAATACTCACAACTATAGGCGGTATAGCCGCAATCCAGTTTTCAAAGCCGAACAGCAGTATGGCAAATGCAAGAAACGGTGATATCATCGCAACGATCCTTGTAATTATCTGCTTTCCGGTGAAGAGCATAAGACCGAAGAATATAAGGTTGATAAAAATATACAGTGTTACAAGTGCGCCCTGGTGGGTAGGTTCAAGATAATATCCCATGAACAGCCATGCGACATAACCTAAAAACAGAGGATAACCGAGCGATAAAAACGAAACGCCGAATTTGAACCATTTATTTGTTAAAAAGCTGATTACTTTTTCCATTTGTTTTCCTTTCCGCTGTGCAGGGCACACACGTTTGATCTACAAAGTTACTTATTATATTTTATACTAATTTGTTGTAAATTTCAAGCCTTATTTCATTATCGAACGGATTTTGGAGGAATAAACATTGCTGTGATGTAAAAAGATCTCCCGAAAAACAAAGTGACAGCTGTAAGTAAATGGAGCATACCGCAAAAAGTTTCTGTGATTATTTGAAAATCAGTGCCCCTTTGAAAAGGGGCAGCCGAAACTTTTAATTTCTCGTTTTAACGTTAAACAGGCTGTTATTTACATCTGCTGTTCGGTCAGAGCCTGTCTTTTTCGCATTGCGCTCCAGCTTACAAAGCCGTATATGTCATTTACAAAGAAAATCACAAAGCAGACTACGACCGAGATATAGCTTATATCGGTCAAGGCGGCGAGCGACCACAGGATTATAAGCACTATATCATTTGCGGCATAGGCGACAGCGAAGAAACGGTTGCGGCGGAATGTGAGATATACGGCAAGGAAACTCGTTGTGACGGAAACGGTACTCGGAATAAGATTTGCCGTGTTGAAAAAGTCGAGTACGAAGTAGAAAACTACGGTGACAACGGCGGCAAGTATGAACATAAAGAGAACCTCGCCCCTATGGATATGATTTACCTTTACCTCAGCCTTGCCCTTTGCAAACGGGTTTCTTATCCAGCTTATAAAAGCGGCAAGCGCCATAGGTCCTGTGAGTCCGAGATAGGTTATCATCTCGCCGTAATAGGCAAAGGAGAAGGAGATTATCGCATAGAGTATGCTGAAAATCACGCCGAGAGCCTGTCCTATGGGGTTGCCCTTGGCATTGAGCAAAAGCGAGGTAGCGCCGATAAGCGACGCTATGACAGACAGTATCCCGTCCTTGCCGAACATAACGGCAGAGCCTGTTATCAGCACTAACGAGCCTATCCATAGTATTTTTTCAAAGGTTGTGAAGTAGTTGTTCAGTTTTCTGAGCATTATATCCTCCGTAAATTTACCGAAAAAGCACCGCAGGTACATCTTCAAAGACCTAATGATGTACTGACGGTGCTTTACGCATCTCTACCCGGTGGCAGATCAATTATAGTGTTATTTTAGCATAACGGTCGGGGGTTGTCAAGAAAAGATCTTCTGTCAATGCTCCATAATCTTTCCGTACAGCTCGGGGCGGCGGTCACGGAACACGCCCCAGCTCTGACGCAGGTCACGGTTCTGCTCGTGGTCTATTACCGCTGTTATAACCGCCTCGTCCGTTCTGTCAGCCTCTGAAACTATCGCTCCCGTAGCATCGGTTATGAATGACGAGCCGTAGAAGGTCAGCGATGAGTCCTGATTCTGATTTTCCGGGGTGGGGTGAACGTACTCTGTACCTATTCTGTTTGCGGCGATAACGGGAACAAGGTTTGCCGCCGAATGACCCTGCATAGCCCTTCTCCAGTGGGGCATCGAGTCGCACTCCAGTATAGGCTCACTGCCGATAGCGGTGGGGTAAAGGAGCATATCTGCACCCATAAGAGCCATACAGCGTGCCGCCTCCGGAAACCACTGATCCCAGCATATGCCGACACCGATACAGCCGAACTTTGTATTCCACACCTTGAAGCCTGTGTCGCCCGGTGTGAAGTAGAACTTCTCCTGATAGAAATGGTCATCGGGAATGTGGCTCTTGCGGTATATTCCCATAAGCGAGCCGTCACAGTCTATCATAGCTATCGTATTGAAAAATGCGTTTCCGTGCTTTTCGTAGAAGCTGACGGGGATAACCGTACCGGTTTCCTTTGCGACCTGCATAAAACGCTTTACGGCAGGATTTTCTTCGGTTTTGTCGGCAAGATAATAGTAATCGTAATTCTTCTCCTGACAAAAGTACGGAAGCTCGAACAGCTCGGGGAGAAGTATCACATTCGCTCCGTCCGATGCCGCCTGTCTTACCATACGCTCTGCCTTTGCAATATTTTCTTCACGGTCGTCACTGCAGCTCATCTGTACTGCCGCAACCTTGACATTACTTATCATAGGGAGTTTCCTTTCTGACAAATGACGGTATCTGGTGGGTTATGCAATGGATATTGCCGCCGCCGATAAGTATATCACGGGCGTATATCTGTATTATCTCACGGTCGGGGAATACCTTCTGTACTTCACTCTTTGCTCTGAGGTCATACTCTGTATTCTCACCGCCGAAAGCAGGCATCACCACTGCCTTATTGCCTATATAAAGATTTACATAGCTTGCGCTGAGCGGGCTTACGGTATCTCTTGTAGGCTCGCCGTCAAACAGGTCAAGACCTGCGACTTCTTCCTCAGTCATATATATCGGATTTGGCATAGCGAGCTTTACAACGTCTATCTTTCTGCCGAGTGCGTCTGTGCTGTTTTCAAGCACGTCAAGGCAGGCACGGCACATCTCGTACTGCTCGCTCGTTTCGTCCTCGCACCACGATAAAAGCACGGTGTGGGGAGCGGCGAACACGCAGATATTGTCAACGTGTTCGTTTGTTTCATCGCCCAGTATACCGCCCGGAAGCCATATTACTTTTTTTGCGCCGAGACCCTCGCAGAGATTTTCTTCGATTTCCGCTTTTGACAGCTGAGGATTTCTTCCTGCACTGAGCAGACACGCTTCAGTGGTAAGAATCGTACCCTCGCCGTCAGCGCTTATACTTCCGCCCTCAAGAACGAAGCCGCTGAAGTCATAAACATCGACATCGAGCATATCGCAGACCTTGCGTGCTATCTTGTTATCCTTGTCCCACGGAAAATAAAGCCCGTCAACAAGACCGCCCCACGCATTGAAATACCAGTCCACACCACGCATATCACCCTTATCGTTCACGACAAACTCGGGGGAAACATCTCTCGCCCACGCATCGTCAGAGGACATCTCGACAACACGGATATGAGGGGGGAGCATTCTGCGTGCGTTCTCATACTGTTCAAATGAGGCAAGAACGGTGACCTTTTCGCTTTTTGCGATGGCGCAGGCAACCTCGCAGAACGCTTTTTTTGCCTTTACGCCGCCGTACTGCCACGAATCCGGCCGCTCGGGGAATATTATTATACAGCCGCTGTGCGAGGAAAATTCCGCAGGCATACGGTAGCCGTCAATGAGCGGCGTTGAGTCGGAAATAATCTTCAAGAAAAGCTCCTTTTTGAACGCTTACATATCTCTGCCGAGATCGAAAGCCTTTTCGTTTATCTCTATAACCTTTGCGGGTACGCACTTTTCAACTGCCTTTTTCCAAGCGTCAAGCTCGATGCCGGAAAGTACCTTTGAAAGAACGCCCATAAGCACAACGTTAACGGCTCTTGCACTGCCGGCTTTTTCTGCGGCTGAGAGAGCGTCAACTGCGATAATGTTTATACCCATAGCCTTTATCTTGTCGATAATGCCGTCGGGATATTCAGCCGCACCCGTGATAACGGGCATAGGGCTTATCTTCTGTGTGTTTGTGATTATTGTACCGTCTTTTTTGAGATATGATACATAACGTGCGGCTTCAAGCTGTTCAAAGCTTACTATCATATCAGCCTGACCCTTTTCGATAACGGGGCTGTATACCTTTTCACCGTATCTTATGTATGTTACGACAGAACCGCCGCGCTGTGACATTCCGTGTACTTCGCTTACCTTAACCTCATAGCCTGCCGTGCCGAGAACACTGCCGAGTATACGGCTTGCAAGAAGTGTACCCTGTCCGCCAACGCCGACTATCATTATTGATTTTGTTTCCATAGCTATATTCCTTTCAGAGCTTATTCCTTGATAGCGTCAAACTTACAGAGCTGTTCGCACAGTCCGCAGCCTACGCACAGGGTATTGTCGATAGTGATGCACTTGTCGCCTGAAACCAGTGCGGGACAGCCTATTCTCATACAGGACTTGCAGTTCTTGCACTTGTCGGCATCTATATGGAACGGAGGCTTGTGCTTTACGGTCTTGAGCAGAGCGCAGGGCTTGCGTGCGATTATGAGCGAAGGCTCAGCCTTTGCAAGCTCCTCCTTTATAACTCTTTCGGTTTCGGCAAGGTCGCCGGGGTCTACAACTGTAACGCTGTTTATGCCGATAGCGTGAGCGAGTGCTTCAAGGTTAACGGCAGACGCAGGGTCGCCGTATATGTTCTTGCCGTTTGCAGGGTTGTTCTGGTGGCCTGTCATACCTGTGATGCTGTTATCAAGGACGATAACGGTAGAATTACTGCGGTTGTATGCAATGTCAACAAGGCTTGTGATACCGCTGTGCATAAATGTGCTGTCACCGATAACGGCTACCGCCTTGCCCTCGTATTCGCCCTTTCTGCCCTTGTTGAAGCCGTGCAGACCGCTTATGCTTGCGCCCATACATACTGTCGTGTCGATCGCACTGAGAGGAGCGGCGGCGCCGAGCGTGTAACAGCCTATATCGCCGCTTACCATAACGCCGAGCTTTTTGAGTATGTAGAATACGCCTCTGTGGGGACATCCTGCGCAGAGTACGGGAGGACGAACGGGTATCTCGGCATCAAGAGTCTGCCATTCGTCATTTTCACCGAGAACGACCTGTCTTACCTTGCTCTGGAAGTATTCGCCCTGAAGGGTGAACAGCTCCTTGCCCTTTACGTCAATGCCGTTCTTGCGGCAGTGTGTTTCGATAACATCGTCAAGCTCTTCGATAACATAGAGCGTCTTTACCTTAGCGGCAAAGTCCTTTATCAGCTTTACGGGCAGAGGGTTTACCATACCGAGCTTTAAGTAGCTTGCCTTGTCGCCCAGCGCTTCCTTTGCGTACTGGTAGCAGATACCCGATGTGATAACACCTATATCGTCACCGTTCATCTCGACTGTGTTTATGCCTGATGTTTCGGCATAGTCGATAAGGTCGAGTGTACGCTGTTCAACTACAACGTGTTTCTTTATAGCGTTTGCGGGAACCATTACGTTCTTTGCGATATTCTTCTTGTATTCGGGGATAGCGTGGGGGATTCTGTCTGCTGTTGTTACAGCCGACTGAGAGTGGCTTACTCTTGTTGTAAGTCTTAAAATCACGGGAGTATCGAACTTTTCCGAAATCTCATAAGCGAGCTTTGCGTAGTCCTTGCACTCCTGCGAGTCGGACGGTTCAAGCATAGGAACCTTAGCGCCGATGGCATAGTGGCGTGAGTCCTGCTCGTTCTGTGAGCTGTGCATACCGGGGTCATCGGCTACGGCAAGCACCATACCGCCGTTTACGCCTGTGTAGCTTGCTGTGAAAAGAGGGTCAGCCGCTACGTTAAGACCAACGTGCTTCATAGCACAGAAGCTCCTTGCACCTGCAATGCTTGCGCCTATTGCGACCTCGCAGGCTACCTTCTCGTTGGGCGCCCATTCACAGTACATTTCGTCTTCGGGATATTTTGACGAAAATTCGGTTATCTCGGTGCTGGGTGTGCCGGGGTAGCTTGATATAACGCTGACTCCTGCCTCGTAAAGACCTCTTGCGACCGCCTGATTACCTAACATTAATTCAGACATAAGATGTTTCCTTTCAAAAATGCAGGGACGGCATACGCTGTCCCGTGTGATGATACTGCCTCCGTTATAAATTCCGTGTCGGACGGGGCTGTCGATTTGTATTTGCCTTTATATTATACTACATTTTTGACGGAATGTAAAGAATTTGTTGAAAATGTGCCGTAACTGCCGAATAAAGTTGTTTCTGTACTGATTACGATAGCAGGCTACCGATAGTTCTGTTTGTCGGACAGCACTTCTCGGGTTCGCTATTCGAATTAACACACTTGTCAATATGAAAGAGGGAGACAACCAAAGGGATCAGGGAGAGGGACTGCC
>ERZ773192.4062-NODE-4062-length-10176-cov-7.642130_pt1 | contig 10176 bp, 6 predicted proteins | sample MGYA00581010_ERZ773192 | MGnify/ENA primary metagenome ERZ773192 (study PRJEB29015, sample SAMEA2737741) | human gut metagenome | biome: human gut; feature: human-associated habitat; material: faeces | place: China | collected 2012 ...
GACCCTGTCGGGGGCTACGCCCCTGCGACCCCATTTTATATAATCAAGAGGTTTATCGACAGTCTGAAACGAGGTGCCGACGCACCTCGTTTTTTATTTTTCATAATACTTCTTCCCCTCTTGCATTTCTTCCCCCTTTATGCTATACTTAACTTTAACCGAATATCGAAAATACGGTACGAAAGGCTTCTTGCCCGGTAGGTAATAGGGAATCCGGTGAGAATCCGGAGCAACCGTCATTACTGTATCTGAGCCTATGCTCACAAGTCAGAATACCCCCGTATTTTTCGGCATTGTCTCTTGGACGAGGAAGAAGTACAGCCGATCTTCAGCTAAGGCTGTACCTTTATGCTTTTTTTGGCATATCCGTATGGCTTATGTTTGCTGTGCTTAAAGATCAGTTGTGCTTTCACTTTTTTTGGTGAAGGCATTTTTTATTGCCGTTTTTCGTATTTGTTTACGGAGGTGACGTTATGGCGGACGAAAAATTAAGCAAGGCTGTCGCTATGCTTTGCGAAAAGTATGAACAGCTTGGCACTCTGCCCAAACGCTCCGATTTTACTCCAAGCGAAGTCTGCTTTATAAAGCAGAAGCTGGGACCGTGGACAAGGGCGCTTGAAGCCGCAGGGCTGAAAGAGCCTCCGGCGGTTTCGGCAAAGGAGAAAAGCCGTGAAAAGCGTGAACGCTCCAGGCAAAGAAGAAAAGCGGCAAAACGCAGATTAGACGGTTAAGCCTTACGGCAAAAAAGAATAAAGGAAGGTAAAACTATGACAAATGTAAAGAAATTTACAGCAAAAGTGACAGCTTTACTGCTGGCACTTTCACTGGCACTGCTGTCAGTACCGCAGGTGAGCTTTACTGTATTTGCCGATGACGACCTCGGAAGCGTCCGTGTTATTGTAGAAAACACAACGTTTACGCAAGCGGTCAGCGGCGGTAACGCTCCTGCATGGACAGGCACCAAGATTGACAAGTGGGTATCGCTTGACAAGACCTCAAGTGCAATGACCTGCATAAAGGACGCTATCGAAAGCTCCGGCTTTACTCAGAAGGGCGCAGATGATGGCTACATAAGCGAGATCGCAGGCCTTGCGGCTTTTGACGGCGGCTCGATGAGCGGCTGGATGGGTACGCTCAACGACTGGTTTACAAACGAAGGCTTCACAGCCTATACCGTTGCTAACGGCAAGCTCGCAAGCGGCGATGAGATCCGTATGCAGTACACTATGGACTGGGGTGCTGACCTCGGTAGCGACTGGAGCGGTACAGATACATCGCTTAAAGCGATAAGCAGCGATTACGGCACGCTTTCCCCCGAATTCAGCGCAAAGACCTATAATTATACTCTTACTGTTCCTTTCGGCACAAAGAGCATCAATTTCCGTCCTACCGCACTGAACAAGAATTTCAAGACAGTAAGCAAAATCGGCGACAAGACGCTGAGCCTTACAAAACCTACTGAAATAAAGGACGGCGATGTTATCACCGTTACTGTAGGCGAGGGTGCAACAGCAAGCACTTATAAGGTAACAGTAAAGGAGGGCACAAGACCCGCCGCACGTTTTGACAGCTTTGCACTTTCGGCTTTCTCGCTTGACGGCTGGGACAATGACGCTTTCGACCCCGAAAAGCTCGAATATGATGTAAAAATAAAGTCTTACAGCACATCATCTTTCTATATCAACAGCGGAACTAAGTTCAACAAGGACCTGCTGAAGTGCTATGCGGTATACACCGATATAAACGGAGTTGCACAGAGAAACGAGATAAAGTCCGGCGGCTTCAACAGCATTTCTAATATTCCTTTCGGCTTGACTAAGCTGATTTTAGAGCTTTGCTACATTGACGATGAAAGCATAAAGACGCAGTATGTGTTCAACATAACACGTCCCTATGACTACACTGCGGAAATCGCAAGCACAAGCGGTATCACGCTTGTTCCCGCCGGCAGAGAGCTGTATGCGACAAAGTACAACGGCTTTGCAGAGGGAACGGTTTTCAGAAATGACGAAAACGGCAATGTGACCGATACGACCGGCACAAATGCAGAATGCCACAGCTACACAGCCTATGTTTTGGGAAGCACCGACGGAGTTGCGCTTACTCTCAAGGGCAAAACCGCAAACGTTCATTTCAGAGCAAAGGCAGACGGCGAATATACAGAGCTTAAAAGCGGCGAAACAACTCCCGCATATTCCTTCGGCAAGGACGGCACTGTTACAGTATCAATAGATGCGGTTTCGGACGGCGATTATCTTACAGACAAGTTTGATGATGCAGACAAGATAACAAGCTACAAAATAAAGCTTGTAAAGGCTGACGTTTCTATAAAGAACGTACACTTTACAGAACTTAAAAGCGAACACGGCGATATGTATCCCGCATTCGACCCGTCACTTCTCAGCTATAATATAGTTATAGCAAATGACGCAGAATTCCCCACAGTATATTTCAAGGTTGCAGACGGTTGCACAGTTAAGATAGGCAACGATGCCGCAACAGCAGATGAAAACGGCGTTTACAGCCTTGTTACCAAGAGCGCCAACACTACTGTAACGGTAACAGACGGCACTCTTTCCGAAAGCTATACTGTCAAGGCTACAAAGAGAAGCAAGTATGACGTACCCGACAAGGTAGTTGATTATCTTTGCATCAACAGCCAGTACACCAACGTTTCCTACGGTGTAGGCCCCGAGCAGACGCTCGCAGGCACTATAAAATCACTTGGTAACTTCGGCGGTTATATCACATATTACTATGAAAACCCAGTAACAGATGACCCCTCAAACCCCTACGGCCTTGACTTCTACGCTTACGGCAACAGCTTTGTAAGCGGCGGAAGTGCGGCTGAAAGCGGACAGGTATATGTTTCTGAGGACGGCAAAACTTGGTATGCGCTCGCAGGAAGTGAGCATTTCGAAGATACGACCATCACCGATTACGAAGTAACATACAAAAAGACAGCCGACGGTAAAACAAGCTGGACAGACAATCAGGGCAACTCAAACGACGGCTCAAAGCAGACAGGTAGATGGGTTTCACCCAGCGTTTACTATATGAACGATCTTGCAAAGGGAGATACTGTCACACTGGGAGGCGTTGTTATCCCCGGTGTTCAGGGTAGTATACAGGGCGACAGCTCTACAGCTTCCTTTGTAGGCACGACAAGGTTCGGCTATGTTGACTACTTCAAGAACGGCACGATAGGCACTAATGTAAACGCATACAGCGAAAATGCCGAATCAAACGGTTTCGACTTAAAGTGGGCGGTAGATGAAAACGGCAACCCCGTTACATTCAAAAACGGCGTTCACTATATAAAGATACAGACAGCAAGCAACATCTGGGCAGGCGTATTCAACGAGAAATCGACAGAGGTTTCTTACGTTGTAAGAACAACTGCAAACGAGCAAGAGGTCGGCACGACAGCGCTTCCCGGAAAAATAGTCTTAACAGACGCAAACGGCAAGACAATAAAGGAAATCACTCCCGATGATAACGGTGTTTACGAGATAAGCACAGGCATCGAGGAAAGCGTGAACGTTTCCGTATCCGGCGCTGACGATGATAACATTTATATCAACAATCAGCGTGTAGCATCCGGCACAGAGGCAGAAATTGCACTTAATCAGTCTGAAATAAAGGTTGTCAGAATAATCGTTCAGAACGGTGAAAAACAGCCCGTATACGCTTACCTGAAGCTCGTTCCCGATGATGTAAAGGCGGCTGAGCAGGTTGAAGAACTTATTGACGCTATAGGCGATGTAACGCTCGACAGTTATGACAGCATCACAGCGGCAAGAGCGGCTTATGACAAGCTCAGCGACAACGCAAAGACGCTTGTAGGGAACTACGAAACCTTAACAGCCGCAGAAGAAGCTCTCGCTAAGGCTGAGGCTGACGTTATAAGCAATGCGATAAAGGCAATAGATGCAATCGGCAAGGTAACCGCTGACAGCAAGGATAAGATCGAAAAGGCAAAGGATGCTTACTCGGCAGTTCCCGAGCGTTTAAGAGATAAGGTCACAAATTCGGATACTCTTGACAAGGCAACAGAAAGATTCGCCATTATCGACACGATAAAGCAGGCAGGCACAAAGAGCAAGGATCACTTCGATACTGTTCTCGGCACTCTTGCGGATAACGACATCTACCCCGTTCAGTCTATCGGCGGCGAATGGTCGGTTATCGCACTTGCAAGAGCAGGAAAGCTCTCTGCCGACAAGGCGGCAAAATACTACAGCGAGCTTTGCGACGCAGTAAAGGCTAACGGTTCAGACAGACTTTCAGACAGAAAGCCTACAGAGAACGCAAGAGTTATAATCGCTCTGTCCTCACTCGGAAAGAATTCCGCAGACATCGCAGGCCATAACCTGCTGAGCGGTCTTGACGATATGGACTATATCACATCGCAGGGTATCAATGCGGTTATATTCTCACTTATAGCATTCGACACTACAGATTACAGTGCAAAGACGCACGATGAGCTTATCACTTATATTGTTGACAATATGACGGGCAAGGGCTGGGCGCTCGCCGGCGATACCGCAGATGTTGACATTACGGCTATGGCTATACAGGCACTCGCTCCCTATGCGGCTGACGAAAAGGTAAATGCGGCTATAGACAGCGGTCTTGAGTTCCTTGCAGAATCTCTTGACGAGAACGCAAGATATGCAAACGGCAGTGAAAGCACCTCGCAGGTACTTATCGCACTTGCCGCTCTCGGCATCGACCCGCTAACAGATTCAAGATTCATCGTTGACGGCATCACGCTTATCGACGCACTTGAAAGCTACGCTACAGAAAACGGCTACAGCCACACACTCGGCGGCGAAGAAAACTATATGGCTACCGAGCAGGCGGCGCTCGCTCTTACAGCTTATGAGCTTTCAAAGGACGGCACTTCACTTTATGAAATGTCCGCACAGACTGAGCCGACAGAACCCGAAAATCCCGATACGCCCGCACAGCCCGGCGATTCTGTAAAGCCCGGTGACTGCTCAGGCAAGCCCGAAGATAAAAACGATCCCATAAATCCCGGTACAGGTGTACTTGTAACAGGCGGTATGGCAGTTCTCATCTCAGGCGCAGTTATGCTTGTTTCGAAGAAAAAGCGCAAATAAGTAAAACTATTATGTAAATGCTTGTTCCGTACCTGTTTTTATGATAAAATAGGTGCGGAACAATTTTTACATAACCGATATTTCACGGAGAAAAAATGAAAGCTTTTTTTGATAAATACAAATATATACTCGGTCTTGGGCTGGCTCTTGTCGCTGTGGTGATAATTGCGGTAGTTTCCGCCGTTGTGGGAAAAGATGCCGCCGAAAACAGCGGTATATCATACGTTACCCCCGAAACATCATCGTTTACAACCGTAGAAAGCATTGTCGCAACAACCGCTTTTCAGACAGACGGCAATTCTCAGACAACGCCCGCAACAACCGTTACGGACACTTCTTCACAAACCTTACCTGAAAGCGAAAAGCCGGAAACAACGGCAATAACCTCTGTCGCATCAACATCATCTACCGCTGCAGACATTTCAAAGCCAACCGAAAAGCCCGTTTCCACATCCGCCCCGACATCTTCGGCAAGTCCGGCATCTTCAAAAGTCACAACAGTATCAACCGCTTCATCTGTAATATCAACGACCCCGAAGCCCGACAAGCCGATAAAGAAATATGACAACACCTGCACATTCGTTATAGATTGCAAAACCATACTCAACAACAAGGATAAGCTGAAAAAAGGACTTGAAAAGTACATTCCCGATGATGCCGTAATATTCAGCAAAACGGTCGGATTCGACAGCGGTGAAAGCGTATACGATATACTCCGCCGTATCTGTGACGAAAACAGTATTCAGATGGAGGCAAGCTATACTCCTGCGTTCAGCTCATACTATGTCGAGGGTATCAACAACCTTTATGAATTCGACTGCGGACAAGGCTCAGGCTGGATGTACAGTGTAAACGGCGTTTTCCCGAACTACGGCTGTTCATCGTACAAGCCCGCAAGCAATGACAAGATAGCGTTCCGCTATACCTGCGAGCTTGGCTATGACCTTTAAAACTAAGGAGCAACAATGGAAAGAACACACCCTGTAACAGCGGCAATGTATTTTCTGTCGGTGATACTGATAACCGCAATAGTGCAAAGCCCCGTCTTTATGGCTGAGGCTCTTGTCTGCTCTGCCGTTTTTGCTTTTTTACTGAACGGAAAAACCGCCGCAAGAACGCTTTTTGTAATGCTGCCTATGACACTGCTTGCGGCGGTTATAAATCTTCTGTTTTCAAACAGAGGCATAACCGTGCTTGCAAAGTTACCGAGCGGCAACAGTATCACACTTGAAACGCTTATTTTTTCGCTGTTTACAGGCGCTATGACAATATCGCTCGTTATGTGGTTTATCGGACTTAACAAGTGTATGACAAGCGACAAAACGGTATATCTTCTCGGAAAAGCATTGCCGTCACTCGCTTTGCTGTTGTCAATGACACTTCGTTCGGTGCCTATGTTTGCAAGACGGGCAAAGCAAGCGGCGGCGGCTCAGCGTTTTGTTGGGAACGATATATATGAGGGCGGCTTGCGAAGCCGTATCAGAAGCGGTGTTCACGTTCTCTCCGTTGCGGTAACGGATACCCTTGAGCACAGTGCATATACCGCACGATCTATGAAATACAGAGGTTACGGTACGGCAAAACGCACAGCCTACAGCATATTCCGCTTTGCGCCGTCCGACTTTATTATAATGTCTGTGACAGTGATATGCACAACCGCAATTATTATTCTTTTTGCAAGCGGTAAAGCCTATTATCTCTATTATCCCGAATTTATCCTGCCGCTGACAGCTTTCGATATTTCTGCGGATATTTTCTGGCTCATACTCTGTGCGATGCCTGTTGTAGCCGAGCTTTATTCACGTTTTAAACGGAGGGAAAGAAATGGAACTTTATAATATTTCAAATCTGTCATATTCCTATCCCGGCTCGGATATGAACGCACTCTCCGATATTTCACTTAAAATAAACAAAGGAGAATTCGTAATACTCTGCGGCAGCTCGGGAAGCGGAAAATCCACCCTTTTAAATCTTATGAAAGCGCCTGCCGATGCAGGAACGCAAAAAGGAAAAATTTCTTTCGGCGGTCATTTTGCCGGCTTTGTCACACAGTTTACGGACGAGCAGATCGTCTGCGACAAGGTTTGGCACGAGCTTGCCTTCGGTGCGGAAAGCATAGGACTTTCACAAAACGAAATACGCTCGCAGGTTTCCCAGACTGCTTTGTTCTTCGGCATAGAGGACTTGCTGTACTGCGACTGCGACAAGCTCTCGGGCGGTCAGAAGCAGATGATTAACTTAGCGTCTGTAATGGCTATGAGCCCCGATGTACTGCTCCTTGACGAGCCGCTCTCACAGCTTGACCCTATCGCATCCACGCAGTTTATTTCACTGCTTGTAAGAATAAACAAGGAGCTTGGTACGACAGTGATTGTTGCGGAGCATCAGCTCGGCGGTCTTTTGTCCGTCGCAAAGCGTGTGGTTATGCTCGACAACGGCAAGGTGTGCCACGACGGCGACGCAAGCTCTCTTACAGAGCATCTGTCAGAAAATAATCACCCTATGCTTTTTGAAATGCCGGCAGGTGTAAGAGCAAGCGCATCTGTCAGCGATGTGCTTCCACTGCTTGACGTTCCCTCCGCTAAGGACTGGTATACGTCCTACGGCGAAAATCGCACGCTCGTATCACCTGCCGCCGCAGACGATACGCTGTCGGAGGAAAGCCGTATATCCGTAAAAAATCTGTCTTTCGGCTATAAGAACAGCAAAAGAGATATTATAAGAAACCTTTCGCTTGACATAAAGCAAGGGAGCATAACCGCAATAGTGGGCGGAAACGGCGCAGGAAAATCGACCCTGCTAAGCCTTATCTGCGGTACGCTCAAGCAAAACAGCGGAAAAATAACGATAAACGGCGGAAAGATAGGTTTTCTTCCGCAAGACCCTACCCTGCTTTTCAACAAGGAAACGCTCAGAGAAGAATTTGCCGGCAATGCCGATGAAATAGCTGCCGCATTTAATCTTACGCACCTGCTGTCACGTCACCCGTTTGACTTATCCGGCGGGGAGCGGCAGAAGGCGGCGCTTGCAAAGCTCGTTTCCTACGGTGCGGATATACTTCTTCTTGATGAGCCGACTAAGGCGGCGGACGCAGTATATAAGCAGATGTTCTCGGCATTATTGAAACAGCTTAAAGCAGACGGGAAAACGATTGTGATTGTCAGTCACGATATGGATTTCTGTGCCGAAACGGCGGATATATGCGCTCTGCTTTTTGACGGCGAAATAAGCGTATCTCTGCCGCCGTCACAGTTCTTTGCCGATTCTTCATTCTTCACTACAGACAGTGCGAAAATTGCCAAAAACGTATGCGATAATGTTTACACTGTCGCAGGGCTTATAGCTTCTCTCGGAGGAAGGGCTGAAAACTACGGCGATCTCTCCGGACGTTTTCACGGCATAAAAGGCGATAAGCCCGACACAGCAATACCGCAACGAAAAAAACGCAAAAGGCTCTCGGTTTTCCGAAAGGTAATGCTTTCGCTCGGCGGTGTCGGATTTGTTTTTATGCTTTTAGCCGGTACCGGCATATTCCCTTTTGAGATACCGTCAGAGCCGTTCTGGCTGCAATATGCGTTGCTGTGCGTTCCTATGATCATGCTTATTATCGGCGTTGCCCCGAAAAACTCAATGGCAAAGCCGCCCGTAACCGCAAAAAAAGTAACTCCGTCCGATATTGTTGCAGGCGTTATAACCGCCGTTCTTATTCCTTTCACAGTGATACTCGGCACACTTTTTATCCCTAACGGCACAAGAAAGCATCTGCTGATAATTCTTGCCGTGCTTGTCGAGTGCCTTGCCGCTTTCTTTATCAGCTTCGAAAAAAAGAAGCCGTCCGCAAAGGATATAGCGGTGCTTGCCGTGCTTTCTGCGGCGGCTGTCGCAGGAAGGGAGCTTTTCTTTATGTTCCCGCAGTTCAAGCCCGTTGCCGCAATCGTTATCATAAGCGGAACGGCGCTCGGTGCGCAGGCAGGCTTTCTTGTCGGTGCGGTTTCCATGCTGGTATCGAATATGCTGTTCGGTCAGGGTATGTGGACGCCGTGGCAGATGTTTGCAATGGGGCTTCTTGGCTTTTTCGCAGGTATCATCTTCTCGAAAAAGCGTAACACGCTCGCCCTTTGTATCTACTCCTTCCTGTCAGTCCTCGTTATTTACGGCGGAATAATGAATATATCAAGTGTGCTTACCTACACGACCGATATAAACTTACAGACAATTACCGCATATATCATCTCCGGCATACCCTTTGACCTTATCCACGCAGTATCCACAGTAATATTTGTGCTTATAACAGGCGATGCACTATTGAAAAAATGTTGCCGTCTGAGAGTAAAATTCGGATTATTTCAGTGATTTCAATAAATTCGACAAAATTTCTGACATATTATTCCATTTTTCAACTTTATTTTTGATTTGTTATTGAAATGTGCCTTTCTTTAAATTATAATTTTATTATCGGATAATTGTAAAGTGAGGTGGGAGCGTGGCTTATGTACTTGAAGTAACAGACGATTACGGCGAAATAAAGTACATAAATTCAGCCAACGTCACTGTATATTGTCCGGAATATGCGGCAAGGTATGACTACAAACGTACTGCGCTGACAATGGCCGCTTCACTTATCAAAGGGAAATATTATACTGACATTTCGGTTAAGCAATTAAGTCAGGAATTATGCCTTAAAGCGTATAAAAGAAACAGAGTAAGATCGTATATGACACTTTATCCCGATGATTATAAATAACAGCTCTATGACTGCTTTTTCTCGTTCTCACACGCATCCTGCCAATAATATCGACATCAGCCCGCTTTGCAAGATCAACATTCCCGGCAGCTTTCATGAACGTTTTACAGCAACCTCATAAAACTGTTTCATATTTTCTGTTACAAAAAAAGTCGGCTTTGCCTTAATACAGGCAAAGCCGACTCAGCTTGTAGAAAAAGTCTTTTGCTTGATGTGCTTATGCTATATCGTTCGGTTCTGACTATGATAGCAAGCTACCGATAGTTCTTTTTGTCGGACAGCACTTCTCGGGTTCGCTATTCCAAT
>ERZ773192.4063-NODE-4063-length-10175-cov-9.221640_pt1 | contig 10175 bp, 6 predicted proteins | sample MGYA00581010_ERZ773192 | MGnify/ENA primary metagenome ERZ773192 (study PRJEB29015, sample SAMEA2737741) | human gut metagenome | biome: human gut; feature: human-associated habitat; material: faeces | place: China | collected 2012 ...
GAGTGACGCTTGCTCGGCGGCGGACTGCCTGCGCATCGGCGGCATTGCTTCGCTCGCCGCCGAAAAAGCAAAAAGCCACCAATCAACGTCGGCGGCTTTCAGATAAATTCAATAATATCGTTTGGGGTGCAGTCAATCAGCTTGCAGAGCTTTTCGAGTGTCAGCACCGTGATGTTCTTTCCCTTTTTCAGTGAATCCAAGGTCTTATTGTCAAGCCCATTTTGCAGCAGATAATACTGCGAAATGCCTTTTTCCTGCAATGTTCTCCATAAAGGCTCGTAACTGATGATTGCCCTCACCCCACTTTCTTACGAGCCTATTATATGGAGTCGGAGGAAAAACAAATATTGTGTATATCTCCACAATATGATAAACTACCGTAAAGGAGGGATGCACAATGACAACTTACAAAAGCCTTTATCACCTGATGGTACGCTCCATGAGCGAAGCCATTGACCTTTACGACGCCGGCAAAGGTATTCTCGCCCGCGAAGTCATGCAAAAAGCCTTACTGGAAGCGGAAGAGCAGGTCATCGCACATGACATCATCCCCGATGAATCCATCGGCAGCACCGATTCAGCAGAGAGCTGAAAAGATAGCCTCCCCAGCGGCGGCGAGCGAAGCAATGCCGCCCCCGGCAGGCAGTCGCGGGGCTGAAAAAATCCGTAGTAGGCGGTGATTGCTGAAACTTCCGACAAGATTCGAGAGCGGCAGCGGGTAATAGGAGCAACCCAAGTCGTATAGCAGCAAACCCAAGCAGGCACCCCCATTCCGCAGGCTGCGCAGCTCTTCGAGCCAAAGACTGCCAATGTGCGGGGTCGAGGGGGAAGTCCCCTCGTCTTTCTCTCGGGGGATCTAAAGGGGGATACTCTCTTCGAAAAGAGAGTATCCCCCTTTGTCTGGCAGTGGCGCTCAGCGCCGCACTATCCATGCAGCGCAGCGCGCTGCACACCCCATCCCCCCGCGAAGGCGGGAAATCAAAAGGGGCAACCTCTTCGAAAAGAGAGTATCCCCCTTTGATTTTCGTTCCCTGCACCGGTGCAGGATTATTTTTTAAAGCTATCTTTAAGAGTAACCGACCGGTTGAACACCAGATGATCCTCGGAGCAATCCTTGTTATCAAGGCAGAAATACCCAAGGCGCATGAACTGGAAGCTCGGCGCGGTCTTGCCCTTCTTTTCGGTCTTGTCGTACGCCGCGGCGATGTCGCGCATGCGCGGCTCGACCTTGCAGCCGGTCAGCACCTCGAGCGAATCGGGGTTCATGCAGGCAAGGAAATCCTTGTCCGCGCCGTCGGGTGCGGGGTCGCTGAACAGCTCGCTGTAAACACGCACCTCGGCGTCCAGTGCGGTTGCGGCGTCGACCCAGTGGATCGTCGCGCCCTTGACCTTGCGGCCGTCGGCGGGATCGCCGCCCGGCGAGTTCGGGTCATACTCGGCGTACACCTCGATAACGTTGCCCATTTCGTCCTTCTTGCAGCCCGTGCAGGTGATGAGATACGCGCCCTTGAGGCGGCACTCGGGGCCGTTCGGCGTCAGGCGCTTGTACTTGGGCACGGGGACTTCCATGAAGTCGTCGGCCTCGATCCAGCACTCGCGGGAGAACGTGATCTCATGCGTGCCGGACGCAGGGTCGGTCGGGTTATTCTCGACCGTGAACGTCTCGCTCTTGCCCTCGGGATAGTTCGTGATGACGAGTTTCACCGGATGCAGCACGCCCATCGTGCGCTCAGCCTTCTCGTTGAGGTCCTCGCGCAGGCAGTGCTCAAGGAAGCTGTATTCGACCACGCTCGCGCTCTTGGCAACACCGATGCGGTCGCAGAAGTTGCGGATGGACGTAGGCGTGAAGCCGCGGCGGCGCAGGCCGCACAGCGTCGGCATACGCGGATCGTCCCAGCCGGAGACGATGCCCTCCTCCACAAGCTTGCGGAGCTTGCGCTTTGACATGACCGTGTGATCGATGCCAAGGCGGGCAAACTCGATCTGGCGCGGCTTATTGGGCACGGAAACATTGTTCACCACCCAGTCGTAGAGCGGGCGGTGCGCCTCGAATTCGAGCGAGCACAGCGAGTGCGTGATGCCCTCGAGCGCGTCCTGAATGGGGTGCGCAAAGTCGTACATCGGGTAGATGCACCACTTGTCGCCCTGACGGTGATGGTGCATGTAGCGGATGCGGTAAATAACAGGGTCGCGCATGTTGAAGTTGCCGGAGGCAAGGTCGATCTTTGCGCGCAGCGTGCGGCTGCCCTCAGGGAACTCGCCGTTTTTCATGCGCTCGAAGAGATCGAGGTTCTCCTCCACGTCGCGCTCGCGGTAGGGGGAGATGGCGGGCTTGCCGATGTCGCCGCGGTACTCTCTCGCCTGCTCGGGCGTCAGGTCGCAGACGTAGGCAAGGCCCTTTTTGATGAGCTCGACAGCGTACTCGTAGTCCTTTTCAAAATAGTCGCTGCCGTAGAAGAAACGGTCGCCCCAGTCGAAGCCCAGCCAGTGGATGTCCTCTTTGATGGCGTCGACAAATTCGACGTCCTCCTTCGTGGGGTTCGTGTCGTCCATGCGCAGGTTGCAAAGGCCGCCGAAGCGCTCAGCGGTGCCAAAGTCGATGGTCAGCGCCTTGCAGTGGCCGATGTGCAGATAGCCGTTCGGCTCCGGCGGAAAACGGGTGTGGACCTGCTGGCCCTGGAAGCGCCCACCCTCCGCGATGTCTTCTTCGATGAAGGCGTCGATAAAATTTTTGCTGCCGGATTCGCCCTCAGCGGCGGCAGTCTTGACTTCCTCAGCCATATGATCCATTCCTTTCTTCGCGTCTGCTGTGAGGCAGACAAAATAATGAAATATTAAGCTCAGTTCTCATTCTTTGCGTAATTCGTACATCTTCCATTGAAGCAGGGTCGATTTCCCTTGTTTTTCGCGCTTTTTCGAATCCAGCATTATTGACAGTTCTAATCCGTTAGTAACAAATCTTCCTCGTCATCAAACTGACTATTGGCTCATTATACTGCATAGTCTTCAAAAATGGAAGAGAAACTTTCCTCGTTCCCTTCTTATTTGACAAACCGCTGTTTTTCCGATATGGTGTTCCTATACTCCCGCCGAAATAAAAAAGAAAGAGGGATATTGTGGGCCTGCTCGATTTTCTGTCGTCCTACTGGCTTTGGACGATCATTGCGCTGTTCGTGGCGAAGTGGGTATTCTCCCTTGTGTCTCGTAAAAAGTCTCTTTCTGACCGTGAGCGTTCTGTTGATGCAAAAGACGCCGATTTGAGAAAAAAAGAGTCTTCTCTTAATTCCGCTTTTGAGGGCAGAGAACGTGCGCTTGAGGACCGGCGAAATCGCATAGAAGAGAGCTTGCAGATGCGCTCTCGTAACTTAGACTATCGTGAACAGCACATCAACGACCAGGTCCGCGCCCGAGCGGTCGAAACTGTGCGCGATATCGCGAATCGTTCATATTTGTCCAACACTCCCGCTTTTTCAGCGTTGCATGGCGTTCCCTTCCCTTACGAACGACTGACTTCTGCATTGACGCAGGAGATGCAGATTGAATCTCCCTTTGATATCTCTGCATCCATCCATTCCTCGAGCGGTGAGACATACCGCGCCACACTTTACGAGTGTGATTGTCCTGACTTTCGTAACCGCAGACAGCCGTGCAAACACATGATTCGCCTCGCTCTCGAGGCTGGATTGCTTTTAAGCGCAGATACTTCTGCCGCCAAGCGCGATATCGTCGGTCTGTCCTTTCAGCGAGATAGGCTTAAAGGCGAATGCGAGGTATTAGACGGTGCGGTCAAACACGCCCGCGAGGCCCGGGCGTTTGAAATCGGAAAGACACAAGATGCGCAACAAAAAATCGTAGAAGAAGCTCGCTCTAAATGCCTCGAATATGAAAACCAAATGCGCCGTGCAGAAAGACGGCTTAGTGAGAAAAACGAAGCACTTAACCGTATATATGCTGAGCGCGTGCAGTCTCAACCGTGGCTTGCGTCTTACTATGCTGATCTGTATCAGTCGTTTGATGAAAAATGGGTGCTGCATCTTCGCAATAAAAACCGTCCGGCGGGCCAAAAGGCCGGAGAGGTGGACAAACTCATTCATGGTGAGCTACGCGAATGGCGTCTCCGCGCGAAGCGGTCAGAATATCAGTTGAATTTCTACGAATCGCTTTTCCCTTGGCTGCTCGACTTCAAAGAGGTTCCGCCGATGGACGCGTTCAAATATGTGTCCGATGACCCGTCCGATGATGACGAGCGGGCGGTCATGCGCGACTATCTGTCTCCCACCGAATGGAGCGATCTCCCAACTGCCGAAAAGTACCAGCTTGCACTTGACCGCTATATCAGGCGCAGCAAGACCAACTGGGAAGTCGGCATTGAATACGAGCGCTACATCGGTTACCTCTGCGAATCGCGTGGCTATCACGTCCGGTACTATGGCGCAACAATGAAGAAAGAAGACATGGGGCGGGATTTGATCTTGCAGCACGGCAAAAAGGTCATTCTGATTCAATGCAAGCGCTGGGCGAAGGAAAAGGTTATTCACGAGAATCATGTTTTCCAGCTCGCTGGCAGCGTCTTTGAATATCAATATTCCCACCCCGACGCTGATGTCATCGGTGCCTTCGTGGCGACAAACGGTTTTTCTCCCGTTGCCAAGCTCTGCGCCGAACGGCTTGGTATCAAGCTATACCCTAACATTCCGTTCGCCGAATACCCGCGGATTAAGTGCAATATCGGCCGTGATGGGCAGAAGATTTTTCATTTGCCCATGGATCAGCAGTATGATAACGTTCAAATCTGCGATGATGGCGAGCGCTATGTCTCCACTGTAAATGAAGCGCTCTCTCTTGGCTTTCGCCGCGCGTATCGCTGGCGCGGGAGCTCTCCCGAATAACAAAAGAAAGACGAGGCCTTTCGGCCTCGTCTTTCTCTTAGTTCCACGGCATCTCGCCAAGGTCTTTCTCGCTGTAATTCTTACTGAGATAGAGCTTGTCTTTCTGCTTCCGGCTCAGCGGCAGCTTGTTGATCGCCTCGACGACCTTTTCTTTCTTGCTTCCGCTGACGGGATTGCCGTTCTCGTCCTTGTCGGCTTCCAGATCGGCCGTCGCGTCGTTGAAGTCTCTGATGGTCTCGTATGCTTTCTTGCGGCTCATGCCGCTGTCGACGAGTTCCTGATAGAGCGCTGTCTGCGATGCGCTCAGCGCCTTTCCGCCTTCTGCCCAATATACACGCGATTCGTTCAGCGCGTTCTTACCGAAGAGCGCCGCGCGCAGAGCTTCAAACGGATCTTCCAGCGGTGAATTCACCGGATATTGCAGCCTCTTGCTGTCGCCAAAGCCCTGATACGACCCGCCGCGAATCACAGCATCGCCGCCTTGCAGCATCTTTTCGGCTTGGCGGCCGCCTGGAAGCGTGTCGCCCGCGAGGCCCACGAGCTGCTTCGCGACCTCTGCCCAAAATTCGCCCGCACTATCTGCTTTCTTGAGTGCGTCTTTCGTCTTCCCCGCTGCGCCAACGATGTCGGGCATTGGCAACGTCTGGTCGCCCCATCCCATCAGGCCCGCCACGTTGCGCACATACGGTACATCGTTGCTGATGTTGTATAGCGTATCTTCCGCCGCCGACCAGCCGTCAAACTCGTCGTTCATGTCGTTTGGATCGGTGTCGAAAAGGCGCTCGCCGAAGATGTTTTCGGTTACGTCATCGGCGATCATCTTGAGCATGTCGCTTGATGTCAGTCCATTGCCGGACGCGACGGCGTTCAACCCCATGCCGAGGACATCGAACGGCGCAGGCGTTCCGCCGTAGGCATCCTCGTCCAACCGGTTGAGCAGGAATGCGAGCAGCATATAGGCAATGGCGTCGCTTGCGAGCTTTTTAATGGCCTTATCCTTGCCGATTTTCGCGGCCATTTCCTTGAAGCCGGGGCCGAGCCGGTCCTGAGTGATGTGCTCGAGGGTGTTCGCTGCCTCGACCTGGAACATGTTCAGCATTTGTGCGATAAGGTTTTTCGACTGGAACGTCAGCGGCACTGAGCCTTTTGAGCGTGTACCCATGATATCGCGCGCCCAGCGGTCCGCCGCTTTCATCGCCTCCTTCGGGCTCTTGCCCGCGTCCAGCTCCATACGGTACTTGCCGCGCACAGCGATCGTGCTGACGAGAGTATCGACCTTTTCCAGCGGGCTGAATAGCTTTTCTATCGCTTTTTCACCCTTGGTGCTCTGGATATAGTCAATGCCGCTCTTCTCCGTCAGGAAGTCGCTCTCCCCGCGAAACGCGCTCATGCCGGTCGTCTTCCCGTTCAGGATATCGCCCACGGCGCGCCATGTGTACTTCTGTCCGAGCTCGGTTGCGATCATCGGCAGCTGTGCCGTCTGGTTCAGTGCCGACGAGAGGTTCCCTGCCACGTTCGCACGGGCGAACATGCGGTTGAGCTTCTTCGCGCCGTTCAGCGCTTCGCGCCCGACCTCGCGCTCCATTGCGCGGTCCTCGAAAAGCTGCTTGCCTGCCAGCTTATTCGCGTAATCATCCATCCATGAAACAAGATCGCTGAATTCCGTCGCATCGGCGATGCTGCGGTACTTCTCGTCTGTGTACTGTTCCATCAGGTTTGTCAGGTCCTCATAGCTCAGGAAGGTATCACCTGTGATCTTCTTTTTATCGCGCAAGTATTCTTCCTTCACATCCGCCGGAGCGTAACGCATGGCCTCCATTTGGTCGATGTCCGCCTTCATCTCTTCCGGTGCGAATGTCGACCTCAGGTAGTTTGCCATCTGACGCACGCGCATGATGTCGTCCGTGTGATACAGCACGTCGCTCGCATAGTCCACGTATGTCTCGAAGCCCTTGACGATATCGTAGTCCGTCTCATCGCCTCTGCGGTGCTGGAAGAACGGATTGTACCGCTTGTTCGGCTTGAAGGATTTCGTCAGACCTGCGATGCTCGTCGGCAGTTTGCCCACGCCGGAGCCGAGGTCGACGCCGATTGCTTTGAGTGCGCTCTCGAGCTTTCCGTTTGCCTCGCTCGTCTGAAAGTGCGGCGCGTAGCCTTTGATAAAGCCGATGGGCTCGTACCCGTGCGCTACAAGGAAGTCGTTGATCGCGGCATAGAGTTTGTCATAGAGCTCTGTGTATTTCTCGATCGCTTTCTCAACCTTCGTGCGGTCTACGTTCTTCGCCGCCGCGTAGTCATCCTGCGTTTGCAGCCAGTCGGCATACTGCCGCGCCAGATCGCGCGAGCCTTTGTCGAGGCTGAATTCCCGTGCGGTATCTTTCATCTCCGCGCCGTTTTTCAGGTTCTCCGCCGCCGCTCTGATTCTTTCCGCCGCGCCGGACTTTTCAACCAGTTCCTCGACGGTTCGTCCCTCTTTCAATCTCTGCGCAAAGGCGCTCTCGTTCTTGTTCAGTGCGCTTTTCTTGCCGTCCGCGCCTTCAAAGGTTCGAACCTCGTCAAACATGCGGTTGATGAAGCGCTTGCGCTCCTGCTCGTTCTCGTAGACCGGCTCGAAAACAGCCTCGTTGATCTGCTGGCCCTGCTTCCAGCCAAAGAGAGCGCGCATAATGCGCTGCGGCGTGCGATGGTAAAGCACAAGGCCTTTACTCGGGTCGAAGAGCTTTCTCAGACCCTTTCGGTTGATCTCCGGCGCTTCTGTTCCGATGAGCTCGCGCGCCTGCTCGCGCAGCGCGTCATTGATCTCGATGCGTTGCTGCTGCAAGAGCCCCGTCTTCGTCGCCTTTTGTGCCGTGTAATAGTCCACGAGCTCAAGCACGCGCGACTTTTTCACGCTGCGAGGGATATCTGCCATCGAGCGCTCACCGTTTGCGATGTCTCGTGCGATGGTCTTTTCCCGCCGCGCCGCGCCCAAGCGCTGCTCGGCGCGCTTCGTTGCGTTCTGGATGCTCTTTGCCGCCTTGTCATTGGCGATAAGCTGTTCTGCATTGTGGTAAATGCCTGCGCTGTTCGCAATCTTCACGCCCAGCTCGTCGAGCGCTTTTGTGCCCTTGAATTCGTCCCGGCTCTTGACGCGCAGCCGCTCAGCCCGATCCGCCGCGCGCTGCTTGTCCAGCGCATCGAGATAGGCATCGTAGCTGTCGAAGCCGGATGGCTTGATGTTGTTCGTTGCCGCCGTCCGTGCGCGCTCGAGCTTTGTCTTCCACTCTGCGGGAATTGACAAATAATCTCCGCGTTTACTGTCTCGCTCCGCCTTTTCATAGGCTCGTTCCTGCCTGTCGATCTCTTCGTCTGCAAGCTCTTTGCCGACGGTATCCCTGCTGCCCTGGTCCAGTTGTTCCGCCGCGCCGTCGCTTACCGAAAATCGACCTGCTGGCTTGACATCGCCTTTGTTCTGTGATACGCTCGCGTCCGCAAGGTCATCGGCGCGTGTCACCGGCTCGGCAGTTTCAATGCCGACATTGCGGAGTGGCGCCGTGTCCTTGTTTTCTTCGCCCATGATCTGCTGCCGGGTCTCATCGCCCAGCGTCGGTGACTTGACATTTCCGCCGCGGTCTGCTATTCTCTTTTCGAAGAAATTACGTGATGTTGAGCGAGCCCCTCCGGTAACGGCTGAGGGCACGGCGCCGCCGGTAATTTCTCCGGCTTTTGCCTCGGCAGCAGTGTGCTTGTCGGGGCTTTTTGCTTTGTCCACCAGCCGAATGTTGTTGATGTCGTATAGGATCTTGCGGTCCCGTCCGTCCGCAATGTTCAGCGTTGCCTCGTAAATATTGCCGGATCGGTCTTGCAGATATGTCTTTCTGTGTTCCCATCCGTTTTCATCCATCCACTGATGATTGTGTTCATCGGTGGAGTTTTCATATCTGGACGTCGTGAGCGCTTCGTCAAGGTGGACGACCGCAAGGCTGCGTATATTGTCGCCCGTGCTTCTTGCCAGCTTGTCGATGACCTTGTGGCTGTTTTTTGCGCCGTCTTTCTGCACGCGGTCGTTTGTGCGGGCAAGATAGATCGTTTCAGGCTTTCCGGCCGCGTCGTATGCCGTCAGCTCCATTCCGGCCATATTGTTATAGACGTATCGGCCGAGCGTCTTGCCCCAGTCTCTTGGGCGGATTCCGTCAAAGAGATTCGTGTCGAGCATGACGCCCTTGCCGTATGTACCGTTTTCCCCTTCAACCTCTTCGAGCACGCTGAACTTCTCAGGCGGTCCCGTCCTGCGTTCCGTCGCCGCTGCGGTCTCGCGGCCTTGTTCCACCGCGCCCGGCGTGCGTTCGCTCTGTAAGACACTTTCACTTTCCTGTCCGCTCTGCGACAGCACGCTTTCGGCCTCTCGGTTGAATCGGCTCGCCTTTTCGTCATACTGGTCGATCTCGGCATAGGCGTCGCCCATGATCTCTTCCCATACGTATAGCTCGATATCGCTCTCGCTCATTCCCGCGTAGTCGCCCGTCAGCGCTGCATAGCGGTCAAAGTAGGCATCGTACACCTTGCCCCACTCTTCGCTACTATACCGGCTCTGAACGTCGCGCATAAACGTCCTGACATTCTCGCGCCTCGCCACTTCGGCCAGATAATGCGCTGTTTCATGTTCGATCGTCTCGCTCACGCTGCGCTGCACTGAACCGGCATTGACGAAAATTTCGCCCGTGTCGGCGTTGAACGCGCCGAAAATTCTGCCGGTTTTCCCGTCCTTTTCAACCTTGATGACGCCCAGCAGCGCTGTCACCTTTTTCACGCCCTTGGACTTTGCCCAGTCCGCCGCGCCGATAAGCTCCTGGTCCCAGTCCGCCTCGTCAAAGATGGTGACGGTGTTATCGCCGCTTGCGCCGTTCGGCACGTTGGCCTCCCGCGGGCTGATGAATTGTGAGATACCGGATGCCGCAAGCCGCTGTTGTACCGTCAGCGCGTTTCCGTCTTCTCCGCCGACGTTCCGTACTTCTCGAGGAATGTGCTCAGATTCTCTTCCGTTACCCCGGCGCTCTCCCCGTTCGGCAGCTCCATCAGATAGTGCACGCGCTGCGTTGACCTCGCCTGGTGTGCCTCTTTCTCCAGCGTCGGCAAGCTCAGCCCCCGCGGCATCGTTTTGTGCTTCTTGTCCTGCATTGTCAATTCCTCCGTTCTGCCCCTCCGGCATATCGTAGATCGGGAGCTCTTCGTGTGTCCGCTCGCTCATGTCTGCGCCGGGGATGGCTTTCTTTGCTGCAATGTATTCTTCGTTCGGTGCAATGTGCT
>ERZ773192.4066-NODE-4066-length-10163-cov-8.212505_pt1 | contig 10163 bp, 9 predicted proteins | sample MGYA00581010_ERZ773192 | MGnify/ENA primary metagenome ERZ773192 (study PRJEB29015, sample SAMEA2737741) | human gut metagenome | biome: human gut; feature: human-associated habitat; material: faeces | place: China | collected 2012 ...
GTTTTGCAGTTAGGCAGTCAAGGAGCGACAGCCTAAAGTGCTGCCGCCCCTTACTATCATAAAAAGCAACTACTAACCAGCCACAGCCCTTTTGGGAGGAAAGGGGGATTTTCCATGACCTGTACAGAAGAATATCGGGAACATATCGAGTACACTTTCCATGCCTTTTGCAAAGTCGTTATCCGAAATGCAACGATCAACGCAGCGAGGACACGGAGCAGGAAGCACAAAAGAGAAATATCCCTTGAATACCTTACAGAAAAAAGTTTTACAGTATTACAAAAATAAAAGCCTATACCATTTGGGGAAGAAAAGACATATAATAGCCAAGACGACAACAATCAGAAGCTATGGAGGGTAATAATGGAATATACTAAGGAAGATTTAATTGAAGCAAAAAGGCAAATTGATTCAACATTGCATAAATTACGGGAAACAATAATAACCTTTGAAGCAAAAGAAAATCCGGAGAGATATAAGTCACAAATCACTTTGGGGAAAAGACGAATAAAGGCTTTTGAAATAGCAAATTACTTTATAGGAAACGAAATTGAAAACAGTTAGTAAATTCAAAACTCTGGTTTCGCGGCAAGTGAAATCGTTAGGCAGTATAAATTAAGTTTGAGAAAAGATAGGCGGCGCATCTTGCGCCCCTTGGCAGACTCGCATACCCACGTATAGCCTCGCCTGCCAAGGAACACAATCTGCTTGCCTCTCTTTCCTCAAACGGCTTTGGTGAAAGAATTTCACATTTATAAATTTGCAAAGTCAGCAGTGATAGTTAATAGCAAGATGAAAACCAATGGCATTTCTAATCAAAAAGGAGGATAACAATATATGCTAAGTCCGAAAGAAGTAGTGAATAAATGGGTAGACGCTTTTAATGACGGTGATGTGGACATGATTATTAGTTTGTATGATAATAATGCAACAAACCATCAAGTTGCAAATGAACCTGTTGTAGGAGTTGCGGCTATTAGAGAAATGTTTGCAAATGAGTTTGCAACTGCAAAAATGGTTTGTATTGTGGAAAATATTTTTGAAGATGGGCAATGGGCTATCTTAGAGTGGAAAGACCCGTTAGGATTGCGCGGATGCGGATTTTTCCATGTTGTAAATGAAAAGATATTATTCCAGCGTGGATATTGGGATAAACTTTCTTTTTTAAAGCAACATAATCTCCCTGTAAAAGAATAATGAGAAGAAAATTAAAGTATAAGAAAGGGTACAAACATTGATAAGTTGTTTAACAAGGGACGGCTGCAGGAATAATATTGCAGTTGCAAAGGAGTGACTGGCTATGAAATACAGCAAAATAATAACATTAAAGAATGGTATGGAATGTTGTTTGAGAAATGCAACTGAAAGTGATGGACAGCTTGTATTAGATAACTTCAATTTAACTCATACCCAAACCGACTATTTGCTTACATATCCCGATGAAAACACTTTTGATGCAGCACAAGAAAGCCGGATTCTAAAAGAGAAGGAAAATAGTGAAAATGAAATTGAGATTATTGCTATAATTGATGGCGCAGTTATAGGGACTGCTGGAATCGAGGCAGTAGGGGCGAAATACAAGGTACGGCATCGTGCTGAATTTGGTATTAGCGTTCTGAAAAAGTTTTGGGGACTTGGAATTGGACAAGCATTGATGGCTTCGTGTATTGAATGTGCTAAAACCGCGGGATATAGTCAGCTGGAATTGAGTGTAGTTGCTGAAAATGCAAGGGCATTTTCCATGTATAAAAAAGTTGGATTTATCGAATATGGCAGAAATCCGAAAGGTTTTAATTCTCGTAAGACAGGGTTTCAAGAAGTTATTTATATGAGGTTGGAATTGTAACGGTCATACCGATTCAAGCATTATTATAGGTATCTGAAAACTTAATAATCGCCATACACAAATGGAAAAATGCGAAAACAGGGAATCACAAAAAGGTTTCCTGTTTTTTTTGCACCTATTTTTGGCATTTTTGAAAACCGCCAGTATTATGCCGTACAAAAGAGATAGAAAGAAATTTCCGAAAATCTCCGCCTAATTCTCGAACATCTCGCTTGTAAAGGGTGAAAATCCGCCCATATTACCGCAAAACCTTAATGCAAGCGGAAAAGTCAAGATTATGCTTTGGGATATCTTAATGGGAATGAAACCGCTTTGTGCCGCAAACGGCAATTAAATAATAATATGTTTATGCAAATGGTACGGGTTTTGTCCGTACTATTTTTGCAATTGTGGACATTTAAAACGGTATTTTTGATACTATGAATATAAACATAAGGGGAACGCTGTTTTTGCGGCTTTTAGAGTCCGCAAACATAGTGTTTATGCACTCTGTAAAAGCCAAAACATTCCTATGCGTTTACCATACTATGACATAAAACATGTGTATCGTCAGATTGACGGTACGCCTTAAATTTTACGGTCTGTTTTCGATAATCAGTTGTCTTGCAACGGTGAACATTGCCGCGTCAACAACGGGAATGTTGTGGTAACAAATGTCAAGTAAAAATTGCTTGTCATAGTTAAATGACGGATTTACGGATTGATATATTTGCTCATATGCTGCTTTTCGTGCGTTTTCCAAATCTCTGCCATTTCTAACATCAGTTAAAATGTCTGCATGCAATACTTTCAAATATTCCTCATATTGTCTGTAAACTTCAGGACGGAGCATTTTATCGCACGTTATCCGAATTGCATTTTGCGATATTGCGGATAGTATTGTAACCGTAGTCGTCAGCTTGATTTGACATAACCGCTTTACGAATTGCGTTATTCGCTTTGCAGCTTGCCGAACCGTAGCTTTCGCCGTTTTGTACATTGTCCCAAATTCCGCTGATAGGATTTTCAGTGATTTGAATTTGATGTTTCGTTGCACTGTCTGGTGCTCTTTCTCTCGGAATTTTTGCCGCAAATGCTGTTGTGCTCGTTACTGCAATTATTGATAATATGATATAAATTTTTTCATTTTATTTTTATCCAATGCTTTTGCTCAAAAGTGGAACATAAAAGCCTGTTTTTGAGGGATTTAATATACTTTCATTACTTTGTTGTTTTTAACCGTCAAAATTTCTACTGTTATATCATACAAATATCTCAAATCGCTGTTTTTTTATTCTTATTTCCCTATTCCACCGCAACAAACACATGAAGCAACTTAATGCAGAAGATGGCGGAAACAGGAAGTTTGTAATGGTACAATTACCCGAAATACCAGATGAAAAATCTGAGGCATACAAGGCAGGATATAAAAACATTTGTGAAATTGGTAAAGAGCGTATTCGTCGTGCCGGAAAGAAAATCAAGGAAGAAACACGACTTACAGTTCCTACTCTTGATATTGGCTTCCGTGTGTTGAAATGCGACAGTTCCAATATGAAAGAGGTTTATTATAACCCGGCTGAGTATGAACCGTCACTTTTCTCTCGCCTTGAAGATAACATCAAAGCGGACAGAACTCCGGAGGATTTGTTGTTCCAAGTAATGCTTGATTTGGGTGTTCTGCTTTCGAGCAAAATTGAAGAAACAACCATTGCCGGAAAAAAAGTGTTTAATGTTGAGGACAACTATCTGATTGCCTGCTTTGACGACAATGTGACAGAAGATGTGATTACCGAAATTGCGAAGCAGAAACCGTACTATTTTGTAATGCGTGACAGCTCTATGGCAAACGATAGTGTTGCAACGAACTTTGAGCAGATTTTCGCTGCATACAGTCCTGACACAGTAAGGAAGGTGCTGTAATGAAGTTTAATTTTAAGATACAACAATACCAAACGGACGCAGTTGACGCAGTTGTAAAAGTCTTTAACGGACAAGGCTTTCACGACAAAATCAGCTATATCCGTGACCTCGGTAAAATGAAGTCTGCCGATATGCAGATGACTTTGGGGCTGACAGACGAAGAAATGGAGCTGTATGACCCGACTAATGATACCGGATATAAGAATGAATTGGTGGAGCTTTCAGATGAGCAGCTTCTCCATAACATTCAGACCTTGCAGAGTCAGAACAACATTAAACTCTCTACTTCCCTCGTCAAAGACTTGGGGCGTTGCAGTCTTGATATTGAAATGGAAACCGGCACGGGTAAAACCTATGTGTATATCAAGACAATGTTTGAACTGAATAAAAAATACGGCTGGAGCAAGTTTATTGTTGTTGTACCGAGTATTGCTATTCGTGAGGGCGTAAAGAAATCCTTTGAAATTACCGCCGACCACTTTATGGAACATTACGGCAAAAAGGCTCGTTTCTTTATCTACAACAGTTCTAACCTGAACCAGCTTGACAACTTCTCGTCAAGCTCCGGTATCAATGTAATGATTATCAATACGCAGGCTTTCGCTTCTTCTTTGAAAGAGGACGGCAGAAGCAAGGAAGCCCGTATTATTTACTCAAAGCGTGATGAGTTCGGTTCTCGCCGCCCGATTGATGTAATCAAGGCTAACAGACCGATAATCATTTTGGACGAGCCGCAGAAAATGGGCGGAGATGTTACACAAAAGGCACTTAAAAACTTCAATCCGCTTTTCAGCCTGAACTACTCGGCTACCCACGCAAAGCAGCACAATCTTATCTATGTGCTTGACGCTTTGGACGCCTTTAATAAGAAGCTGGTTAAGAAAATTGAAGTCAAAGGCTTTGAAGTAAAGAATTTCAGAGGTACGGACAGCTATCTGTACCTTGAACAGATTGTACTTTCAAGTAAGAAGCCGCCTATGGCAAAAATCGAGCTTGAAATCGGATATAACAAATCCATAAACCGTGAAACCCGTATTCTCGGCGTAGGCGATGATTTGTATTATGTTTCTCAGGAAATGGAGCAGTATAAGGGATACACCATATCCGAGATTGACCCGCTAAGAGGAACAGTAACTTTTACTAACGGAGAAGTAATCAAAGCCGGCGATGTTGTGGGCGATGTTTCCGAAAAGGATATGCGTCGTATTCAGATTAGAGAGACTATCCTTTCTCATTTTGAAAAGGAAGAAAAGCTCTTTAATATGGGTATCAAATGCCTGTCCCTATTCTTCATCGACGAGGTGGCAAAGTATCGCCAGTATGATGAAAACGGTGATGAAGTGCTTGGCGAATACGGCGTTATGTTTGAGCAGGAATATAACAGCGTACTGAATGAGTATATCAATCTGTTTGACACGCCGTATCAGAAGTATTTGAAATCCACTTGCAGCGATGTAAGTGCGGTACATAAAGGATATTTCAGCATTGACAAAAAGACGGGCAGAAGCATAGACAGTCAGTTAAAGCGTGGCAGTGAGTTCTCCGATGATATTTCTGCCTATGACCTTATTTTGAAAAACAAGGAACGCTTACTTTCCTTTGACGAGCCAACAAGATTTATCTTTTCACACTCGGCTCTCCGTGAGGGTTGGGATAATCCAAATGTATTTCAGATTTGTACGCTCAAGCATTCCGACAGCAATACGGCGAAACGCCAAGAGGTCGGTCGTGGACTTCGTTTGTGCGTAAATCAGAACGGCAACCGTATGGATGTGGAAAGCTGCGGAGAAGCCGTACACGATATTAACACGCTTACGGTTGTTGCCAGCGAGAGCTATAAGAGCTTTGTTACCGATTTACAGTCGGATATTAAAACCGTTCTATATGACAGACCGACCGTTGCCACAAGTGAATACTTTAAGGGCAAGTATGTCAAGGTTGACGATGTACCTACACTCATTGATGATAACACCGCCAATGCTATTGAGTTCTATCTGATTCAAAACGGCTATGTTGATATGAAGCGTAAGGTTACGGACAAATACCGTCAGGAAGTAAAGAGCGGAACAGTTGCCGAACTGCCGGAAGAATTGAAGCCTATGGCAGACGGTATTCATTCGCTTATTCAGTCTGTTTACGACGACAGTATCCTTAAAGATATGTTTACCGACGGACACGAAACAAAGGTTAAGGACAATCCGCTTAATGAAAACTTTGCCAAGAAAGAGTTTCAGGCTTTATGGCGTGAGATTAACCACAAGTACGCTTACACAGTTGAGTTTGACAGCGACGAGCTGATTAAGAAAGCAATCGCACATATTGACGAAAAACTTTTTGTTTCAGAGCTTCAATACACCACAACTATCGGTCGTCAGAAAGCAGAAATGAATGAGTATGAGGTTGAGCGTGGAGCTTCATTTACCGGCGAAAAAACAAGAACGCAGACTCTTAAACACGCCGAAACAAGTCAAATTAAATATGACCTTATCGGCAAAGTGGCAGAAGGAACTACCCTTACCCGAAAGACAGTATCGGCAATTTTACAGGGTATAAGAGCGGACAAACTCTATATGTTCAAAAATAACCCGGAGGAATTTATTACAAAGGTTATAAGGCTTATCAACGAGCAAAAAGCTACGATGATAGTCGAGCATATTTCCTACGATACTATTGAGGGCGAATACGACAGCACTATCTTTACCGCCGAAAAGAACACACAGAGCTTCGACAAGGCGTTCCTTGCAAAGAAAGCAATTCAGGATTATGTGTTTACCGACGGTTCTGCCGAAAAGAGTATTGAGAGAAAATTTGCCGAGGATTTGGACGCAGCCGAAGAAGTATGCGTTTACGCAAAACTTCCGAGAACTTTCCAAATTCCTACTCCGGTGGGTAACTACTCGCCTGACTGGGCAATCGCTTTCTATGAGGGTAAGGTCAAGCATATTTTCTTTGTTGCCGAGACCAAAGGTACAATGGAAAGCCTTGAATTAAGACCCATTGAGCAGGCAAAAATCTCTTGTGCAAAGAAGCTGTTCAATGAAATGTCCACGAGCAAGGTAAAATATCACGATGTTGACAGTTATCAGAGCTTGCTGAATATAATGAACGCAATGTGAGGTGGTATCTATGAAAAGGCTAATTATTGTTTGTGAAGAAAAATGCCGTCAATACGGCGATTATCTTGCACAGCTTATCAGCTTGGAAGATGATACAGAAGATGAGACGGTAGGAACAAAAGATGGAGAGGTCGCTGCTCAGGTATGGCTTGAAAAGGACTACAAAGCTAATGCCGCACAGCTATCATCTAATCAATACATTCTCTTTATCGGACAGGATAAACTTATTAAAGAAAAAAGCTCCCATATGAATATGGAGTTTGCGGAATTTGGAATGAAATATGGCTGGCTTGGAAAGCAGGCTGTGCTTTCTGTTGAGAAAGTCGTTGAAGCTGATAAATATGAGAACTTTATTTCATACGCTCAGAACTATCAGCAGAATGTTGAGCAGTTAATTAAGAGCAAAGATAAGAAAGCTCTGAAAGCGGGTGCTGCCGCAGGAGCAGCGGGAGTTGCTGGGGCTGCAGGAGTTGCTAAAGCAGGAGCATTGGCAGTTATCTCACCAGTAGCGTTAGTTCCAATCGCAGGTATTGGTGCCGGTGTGATGGCGGTAAAGAAATTTACGCTTAACAGCAAGATTAAAGAACAGCAATATAGTTGTGCTATAATGAAATTCTATTTAGATGACCTGAGCAAGTTTTTAGGTTTATAAAGGGGCGTGAAGCATAATGGTTGGATTTGAAGAAGGATATACATATTTTGAAAAAAATGCTTCTGCTTATGCCGCAGCCACTATGTCTGATTCCTATGTTGCGTCTGTGAATGATGAGATAAATAAACTCGTTCAGGATTTGAATTCCTTAGAGGGATTTAAGACTGCTTCTAATGTGCTAAAAGGCGATGTTGCAGAGTTCTGGCATACCGGGACATTTAATATTGATTCCGCACTGAAAGGTTCATCAAACAGAGCTTTTGTTGATAGAAGCCACGATTTCGCTTCAACTGATATTTCTACTAACTTTGGAGACAAGTACGGGCTAAAATATTATAGTGACGGTCAAGCAAGTGCAAAAGCACAGGCTGTCAGTGTCTTTCAAAGGTTTAAGGAGTATCAGAGTCACGGTGGAACAGATAGTTTAGAAGATTTCTTGCGTAGCAGAGGTTATGATAATGCAGGAAGTGTATTGAATGACCCTATTTACTCTGGGCAAATTCGTATTATACCCCGTGACCAACTGGAAGAAGCAACACAGTATCTTGAGCGAATGATTAAGACCGAAGCAGCAAGGCGACCGGAACAGGTTTATCGTTATCAAGAAACGCTTGACTTGCTAAAAGACCGTCTTAGTGACGATAAAGGAGCTGAATCTATTCCGCTTTCAAAAAAGGAAGCAGAAGCTCTTGCAACGCTGGCGAAACAGGGAAAAATAAATGCAGACGAATTGGGACTTACGACCGAAGAACTAATCAAATACGACTATATTATTCAACAGGCGTTCAAAGCCGGGCTTACGGCAGCTACCATTTCTGTTGTCTTGAAAGTTGCTCCGGAAATAATCAAGGCAATAGATTATTTGATGAAAAACGGAGAAATCAATGCTGAGCAGTTTAAGAAGATTGGATTTGCAGCAGTATCAGGTGGTGCAGAAGGGTTTATCCGGGGAAGTGTATCCGCAGCTATTACGGCTTCCTGTAAAGCTGGACTTTTGGGAGAAGCACTAAAATCTGTTGACCCGACGATTGTTGGTACAGTAACCGTTCTGACGATGAATGTTATCAAAAATGCTTTTCAGGTAGCTCTTGGAAAGAAAACAAGAACTCAGCTTTCGGGCGAGCTTGTCAGAGATATGTATATTTCTGCTTGTTCGTTGATTGGCGGTGGAATTTCTCAAGCGTTCATAGAAGTACCGGTATTAGGTTATATGATTGGAAGTTTTGTCGGTTCAATCATCGGTTCTTTTACTTACAATATCGGATACAAAGCGGTTGTATCATTTTGTGTGGATTCAGGATTTACAATGTTTGGTCTCGTTGAACAAGATTATACCTTGCCCAAAGAGATTATTGAGCAAATGGGAATAGAAACATTTGAATATGAGTCTTTCCAGTATGATACATTTGAACCGGAAGGATTTTCATTTGATACCTTTGAAACGGATACTTTTGAGCCGGACACTTTAGATATTACATTTTTACGCCGAGGGGTAATTGGCGTGTCAAAAGTCGGTTATGTTCTGTAAAGCGAGGTGCGATTGAATGGACGAAAAAGAAATCAGAAAAAGACTTGCCGGTCGTGCCGCAGAGTATCTGATGGTTAGGGACGATGAAGAAAATGCTAAGACGACCGCAGAAGTATCTTCATCGGGTAATGTTATTGTATTCCCTGATTTTGAAAAGCTGAAAAGCGAAGTAGAAAAAATGCGTACAGAGCTGTCAATGCTTTTGCTGGAGCGTGACGAGCTTCAATTCGTTATCTGTAAGAATATTGAGACAGAATATATGCTGAAACTCGGCAGTATTGAGTATAAGGCGTATGAAGCTCAATGTGCCGCTCTGCGACTGAAAAGAAAAATTGAATTGATTCAGGCAAAGAAAAACAGACAGGAAAAGGTCATTATTTCTGCCATTGAGGAAACTCTCGATAATGAATTTGCCGAGTATCAAAAACAACTCAATGAGCAGATTGATAAGATGAATGACGCCCTTAAACGAAGCAAGGCGGAAATTCTGTCAGACGAAGATAACAAGGAACTCAAGAAGCTCTATCGTAAAATAGTAAAGGCATTACACCCTGATATTAACCCTGATGTTTCCGAAGCACAGGTTCAATTATTTGATAATGCGGTTTCAGCTTATAAAAACGGTGATTTGGGGACATTGAGGATTATCTGCGAAATGGTTGGAAACAATCCGTTGCCTGAAAAATATAAGGACGCTATGACACAGCTTGTCGAAGAACGAGAGCGTTTACAGGGATTGCTGAAATCTATAAAAGAGAGTATTGATAATATCAAATCAGAATATCCGTACACGATGAAGGATATTCTTGATGATACAGAGAAAACCGAGCAGAAAAAGCAAGAACTTGAAAGTATTCTTGAACAGTATAACGAGCTTATCTCCATTTATAATGCGAAAATCGAAGAAGTGTTGAGGTGAAATTATGGGCGATTTGGTTAAATCCGGCGGTAGCGGACTTGTAGGGCTGTTACACGGCAAAGGCGGAGAGATTTCCATACCAAAACCCTTTGAAAAAGACATATTTCTTTTTGATACCTATGTAGCCGGAACAACCCATATCGAAGGTATCGAAGAATTAGAGCCACATCTGAATAACGATGACAGACTTGAATTTTTCA
>ERZ773192.4071-NODE-4071-length-10151-cov-3.337758_pt1 | contig 10151 bp, 9 predicted proteins | sample MGYA00581010_ERZ773192 | MGnify/ENA primary metagenome ERZ773192 (study PRJEB29015, sample SAMEA2737741) | human gut metagenome | biome: human gut; feature: human-associated habitat; material: faeces | place: China | collected 2012 ...
TGCCGGGCTTGCCCCAGTCCTCGCCGTAGGCGGTGGGATCCTGCGCCACCACGATCAGCTCCTTCACGCCCTCACCGGCCAGCCAGCGGGCCTCGGCCACGCAGTCGGCCAGATCGCGGCTGTGCAGCGGGCCGCGGATGCCGGGGATGGCGCAGTAGTGGCAGCGGTTGTTGCAGCCCTCTGCGATCTTTAAGTACGCATAGTGGGCAGGCGTGCCGATGACACGCTTGCCGCCCAGCGGGAAGTCCTTTTTGGCACCGTAGCTTTCCAGATGATCCTCGCCATGGAACAGCCGCTCCACGATGGTATCAATGGCCTTGTTGGAGGCACAGCCCACCACAGCGTCCACCTCGGGGATCTCCTCCTCGATCTGGCTGCGGTAACGCTCGGCCAGGCAGCCGGTGACAATGACCTTCAGCTCCGGGTTCTGCTGCTTGTAGGCGCAGGCCTCCAGAATGTTCTCAATGGCCTCGGTCTTGGCGCTCTCGATAAAGCCGCAGGTGTTGACCAGAATAACATCGGCTTCACCCAGGTCGGCCACCGTCTCGTGACCGGCCGAAAGCAGGATGTGCACCATCACGTCCAGATCGACCTGATTCTTGGGGCAGCCAAGGGAAATACATGCAATTTTCATAAAAAGGGATACTCTCTTTCTTTGGTTCACTTCTCCTCTGTACAACCTCTCAGTCTCGCATCCGCTCGACAGCTCCCCTAGTAGGGGAGCCCTTGGCAAAATCGGAAACTTTCCCTGACTGCCAAGGCCTCTCCTACTAGGAGAGGTGGCATTGCGAAGCAATGACGGAGAGGTTATACAACGGATCACTTACTCCTCTTCGATTCGCCGAATGGCTTCTTTAATGACGGAATACGAAAATCCCCGCCGCTGCAGGGCCGCAATGACCAGATCCCTGCGGCCCGCTTCCAGCTTTTTGCGGTAATGCCCTTCCACCAGAGCGGCGGCGGCTTCCAGCTCCGGGTCCTCGCCGGAAACATCGGGGGTGTAAACAGCATCCAGCGCCTGCTGGATCTCGCCTGCGGCCAGGCCCTTCTGCCGCAGATTCTGGGCAGCGGCGCGGCGGCTCTTTTTTGCCGCCAGCAGGGCGTGGGCACGGGTCTCGGCATAGCGGGCATCGTTGATATACTCCCGCTGCACCATCTCTGCCACCACGGCGGCACTGGTCTGCTGGGTATAGCGGCGGTTCAGCCGCTCATACAGCTGGCCCGAGGAAAGCTCCTGCCCGGCCAGCAGCTCCATGGCCCGGGTGCGGGCTTTGGCGGCATCGGTGGATTTTTCCTCTTCGGCCAGCGGGCGGCGGGCACGGCTGTAAAAGGCCACTTACTCTTCCACCATAATGTCCAGCTCACTCTCGCTGCTGCGGGCGGGAGCCTTGACCACCGGCTCCTTGGCTGTGGCAGGAGCTGCCGGTTCCCCCTCTGCGGGGGCGGCAGCAGCCTTGCCTCCCGGGCGGCGGGTGGCATAGAGCTTGTCGGCATTGGCGCGCACCTGACCCTCGATATCGTTGGCGATCTCGGGGTTATCGCGCAGGAACTGCTTGGCATTGTCGCGGCCCTGACCCAGGCGGATATCACCGTAGTTGAACCATGCACCGCTCTTCTGAACGATGCCCAGCTTGACACCCAGATCGATGAGCTCACTCATCTTGGAGATGCCCTCGCCGAACATGATGTCGAACTCAGCCTCACGGAACGGAGGAGCCACCTTGTTCTTGACGATCTTGGCGCGGGTGTGGTTGCCGATGAACTGGCCGGAAGAATCCTTCAGGCCCTCCACGCGGCGGATATCGATGCGGACAGAGGAATAATACTTCAGGGCGCGGCCGCCGGTGGTGACCTCGGGGTTGCCGTAGACCACGCCGACCTTTTCACGCAGCTGGTTGATGAAGATGCAGACGGTGTTGGTCTTGCCGATGACGCTGGTCAGCTTGCGCATGGCCTGGCTCATCAGGCGGGCCTGCAGGCCCACATGGCTGTCGCCCATCTCGCCCTCGATCTCGGCGCGGGGCACCATGGCGGCAACAGAGTCCACAACGATGGCATCAATGGCACCGGAGCGCACCAGCGCCTCGCAAATCTCCATGGCCTGCTCACCGGTATCGGGCTGGCTGACCAGCAGGTTGTTGATGTCCACACCCAGCGCCTCGGCATACACAGGGTCCAGCGCGTGCTCCACGTCGATGAAGGCAACATCGCCGCCCTTCTTCTGGGCTTCGGCCAGAACATGCAGGGCCAGCGTGGTCTTACCACTGGATTCAGGGCCGTACACCTCAATGATGCGGCCCCGGGGCACGCCGCCCACGCCCAGTGCCAGATCCAGGCCGATGCTGCCGGTCGAGATGGCATCCACCTGCATGGCGGCGTTGTCGCCCAGCTTCATCACAGCGCCCTTGCCGAACTGCTTTTCGATCTGGGCCAGTGCCGTGGCCAGCGCATCCTTCTTGGCACCGGGATCGGTCTTCTGGGTCGCCGGGGCAACGTTGTTGTTCTGATTTTTTGCCATAGTGTCATGCTCCTTTGTCATCTGTTCCCGGCGCGGTGCGGCCAAACGCAGGCGCGGGCATTCCAATTCTTTCGGTACTAGTATAACACATTTTACAGATATTACAACAGGAAGTTGTAGATATTTTTACCGTTTTCTCGCCATCACACAGCGGTCATTGCCGCCAAAGTCTTTTCTGCACACAATGTCCGTCCACCCGTTGGCGGCAAGCAGGGCCGTTACAGCTTCCCGCTGCTGCCAGCCGATCTCCAGGGCAAGGGCACCGCCGGGGCGCAGAGCTTTCTGGTAGTGTTCCGCAATGGCGCGGTAAAATACCAGCCCATCCTCCCCCGCTTCCAGCGCCATGGCAGGCTCCTGCGCCACCTCGGGCTGCAGCGCGCCCATCTCGGCGGCGGTCAGGTAGGGCGGGTTCGACACAATAAGGTCCAGCTGCCCCTCCGGCAGGGTCTGCCAGTAGGTGAACAGATCCCCCCGCACCGGGGTGATGGTCAGTACCGGGGAGAGATGGGCGTTCTGTTCCAGATAGCGGTATGCCGCAGGGCTCTTCTCCAGACTGGTGACCTGTGCCGCCGGGCAGAAGCGCTTCACGCCCAGCCCCAAACAGCCAGTGCCGGCGCAGAGGTCGAGCACCCGGGGTGCCTCCACCCCAGCCAGCATTCCGGCGGCGGCTTCGGCCACCACCTCAGTATCGGCCCGGGGGCAGAGCACGCCGGGGCCGACAGCCAGCTCAAAGTCAAGGAAGGGCCAGCTGCCGCAAAGGTATTGCAAAGGCTCCCGGGCCGCGCGGCGGGCCGTCAGGGCTTCCAGCCGCTCTGCCTGCTCTGCGCTCAGCGGGGCATCAGCAAGGCGGGCATCCCCGCCCGCTGCCAGCCGGAAGAGCTCGGCCGCGTCAAAATCTGCGTCGGGGCAGCCTGCGGCGCGCAGGCGTGCCTCCACCTCCCGGACTGCTGCCCGGGGCAGCATCCCTGCGGTTACCATCTGCCGTCCTCCGGGTCCTCGGGCAGGACCGGCGTGACGGCGGCAATGGCCACCTCGATCATGCTGTCGTCCGGCTCAAACACGGTCAGATGCTGCACCCAGATGCCGGGCTGCCGGATGATGCGGGTCGCAATATTGTCCGACCGGCCGCACCACTTGAGCAGCTCGTAGCTGATGCCCATGACCAGCGGCAGGAGCAGCAGCTTGAACACCACCCGCAGGCTGGTGCTGGACCAGGGCAGCACGCTGTACAGGAACACGCTGACGATGACCACCAGGATCAAAAAGCTGGTGCCGCACCGGGGGTGGAAGCGGGTATATTTGCGGACATTCTCCACCGTGAGGGGATCTCCGGCCTCGTAGCAGGCAATGGTCTTGTGCTCGGCCCCGTGGTACTCGAACACCCGGTGGATCTCCTTCATTTTGGAGATGCCCACCATATAGGTCAGGAAGATGGCCACCTTCAGCACGGCTTCCAGTACCACTTTGCCCCAGCGCCCCAGCGGCAGCAGACGGTTCACCCCGCCCACAAGGAAGGTGGGCAGCACAGTGAACAGCACAATCGCCAGCAGACCGCCCAGCACCGCCGCAACGGTCAGCAGCGCATTCTCGGCTTTTTCGCCCAGATGTTTCCCCACCCATTTTTCAAAGGCGGTCTCCTCCTCGGCGGGGTCGTAGTCGTCCCCCATGCTCACCTGTGCCGAGTACATCATGTAGCGGTAGCCCACGATCATGCTCTCGATCATGGCAATGGCACCGCGCACCAGCGGGATCTTCATCCATACCCCGTGGGTGGGGGTGGGGTCGAGCTTGGTCTCAATGGTGCCGTCCGGCTTGCGCACGGCGCAGCACATCTGTTTGGGGCCGCGCATCATGATGCCTTCCATCAGTGCCTGCCCGCCTACGCTGGTCTTAAAGCGTTCCTTTTTAGGTTGATTCATTGGTTTCTCCCGATATCCGCCCCTGCCGCTTGCGGCAAAGGGCGGTCTTTTTGTATTATATCCGGGTCAGAACCCGGGCAAAATTTATTCTAGCACACAAATGTGACAAAATCTGTGTTTTGGGCCTTTCTCACGCCTTATGGTACAGCGGCAGCCCCAGCGTGACCACGGTGCCGCGCCCGAGAGTGCTCTTGATATCCAGCGTGCCGTCCAGCGCGGTCATGATGGAATCCACCAGCGCCAGACCGATGCCGCTGCCGCGCACCGAGTTGCTGCCCTTGTAGAACTTAGTCTTTACGTTTTCCAGATCCTCCGGCGGGATGCCGCGTCCCTGATCGATGATCTCCACAAAGGCCTTGTACTCCCCTGCCCACAGTTTGACCGTGATGCGGCCGCCGGGGGCGGAGTACTTGATGGCATTATCCAGAATATTGATGAACACCTGCCGCAGACGGTCCGGGTCGGCGTAGACAGGGATCATCTCCTCCGGCTCGGTATAGTGGAGCAGCAGCCCCTCCTGCCGGATGCGCGCCTCGCAGAAGAGCACCGCATCGGTCAGCTCTGCCACCAAGTCCAGCGGCCGGCACTCCATGCGGATGCGTCCGTTCTGCAGGCGGCTGAAATCCAGCAGCTCCTCCACCATATTGTTCAGCCGCCCGGTCTCGTTATTGATGATCTCCAGCCCCTTGCGGTAGTTCTCGTCCGTGGGGTCGTCCAGGGTCATCAGGGTCTCCACCCAGCCCCGGATGGAGGTAAGCGGAGTGCGCAGCTCGTGGGACACCGAACTGATGAACTCGTTCTTCATCTTCTCGGTCTCTTCCAGTCCCTCAGCCATCTGATTGATGGTGCCGCGCAGCCGGTCCACCTCGTCGTGGGGGTCGCCGGTCAGAGGCAGACGCACATCCAGCTCGCCCCGGGCGATGCCGGCAGCAGTGCGTTCCACCTGCCCCAGCGGCACCACGATGCCCCGCACGAAGTACAGCCCGGACATGATCGTAAACAGCAAGATCGCCACCGCAAGGAACACACTGATGATGATGGCGTTTTTGACCTGCCGCTCCACCAGCGCCAGGCTGGTGACCAGCCGCAGCGCGGCCACGTCCTCGGCGTCATAGGGCACCAGCGAGCAGGCCGCCATGACTACCTCACCAGACTGGGTGCGGTACACCGCCACGCCCAGACCGTCCGGGCCGTTGAGCGCCTGTTCAAAGTCCTTACTGCTGACGATGCCCTCCGCGTCCGTACCGCTGGAGGAGGCGATCACGCTGCCGTAGCTGTCCAGCAGCATGAACTCGTATTTATCCTTATCGGCAAACTGCTCCACCATGCGCCGCAGCGCCAGACTGCGGCTGGCAGCGGCGCTCTGGGCGGTATCGCCGGTATACATTTTCAGCTGACCGGTCACCGAGGAGAACCGCCGGTACATGATCTGCTGCACACTGCCGTAGTAGCTGCGAGTATAGCTGTACAAAAACATTGCCTCGGCCAGCAGCACCACCAGTACGGTGATGAGCAGGTTGCCCCGCAGCCAGCGGCGGGTGATACCGCTTCGCATAACAGTGTCCTCCTTTCGGTGAGTATCGACAATAAAAAGATATTTTTTTGTGATTCAGGAAAGTCCGTAGGACTTTCCTGAATCACATTTTTATTCTTCCCACCGGTAGCCATAGCCCCACACGGTCATGATGTGGGTGGGGTGGCTGGGCTCGTCCTCCACCTTCATGCGCAGGCGGCGGATGTTCACATCCACAATCTTTACGTCGCCGAAGTAGTTCTCGCCCCAGACCCCTTTCAGGATCTTTTCGCGCACCAACGCGGTGCCCGGGTTGCGGAAGAACAGCTCCATGATCTGGAACTCCACCTGTGTCAGCTCAATGGGCTGACCGGCCTTCAGCAGCACGCGGCGGTTCTCGTCCAGCACGAACTCGCCGCTGGTCAACGTGCCCAGTGGGGTGTTCCCGTTGCTGTCCTCCTCCTTGGTGCGGATCACCCGGCGGCACAGCGCCTCCACACGCGCCAGCAGCTCGCTGACGCTGAAAGGCTTGGTCATGTAATCGTCTGCGCCGATGGACAAACCGCGGATCTTATCCTGCTCCTGCCCCTTGGCGCTGAGGATGATAATGCCGATCTGCTGGTCGGTGCGGCGGATGGTCTCACACAGCGAGAACCCGTTCATGCCCGGCAGCATCACGTCCAGAATGGCGGCATCACAGCCGGGCTTCTGTGCCAGCAGCGGCAGGGCGGCTTCGGCGCTTTCGGCCTCCACCACCTCCATCCCCGCATGGCGCAGGTTCAGGGCGATCATATCGCGGATATTGGCTTCATCTTCTACAACAAGCACTCGTACCATGCAGCATCCTCCATTCCTTAATTCAGCAGATACAACGCCTTGGAAAGGCGGTAGTTGGTGTCAGAAAGCAAAACGTCCGGACCCATTTTGGCCTGCACCTGACGGGACGCCACCACGCCCAGCCGGGTCCATCCGGTGGAGTTGGCCGAGGTGCTTGCCAGCCGTACCGTCAGCACCAGCTGATCCTCGTCCACCGTGCGCAGCTCCACTGCGCCGTCAAATTCCTCGCTGTCGGTCAGCTTCAGGTTGCCCTCCCACTCGGCGGGCAGTTCGATATAGCAGTTGGTCTCTTCGTCCAGCAGGCCAAAGCTTTTTTCCGGGTGGCTGCTGGTGTAGTCCATCCAGACGATAAAGTCCATGCGGCGGCTCTGGCTCAGGTTCAGCAGACCCGCCTCGTCCGGCTGGGTGGGGATCTCCACGATGCCGTCTCCGTCCAAGTCCCGGCTGACCAGCGTGGGCACGTTGCGCAAAGAGGCGTTATACAGCCGCTGGCTGCTGATCCTTGTGGCGGGCACCATCTGCTGGCTAGTCTCGTCGTAGCACAGCAGCACCGAGGCCAGATTGTTGCCGGAAATGCCGGTCCAGCCGTCCAGCACCAGATAATGCCGTCCATCCGCGCCTGCGCCCGCCGCCACCGAAGCGCAGCCGGAAAACTTATCTGCGGAAAGGCCGTTGACTGCCACCTGCCGGAAGCTGCCCTTGCGGTCTGCGGTCAGCAGCTCGATCTGCACACTGCCGTCCTCCTGTGTGGACATCAGGATCAGATCCTGACTGCTGCCGCCGGTGATATTTTCCACCAGATACTGCTCGTACTGCTGCTCCAGAATGGTGGACAGGGTGCCGTCCTGATAGGAATACACCGCCAGATAGTGGTCATTCTGGGCGGCGGTATAGCCCACCACCAGCTGGCAGCTGTCTGTATCCTGCAATTGGGCAAGGCTGACGTTTTCCACCGTTTCGGCAAGACCTTCCACGCTCTGGCGCACCTGCCAGCTTCCGGCGTTGTCTCGCTGCAAAATGGCTACGCAGACGTTGGCGGTCTGGGCGGTGGTATACAGCACCGCCGCATCCTGCTGACCGTCACCGTCCAAATCCTGCAGCACAAAGGGAGAAAGCAGCTCGCCCTGAATGGGATATTTCAACTGAGCGCTCTCCCCCAGCCAGTCGTTCAGGGCAGTTTGCAGTGCGCCGTAATCGCCGGAAAGCTTCGGGGCACGCAGCAGTTCCTCTACCTGTGCCTTTTCGTTGGCCGGCAGCACGGTCTGGCAGCTGCACAGCACAAAGCACAGCAGCGTGCACAGCACCAGCCGCAGCCTGCGGGTTCTGTTCATACCGGTCAACCTCCTTCCGGGCATAAAATGCTATTTTCAGTATACCACACTTTGCGGGCACAAAAAAGGGGGTGGGACATATCCGGCAAGCTTGCGCGTGGGACGATTTTAAATGGCCTCCGCTGCGCTCTGGCCATATTCAGCGGAATTATTATTTAAAATTTCGCGTTTGAAGCGACCGCGTTTGCGGAGCGCAGCGTAGCAATGAAAGCCCCAGTGGGGCTTTTAAGCGGCAGAGCGGTCTGCGTTAGCAGATGGAGGGGCGTTGCCCCGACAAGTTCTGCGGAGCGCTCCAAACGCATTTTCACAGGTGGGGTCGTGGAGGGAAATGGCAGGTGCCGCGCTGCTTTCTGCGAAAGCGCGGCGCTGCGGGGGAGCACTGCCAGTCTGTACCCTCATCCGGCGCTACGCGCCACCTTCCCCCGGTGGGGGAAGGCTTCAGCGGTGGCGGTACAGTTTCCGGCTGAAGCGGAAGCTACAAAACAAAAGGACAAAAGAAGCGTTAAGAGGGAGCGTTTCATGGCTGTGGCATCAAAGAAAGGAGTTCGGACAATTGGTCGGGCGCAAATTCGGCACCGGTCGGGCCTTCCGGACGATTAAAGAGAAGGGCTGGAACGGCTTCAATTCCGAAGACGCGGACTAGAGCGCCGCCTTGATCAAAGAACACTCGGCGATGGAGCTTTTCGGAGACATCTGCCGGCGTACCGTTGACAAGAACCACCCGCATGTCCTTTTGAGATTGATAGAGCTTTTGAGCGGCACCGATAGACTTGGCATCCTTCCCGTCAATGAAGAGCAGTGAACGAGACAGATGCGGCATCGGGACGGACTGAGCCTGGCGAAGAAGAGATTCGGGTAGGGTTTCCGGAACGGAAGCAGACAATTCCCAAACCCGTATTTCCGTGGCTTTCTTCAATCCTGCAACCGGTGTCGGGTGTTCCAGTTCTCTAGCAATACGATCTTTGTTTTGGTTGAAACGGCGATCGTATTTACCGGACGCTTTCATGGCACCGACACGAGATTTAAAGGCTTCGAGAATGTCGGGTTCAGCAATATCGTGCAGCGGACCGAGCGGTTCGAGGATTTCCATTTTCGGTTTAGGTGCGCTCTCCTGAGAGCAGGGTTTGGCAACGGTAAAGTTCACCGAAGGTTCGCTCGAGGCAACACTGTAGGCGGAAATGCAGACGATGGAAGAGACGACAGCGCAGGTTGAAAGAATTGCACGGGTTAGGTTCATGACAATCTTCAACCATTAAAAGAGAGGATGAGCTCTGCCGCTGAAGCGGCAGCGATCAATTAAGCCGAAGGATTCATAACGGCTGTCGTAAGAATCTTTGTGCGTTCCGCGCACAAAGTATTGGTCTTCACCTAAAACCTGAGGTTGTGTGGCATCCAGAGGATTACCGTTCAGAGCGCGTTTTTTGGCAGTGGTCAGTTCTTTGCCGTCGCAATAGAACGTCCGGTTCTCACGAGTCAGCGTTTGGCCGGGACCACAGACCACTTCCTTGATAAAGGTCAGACGGTAACCTCCGACAGCTGAAGGCTTAGGTTCAAAAGCCACGTAATCTCCGACTTTGATCTCCTTTTGTCCTCGTTCAATCGCAAAGAGCTTGAACGGCAGAGAGTGAGAGCGGTTTAAAGCCAGATGCCAGCGATGGTTAACGAGGCTGAGGATTAAGAAGACAGCTAGCCAAATCCATCCGAAGCGGCGAATATGATCTTTTAGACGATGCCAAAAGACTCTCGGGTGGGCTTTCATGAGGCTCATCGTTTGACTCCGCTGTTTAATCGAGCTTCGATCTGCTGAAGCTGATTGCTTTGCTGTTCAGCAGAAAGGCCGAGTTTGGCGGAAAGGTGTGCGGTGTAATCAGGTAGCTTTGCGTTAGAAATGACAGCTGAAGAAACAAGAAGAACGCAGTCACATTCGTTCTCTATCAGAGCTAGTTCTTCTTTGAGCCGCTTAGCGAAGCGTTCCGCTTCTGCCATGATTTCTTCTCCGCGTTTGCCTTGAGAGACGACGCGGACTTCATTGG
>ERZ773192.4075-NODE-4075-length-10131-cov-6.190949_pt1 | contig 10131 bp, 11 predicted proteins | sample MGYA00581010_ERZ773192 | MGnify/ENA primary metagenome ERZ773192 (study PRJEB29015, sample SAMEA2737741) | human gut metagenome | biome: human gut; feature: human-associated habitat; material: faeces | place: China | collected 2012 ...
CCGTCGACCCTGCATGAAATCCCCTTGCCGGAGATGGCACGGAAATCCGAAACGTCCTTTTTTGCGGCGTTTCTGCCCTCGGCATATTTCACTATAGCCTGCGCAAGCGGATGCTCGGAGAGAGATTCCGCAGAGCCGGCAATGGCGAGAAGCTCGGCTTCATCTGTGCCATCGCCGCAGATAACGGCGGTGACCTCGGGTTCGCCTTTCGTTATCGTTCCTGTTTTGTCGAGTATCACGACATTAGTCTTGTGCGTTATTTCAAGCGTTTCGCCGTCGCGTATCAGTATGCCGTGCGTAGCGCCGAGACCCGTGCCGACCATGATGGCTGTCGGCGTGGCAAGTCCGAGTGCGCAGGGGCAGGCTATGACGAGCACAGAAGTGAATACCTTCAGGATAAAGGCGATATCCTTGCCCGCGATAGCCCAGATTATCGCCGCCGCTACGGCGATGGATATGACTGTCGGCACGAAAACGCCCGCTACCTTATCGGCTGTTTTTGATATCGGCGCTTTCTTGCCCTGAGCATCCTCGACAAACTTCACTATCTTCGAGAGAACACTGTCTGCGCCGGTGTTTGTGACCTTTACAGTGAGTGCGCCGTCGGTATTTATACTGCCGCCGATGACCTTATCGCCGACATTTTTGAAAACAGGCATCGATTCACCGGTGAGCATCGATTCGTCGACGCCCGAGCTTCCTTCTGTTATAATGCCGTCCTGCGGAATTTTCGCGCCGGGTTTCACGAGCACGATATCATCGCGCACGAGAGAGGACGCGGGAACTTCCTTTATATTGCCGGATGCGTCGCGCAGAAGCGCCGTATCGGGTGCGAGCGAAATGAGCTTTTCTATGGCGCTTTTCGTTTTCTTTTTACTGCGTGCCTCGAAATATTTGCCGAGCATGACGAGCGTTATCACTATCGCCGCAGACTCGAAATAAAGCCCATGGACATTATGCGGGTGGTCGGAAAGCGTGTATGTTATGACCACGCTGTAGATAAACGAGCAGGAGCTGCCTATCGCCACGAGCGTATCCATATTCGGCGCCTTATGAAAAAGCGCACGGAAGCCGGAAATAAAGAATTTATTGCCTGCTATCATGACGGGTACCGTCAGCAGGAGCTGTGTCAGCGCATAGTTTACGGGATGACTGCTCATATCCATGATGGGCGGCAGGGGCAGGGAAGAAATCATCATCTTTCCCATGCTGACATACAGGAGAATGACGGAGAAAACCGCCGCCGTGATGAGCCTTTTCAGCCCGTAATCCTCATGCTCCGCTTTTTTCTCTTTCGGTGCTGTTTCGGCTTCGGGCGAATCCTTTTCTATGCCGAAACCGCATTTTGTGACCTTTTCGATTATCATTTCGGGCGTGACCTTGCTTTCGTCGTAGCGGACGACGAGCTTGCCTGTGGTCAGATTGACATCGGCGCGCTCCACTCCGTCCAGCCTGCGCGTGACACGCTCGACAGCACTGCTGCAGGCGGCACACGACATACCCGAAACGCTGTATTTTTCCTCTCTCATATATTACCTCCAAATACCCCGCGAGGGTATTTTCTACGAACATTATAGCACGAAATTTTCTTTTGTCAAGCGGAAAGCGATAAATTTTTCTTATAGTATTCTTCCGTGCCTTGCGCCTGCATATGCGGGGCATGCCTTAACATTTTGTTTACAAAAAAATATTTTCGTTTTTTATTGACAAAAGCCGCAGAAGGGTGTATTATACAGTTAGTTTGAAAACTAACTAATATGGAGGCAGTTATGGAAGAGAAAAAATGCGACCGCAAATTTTTGCCGAGCATGATGACAAACGAGGTTTCCAAGCTTTTCCGCGATATCATAAACCGCGAGGTTGAGAAGCTCGGAGTGCAGAACGGTTACAGGCAGCTTCTTTTTCACCTTTCGAGAATGGACGGTGTAAGTCAGCTTGAGCTTGCACGTGCTACGCATCTTAAAGCACCGACCGTTTCCGTCACGCTGAAGGGCATGGAGGCAGACGGGCTTGTGGTTCGGAGAGGCGACGAAAACGATGCACGTGTTATTCATGTTTACCTGACGGAAAAGGGCAGGAAGACGGACGATAAGATACGCGAGATACATCATATGCTTGACAGCAGAATGACCGAGGGCATACCTCAGAGCGAGCTTGATGCGCTCGTCGCCACGCTGACAAAACTGCGCGATAATATGCTCAGAATCACGGAAGAGGCAAAATCGGAATGAGCGAAAGGGAGAAATGATGAAAAAGGTTTTATCATATCTGAAGCCATATTGGTTTATTGCCATATGGTCGCCGATATTTATGGTGGGCGAGGTGCTTATCGATCTTGAGCTTCCTACCGTGATGGCGCAGATAGTAAATGAAGGTATAATAAACGGCGGTGGGATGGATGTTATACTGCCGATGGGCATAAAGATGCTGATATATGTCATCCTCGGCGGCATATTCGGCGTGGGCGCGGCGTTTTTCGCCTCCTATGCCTCGCAGAATTTCGGAAACAGTCTGCGCAAAGCCGCCTTTGCCAAGGTGATGTCTCTCTCGATAGAGCAGACGGACGATTTCACCACAGGCTCGCTCGTCACGCGAATGACAAACGATATCTCGATGGTTCAGCAGTTTGTGGCGACAGGACTGCGTATGTTTTTCCGCTCGCCGATATTCTTTGTCGGCGGCATAATCAAGGCGCTCGCGCTCAATGCCAGATTCGGCATAGTCATAGCCGTGACGATACCGATACAGCTTATCGTGGTGCTTTTTGTCGTCGGAAAGGTGCGCCCGATGTTCGATGCCGTGCAGAAAAAGCTCGATAAGGTCAATTCCGTGGTGCAGGAGAATGTCACGGGTGCACGCGTCGTCAAGGCTTATGTGCGCGAAGAGCACGAAAACGAGCGTTTTGACGCGGCAAACAAGGATTTGTCGGTAACGATGTTCAAAATCCAGAAGCTTATGGCTCTGCTCAGTCCTTTCATGATGATAGTGCTGAACTTTGCCGTTATCGCGCTTATCGCCGTCGGCGGAAAGCAGGTTTCCGAGGTCGGCGGCATACTTGTCGGCGATATCATGGCGGCTGTGACATATATTTCGCAGATTCTGATGAGCATGATGATGATATCCATGATATTCCAGAGCTTCTCACGTGCTTCGGCTTCCGCACGCAGAATAGAGGAGGTGCTTGATGCCGAGCCTTGTGAGCGCCTCGGGCACCAGCTTGTAGCCGCAGCCGTGGAACGGCGTGTAGACGAGACCGAAGTCGTCCGCGACCTTTTTCACGGTCTCATAGTCGTTGACCATGCCCATGACGTTCGCCATGAAGCGGCGGTCGCAGTCCTCGCCGAGCAGCTCGATCCTGCCCTCGGCCAAAGCCTGCTCGTAGTCCATCGACCGGACGCCTGTGAAAATGTCGATCCGCGTCAGCTCGTCGGCAATGGCCGCGGCGTGCTGCGGCGGCAGCTGCGCGCCGTCCGCCCAGTAGACCTTGTAGCCGTTGTACTCCTTGGGGTTGTGGCTGGCGGTGACGTTCACGCCCGCCTGACAGCCGTACTCGCGCACGGCAAAGGAAAGCTCAGGCGTGGGGCGCAGGGACTCAAAGAGCCGCACATGGATGCCGTTGGCTGCCATGACGCAGGCGGTCTCGCGGGCAAATTCGGCGGAGTGGTTGCGGCAGTCCATACACACGGCGATGCCCTTTTGCATCGCCTCCGTACCCTCGGCGCGGATGACGTTGGCAAAGCCCTGCGTCGCCCAGCGGATGACGTGGCGGTTCATGTTGTGCAGGCCCGTGTACATCGTGCCGCGCAGGCCTGCGGTGCCGAACTCGAGCGGGCCGTAGAAGCGAGCCTTGATCTCCTTGTCGTTGCCCTCGAGCGCCCTGAGCTCAGCGCGCTCGTCCTCGCTCAGCGCGGGGGAGGCGAGCCACTTTTCATATTCTTTGCGATAATCCATTATGATTCCTCCTCATTCCGGGTTGATTCCTCCACGGGCGCGAGAAGATTCTTCGCGTCCTCGAGCATGCTTTCGGGTACATACAGTCCGACGCCGCCGCTCGGCGTGCCAAACAGGACCTTGCCGAGCGTGCCGTCCTTTTCGTCGTACTTTTTCATCACGGGGATGCCGTAGGCGCGCAGCATTTCAACGGTCATGCCCGCGGCGTTGTCCTCCTCGGTCGAGTCGACAAGGAAGGCGGGTTTTTCGGGCGTGCCGTCCGGCCCCTTGGGCCAGCGGTCGGCGAGGTCGTGCTTTTCACGGCCCCAGCTCAGCTTGGGAAAGGACATGGTGCTTCCTCCTTACTTATGATAGCGCGTGCCGGCGTCGATCTGGTACGCGCGATAGATCTGCTCGAGCAGCATCACCCGCGCCAGATGGTGCGGGAAGGTCATGGGCGACATGGAAAGGCGCAGGTCGGCGCGCTGCTTCACGCGCGGGTGCAGGCCGAAGCTGCCGCCGATGAGAAACGTCAGCTGCGAGGCGCCCGCGGAGGCGAGCTGCGCCAGCTTTTTCGAGAGGGCTTCGCTGCTCAGCTCCGTGCCCTCGATGCACAGGGCGATGACCGCGCCACCCTTGGGGAGCTTTTCCTCGATGAGCGCGGCCTCCCTGGCGAGCGCCTGCTCAATCTCGGCGGGGGCGGGCGACTCGGGGAGCTTCTGCTCCGGCAGCTCCACGATCTCCAGCTTGCAGTGGCGTTGGAGACGTTTTTGATACTCCGCGACGGCTGCCGCGTAGAACGCCTCCTTCAGTTTGCCGACGCAAAGGACGGTGACCTTCTGCATAGATGTACCTCGCTCATGGTATCGCGCGGCGCGACGCCGAGCCGCACGGAAAGTCCCGCAGACTGCAGCGCGCGGGCGACGGCGTACTCTGCCAGCTCGGGCGTGTTGTTCTCCTTGGAAAGGTGCGCGAGCAGGATGTCGCGCGTGCCGCTCTGCACGGCGAGCCGCGCAAATTCCGCCGCCACGTCGTTGGACAGGTGCCCCTCGTCGCCGAGGATGCGGCGCTTGAGGAAATAGGGGTAGGGGCCGTATTGCAGCGTTTCCACGTCGTGATTGGCTTCGAGCAGGAGCGTATCCACGCCCGCGAGCGCTTCACGCGCCGCGTCGGTGACGAAGCCGGTGTCGGTCAGGATGCCGAGCGAGCCGTCGGGAGCGTCGACGCGGTAGCCGACGGGATCCACGGCGTCGTGCGAGGTGGAGAACGAGCGCACGGTGCAGCCCGCGAATTCAAGCGTGTCGCCCGCGGTGAAGGCGACGACGGGACAGGTGAGGATATGGGATACGCCGCGCGTGACGTAGACCGGGGCGGCGCTTTTTTTGCTGAGTGTGGCGAGACCGCCGACGTGGTCGGCGTGCTCGTGCGTGATGAATACGGCGGTCAGGTCGCCGAGCGTCCGCCCCAGCGCACGGAGGGACTGCTCGATGCGGCGGCAGGAGATGCCCGCGTCGATGAGCAGCAGCGTGTCACCCGCGCACACGAGCGAGCAGTTGCCGCTCGAACCGCTGGCAAGCGTGTAAAATTCCATGGGAAACGGTCCTTTATCTGATCTACTCCCAAGAATACCACAGCGCAGGGGAATAGTCAAAAGAAAAAGTCGTGCAACTTGCACATATCCTGTGTAAAATTGCCATAAATTTTTTACATATTATTTCTTAACAACTTCTTTACAACAACATCGTTTTTCGGTATACTAAAAATAACAAAACGGAATGAGCCGTTGACTAAATTTTGGAAAGGGGGCGGGGCCATTATGATGGAACCACAGGATAAGTACCGGGAAGTCGAATCCGCGCTGGAGAAATTCTGGGGCGACGAGGATCTGCTGGTCGGCAAAGGAAAGAGTACGCCTGCGCAGATCGCGCTGCGTTTCCGCAATGTGATGGTCCTGCTGGCGGCGATATTGTTCCTGCTGTCCTTTGCCTCCGACCGCTACCCGATCCTCCGCGCGGTGGGCTATCTCTTCGGCGCCATCGCCTACATTTGCGAGATCATGGTGTTGACGGACTGCTTCAAGGTCAAAATCCCGCACAACGAGCTGTTCATGCCCTACTGCTTCGGCCCGCTCTACCTCATTATGGGTGTGGGCTATCTGGTGGGCTGAGACGATCTGCCGACAAAAAAGCACCGACGAAGGTCGGTGCTTTTCCTTTTGCGGTTCAGCCGATCTGGCGGATGGGCGGCTCGTCGTTCTCCTCCACGCAGTCGATCCTCGCGCCGAGGGCGCGGAGCTTGCCGATGATGTCCTCATACCCGCGCTCGATATACTGCACGTTCGTGATCTCGCTCACGCCGTCCGCGGCGAGCGCGGCGATGAGCATGGCGGCTCCCGCGCGCAGATCGTAGGCTTGAATGTTGGCGGGGGTGAGCTTTTCCACGCCCTCGACGATGGCGGTGCGGCCCTCGACGCGGATCTGCGCGCCCATGCGCGTGAGCTCGCCGACGTAGCGGTAGCGGCTGTCCCACACGCCCTCGGTGACGGTGCTGGTGCCGCTCGCCAGCGCGAGCACGGTGGTGATCTGCGGCTGCATATCCGTCGGGAAGCCGGGGTAGGGCAGCGTTTTGACGTTGGCGTGGCGCAGCTCGCCGCTGCGGCGGACGATCAGGTCGTCGTCCTGCTCCTCGACCTCCACGCCCATCTCCTGCAGCTTTGCAGTGATGCAGTCCATGTGCTTGGGGATGATGCCGCGCACGCGGATCTGTCCGCCCGTGGCGGCAACGGCCGCCATGTAGGTGCCTGCCTCGATCTGGTCGGGGATGATGGCGTAGGCACCGCCGTGCAGCCGCTCCACGCCCGCGACGCGGATGGTGTCGGTGCCGGCGCCCTTGACGTCCGCGCCCATGGAGTTGAGGAAGTTGGCGAGATCGACGATGTGCGGCTCCTTCGCCGCGTTTTCGATGACGGTCGTGCCGTCTGCCAGAGCCGCGGCCATCATGATGTTCATGGTCGCGCCGACGGAGACCACGTCGAGATAAATGTTCGCGCCCTTCATGCGCCCGCCCTCGGCGGCGGCGCAGATGTAGTCGCCCTCGCGCACGGTCGCACCCATGGCGGCAAAGCCCTTGACGTGCTGGTCGATGGGGCGGGTGCCGCCGAAGTTGCAGCCGCCGGGCATGGAGACCTCGGCCTCGCCGAAGCGGCCGAGCAGCGCGCCGATGAGATAGTAGCTCGCGCGCAGCTTGTGCGCCAGCTCCTGCGGGGCGCGGGTAGTGACGATGTGGCGGCAGTCAAGCTCCACGTCGCTGCGGTTGAGCACGCGGACCTTCGCACCGAGCTGCTCGAGGATCTTCAGCAGCACGGTCACGTCGCTGATCTGGGGGATATTCTCGATGCGGCATACGCCGTCCACCAGAAGGGCGGCGGGCAGGATAGCAACAGCGGCGTTTTTCGCGCCGCTGATATGGACTTCGCCGAAGAGCGGGGATCCGCCCTGAACGATATACTTGGTCATGAGGACACCTCATTGCTTCAATATTTCACAAGAAGAAAAGCGGCCGTGCGGCGCGGGCGCGATGCGCTCCGGATGCCATACGCCGATAGTATTCACATAATACAGCTACAGTATACCAGAAAATCCGGAAAAAGCAATCCCTTTTCTTTTTGGTTTATCTTGCAGAACAAACGCATTTTTATGCCGAAACGCGGGAGACCTCGCCGGAAACGATGTTGACATAATAACTGTAAACGTCGGTGTCCACGCGCAGCACGGGAACGAGTTGGAGAGGCGCGGAGGTCGTGCTCTGCACCAGGTAGCCTGCGGAGAGCCAGGTGATCCCGGTGCACACCGCGCCGGAGGCGTTGCGGTAGTCGAGAAAGCGCACCAGCGCGGTCACGGCGTCGAACGCCGTTTCGCCGCTCTCGCTCGTGTCGATGGGCGGGAGAAAGGTGCCGGTGACCGTGGTGAGGGTGCTGCCGGAGAAGGTGAAGGTCAGCGAGGCGTTGCAGACCTCCAGCTCGCCGACGAAGCGCGAGGCGGTGACGACCGTGCGCGCGCCGTCGCTGAGGACATCAAAGGTGCGGTAGCCGAGGGGGACGCAGAGGTCGGCGCAGAATTCCGCGGGATCGTCCACCGCGCGGCTGACGGCGGCCTCCAGCGCGCCGCCGGAGCGGATGAGGCAGGAGCCGCTGTTGAGTCCGTCGGAGCTGTAGTAGCGGTAGATGCCGCCGCCGGAGTCGATGGAGGTGACGGAGCCGATGATGCCCTCGGCAAGCGCCTGCTCGGCAGCCAGATCGCGCGCGGGCTGAACGCTCAGCACCGTGTCGGGCAGACCGTCGAGCAGCGCGCTGTCGAAAGCGATGCCGTCGGCGTTAAGGAGCGCGGTGAGCTGCGCGACGGAGCGCTCGTGCGCGGCGTTTTCCTCCGCGCGGCGTGAGAACAGGAGAACGAGCAGGAAGGCGTTGGCGAGCAGCAGGATGAGAATAACGATGTTTTTGAGCCGTGCGGTATTCATGGGCGTCCTCCTTTCCGAAAGAGATCAGTCGGCGATCCAGCTCGCGCCGACGCTGTCGCCGTAGGAATCGATGTAGGCGACGGTCAGCTCACAGCCGGGATAGCGCTGCGCGATGGCGCGCGTGAGCGCGAGCGGCAGCAGCAGGGAATCGCGCTCGGTGAGCGTGTAGCGCCGCAGGCGCAGGGAGAAAGCGGTGATGCTCTGCCCCTCGATGCGGACCTCGGCAGCGTGGGAGCCGTCGGCGAAGCGGATGGGCGTGCCGCCGGCCATATAGTCGAAGAAAACGGTCGCGCCGTCGTCATCGGACTCGATGCCGCTGAGGAAAAGCGCGGCATCGCCGATGCGGCCCTGTGTGAGCGCGCCGACCAGACCGCGCGCGGCGGCGCAGAGCTCGGCGCGGGAGATGTGCGCGGCGTCCGCCGCGGCGACGGCAAAGAGGGAGCTGTCCTCCGCCGCTCCGCCGCTGTAGGAGAGCATACCGTCCGGATGAAGGTAGAGCTTGCGCTGGCCCTCGATGACGACCTCCGTGCCGGAGGATTCGACGTAGCGGTCCTTCGTGTGGGGGTTGAACTCGGCGCGGCGCAGCAGCTCCTCCAAGGGGTAATCGCTCAGGGCGTTCGCGGCGGAAAGCTCACGGCGCGCGCTCACGCTGTCGAATACGAGCGTGTAGGGCGAAAGAGAGGCGTATCCCTCGCCGAGCGAGCGGGCAAAGTCGGCGTTGCCGCCGTCCTGCGATTCAAGGTAATCCTTGACTGACGCGGCGCTCACCGCGGTCGAAAAGCGGTAGACGCCCTGCTTCGTGTCCTGCAGGTACAGCGTGGCTGTGTCCTCGCCGCCGAGGCTCAGAAGGCAGCGGCACACGTCGAGCTGCCGCGCGGTGGGGGACTGCACGCCCAGCCGCGCGGAGAGGACCTCGAGCGGCAGGTCGCAGGCGAAGGCAAAGTAAAGACCGGAGCCGTCCAGCGCCGAGAGGAAGGTGTTCTCAGAAACGGACGAGATGCCGCGGGCCGAACCGATGGCCTCGCCGAGAAACGAGCCGACGGTCTCAAAGGCGTCATCTGCGGTCGTCAGCGCGTCCAGCCCGCTGCGGATGAAGTCGTTGCTCTGCACGATGCGCACCGGCACGGTAAGCGCGGCGAGGGAGTCCGGCTCCTCCGCGGCGGAGGTCTGCCGGTCGGTGAACCAGCCGCGTACGGTCGAGGCAATCGTCGTATCGCCCGCGTCGCCGAACAGCGGCGTCTGCACGAGCAGAAAAAGGAAGGAGAGCGAGAGCACGGCGATGGCGAGGTTTTGCAGCCGGTCGAGGAGCTTGGCTTTCTTATCCATTGCCGCCCTCCTGCGCGCCGCCCACCTCGCTCTGGCGGATGGGCAGCTCGAGCCGCACGGTCGTGCCGGGGCCCTCGCGGTCCACGAGGGAGAGGGTGCCGTTATGGCGCTGGACGATCTCGGTGGCGATGGACAGGCCGAGACCCGTGCCGCCGGATTCGCGCGAGCGCGCCTTATCGACGCGGTAGAAGCGCTCGAAGATGCGGCTGCGGTCGGCCTTCGGGATGCCGATGCCGTCGTCCGCGACCTCCATCCAGACCCTCTCGCCCACGGTGCCGGCGGTGACGCGGATGTGGCCGCCGTCGGGCGTGTACTTCACGGCGTTGCCGAGCACGTTGAGCATGACCTGCTCGATGCGCC
>ERZ773192.4081-NODE-4081-length-10106-cov-2.828276_pt1 | contig 10106 bp, 6 predicted proteins | sample MGYA00581010_ERZ773192 | MGnify/ENA primary metagenome ERZ773192 (study PRJEB29015, sample SAMEA2737741) | human gut metagenome | biome: human gut; feature: human-associated habitat; material: faeces | place: China | collected 2012 ...
AATCAGCGGTACAGCCCTCCTTTTCATCGGGCTATGGGCCTATAGACGTAAACTGAATTTAGAGTATCTGTATGAATCCGAGAAGAAAAATCATGAACAGGAACAAGAACTGAATGACGAACGCCTGCGGTTCTATACCAATATTACCCACGAACTGCGCACTCCGTTGACACTGATTCTGGGCCCATTGGAGGATTTGGTAAAAAGCAATACGCTTTCCAGCAAAGACCATCATCGGATTTCTGTCATCCATCAGAGTGCCGTACGATTACTGAATCTGATAAACCAGATACTGGACTTCAGAAAAACAGAGACACAAAACAAAAGACTTTGTGTCACAAAAGGCAATCTGACGAATACAGTCTATGAAGTTGGTCTGAAATACAAGGAATTAAACAGTAAACCAGACATCCAGATTCTGATAGAGGCGGAAGAAGAGAATATGTTCTTGTTTTTCGACAAGGAGATTATTACCATGATTCTGGACAATCTGATTTCCAATGCACTGAAATATACCGACAAAGGATACATCCGCATCCGTGCTGAATGGGTTACAGAAAATGGCATACGATATGCACAACTCTCTGTGGAAGACACCGGATACGGCATCGGGAAAGAGGCATTGGCACACATATTCGAACGTTACTATCAGGAAAGCGGAGAGCACCAGGCTTCTGGAACAGGCATCGGTCTGGCCCTGGTAAAAAACCTGGTAAAATTACACGAAGGAGATATTCAAGTAAAGAGTCTGCCCGATGTCGGTACGACATTCTACCTACGGCTGCTGGCAGAGAATACATATCCTCAGGCATTGCATGGAGAAGATATACACACTGAAAAGCAAGATGCCAAAGCAGAGGATTCCACTATGAAACTGGAAGCTATAGAGCCGGATAAAAATGCGCGTCCTATTATTTTGGTAGTAGAAGACAATGCCGATATACGCGATTACATTGCTGACTCATTTACGGATTTATATGAGGTAAAGACAGCAGCTAACGGAAAAGAAGGATTACAAATAGCCACAGATTGTATTCCGGATATTATCGTCAGTGACATTATGATGCCGGTAATGAATGGGGTTGTCATGTGTCAAAAGCTGAAAGCAGACATTCGTACCAGTCACATTCCGGTTATTCTGTTGACAGCAAAAGACAGTATCACCGACAAGGAGGAAGGCTACCAGGCAGGAGCAGATTCTTATCTGACGAAGCCTTTCAGTGCCAGTCTGCTCCAAAGCCGTATCAGCAATTTGCTGACCCAGCGGCGACTTTTATCAGAGCGCTTTGCCATCCGTCCAGACAAACCGGAAAAACAAAGCATGGAGGAAAAAAGGGCCATTATCACGGAATCTATGAGCAAGTTGGACAAGGAATTCCTGGATAAAATCACCAATACGATTACCGAAGGATTAGCTGCTGCAGAAAATATAGATATTACCGTACTTTCCAATGTGATGTGCATGAGCAGTTCCACACTCTATCGCAAGGTAAAGGCCCTTACGGGTATGTCAACCAACGAATATATCCGGAAAATCAAAATGCAGCTGGCTGAAAAGTATCTGTTGGAAGGAAAATATTCTATCTCTGAAATCGCATTCAAGGTAGGAATCAACAGCAACGTATATTTCCGTCAGTGCTTTAAAGAAGAGTTCGGCATGTCTGCTTCCGATTACTTGAAGCAACTGACAGGTAAATCCATTGATGAGAAAGTCGATGAATAATCAGCTATAAAAAAACGTCCTTACGTTTGATTTAAAACACAAGTGCATTTGAATCAAAACGCAAGGACGTTTTACTTGAAACGCAAGGACGTTTCAAAGCGAACGCTTAGACGTTTTAATCCGAACGCCTAAGCGTTTTTTCATGCTCATAAACCACATCAAAAAAGCGGCCGCTTTCACAAGGAAAACAGCCGCTTTCAAACATTATATCAGATTTCTATTTTATTCTGCTTCACCAGCCTGTTTCGGCATCTTATGCCCCATTGTCAGGTAAGCTACCGGAGCAGCTACGAACAATGAAGACAATGTACCGATTACTACACCCAGAATCATAGCGAATGCGAAGCTGCGGATGCTGTCACCACCAAGGATGAAGATACTCAGCAACACAATCAATGTACTCAAAGAAGTGTTGATGGTACGGGCCAGAGTCGTGTTCAACGAATCATTGAACAGCTGTGTACGGTCGCGTTTCGGATACAAACCGACGAACTCACGTACACGGTCGAAGATTACCACCTTATCGTTGATAGAGTAACCGATTGCAGTCAAGATAGCACCAATGAATGTCTGGTCAATTTCCAAAGAGAACGGCATCCATCCATAGCACAAAGAGTATGCACCGATAATCAATACGGTATCCACCATCAATGCTACTGTAGCACCGATACTGAAGGCGATGTTGCTGAAACGAATCAAGATATACAGACCGATAGCAATCAAGGCCAATACAACTGACCATACAGCTGAAGTCTTAATATCGTCGGCGATGCTAGGACCTACCTTCTGAGAACTGATGATAGAACCTCCGGCACGATTATCACGGTCGATAAAGATTTCCAGTGTAGTACCTTCACCCAACAAATTACCTTCCTTCAATGCATTGTAAAGGAACTCTTCAATTTCTGCATCGATTGTAGGAGAATCTTCGTTGATACGGTAGTTGGTAGTCACACGGATTGTCTTACCGTCTGTACCCAAAGCAATAGCCTGCACGTTTGCATCACCCACTTTCGGCTGCAGCAAGCTACGTACAGTTTCCGGCTGTACAACCTGTTCAAACTGAACCACGAAGTTACGTCCACCGGTGAAGTCGATACTCTGTGCAAGACCACGTACAAAGAATGAAATGATACATACTACGATGACAACTCCCCAGATAGTAAACGAACGTTTCGTAATACCCATGAAGTTATAGTGTACATTCTGCATCAGGTTCTTTGAAATACCTGTAGTGAATGTCAGGTTCAACCACTTGTCTTTGTTCATGAAGTGTTCGTAAACCAGACGAGTCAAGAACACAGCTGAGAAGAATGAGCAGAGGATACCGATAATCAACGTAGTGGCAAAACCACGGATCGGACCAGTACCGAAGTTAAACAGGATGATACCTGTGATGATAGAAGTCAAGTTAGAGTCGAAGATAGCAGAGAATGCGTTCTTGTAACCTTCAGCCAATGCCTGTTTGGTTCCCTTACCAGCACGGAGCTCTTCTTTCGTACGTTCGTAAATCAATACGTTAGCATCCACAGCCATACCCAGTGACAACACCATACCGGCGATACCAGACATGGTCAATGCAGCCTGGAATGAAGAAAGGATACCCAGTGTGAAGAAGAAGTTGATGAACAACGCACCGTTAGCCACCATACCCGGAATGAATCCGTACATCGCACACATATAAATCATCAGGACAATCAAAGCCACGATGAAAGATACAATACCCTGGTTGATAGATTCCTGTCCCAGAGACGGACCTACGATGTCTTCCTGTACGATACGTGCAGGAGCCGGCATCTTACCAGACTTCAATACATTTGCCAAGTCTTTTGTAACTTCCGGAGTAAAGTTACCGGTAATCTGTGAGTTACCACCAGTAATTTCAGAGTTTACACGCGGAGCACTGTATACATATCCATCCAATACGATGGCGATTTCTCGACCGATGTTCTTCTTTGTCAAGGCAGCCCAGCGACGAGAACCTTCTGTATTCATAGACATGCTTACACAAGGTTTGTTGAACTGGTCGTATTCATCTTTTGCATCAGTTACGACATCACCTTCCAGCGGTGCACGACCGTTACGTTCTGTCGACTTAATAGCATACAGTTCGAAGATACGTCCTGTCTTGTCCATATCCGAAGCTTTCACACCCCACATCAGTTTCAAGTCGCGCGGCATTACTTCCTTCACAGCCTTCATGTTCAGGATACGGTTTACGTCAGCAGTATCCTTATAGTCAGCATAACCAACGATACAGCCTACACCGCTCTGATTCAGCTGCAGTACAGCCAGCAACGGATGTTCTTTCTTCAGTTCTTCAATATTTGTGTTAGAAGCAGTAGCAGTTTCACCCTTCAATGCAGCAGCCAGACTGTCTTTTGCAGATACAGCAGAAGCCTCAGCTACAGCAGTTGTATCAGCTTCTACCTTTGCAGAATCAGCAGGAGCATCTGCATTCAGCAGGCCACGTGCGCGGTTATCAGCAGAAGCCAATACCGGAACGATGTCTTTTGCTTCAAATGTTTCCCAGAATTCCAGGTTAGCAGAACCCTGTAAAAGTTTTCTCACACGTTCCGGTTCCTTGATACCCGGCAATTCTACCATGATACGGCCCATTTTGCCTTCCAGTGTCTGGATGTTCGGCTGAGCTACACCAAAACGGTCAATACGTGTACGCAAAACATTGAATGAGTTATCAACAGCAGCACTTACCTCTTCACGTAATACCTTTTCTACTTCAGCGTCAGTACTACGGGTATTTACTTTATCCTTCAACTGCTGAGTTGCAAACAGTTCGGCAAGCTTACCTTCCGGTGCCAGTTTCTTGTATTCTCTGATAAACAGCGTAATAAAGTCTTCCTGGCTGTTAATTTGCAATTTTGCAGCTTCCGCTACAGCTTTATTGAAAGCTTCATCCGGTTTGTTGTCGGCCAACGCCTTCACTACATCTGGTACAGAAACTTCCAGAATGACGTTCATACCACCTTTCAGGTCCAAACCCAACCCGATTTCCATCTCACGGCATTGTTTCAGCGTGTAAATCCCCAACCACACCTTCTGATTCTGCATGGAATCCAGGTAATGTGCCGAACCTTTCGGGTCCTCAGCCGCCTTGTTCATCTGATAACGTGTAACGAATGAGAACGAAAGATAAAAAGCACACGCAAGGGTCAGTAATACCGCAAAAACCTTTACAAATCCTTTGTTTTGCATGTTACTTTAGTTTATTATATTTACTTTTAAAATTTGATACGTTTATTCAAGGTTGCAAATATAGTTTTTTTTTCATTTATATGCGGAAAGGATTGTAAATATTTAAGGCTTAGAGCCTAAAAAAGGGAGTACAGCTTGCAAAAATGAAGCCATACTCCCTCTTTTAGTTATACTCTGTACAGATTTTTCCTGCTATCCGGACATTTTATTTCAATCCGCGAGTCTTCAGCAACGCATCCAAGCTGGGTTCTGCCCCACGGAAGGTTACATACAGTTTCATCGGGTCGTCTGAACCACCTTTTTCCAGAATGTTCTTGCGGAAAGAAGTAGCGGTAGCCTGGTCGAACAAACCATGTTCCTTGAATGCTTCAAAGGCATCTGTATCCAGACGTTCAGCCCAGATATAGCTATAATAACCAGCAGCATAACCACCCATGATGTGGTTGAAGTAAGTAGAACGATAACGAGGCGCAATCTGCGGGATCAGTCCCAATTTGTCCATCAGCTGTTTTTCAAACTGAAGCACATCGAATCCCTCCATCGTAGTCAGACAGTGCATTTCCATATCCAGGATGGCAGCTGCCAACAGTTCTGTAGTCATAAAGCCCTGGTTGAACAGTGCCTGATTTTCAATCTTGGCAATCAGAGAATCAGGAATAGCCTCACGAGTCTGATAATGTTTGGCATACATTTTCAGCACTTCAGGTGATACAGCCCAGTGTTCCATAATCTGTGAAGGAAGTTCCACGAAATCCTGAGCTACAGAAGTACCAGACACACCTTTATACTTGCACTGAGTCAGCAATCCGTGCAAAGCATGTCCGAACTCATGATACATGGTGCGTGCCTCATCAATTGTCAGCAGGGAAGGAAGGTCACCAGCCGGTTTGGTAAAGCTGGCCACATTATAAATCAACGGACGAACCCCTTCCTGCTGTTCACGGAAGTTGCTCATCCAGGCACCGCTCCGTTTGCTGGCACGAGGCATGTAGTCGCTATAGAACACGCCCAACAGTGAACCGTCTGCATCCTTCACAATGTAAGTCTTCACATCCTTATTATATACAGAAATAGAATCACAAGGAGTCAAGGTAATGCCATACAACTTGTTGACTACCGTACACAGTCCATTGTGCACATCTTCCTGACTGAAATAAGGCTTGATGGCATCTTCATTCAAATCATATTTCTCCTGGCGAAGCTTTTCTGCATAATACCACCAGTCCCATGCTTCCAGTTTCTCACCTTTTCCTTCACGGTCCATGATTTTCTGTAACTCATCTGCTTCCGCTTTGGCATTCTTGATAGAATATTCCCACAAGCCATACAGCAGGTCAAGTGCATTCTTCGGGTTCTTCGCCATGTTGTCGGCCAACTGATACTCTGCGAAATTGTTGAATCCCATCAGCTGTGCCTTTTCCAGACGAAGAGCAAGCACCTTTTTCAACACTTCCTTGTTGTCATTGGCATTGCCACGGTTACCCAGGCTGGTATAGGCCTGATAGATATTCTTTCTCAGTTCACGGTTCTGAGCATACTGGAGCAACGGAGTACGGCTGGATTCCTGCAAAGTAAATACCCATTTGCCGTCTTTTCCGTGTGCCTTGGCTTCCTGTGCAGCTCCTGCAATAACTGCATCCGGCAGACCGGCCAGATCTTCTTTCTTATCTACCACCAGCAGATAATCGTTGTTGTCGGCCAGCACATGATTACCGAACTCAATGGTCAGTGTAGAAAGCTGCTTGTTGATTTCACGCAAACGTTCCTGTTTCTGTGCATCCAATCCCGCACCGGAACGAACAAATTCCTTATAATATTTATCCAGCAGATAATGCTGTTCGGTAGTCAGCTGAATCTTTCCAGCCTCTTCCTGGGCATGAACAGCAGCCACTCTCTTATACAGCTCCTGATTCAGGAAAATATTATCACTATGCTCAGACAGCATAGGAGCAATCTTTGCTTCCAGCGCCATCATGTCGTCATTGGTATCTGCTTCTGTCAAAGCAAAGAACACACCGCTCACACGAGCCAGAATCTCCCCACTGTTGTCCAGTGCCACAATCGTATTCTCAAAAGTCGGTTCATCCGGGTTCTCTACAATAGCCTTAATTTCCTCATTCTGCTGCTTAATGCCTTTCAAGAAAGCCGGCTCATAATGTTCCACCTTGATACGGTCAAAGTCAGGTGTTCCATAAGGGGTTTCAAACTCAGACAGGAACGGATTGCTCGTGTCTGCCGCCTGCTGACCGCAGGCACATACCATACAACTCATAGCTGCTGCAAAAATTAAATTCTTCATCTTCTATTTATTATCAGGTTATAACTTCTCTACCAAACACCACAACGGATAGTGGTCGGATGCCGAAATGGAATTGTCCACACGGCATTTCAATACTTTAAATCCTTTGTTCACAAACAAATGGTCAATGCGGAAATACAGAAAATTCCGGTTATACGAGAATCCCGGTCCCCAGCCGGCTTCACGATAAGCATCTGTCAATCCTTTTCCGATGGTGTGATGCGCATACGAAATAGGAGAATCATTGAAATCACCGCACACCAGCAAATACTTGCCCGACTGCCGGAAGATAGCCTGTGCCACCGAGTCCGCCTGCGGTCCACGGATGGCCACGGCATCAGCCAATTTATGCAGCAGGTATTTGCTGTCCGATTTCACGTTCTGTTCTTCAGGTGATTTCAGCAATCCCTCGTACACTTCCTTATCGTGCGCATCCAGCTTATTCGATTCCAGATGATTGCATATCAACGTCAGTGTATCCCCTTTTATGTTTAGCCGAAGCAGAAAGCTGGCATTACTTCCACTTTCATAGGGAATCGGTTCTACCGAAAGAATCGGGAAACGTGACAAGCAGGCCATCCCATTTCCGTTAGACGCTTTCAGCAACCGTCTGTAAGGATACATGGGAAAAGCCTTCCTGGTCTTTCGGGCATCCCAGTGATATTCCTGCAGACAAACCACGTCTGCATCACTTTCCTGAATATAATGTTGCACGGGGCGAGATTCATCTTCCGTATCTCCGTACATATTCATGACGTTATAGGTCAGAAATTTCAGTACCTCCCCGTCCGCAGGTTCTTCCCCTCCTCCAAACGGAGTATACGTTGCGACTGCCCCTCCTCCAGCCAGTAAAAGCAGCACAGGAAGGCACATAAACTTCCATCCATGAAACAGCCCCACTACTGCAAGAACAATCAAAGCCAACAAGAAAAAGGGAAAAAACAATCCCGCACAGGCCAGCACCGGATGAGCCACCGGCGATACAAGCGGACTGTAAGCACAGCACAAGAATCCGGTCCCGACAATCAGGTTTCCTAAAATAAAGACTCCTCTAAACGTATGTTTCCAAATACTCATTTCTTACTTGCATCAAATAAGCTTTTCTTCTCGTCGTCCGTCAGACTGTTATAGCCCGACTTACGCAATTTGTCCAGAATCCGGTCAATTTCTGCCTCACGTTCCTTTTTCCGGGCATTGTATTCATAATCCGTCTGACGTCCTCCGTAGTGCACCTTCATCTTGGGCTTACGCTTCACCGGACGCCCCAAGCCTGCAAACCAGTCGCACACCAGGTTTATCCATTTCGTGGCATCGTGGCCGCTCTGCAATCCTGCCGCAAACCACCATCCGGCCAGTGCTCCACCCAGATGTGCGATGTGCCCGCCTGCATTGTCAGAAGTCATGAACAGCAAATCGAGTGCCACCATAAACAGAGCCACATATTTCAGACGCACCGTACCGATAAACAGGAACTGTACCGGATAATTCGGTTCACGTACACTTACCGCCACCACAATGGCCAACACAGAAGCCGAAGCACCCAACAAATAGGAAGAATACACGGCATCCTGAAAATAAGGAAACACATTATATGCCAGCATATAAAGCAATCCGCCACAGATACCTCCCAGGAAATAAAGCCCGCGCAAGTGCTTCGACGAGAAGAAAGCCAGAAACAGACGACCGAACCAGAACAGCCACAGCATATTAAACAAGATGTGCAGCACACCGGCATGCATGAACATGTAAGTAATCAGCGTCCAGGGCCTACGGATAAAGACCTCCGTCCATGCCGGCAGTTCCAGGTAGTTCATCCATGGCGAAGAAGGCACATTGAATAAGGTCAGAAAAATCTGTACCAGTGTCACTGCCAGAAACACCGCTACGTTCACATACACCAGACGCAGCACAATATCTCCCTGCTGGAACTTTCTTTTCAAATCAGTAATAAATCCGTCCGCCGCCATTTTTCTTTCTCCAATAAACAATCAGTATCAAGCCGAACAACATACCTCCCAGGTGAGCGAAATGGGCTACTCCGTCGTTGCTTCCCAATCCTAAAAGCAGCTCCAGCACCGCATATCCAATCACAAAATACTTCGCCTTGATGGGCACCGGTATCGGGAATACAAACATCTGACTGTTGGGAAACAACATACCAAATGCCAGCAAAATGCCATACACCGCTCCCGAAGCACCTACGGTAGTCAGCTGGTTCAGGAACGCATCCATAGGAATGATACCCAGTCCCGTATTGACCGAATCGTAATTAGACCATACCGCCAGACCAACTCCTGAATCAGGCCGGCACCAATACCACAAATCAGGTAATACGTCAGGAAGCGTTTAGGTCCCCACACCTGTTCCAGCACCCGTCCGAACATCCATACCGCAAACATATTGAAGAAGATATGCGAGAAATTGGCATGCATGAACATGTAAGTGATAAGCTGCCCCAGGTTAAAATCCGAAGCCAGGAAAAAGTGAAGACCCAGCATATTTTCTATATCCACTCCGTATTTCCGGGCCACAAACATTCCGAAGAAACAGAGCACATTGATAATAAGCAGGTTTTTCGTTACTGTTGGAAGATTATTCATATTGTTAAATCATTGATTCAGTTACAAATGTACAACATAAAATCGGGTTTGAAGGAATATGTATCCTTAAATTTCATTGAACGCACGCACCGAGTCACGCAGCACCAGCAAGCTTTCCGGTCCCATATTGAACAGCAGGTCAATCACACTGAGATTAGGCAGAAAACCCAGCTTCTGGTCAAACACCTGATAGTAAGATTTAGGAAAGAATGCCTTGTCCGCCTCCCGATAATCCCGTTTGGGATGAATCAGTTCCCGGAAATCATCG
>ERZ773192.4082-NODE-4082-length-10103-cov-5.267814_pt1 | contig 10103 bp, 10 predicted proteins | sample MGYA00581010_ERZ773192 | MGnify/ENA primary metagenome ERZ773192 (study PRJEB29015, sample SAMEA2737741) | human gut metagenome | biome: human gut; feature: human-associated habitat; material: faeces | place: China | collected 2012 ...
AACTGCTCCATCCAGAGCTATGTGCCCGCCCTGACCCCCCTGCTTGATTTTGAGCCGGAGAAGGTCAGCGTGTGCACCTATCAGGCGATTTCCGGCGCGGGCAAGACGTTCAAGACGTGGCCCGAAATGGTGGATAACGTGATTCCCTACATCGGCGGCGAGGACGAGAAGAGCGAAAACGAGCCGCTGAAGCTGTGGGGGCATGTGGAGGATGGCAAGATTGTCAACGCCGCGCTGCCCGTCATCTCCGCGCAGTGCCTGCGTGTCGCGTGCTCCGACGGCCATATGGCGGCGGTGTCCGTCAGCTTCAAGAAGAAGCCGACCATCGAGCAGATTAAGGAACGCTGGGCGAACTACGAGACGGAAGCGCAGCGCCTGGAGCTGCCGAGCGCGCCCAAGCCCTTCCTGCAGTATTTTGAGGATCCCTCCCGCCCGCAGACCCGCCTTGACCGCGATTTCCAGAACGGCTTTGGCGTGTCCATCGGCCGTCTGCGCGAGGATAAGCTGTTCGACTACCGCTTTGTCTGCCTGAGCCACAACACGGTGCGCGGCGCGGCGGGCGGCGGCATCCTGACGGCGGAGCTGCTCTGCCGCAAGGGGTACATTCCGCACCGGGTGTAATGCAAAAATCGTATAAATATCTGGAAGGAAGTTATCACAATGAAACCTTTGTTCACAGGCACTGGTACGGCGCTGATTACGCCTTTCAAGAACGGCGAAATCGACTGGGATGCGCTGGACAACCTCGTAGAGAGCCAGATCGCGGGCGGCGTGAGCGCGCTGATTGCCGCGGGCACGACGGGCGAACCATCGACGATGACGTGGGATGAGCATATTGAGGTCATTCGCTTCGTCGCCGAGCGCGCGAAAGACCGCGCCTGCGTCATTGCCGGCACGGGCAGCAACTGCACGCGCGAGGTCATCCACGCGGCGAATGTCGTCAAGGACTTCGGCGTGGCGGCGCAGCTGGTCGTCACCCCCTACTACAACAAGTCCACGCAGGAGGGTCTGGTGGCGCACTACACGGAGATTGCCGAAAAGACCACCCTGCCGATTGTCGTCTATAACGTTCCCTCCCGCACGGGCGTGAACATCCAGCCCGCGACGCTGCAGAAGATTTGCCGTCTGCCGCAGGTCGTCGCCGTGAAGGAAGCGAACCCCGACGTGGCGCAGGCGATGGAGAAAATCAACCTCGTCGGCGACGACGCAACCTTCTACTGCGGCAACGACGACCTGACGATTCCGCTGATGGTGCTGGGCTTCCAGGGCGTCATTTCCGTGCTGAGCAACGTCATGCCCGCCGAAACGAGCAAGATGACGTCCCTCGCGCTCTCCGGCAACTGGGCGGAAGCGTCCAAGATGCAGCGCGACCTGCTGCCGATGGTGAAGGCGCTGTTCTGCGAAACCAGCCCGATTCCCTGCAAGGCAGCCATGAGCATGATGGGCATGTGCCGCAACGAACTGCGTCTGCCGCTGATTCCCATGCAGGAAGCCAACCAGCAGAAGCTCGCCGACATTATGCGCGGCTGGAAACTGATTTAACCGCTTCCATTATAATAGCAGCTGCGAAAAAGACCAAGAAACATGGGTGTGCACTGCGAAGGTTTCCAAAGGGCGACCGCAAAGCCCTTTGGTCGCGTCCGCAGACGCGAAATCCTCTGCAACAAAAAAGCACAATTTTCTTAGGAAACACAAGGAGCAAAGAACAACGATGACCATCCTCATCAGCGGCGCGTGCGGCTTCATGGGCCGCGAGGTCGCCGCGCAAGCAAAATCCTCCGGCATTGACGTGGTGTGCGGTGTGGATATTGCCGCCGGGGTCGCCCCGTATCAGCCGGATTTCCCCCTCTATGCGAACTATGCCGACGCCCCCAAGGCGGATGTGGTGATTGACTTCTCCAACTGGAAGCCCGGCGCGAACGTGCTGGATTACGCCACGAAGCACCGCGTCCCGGTCGTCATTGCCTCGACGGGTCTGACCGACGAGCAGCTTCATCAAATCGCCGAAGCGTCGAAGGTCGTGCCGATTTTCCGCTCCGGCAACATGAGCCTTGGCATTGCCCTGCTGCGTGCCCTCGCCAAGAAGGCGGCAGGCGTCCTTGGCGATGCCTTTGACGTGGAAATTGTCGAAGCGCACCATAACCGCAAGCTCGACGCGCCCTCCGGCACGGCGCTGATGCTCCTGGACGCGGTCAAATCTGCCTATCCGGATGAGCGCGAAGCCGTTTTCGGCCGCCACGGACGCGACTGCAAGCGCCAGCATCAGGAAATCGGGATGCACTCCCTGCGCGGCGGCACGGTCACGGGCGAGCATGAAGTCTGCTTCTTCGGCACGGGCGAGAGAATCCGCATCAGCCATAGCGCGGAGAACCGCGGCGTGTTTGCTGCGGGCGCTTTGCGTGCGGCGGCGTTCCTGATGAATCAGCAGCCCGGCATGTACAGCATGGACGACGTGGTGGGACAACTGTAACCATTTTGTGGGATGACGGAGAATTTCCGCCGTCCCATTTTCGGTATTCTCGCAAAAAGATATGAAAACAGTTGTTACTTTTCGCTGAAAAGGACAAACTGAGTTCATAAAGCCATGGTAGAATCAACATCGATGGGAGGGATACCAACGCATGAATGAAGTCAAAACCCCGAAAAAACCGCTGATTGTCTATTACGCAATCGCGATTCTGGTCGTGCTGCTGATTAACACGCTGCTCGTGCCGATGGTGAGTCAGGCGCGCGTGAAGTATGTCGATTACGGCACGTTCATCCAGATGACCGAAGAGGACAAGATTTCTGAAGTTCAAGTGCAGGACAATCAGATTATCTTCGTCACCAAGGAGGACGAAGCTAATAAGAACGCTGTTTATTACCGCACAGGCAAGATGGATGACCCGGAGCTGACCAGCCGCCTGTCCGAACACGGCGTGAGGTTCGACAAGGAAATTGTGGAGGAAACGTCGCCGCTGCTGTCGTTCCTGCTTTCCTTCGTCTTCCCGATTGTGCTCTTTATCGCGCTGGGGCAGCTGCTCACACGCCAGATGATGAAGCGCATGGGCGGCGGCAAGGACGCGATGTCCTTCGGCATGGGCAATTCCAATGCCAAGGTATATGTGAAGGACAGCGCGGGCAGCATTAAGTTCGACGATGTGGCGGGCGAGGACGAAGCGAAGGAGAACCTGAGCGAAATCGTCAACTACCTGCATGACCCGTCGAAGTACCGCGACATCGGCGCGTCGATGCCCAAGGGCATTCTGCTCGTCGGCCCGCCCGGCACGGGCAAAACCATGCTCGCCAAGGCAGTCGCGGGCGAAGCGAACGTGCCGTTCTTCTCCATTTCCGGCTCGGAATTTGTGGAGATGTTCGTCGGCATGGGCGCCAGCAAGGTGCGCGACCTGTTCAAGCAGGCGAAGGAGAAAGCGCCCTGCATCGTGTTCATTGACGAAATCGACGCCATCGGCAAGAAGCGCGACGGCGGCAAGTTCGGCGGCGGCAACGACGAGCGCGAACAGACGCTCAACCAGCTGCTGACCGAGATGGACGGCTTCGAGGGCAGCAACGGCGTTATCATCCTCGCCGCAACGAACCGCCCCGAATCCCTTGACCCCGCGCTGACCCGCCCCGGCCGTTTCGACCGCCGCGTGCCCGTGGAGCTGCCGGATTTGCAGGGTCGTGAAGCCATCCTCCGCGTCCACGCGAAGAAGATTAAGACCGAGCCGAACATCAACTATGCGCAGATTGCGCGCATGGCATCCGGCGCATCCGGCGCGGAACTGGCGAACATCGTCAATGAAGCCGCCCTGCGCGCTGTCCGCAACCACCGCACCGCCGCGTCTCAGGCGGACATGGAGGAATCCATCGAGGTCGTTATCGCCGGTTATCAGAAGAAGAACGCGATTCTCACCGACAAGGAAAAGAGCATCGTGTCCTACCACGAAATCGGTCACGCGCTCGTCGCGGCGCTGCAGAGCCACTCCGCGCCCGTGCAGAAAATCACCATCGTGCCGCGCACGTCCGGCGCGCTCGGCTATACGATGCAGGTCGATGAGGGCAACCACTACCTGATGACCAAGGACGAAATCATCAACAAGATTGCGACGCTGACGGCGGGTCGTGTTGCAGAAGAGATTGTGTTCGGCTCGATTACGACGGGCGCCTCCAACGACATTGAGCAGGCCACGAAGCTCGCCCGCGCGATGATTACCCGCTACGGCATGAGCGACGAGTTCGGCATGGTGGCAATGGAGACCGTCGAAAATGCCTATCTGGGCGGCGACACGTCCCTGTCCTGCTCGGCGGAAACGCAGGCGCGCATTGACGCGCTGGTCGTCTCCATCGTCAAGGAGCAGTACCAGAAGGCGACGCAGATTCTGACCGAAAACCGCGCGAAACTCGATGAGCTGGCGAAGTACCTGTACGAAAAGGAAACCATCACCGGCGAAGAGTTCATGAACATCCTGAACAAGAAGGAAGCCTGATTGCGCCTGTAATCCAAACCAACAAGTAAATAACCAATCGGAGAATAGGAAGCGAAAATCAACCATGAAGAAATTTCTGACCAGCAAGATTGGCAACATCCTGCTGTGCATCGCTGAAATCATCGTCGGCGTGCTGCTGCTCGTCAACCCCGATGCCGTCACCTCCGCCTTCATCATCGGCGCGGGCGCTGTCATGATTCTTACGGGCATCGTCTTCTGCACGCTGTATTTTGTCGGCGAAGCAGAAAAAATGGTCATCAAACAGCTGCTCTTCAAGGGCTTGCTGCTCATCATCCTCGGCGTTCTGTGCGTGACGCAGTACGGTGTACTGCTGGCGGCGCTGCCGTTCGTAACGTGGGTGTACGCCATCGCCATGCTGATTCTGGCGGCGTATAAGGTGCAGTGCACGGTGGACATCCTCCGCCTGAGCGGCATCCGCTGGTACTTCCCGGCGATTTCCGCGGCGCTGGCAGTTGTGCTGGCGCTGTTCATCCTGCTCAACCCGAATACCGCGATGAACATCGTCTGGGGCTTCATGGGCGTGTCCATCATCCTCGAAGCCGGGCTGGAAATCGCGACGATTATCCTGCTGAAGTAAAGGCTGCTCTCGGCGTCCGCTGGAAACACTTCCGGCGGGCGCTTTTGACATACTGGAGGAAGAAAAATGGGAGAGAAAATCAGGCGGAAAGCCCTGCTGATTCTGTCCTGCGTCCTGATGCTGGAAGCCGTCGGCATCCGCCATGTCCCCAATTTCCAGCGCTTCGGGCTGATTCTGTACGCCGCCGGGATGCTGGCGATGTACGCGATGACGCTGCGCCGCAAAATCAAGGGGCTGGCAGTGAACGAGAACGACTTTATGCCGTTCCTGTTCGGCGCGGGGCTTCTGGCGATAGAGGTTCGCCGCTATGATTTCGGCGAAGAGGGCAAGCTGTGGCTGTGGATTATCATCATTTCGCTGCTGCTGGCGTTGCCGATGCTGCTTGCGGAGCGCCGCGTTCCGTCCGGAAAGGCGGGGAACAACAAATACTGGATGCGCGCCATCACGATTGTGTTCCTGATTGTCCTCAGCTGCTTCAACTGGGTCTACGCGACCAACGTTGCTTTTGACACGAGCGAAGGTACGGCGACGACGGGCGTCATCACGCGGAAGCGGATGGAAAAGGGGACGAAGCACCGGATGAGCTATTATCTGGAAGTGTCGAAGCCTTTGACGAACGAAACAAACACGTTTTCCGTCAGCAAGAGCGACTATAACCGATATGACGAACAGCGGGTTGTCACCGTGACGGAGCATCCCGGCTTCTGGGGCGCGCCGTACTACGATGTGACGCTGCCGAAGACGCAGGGGGAGGATTGGCATGGTCAATAGAGCAAGAGAAGCCAGAAGAAAACTGTTCACCCCGAAACCCGTGGTTTACACCGCGTGGGGACTTCTGGCGGCGGCGCTGGTGGCGCACTTCGTCCCGGCGCTGGAAGCCGTTGCGCTGATACTCTACGCGGTCGGGCTGATTGCGCTCTGCCTCCCTGCCCTGACCGCCCCGAAGAAGGGGACAATCGCCGTTCCGCGCGTGTTCCTGCCGATGCTGGCGGCGGCGTTTCTGATTGTCGGTTGCCAAATCGGGATGCGACCGGACGAATCGCCGCTGGTGTGGCGGAGCATCCTGCTTGCACTGATTCTGCTGATTCCGCTGATGATTTCGGAGAAACAAGCCGCTGCCGACATTGACCGGGGCAGATTTGCCGCGCGGGTGTTCGTCGTCGTCGGAACAGTGTGGATAAGCTGCGCGTTCTGGCTGATTGCGACGAACTCGGTGTTTGACGCGGACGTCGGCATGTCGCACATCAGCACCGTCACGCAGACGCGCGCGACAAGCCGCTATTGCTGCATGGACGTGGTTTGGGACGGCAGAACGCTGGATTTTCCGGTCAGCAAGGAGGATTTCAGCGAAATAGCCGCGGGGGACAAGGTGCTGGTGACGGAGTACGACGGTTTCTGGGGCGCACCGTATTATACATGGGACTATCCGCAGGAGGAGGCGGACTAACGTGACGAAATCCGCCAAAATCAAGACGCGAAAGCCCATCAGCACCGTCACGCTGCTGGCGTGGGGGTTGCTCGCGCTGGCGACTGCGTTCGACCACATTCCATCGTTTCGCGCCGCCGCGCTGATTCTCTACGCGGTCGATTGGCTCGCGCTCGCCATTGCGGCAACGCTGACGAAGCGCAAGCAGACGCTGATTATCCGACCGGGGATGATTCTGCCGCTGTTTATCTCCACGCTGCTGCTCTTCCAACGCAAAATCCGCATGACCATGCAGCCTGCGGCGACGATTTGGCTTGTCACGGCGTGCTTCATGCTGCTGACGTTGCCGATGCTGCTTGCGGCGGAGAAGCAAGTGCCGGACGAGCGCGCGGACGATGAAAAATACTGGGGGCGCGCGGTGATTCTGGCGCTGGTGGTGCTGCTTTCCGCTCATAGCTGGGCGTGTTTGAGCAACGCTGCGTTTGACCAAAGCGCAGGCAGTGCGCAAACGGCGTATATCACCGAAAAATGGCGGGAAAAGCATAAATTTAGCTGGGATTATCATCTTCGGGTCGCGGCGTCGGGGGAGACGGAATCGCTGACCTTCCAGATTGGGGCGGGGAGCTACAACCGCGTGTCCGAGGGCGACAACGTCACCGTGACGGAGCATCCCGGTTTCTGGGGCGCACCGTATTACACATGGGAAATCCCTCAATCCCCCTGAAAAAACAGCAAGAATCCCGAAAAAGCCTTGCACTTTTGGGCGAAATGGCGTACAATAGCCTTGCCTGTGATTCGCATCGGGCAGAGTAGCTGAATCCGCGTTAAGTGTTCATGAACGGGGAGTTGTCATGAAACGAAGCCGCACGGCGGCGCGGTGGGTTCGGCGCATCCCGCTGTCTTGGTGCTGCCTCCTGCGAGTTGCGCGCAAAAATTCGCTTAGGAGGCGTTTTTTGTGATGTCACAATCCGTTTTCCATGCCCACTACTGGCGGGACTGCGCCCGTCTGACCACCCAGAAGCTCTGCGTGATGGGCGTGCTGATGGCGCTGCAAATCATCCTCAGCCGCATCACTGCCATCAACCTCGGCAACTGGCTGCGCATCAGCTTCGGCTTTCTGCCCAACGCCATCGCAGGGTACCTATTAGGCCCCATCGGCGGCACGCTCGTCGCGTGGGGGAGCGATGCCCTCGGCACCATCCTCACCGGGCAGGCGATTAACCCCGGTCTGTCCGTCACGGCGGCGCTCGGCGGCTTCTTCTACGGGCTGATGCTGCATAAACGTCCGGTTAAAATCTGGCGGACGATGGCGTGCCTGCTTGTCGTGTCGCTGGTGTGCCACTTCCTGCTGAACACCTACTTTCTGGCGATGGCGGGCTTCACCGCGGTGTCCGACGGCGCGGATTATCCCGCTTTTGTCCGCGCGCTTGTCCGCCCGATTTACGGCGAAGGCGCAACGATGCCCGCGTGGATCAGCGTCTGCAACCGTTTCATCAAGCAGGTCGTCGTCTACCCGGTCAATGTCGCGATGCTGCTGCTGATGCTGCGCGGCGTGCAGCGGATGCCGAACGCAGTAACGCACCTGTGAAGGAGAATCCCTCTGAATGACACCTGAAGAAAACAAACAGTTAATCCTCGCCGAGCTTGACCGTCTCTATCCCCAGCCCAAGCCCGAACTGCATTTCACCAACCCCTACGAGACGCTGGTGGCGGTCATGCTGTCCGCGCAGTGCACCGACAAGCAGGTCAACAAGGTCACGCCCGCCGTGTTCGCGCGTTTCCCCGACGTGAAGAGCATGGCGGAGGCGGATGTTGCCGAGCTGTACCCGCTGGTGAAAAGCTGCGGCTTCAAGAGCAAGGCAAGCAACATCATCGCCGCGTGCCGGATGATTCTGGCGGAGGACGGCGGCGAAGTTCCGCACACCATGGAAGCGCTGACCCGCCTGCCGGGCGTCGGGCGCAAAACGGCGAACGTCGTTATGTCCACGGCGTTCCATATTCCGGCAATTGCGGTGGATACGCATGTTTTTCGCGTCAGCAACCGCCTTGGGCTGGTGGATGCGCCCGACGTGCTGAAGACGGAGATGCAGCTGCGCGCGCTGATTCCGCAGGACAGGTGGAGCGACGCGCATCACTGGCTGATTTTTCACGGTCGAAGGGTGTGCAAGGCCCAGCACCCCCTGTGCGGCGAATGCACGCTGCGCCCGTGGTGCAAGAAGTACAACAGCGAAACCGAATAACCCTTCGCCCGACTGCGCCCTACGCCAGCCGGGCGTTTCTCATGCCCCAAAGCGCACACATAATTCCGTATTCCGCATTCCGCATTCCGAATTTCCCTTCATGCCGCCCCATGCTCCGCCTTGAACGCCGCCAAAAGCTCCCGCCCCTCCTCCCGCGTGTGCATCAGCACGTTCCCTTGCGCCATATCCCGTGCGTACAGGTAGTCCTCCATCTCCGCAACCGTCCGAACACCCGCGCCGCCCCAGTCCGTCAGCAGCTGAATCAGGTAATTCACCGCGTTCGTCGGGTTCGCCTCCGCCGTCTTGGCGACTGCCTGAATCATCAGCCCGTCCTCGAACGGGTACGCCCCAAACGCCGCCATCACCCGATTCAGCTGATTCTCCGTGAACACCTGATGCAGCAGCACTTTACCCACCAGTTTCGCACTCTCCCGCACTGAACGCGGAAACGCTCCCTCGCGCGCGCCCGCACTCGTACACGCATACGCACACTCGTGCGCGCATGCGCCCGCGTATCCGGCAGAGGAAGCAGATGTCTCTTTTTCATCATCATTCTTTTTCCCCGTTGGGTTTACGGTTTCCGTTTCTGTTTCTGTATAGTTTATATTAGTGTCGTGGAAATCGGGCGTATTTCCGTGGCAATCAGTTGTGCAATCGGTTGGACAAACGGTTGTGCAATCGCTTGGGTAAACGCTTGGGTAATTCGGATGATCACGGGGATTGTCACGGATTTCGGGGCAATCGGCGTGGCAATCAGCGGGAGAATCGGGATTGTCACGGGGATAGTCACGGATTTCAGGGCAATCAGCGGGGCAATCAGCGGGAGAATCGGGATAGTCACGGGGATAGTCACGGATTTCGGGGCAATCAACGGGGCAATTGGCTGTGCTATCAGCACTGATTTCACGCGGATAGTCACGCTCAACAGCGCCTTTTCCGTCGCAAACGGAGAAGTAATGCAGGCGGTACGCGGGCGGCGTGCGCTTCTTTTCGCCGGGAATGTACTCCAAAAGCCCAGCTTCGCAGAGCGTGCGTCGAGCGTCGGCGAGGGCGGTGGCGCTCATGGGAAAGTAGGCGAGCAGGTACGGGTTGTCGATGCGGAGGAAGCCGTCGCACCAGTCGCCGCCGCGGGCGTGCTGGTTCATGATTTCAATCAGCTTGTACCACAGCAACTGGGCACTGGCGGGAAGGCGGGTTCGCGCGGCGAATGTGTTGAAACGGCGGATTTCAATCAAGTAGTTTACATTGCACATTTGGGTCATTCCTTTCGGATTTTATTCGCCGCTATTGCGACAGTGATATTGTAGAACAGGGAATGGATGTTCGTCAAGGAAATTTGATTTCATTTGATTTCGCTTGATTTCATTTGA
>ERZ773192.4083-NODE-4083-length-10103-cov-3.847731_pt1 | contig 10103 bp, 8 predicted proteins | sample MGYA00581010_ERZ773192 | MGnify/ENA primary metagenome ERZ773192 (study PRJEB29015, sample SAMEA2737741) | human gut metagenome | biome: human gut; feature: human-associated habitat; material: faeces | place: China | collected 2012 ...
ATAAGATTCTTGGGGCGTATGCAGTAGTTCTGATGGAAGATGGAACAAAGCATCTGGAAGTAATGAACATAAAACAGATCAAACAGGCTTGGTCACAGGGCTATGGTTACAAGGAAAACGGAAATGGAACACATCAGAAATTTACTGACCAGATGGCAAAGAAAACAGTTATCAATCGTGCATTAAAGCAGATTATCAATAGCCATGGTGATGCTTTCATTCAGGAAGTCGAGGAAGCTACAGAAGAAATCCCAAAACAGGACATCATCGAACATGAAGTTGCTTATGAAATCGAGCAGAACGCCAATGCAGAAGAATTTGTCCCAGATGAACCAGCAGCAATCGAAGAACAGCCCAAGCAGCCAACGGTCGCAGAAGTCGTAAAGACCGCCGAGAAAGAACCAGTTTCGGCAGCAGGACAGGAATCAAGCATCCCAGATTTTATGAAGCAGGAGGAAATGTAGAAGGGAAGCTGCATTAATATGGTAGGAACATTAGCAGAAGCATTCAAAAATATGGAGAATGGTCTTTATGACTACACGGAGAATGGAAAATGTGTAGGGTGCGGTGCTTGCTGTTCCACCCTACTCCCAGTTTCCGGTAAAGAGATAAAAGAAATCAGACGGTACATCAAAAAGAATCATATACAGGAACAGCAACACAATTATCCAGTCAAGAATCTTGGACTTGACCTGACCTGTCCGTTTTTGAATGAATCAAAAAGGAATAATAAATGTGAGATTTATCCGGTCAGACCGGAGATATGCAGAAGCTTCATGTGTAATGACCCACACGGGGCGAGACAGAATAAGAAGTTATTGCATAAGAAATACGAACCGGTTGACATGAGAGAATTATTCTTCGGAGATGATCGAACATGATGTACTTCGACTGCATCAATTTTGACCGGTGCGATTCTGGAAAGTTCGGAAAATATATGGCTTGTATCGGGCGGTGTGAAAACTGCCCGTACTATGAGTCAGTGAAAGACTATTTTGAGAAACGGGGTGAGAACTATGAGGATTATATCTCAGGATGGAGCAATCAATCTTCCGTATGAAATGACAGCATTGATTGTTTCGGAAAATTACATACAGGCGGTATTTGCCGGAGGGATACAGCAAAGCCCATATGTGATGGCAGTTTATGAAAGCCGAGAAAAGTGTCAGAAAGCAATGGAAATGTTAAAACGGTTTGCGATGAAATATTACCCAAATGAACATCTGGCTGATGAGGAGATCGCGCAGGCGGGAAGGGCTGTGCAGATGTTTGAAATCGAGATCGAGCATTTGAGCGGCAAGGAGGTGCAGGAAAAGTAGAATGAGATTGAGAAATATTCTGGTCATCGTAAAAGATATGGAAAGATCGATAAAGTTTTATCATGATCTGTTTGGACTTGATATAGTACTTGGTAATGACGGAAATACAATCCTGACGGAAGGGCTTGTGCTGCAGGATGAGAAGATATGGAGGGATTTTTTAGGGAAAACTATTATTCCGGAAAGCAATTCGTGTGGCTTTATTTTGAGGAACAGGATATAGAGAGATTTGTTGAAAAATTGGAGCGGTTATATCCCGATATCCAGTATGTGAATCACCTTATGACACATAGTTGGGGACAGAAGGTGGTCCGGTTTTATGATTTGGATGGCAATTTGATCGAAGTTGGGACGCCGATGTGATTTTGCTCGTCAAAGTACAGAACTTATGTGTAGAATAAATAGCTGAGGCAGGTGAGGGATATATCATCTTATTTCGACTTTGATGGTTTTATTGTACTATAAATATCCAAAGATAAGAAACCATCAGCCCCAAAAAGCAGATATTTTCATATCTGCTTTTTTAATGATATCCAAAGTTCAGAAAGAATTCATTTTCCGGGCCTGACGGCATTTTTTGATTTATAAAGAACAGGTAAATTGATTACTGTGCATTCTCCATCTTACCCGCCATCTTCTGAGCGATTACAATCAGGACGATCGCAGCCACTGCCAGAATTGCGGAACCGATGAAGCCTAAGGTGTACTGACCTGTGGTATCATAGAAATATGCGCTGATCTTAGGACCGACAAATGCGCCGATTCCGTAGCCGATGAAGATCAGTCCGTAGTTACGGTTGTAGAACTTGGAACCGAAGATCATACGAACCATTGGAGCGAATACAACTAACAGTCCACCGAAGGAGAAACCAACCAGAACAACACATACGATGAAGAAAGGAAGTGTGGTTGCCTGGGTTAACATCAGCATGGAGACGCCGTTGATCACCATTAAGAGGATCAGGCTCTTCCAGCCCTTTAAGATGTCATAAATGAAACCGAAACCGATACGGCCACACATATTAGCCAGAGTCATAATGGATACACATAAAGCAGCGGTCATCGCTGTCTGACCAACCTGACGCTGAGCGATCGGGCTGGTGAAGGATACCATCATGGTTCCTGCTGCGTTTGCGAAGATGAACATCAGAAGCAGTACCCAGAATACAGGGGTTTTTACCATTTCGCCCATGTTGTAGTCTCTGGTCTTCAATACCTTTGCCTGCTCAGCTGATGGTTTCCAGCCCTCTGGAGTCCATCCCTCCGGGCAAGGAACGATCATGGCTGCTGCAATACCAACACCGATCAGGAATACGATTGCTAAGATGCGGCAGGTCATCTGCGCGCCTACTTTTTCGATTAAAGTCTGGGCGATCGGGCTCATGATGAATGGGCCGCAGGATGCGCCAGCCTGTACCAGACCGGAGATAGAACCGGAACGGTCAGGGAACCATTTTAATGCAGTTGGCAGACAGGCCGGGTAGATTAAACCGCCGCCTGCACCAGCCATCAAACCATAGAAAATGTACAGCTGGGGAATACTGGATGCAAAACCGGTCAAGAACCAGCCGCCTGCAAACAGACACAGACCTAAATAAATGGTCTTTCTTGGGCTGATCTTCTCAGCTAAGGAACCGCCGATGAAACCAACGGCACAATAGGTGAACATGTAAATGGTGTACGCTAAAGCGAAATCGGAATCGCTCCAGCCAAACTTGGTAGTTAACGGGATACAGAACAGGCTGAAATAAGCCGTTGCAGAGGTAAATAAGCTCTGCAGCCATACGCCTGCGAATACTCTCCAGCGTGTCGCTTTTGTGATTTTCATACTTTCATACTCTCCTTTTTCTTACATTTCCGGGAATTTTCCCACCTTCCATTTCCCGAAGGTGCAGATCATCCCTTTGTATTTCGTGATGCCTGGTAACGATTCAGTACCTTCATCGTTACGATACTGGATTCTTTATGCTGCCGCTTCTTCCTGCTTCTTATGGCGCTCGTCTAAAACCTTCATGATACCGTCATACTCCCGATCCAGTTTATAGAAAAACAGCAGTGCAAGAATTGCGATAAATACAACCAGCGGTGCATAGTAGAACATGATGCGGATACCTTTCATGGCAGACTCGCTCTGGACTGCCAGCTTGCCGTCGTAGCCGTAAGCGCCTAATACCCAGCCGATAACTGCAGATGCCAGTGCAGATCCGACACGGACGCCAAGAGATGCTGCGGAATATACAAAGCCTTCTGCTCTGGTTCCGGTCTTGTACTCGCCGTACTCGATACTGTCTGCGATCATACCAAACTTGGTTGCAGAGATACACGCCACACCCATGCCCCGCAAGATCAGGCCCAGGTACATGATGCCCATGGATTTCTCCGCAAATAAGATCAGGACGAGCTGTCCGGCAATACCCATTCCGGCACCGCCGTACAGAGCCACATTTCGTTTTCCGATCCGCTGGACAATGGGGATTAATAAAAGCGGAACCAGAATGGAAGCAAATGTGGAGCACATCATCATGGTCTTGTTGTAACCAGCGTCCTGCATCACATATTTGGCAAAATACATGTTCATGCCGTAAAGGCTTGTCATGGCTGTATAGAAAATATTGACCATCAGCATGATGAACCAGTATTTATTCGCAAATAAGATCTTGATTCCTTCCGACAGTTTCAGGGAAGATTTCTTTCCGGTCTTCTGCTCCATGACACCGGAACCAACTCTCTCTTTACATCCAAAGAAGGTGATCAGGAATAAAGCGATGGAGACGATACCAACCAGAAGGAAGGTCTTCTGCCATCCGCCCGGGCCTCCGCCCATCTTTTCAACCACATCCGGCGCATAAGAGCTGATGACGAACACGCCCAGAGCGCCAAGGCTGGCACGGCTAATGGAGAGAAGGGCTCTCTCATTCTGCTTGTTGGTCATCACGCTGCTCAAGACACCGTAAGGCACGTTCATGGAAGTGAAGATACAGGTTGCCATCAGGTTATATGAAAGGAACGCATAAATGATTTTGCCTGTTTCACTGAAATTCGGAACTGTAAACAGAAGTACACAGCCGATACAGTAAGGAATCACCATCCACAAAAGCCAGGGTCTTGCTTTTCCAAGTGGCGAATGGACATTTTCAATGATAAAGCCCATCAGCATATCAGAAATTCCATCGAAGATCTTGCTGAACAGAAGAATGGTTCCTACCACTGCCGCGCTGATGCAGGCCACATCGGTATAAAAATACACGATATAGGAACCGATGGCTCCGTAAATGAAACAGAAGGAGAAATCTCCCAGTCCATAACAGAGGTACTCCATCAGATCGATCTTGTCTCTTTTTGAAACATTCTTGAATCCAAAGTTTCCCATACTTTACCTACCTATCTATTTCTTAGCACTGAAGTGTTCCAAGATCCAGTGCTACGTCTCTGCCGTTAAACTTGCCTGCTGCGCGGCTGGTTCCTAACCAGTAAACCATATCGGAGATATCCTCCACATCCAGGAATGGAACGCCTGCGTACATTTCCTTATAATCCTTGAAGTTCTTGCCAGTCAGTTCGTTGATGAACTCTACATAGCTCTGGGTCTCGCACATTGGCGTTTTTACCTTGGTCGGGCAAAGTGCGTTTACGATGATTCCCTTGCTGCCAACCTCTTTTGCCAGAGTCTTGGTCAGTCCCAGGACACCCCATTTTGCCATACAATAGGTAGCTAACTTTGGTGTACCGTAAAGACCACTGGTGGAGGCGATGTTGATGATTCTTCCAAATCCCTGCTTTAACATATACTGGGTTGCGTATTTGTCGGTTCTCCAGGTACCAATCAGGTCAATGTTGATAACCTTCTCTACCTGCTCATCGGTCAGTTCCCAGGTGTTGCCAAAGTTGATGACACCTGCATTGGCGATCACAACGTCCAGACGTCCGAATTTCTCCCATGCCTCTGCAAACAGGCTTTCCATATCTGGTGTGCTGCAGATGTTTGCTTTCTTAGCCAGAACCTCAGCGCCCAATGCTTTTAACTCTCTGATGGTCTCCTGGAATCTCTCATCCTCTGGATCTAACATATCTGCCAGAACAACGTTGAAGCCGTTCTCTGCATATTTGACTGCATGGGCACGTCCCTGTCCCATGGCACCTCCGGTAATCAGTACAACCTTCTTCTCATCACTCATGATTTGTTACCCCTTTCTTTGCTTTTTAAGCTTATGTTTGTGATTTTTTTAACGCTCTGTTCTGCCATTACTATACAGATTCAAGGGGGTTTAAGGTCAAGTGGGCATTTTGCACAAAAAAAGCAGAGTGTTTTTCTACACTCTGCCGAAAAAAATATCTATTTTTTTGTAAATTTTATAACGGGCTTTCTCAATAAGGGGATGCGATCGGAAACCATACCAGGTGCCAGTTGAAATATTCCTCTTCCGGCTTGGTCATGCAGACCACCTGGGTCACCACATCACCACAGAGAGTCAGGCCATTCTGCCGCAAAAATTCCAGGCCATCCGCCAGATTATCCAGGCTCAGATATTTGCTGGAACGGGATGGGACACAGGTATGGACACAGAGACATGGCGGGTAATACTGCACCAGTTCTGACTCTTTCACATTTAAGAATGGTGCATACTCCTCGCATAATCCCAGTCCAAAATCAAAGTCCGAATTGCCGTCCCGAATATCTTTCTCATAAAAGACCGCACAGGAAAATACAAACGGTTCTTTTTCTGACCACTCAGAAATCAGATCCAGCTGCTCTTTTTCTTTGAATAATGTGTACTTTTTCTGCGTATTCATGCGGTATATGCCAGGTCTTTCCTCGATCCGGAACTTTCCAACGCTGTCCATGGCATCCTTTAACATGCTCTGGCTCTGACGGATCCGTTTTAACAGATTCGTCTGACGGATGATCTCTTTTTCGATCACCGCCTCCTGGTCTTCCATCTTCTCCCGCACCTGGGACAGCTCCCCACTGCGGAACAATTCACCGATCTCTTCCAGGGAAAAACCATAGTTCTGATAATGCCTTGCCCGAAGGAGCATATGAAAATCCCAGGTATTGAAATACCGGTAGCCGGTTTCCGGATCGCGGATGGGACTGACGATATTCTTACTCTCATAATATCGCAGCGCCTCCGCAGAGATCCCCATGAGATGTGCCATCGTTCCAATGCTGTATTTCTGGTACATCCGTTCTTCCTTTCAAACCTTGTAACTGCTTGAGACTTTCCCGTCTGCAAGCACATTACCAACCTTCAAATACTTTGAAGGTTTTTCTGGGATATCAGAAATTTATTCTGCCCAGACTTTGTCTACGATACCGCGGATCAGTTCAATATTCGTTTTTAACTTCTGATCAGAGGTCTCTGCACTGGAGAAATCCTCAAATGTCACATATCCATCGTAGCCAACATCCTTTAATGCCTTAAAGCATCTCTCAAAATCTGCGTATCCATCATTAAATGGAGCCCAGTCCGGAACATATTTCTCTTTGCCGTCTACTTCCTTCTTCACCCACTGGGCATTCTTGATATGTACCAGATCCAGATACGGTCCAAGGATCTCCAGAGCCATCTTATACTCTTCAAATCCCTCGTAAATGACATTACCGGTATCATAAATAACACCAATGTATTTTGGATCAAAGTAGGAAGCCAGTTTTCTTGCTGCACTTGCAGAAGCAGTGATGGTTCCCATATGCATCTCAAAGTCAGCCTTGATTCCGGTCTTCTTTGCCAGCTCTTCTACCTTCTTAAATCCGGCAACTGCCTCAGCAAAGATCTCGGTATAGTTGCGGGCAACATCGTATTTTAATGCGTTGACACGGATTCTGGAGCAGCCCATCTTCTTAGCAGCTCTCATGCAGCTCTCGATCTTCTCTGGGTCCATGCTGCAGTCTAAGTAGGTTGCTAACGCGTTGATCTCCAGACCATACTTGTCAGAAAGTGCCTTAATCTCTTCTGCCTGCTCCTCTACCTTGTTGATGTCAACGGTGCAATAGTTATTTTTCCAATAGGAAGGTGCCTCTTTTAAAATCTCTGGATCTGTCGGAATATCAGTAACACGCCAGTCTACACCATCATAACCATACTCCTGCATCTTCTTTGCAGCTTCCTCCAGTGTCATCTCCGGTACACTTACCGTAAATAATGAATATTTCATGACAAAACTCCTCCTTATAAAAAATGGTATTCCATAAAAAACGAGAACCCGGCTGTGCCCAAAAGCTGCCGGGTTCTCAGCATACTTAAAGTATACCATAAAACTCTGATTTTCAAGAGTAAAATTGTGCAATTTTCATGTCTTTTTAGGCTGCCTTGCAAAATCTTCCCTTATCACTTCCCACGCCGCATCCACGCTATAATGTCTGCGGACATACTCCTGGGTCTTATCGCTCATCTGTCTGCAGCGGGACGGATCTGCGTAGAGATCTGCCACTGCCCGGGCAAACTGCTCTGGGGAATCTTCGATCTCCATCACTGTTTCCGCCTCCGGAATCCCCTCGGAGCCTACGGAAGTGGTCACAATGGCTGCTCCGTTGTAAAGTGCCTCGACTACCTTTCCTTTGACGCCTGCGCCATACCGCAGCGGTACCACCACGATCCGGGTGGTATCGTAAAGCTCTGCCAGTTCTTCTTCGCTGACAAAGCCCTTGATGATCACACCGTTGCCCGGCTGCTCTAATGCCTTGATCTCATCCGTCACTTTGGAACCAACTACATAGAAATCCGGGGCTTTCTGGCCCTTCGCTTCCATATCGCTCCGAAGAAGCGGGTAAACCTCCCTCACGAACCACACAACTGCGTCTGCGTTCGGTGGATGGGCAAAACCACCTACAAACAGGATTCCTTCCCTCTTTTCAAAATCAGCCGGGATCTTATCCTTAAATTCATCGTACACATAAGCCACGATATCCTTTACCGGAATCTCCTCGTCCTCTGCCTTGATGGCATCCCGCTCAATATAGGACGGATAATAGGACATCGCCGCCTTGTACATGAGGGATGTCTCCACCGCCTTCCAGTATTCAGAGGACTGCTTCAGGGCCGGATCTCCGGTTAAGGCAAATTCTCTGCCTTCCCGCAAAAAATGCAGGTCATGGCCGTAGTAGATCACCTTAATATTGGTGTTTTCTTTGATAAAGTCAATGTATTTGGACGCAATATGCGGCCGGTTCAGATACGCGATGGCAATATCATCCCCATGATCCTTTAACCAGTCCCAGATCCCCACCTGGTACTCCGGTCCATAGAGGATCTCGATACCCATCTGCTGTAAGGTAGTGGAGTACGGTTCCTCATGGAGGAAATTATCTCCCAGAAATTTCACCACATAACCTTTTTTCAGGAACATCTTCAGATACTGGAACGTGGTCTTGGAACCAGCATCCCGGTCATAAGTCGGCACATAATGATCCACCACCAGGATGATCTTCTTGCCCATACTCCGTTCACGGGCCCGGAATGGGTCAGGATTGCCGTTGTTCTCACACTGGCATGCCAGCTCTGCCGCCCATTTTTCCCGGAGTTTTTTATTATTGACCACCTGATACCGTTTCAGGCCACTTCCCTGGACATCGGTTCCGTTAGACACACCCTCAAAATGAATCACCTTGGACAATGGCTGATATACCACCCGGTATCCGGCTTTTCTCACCTCAAAGGCCAGATCGGAATCTTCACAGTATGCCGGGGCAAATCGGGTATCAAATCCGCCGATCTGCTTCCACAGATCATTCGACAACAGGATCGCCGCACCGGAAATGTAATCCACATCCTTCACATAGTTATATTCCGGCTTATCCGGGTTATCCAGACGGCCATAGTTCCAGCCGGAACCATCGCTCCAGATGATGCCGCCAGCCTCCTGTAATCTTCCATCCGGGTAAACCAGCTTGGAGCCTACCATGCCGATGGTCGGATCGGACTCGATCAGATCCACCAGGGAAGAAAGCCAGCCTTCCGTCACCTGGGTATCATTATTTAAGAACATCACATATTTCCCGCGGGCTGCTTTCGCCGCCTGGTTGCAGTTGCGTAGGAACCCCTGATTGGTAGAATTGCGGCAGATCACCAGACCTTCCGCATAGCGGCTTAAATGCTCGGTGGCATCTGTAGACACATCATCGGCGATGATCACCTCATAAGTGACGTCCTTGGTATGCTCTAAAATAGACACCAGACAGGCGTAAGTATAGTGGATCTGGTTGTAAACCGGAATCACGATGGATACCTGCGGATTCTCCACCTTCGGGAAATGAAGTTTTCCATGTTCCCGGTACACCGAACCGATGGAGAAATCGCCGTCTTTTAAGTTTTTGCCTTCTTCTGACGTATACAGCTTCAGGGAACGGAACGGATGGAACACATATTCCTTCATATAGGACAGTTTTTTCCGTTTCAGGCTGCCCTTCGGGAATTTTTTATTAAATGCCTCGCCTAGCTTCCGTCGTACCTTGAAAATGACAGCCTCATGCTTGTGATAATAAGTCAATGCCTTGCCAAGCTCTTCATTTTCATGGCGCAGATTGGAAATGATCACTTCCAGGTTGGTCACATGGTTGTTGGTCAGACGCTGGACCTCTGTGATCTTGCGGATCTCCGTGTCCTTCTGGTGGCTCTGCAGCTTTACCTGCTCCAGCCGCTCTTTGGTGCGCTCCAGCTCGCCATCTACTCTGGCTAACTCCCTGGCATTTTTCGTTTTCACCAGATAATTTTCCAGATAGATCTGCTGGTTTTCCCCATGGACATACCGCTGGAAATGCTCTTCCATCTGGCGGAAGATCTCCTG
>ERZ773192.4085-NODE-4085-length-10098-cov-2.292542_pt1 | contig 10098 bp, 8 predicted proteins | sample MGYA00581010_ERZ773192 | MGnify/ENA primary metagenome ERZ773192 (study PRJEB29015, sample SAMEA2737741) | human gut metagenome | biome: human gut; feature: human-associated habitat; material: faeces | place: China | collected 2012 ...
CCAGACCTTCAGCCTCGAAGTGTTTGAGATTGTTCAGTTCAAAGTCAAAGTATTCATTGAAGTTAATGTCAAATTTTTTCTCGATGTCGGCCTTAACAACTTTGAACTGGCACATCAGTTCCATAATGACTTTGGCACGCAGACGGTCATCGTCATTTAAGAGGTAGCCGCGGTTGGTGGCTAAGTTACCGCTGCGGATGGCTGCGTAATAGCTTTCCAAGTCGCGCGGATTGGCGGCATAGCAGCCGTTGACTTTGCTAATAGAAGAAACGCCGAGCGCAACCATGTCGCATTCCGGCTTAGTGGAATAGCCCTGGAAGTTTCTCTGCAGGGTACCGTTTTCCTGAGCCTTGGCGAGTTCGTCGGTGACCTTGGCGAAGTGGTCCATACCGATGAAGTGATAGCCGTTGGCGCTCAAACGCTTGATAGCATCCATCATGATGCCGACTTTTTCCGGCGTGCTCGGAAGGTCTTCGGCATTGATGCGTCTCTGCGGTTTAAAGTGTTCGGGCAGATGAGCAAAGTGATAGAGCGCGATACGATCCGGAGAAAGTTCGATCACTTTGTCCAGAGTCATTTCAAAGGTCTTGCGGGACTGGAACGGAAGACCGTAGATCAAGTCCATGTTGATGGACTTAAAGCCGTTGGCACGAGCTGCATCAAGAACGGCTTTCGTCATTTCGAAAGGCTGGACACGGTTCACGGCAATCTGAACGCGATTATCGAAATCCTGAACGCCGATACTCATCCGGTTGAAACCGGCTTTGGCCAAAACTTCAACCTTGTCGACAGGGGTCGAACGAGGATCGACTTCAATGGAAATTTCTGCATCCGGCGCCAGCGCGAAGTGAGAACGGATAATGTCCATCACCTGGAAAATTTCTTCATTGTTCAGGAAGGCCTGAGTACATTCCTGGATTAGCAATCCAATGACACAAGAACGTAGATAAGCTATTTGCTCATTGACATCGCTGACAAAATCCAGTGTTTTGAGCATGTGAGCCTTACGCTCTTCAGGAAAGTAAGAAAGGAGTAAATCTTGTGTTTCTCCGGTAGTGAGTATCTTTAGTTTATGGGCATCTTCAATATCCATCATCTGGTAACAGATGTCGTCTGCCGCTTCTACCAGATAGACGAGTGGATGGCGGGCATATTTCAGTGGATCATCATTCAACCTTTTCATACCCAGTTCTTCGGCTATCCGTCGGAAACTTTCTTCTTCCGTAGTGAAGAAACCGAATTTAGACTTTTTGCCGGCTAAACTCGATGAAAAGGGGTATTTTACGATACTTGCCAGAGTGGAGTAGGTAAGTACGAAGCCACCTTTACGCCGTCCTTCGAACTGATGGGTAAGTAAGCGGAAGGCATTGGCGTTTCCTTCAAAATGTGTCAAGTCTTCCCATTGTGCAGCAGGCAGCTGCTCTTTCAGTGCCATACCTTTTCCTTCGGAGAAGAACGTAGAGATGGCTCGCTCTCCGGAGTGTCCGAAAGGGGGATTGCCTAAATCGTGTGCCAGGCAGGCAGCTGATACGATGGAACCTATTTCTGGAAGATAAGAATTTTGCAGTTCGGGTTGACGGGCAAGGATTGCCTTGGCTACATCAGTCCCTAATGACCGGCCTACACAGGATACTTCCAGACTATGTGTCAGGCGGTTGTGTACGAAAATACTACCCGGAAGGGGAAAGACTTGTGTTTTGTTCTGCAAGCGGCGGAAAGGAGCTGAAAAAACGAGACGGTCATAGTCACGCTGGAACTCTGAACGGTTTTCGTGACGCTCCTGATGAAACTCTTCCAGTCCGAAACGCTTGGCAGATATGAGGGTATTCCAATTCATCATGGTTACTTTGTTATTATTTAACTGCAAATGTATCATTATTTTGCTTCAAATTCCGTATTTTCGCCCGTTAATATAGTAAACGACTTGAATATGAACGTACAAATCATTAATAAATCGAAACATCCGCTTCCGGCTTATGCCACCGAACTGTCCGCAGGAATGGACATCCGTGCTAATCTTTCAGAACCTATTTCGTTAGCTCCGATGCAGCGTTGCCTAGTACCTACGGGATTATATATTGCCCTGCCGCCGGGATTCGAAGCACAAGTACGTCCTCGCAGTGGTTTGGCTATAAAGAAAGGTATTACTGTGTTGAACTCTCCGGGAACGATTGATGCCGATTACCGTGGGGAAGTTTGTATCATCCTTGTAAACCTGTCATCGGAGACTTTTGTGATAGAAGATGGGGAACGTGTAGCCCAGATGGTGATAGCACGCCACGAACAAGCCACTTGGCAGGAAGTGGAAGTGTTGGATGAAACGGTGCGCGGTGCCGGTGGTTTCGGCCATACGGGAGTGTAACATTGATAATTGCAACTGATGATGAAGATTAGATTTAACATACTATCGCTTTTCTTGTTGTGCGCGTTACTTGTATCGTGTGGCACTTCCCGTCAGGGAGGTAAGAAGCAACGGAAAGGGATGAAGACGCAGGTTATGCTTACGCCCGAACAACAGCGTAAATACGATTACTTCTTTCTGGAAGCCTCCCGCCTGAAGATGCAAAATGATTATGGAGCTGCTTTCGATTTGTTGCAGCACTGTCTGAGCATCAATCCGAATGCGTCATCGGCTCTATATGAAATATCGCAATATTACATGTTCCTTAAACAAGTTCCCCAGGGACAGGCAGCTTTAGAAAAAGCTGTGGAGAATGATCCGGATAATTACTGGTATAGTCAGGGACTGGCAAGCCTGTACCAACAACAGAACGAGATGCAAAAGGCTACTGACTTGCTGGAAAGCATGGTCACCCGCTTCCCGGATAAGATGGATGCTCTGTACAGCTTGCTGGAAATATATAATCGTTTGGAAGAGTATGATAATGTGATTACTACTCTGAATCGTCTGGAAGAAAAAATGGGTAAGAACGAGCAGCTCAGTATGGAGAAATTCCGCATCTACTTACAGATGAAAGATAATCAGAGTGCTTTCCGTGAGATTGAAAGTCTGGTGGAAGAATATCCGATGGATATGCGTTATCAAGTAGTGCTGGGGGATGTCTATATGCAGAATGGCAAAAAGGATGAAGCTTACAACATGTACAAGAAGGTACTTGCTACCGAGCCGGATAATGCCATGGCCATGTACTCACTGGCATCCTACTATGAGCAGACCGGACAGAAAGAACTCTATGAACAGCAATTGGATACCCTTTTGCTGAACAAGAAAGTACCTTCCGATACTAAATTGAATGTGATGCGCCAGTTTGTGGTTGAGAATGAACGGGCAGGCAAGGATAGTACTCGCGTGATTACTCTTTTCGACCGTATCTTGGAACAGGATCAGGACGATGCACAAATGCCTATGCTCTATGCCCAATATCTCCTTTCCAAGGGGATGAATAAAGAGACAATGCCTGTGCTGGAACAGGTGTTGGACATAGATCCTACCAACACAGCCGCCCGTATGACGCTTCTGGGTGAAGCGGTTCGTAAGGAAGATTATAAAGAAGTGATCCGGCTTTGTGAGGCAGGCGTTGAATCCAATCCGGATATGTTGGAGTTCTATTTCTATCTTGCTATAGCTTATAATCAGGCAGAACGGGCAGACGATGCACTTGCCGTTTGCCAGAAGGCATTGGAAAACATTACGGAAAAGAGCAAGAAAGAAGTCGTTTCGGATTTCTATGCCATCATGGGTGATATTTATCATACGAAAAAGATGAATGCAGAGGCCTATGCCGCATACGATTCTGCATTGGTTTACAATTCGGCGAATATCGGAGCCATGAATAACTATGCTTATTATCTTTCTTTGGAACGTCGTGATCTGGATAAAGCGGAGGAAATGAGTTATAAAACCGTGAAGGCTGAGCCGAATAATTCTACTTACCTGGATACTTATGCCTGGATTTTATTTGAGAAAGGCAATTATGCTGAAGCACGCCTTTATATAGACGATGCTATGAAGAATGAGGGTGATAAGAGTGACACCATTGTAGAGCATTGCGGTGATATCTATTATATGACCGGTGATGTGGAAGGTGCCTTGAAGTATTGGAAGCAGGCCCAGGAAATGGGCAGTGAGTCCAAAACTTTGAAAAAGAAGATTGAGAAAAAGAAATATATACCAGAATGAGAGTATTACACAGCAAATACAACATAGCAGGACGTATTCGTATCCTGCCCTTTTTGCTTCTCCTAAGTCTAGTGGTAGGTCTTTCCGGCTGTAAAACTTCCCGGAGAATGACTTCATCAACAGGAGAACCTCGCTATTTGTCTTCTAAGGTACAACTGACCATTCCTAATAAAGGAGGTACAGTTACAGTGAATGGTACAATGAAGCTTGTGAGCGGAGAACGTATGCAACTTTCTTTTTTGATGCCTATTCTTCGCAGTGAAATAGCTCGATTGGAAATCACTCCCAACGATGTACTGGTTGTAGATCGTATGGGAAAACGTTATGTTCAGGCTACCCGCAAAGAATTGAAAGACATCCTGCCTAGGAAGGCAGACTTTGCCTATCTGGAAAAGATTCTTTTTGATGCTGCCAAACCCGGTGGTAAGGCCACTTTGACGGGCAAAGAACTGGGTATCCCTTCTTTAGAGAAAGGTAAAATTGTTCTTACTGACTTCTCGAACAAAGAGATATCGTTGACACCTACTCAGGTGTCTTCCAGATATACTAAAGTTGAATGGACTGAACTTTTAGAGATGCTGGCGAAGTTATGAGACATTTTCTTTGTATCTTCATAGGTTGTTTCTGTCTGGCTCTGCCGCTTTGCGCCCAATCCAACAAGATGATAAAAGAGTTGGAAAGTAAACGGGGCGCTTTGCAAAAGCAGATAGCTGAGTCGGAAACACTCTTGAACACTACAAAGAAAGATGTAGGTAGCCAGTTGAACGGGCTTGCCGCCCTTACCGGACAGATAGAAGAACGGAAACGGTACATCCTTGCCATCAATAATGATATGGAGACTATAGATCGTGAACTCTCCAAACTGGAACGTCAGCTAGTCCGCCTCGAAAATGACTTGAAGGATAAGAAAAAGAAGTATGAGTCTTCTGTCCAATATCTGTATAAGAATCGTTCCGTTCAGGATAAACTTCTTTTTATTCTTTCGGCCAAAACACTGTCGCAGACGTATCGCCGTTTGCGCTATGTGCGCGAATATGCCGACTATCAGCGTCTGCAAGGCGAAGAGATTCTGAAAAAACAAGAACAGGTCAATCAAAAGAAAACAGAACTGCAACAGGTAAAGAAAGCGAAAGCCAGTTTACTGAAAGAGCGTGAAGTCGAGAAAGAAAAGTTGGAAGCTCAGGAAAAAGAAAAGAGGACTTTGGTGGCCAACCTGCAGAAGAAACAACGCGGTTTGCAAAATGAACTCAATAAAAAGCGTAAGGAAGCCAACCAGTTGAATGCACGTATCGATCGTTTGATAGCCGAGGAAATAGAGAAAGCCCGTAAACGTGCAGCTGAAGAAGCCCGCAAGGAAGCTGCTGCCCGTAAAAAAGCTGCTGCCAAAGAAACGAAATCGGCTGCAACTTCTTCTTCCGAAAAGGCTACAACGAAGAAAGCGGCGCCTCTTGAAACTTATACGATGGATAAGGCAGACCGGGAACTTTCCGGTAGCTTTGTCAGTAACCGTGGCAAGTTGCCAATGCCTATTACCGGACCTTATATTATAACCAGCCGCTATGGACAGTATTCTGTAGAGGGGCTTCGTAATGTGAAACTGGATAATAAAGGGATAGATATTCAAGGCAAGCCCGGTGCACAGGCACGTGCTATCTTTAATGGAAAGGTGGCTGCTGTTTTCCAGCTGAACGGTCTTTTCAATATCTTAATCCGTCATGGAAACTACATATCTGTCTACTGTAACTTATCTTCAGCCTCAGTGAAGACGGGCGATACTGTAACTACCCGGCAAGTCCTCGGACAAGTATTCTCGGATGGTGCGGACAATGGACGTACGGTACTTCACTTCCAGTTGCGTAAGGAGAAGGAGAAACTGAATCCGGAGCCGTGGCTGAATAGGTAGCGTATCAGGTATAGTTTTGTTTTACCTTATTGATTCTTTTATTTTTCCTAAAGGATAATCGGGTGTTAACCAAGGTTGACAGGCTTGTCAACGGCAGTTAACAGGCCCGTTGACCAAGGTTAACAGGCCTGTCAACCTTGGTTAGCACCTGAAACTGCCAGTATCTTGATGCGATAATCTCTTGGCTTTGATGTCTTTGTCCCTTATGTCAGATGTCTTTATCCCCTTATATGGAAGTGGGAGAGATTAGATATCAATGGTTGCTCCGTCCAGTAGTTCCAGATATAACCCGATAGCCTCTTCTATTTCCTGAATGAAAATGAACTCATCTGCCGTGTGTGAACGGCTACTCTTTCCCGGACCCATTTTGAGCGAGGGAAATGACATTAGTGCCTGGTCGGAGAGGGTAGGAGAACCAAAAGGTACACGTCCCATTGCTACGGCACGCTGTACTATCGGATGTTGTTCTTCTACGTGAGAAGAACTTAAGCGGAACGAACGTGCTTTGGCTTCGCAAGAAATATGTTTTTGTATTTCAGTAAATAGTTCCTGATTGCTATAACATTCGTTGCTGCGGATATCTACTACAAAAGTGCAGCGGTCGGGAATGACATTGTGCTGTGTACCTGCATTTATTTGTGTTACACTCATTTTTACAGGCCCTAACAGCGGAGAGACTTTTTCAAAGCGATAGTCACGAAACCAAGCGATGTCTTCTAATACCTTATATATAGCGTTGTCTCCTTCGTTTCGTGCAGCATGTCCGGCTTTACCGTAAGCAGTTACATCCAGTACCATTAGTCCCTTTTCTGCAATGGCGGGCTGCATCTCTGTAGGTTCGCCTACAATGGCAAAGTGGATCGGAGGAAGTTCCGGTAATACACACTCGATACCACCCTTTCCGGACACTTCTTCTTCACAGGAAGCAAGATAAATGAGATTGTACTTCTGTGTAGTGCGACAAAGTTGCAGAAAGACTTGCAATAGGCTGACAACGCTTGCACCGGCATCATTACTTCCCAGCCCGTATAGTTTTCCGTTGCTTTCCTGAGTTGGGGTAAACGGATCTTTTCGCCAACCGTTCACGGCTTTCACGGTGTCAATATGTGAGTTTAGTAACAATGTAGGTTTATTTAAATCGAACATCGGGCTGAGACACCATATATTGTTGCCTTTCCGTCTGGTTGCCATTCCCTGCATTTCGATGTAATTCTGAAGAAAGTCCGCGGCCTGCTCCTCTTCGCGGCTCAATGATGGTATGGCTATCAATGATTTAAGCAGTCCGATTGCCTCGGAAACCAGTGTTTCTATATCCGTTGTCATCGTTGGGTTCTGTTATATATTCGTTATTACTTTGCAAACTTACGGATAAATCCCGAAAAAGGGAGATAGTTTCAAATAAAACTAATACCTTTGTACCCATATTTACCAATTCATTAAAAATATGACTTATCATCATTTGTCTGTTCTGATACATCGTCAGGCAGAGAAGTATGGAGACAAAGTAGCCCTTAAATACAGGGACTATGAAACATCACAATGGATACCTATCACTTGGAATAAATTCTCTCGGACAGTACGTCAGGCAGCCAATGCGTTGGTGGCTTTAGGTGCAGAGGAACAGAGGAATATCGGTATCTTCTCACAAAACAAGCCGGAATGTTTATTTACCGATTTTGCAGCCTTTGCCAACCGTCTGGTTACCATACCGCTGTATGCTACCAGCTCTTCGGCTCAGGCCCAGTATATTATCAACGATGCTCAGATACGTTTCCTCTTTGTGGGCGAGCAATTCCAGTATGATGCCGCTTTCAGCGCATTCGGCTTTTGCCACTCTCTGGAGAAACTGATTATTTTCGACCGCAGCGTCGTGCGCGATCCCCGCGACAAGACCTCTATCTACTACGACGAGTTTCTGGCATTGGGCGAGGGGCTACCCCATAATGCCGTTGTGGAAGAGCGTACCGCCTGTGCATCGGACAGCGACCTTGCCAATATTCTTTATACATCCGGCACCACCGGCGAGCCGAAAGGAGTGATGCTGCACCACTTCAACTACAGAGAGGCTATCCGCATCCACGATATCCGCCTGACTGCCATGACGGATAAGGATGTGTCCATGAACTTCCTTCCGTTGACGCATGTGTTTGAAAAAGCATGGACTTATTTCTGTCTTCACAGAGGTGTGCAGGTTTGCGTCAATCTTCGCCCGGCAGATATTCAGACCACTATCAAGGAGATACGTCCTACATTGATGTGCAGCGTTCCCCGCTTTTGGGAGAAGGTATATGCCGGTGTACAGGAGAAGATTGCCCAGGAGAGCGGCCTGCGGAAAGCAATGATGCTGGATGCTCTTAAAGTCGGGAAGATGCACAACATTGATTACCTGCGTGCAGGCAAAACGCCGCCCCTGATGCTTCATCTGAAGTATAAGTTCTACGAAAAGACGGTTTATGCTTTACTGAAAAAGACGATTGGTATTGAGAACGGTAACTTTTTCCCGACTGCCGGTGCTGCCGTCCCCGATGAAATCAATGAATTTGTTCATTCGGTAGGAATCAACATGGTGGTCGGCTATGGACTGACAGAGTCTACGGCTACGGTATCATGTACTTTGCCGGTAGGTTATGATATCGGTTCGGTAGGTGTGGTATTGCCGGGACTGGAAGTGAAGATAGGCGAAGACAATGAAATCCTGCTCCGTGGAAAAAGTATAACCAAAGGATATTATAAAAAGGCGGAGGCTACTGCCGCTGCTATCGATGCTGACGGCTGGTTCCATACAGGCGATGCCGGTTATTTCAAGAATGGGCAGTTATTCCTGACAGAGCGCATTAAGGATTTGTTTAAGACATCGAATGGTAAATATATTGCTCCGCAAGCATTGGAAACCAAACTGGTGATAGATCGTTATATTGACCAGATCGCTATTATCGCAGATCAGCGGAAGTTTGTTTCTGCCTTGATCGTTCCGGTGTACGGGTTTGTCAAGGACTATGCGAAGGAGAAAGGAATCGAATACAAAGATATGGCCGAACTGTTGCAGCACCCAAAGATTGTCGGTCTGTTCCGTGCACGAATAGAGACCTTGCAACAGCAATTTGCGCATTATGAACAGATCAAACGCTTCACATTACTTCCTGAACCTTTCAGCATGGAGCGTGGAGAATTGACTAATACATTGAAGTTGAAACGCTCAGTGGTTTCTGAAAACTATAAAGAACTGATTGAGAAGATGTACGAAGAATAAGGCTTTTCTCGGTCTGGCCTGATGATAAACGATAAACGGTGAACAAGCTGCATATTTGGCAAGCTGTTCACCGTTTGTTCTTTGTGTATCAATAGGCTATGTGTCTGCTATTTTATGGAGAACACTATGCTTTAGTAACCGAAGATTTGTTCCTGAGTGAGTTCTTCGATAGGACCTACCGCTTTCAGCTTATTCATGTCAAGGTCTTTCTTGTCTCCCAAGATGCAATACACATACGTGCGTCCTTTCACCCATTCCTTTTGGAAATCAACGATATCTTTCAATGTCATTCTTCTTAAGGTATGCAAGAAGTCCTCTTCTCTGTCCAACCATCTTAAGAAGTCCTCTTCTTGAGTGGTGATCCTTTGGATTAGCTTTGAAATGATCTGTAAGATCATTGATTCTTGCTGTCAGGATAGCGATCTGTACTTCCGGTGATCCTGTATCTCCTGCTGTTCTACCATACTGTGCTACGATCTGTTCTTTCTGCTCTTTAGAAATCATGTTTGTTTCCTCCTATAAACCTAAATATTTTTTGAATTTGGGTAAGTATGTTCTGGACACATACTCCTTGCAGCCATTCTTCAATTTTAAAAGTAATGTTCCATTAAAACCGGATGCGATGGAATCCATGTATGCAAGATTGATTAGCGTGCTTTTTGAAATCTGCATGAATTGCTTTCCAAGCTGTTGTTCCAGTTCGTACAATCTCTTTCGGGAACGATATTTCTGGGTTTCTCCGAAAATCATGGTATCGCCGCCCTCAATTTTTACCATATAGATTTCCTCTGGCTGCAGAATCAC
>ERZ773192.4089-NODE-4089-length-10091-cov-3.142188_pt1 | contig 10091 bp, 10 predicted proteins | sample MGYA00581010_ERZ773192 | MGnify/ENA primary metagenome ERZ773192 (study PRJEB29015, sample SAMEA2737741) | human gut metagenome | biome: human gut; feature: human-associated habitat; material: faeces | place: China | collected 2012 ...
ACGAGACGTTTGAGCTGGTCTACGGGGAGGAATCGTGATGGAGGTCTATCTCGACGGGCGGGCGCTGGACAGCCGCGAGGCGCTGCATCAGGCACTCTCTGCGCTGCTGGCGTTTCCGGCGTACTACGGCAAAAATCTCGACGCGCTGCACGACTGCCTGACGGACCTTTCCGATCCGGTCCACCTGACCGTGCTGCACGCGCAGGCGCTGGAGGACGCGCTCGGCGCCTACTGCCGGAGCTTTCAGCGCGTATTGTCCGACAGCGCACAAGAAAACGAGCACTTCACCCTCACCTGGGAGGAATAAGCATGCCCCGGACCCGCAAGCGCGCAGGTCCGGGGCATTTTTACAGCTTTATGGCTCATAATTGCCGTGCGTCATTCCATCTCGCTCAGGCGGTACACAATTGCGGCAGTCTGCGCGCGGGTAAGCTTTCCTTTGGGCAAAAACGCGCCGTTCGAGCCCTGCAGAATACCCTCTCGCGTGCAGAGCGCGACGCCGTCTAACGCCCAGGCGGAAATGCGCGATTGGTCTTTATATGCCGTCTGCGCAGCGCCGCCGGGAGCGCGCCCCAGCGCCGTCAGATAGCGCGCAACGACTGTTGCCATCTGCTCGCGGGTTAAGTAATCGTCCGGATGGAACGCGCCGTTGGAGCCGTCCATCAGCCCCGCGTCGCGCGCCCATTTGACGTAAGGCGCCAGCTCGCTGCCCGATGCAATGTCGCGGTAGCCGGTCTCGGCGTAATACCGGTAGCTTTCGTCCACCCCGCAGAACTTTGCAAGGCTCGTCACAAACTCACCGCGCGTGATGGGCTTGTTCGGGCGGACGCGCCCGTCCGCTTCCCGGCTGAGAAAGCCATGATCCAGACAGAACGTCAGCGCGTCATACGCCCAGTGCTCTGTGAGCCTGCTTTCATCAAAATACCCGCTGCCCGCCTCGTCAATGTCTAAGTTCACACCCGTGTTCTTTGCGTCGTAGTACATGACGCCTGCCTCCGGCGTGATGCCCCGGCGCAGGAGCAGATCGCGCACGGTGACAAATTCGTAGCCCTGCGCGAGCAGCTGATCGATGGCCGCGAGCGCGCCGTCGACGCTCGTTTTATAGATATCATGGACAAGGATGATTGCGCCGTCATAGCTTCCGTTCAGAATGTTCCGGCAGACAGTGTCGGCGTTATGGTACTTCCAGTCCTCCGGGTCGACCGACCAGTTGATCAGCGGCGAAGGCGCCTGCGCGCGGACGGTTTTGTTGGCGTTGCCATAGGGCGGGCGGATGTAGGCGGGGTTGTCTCCACCGGCGGCTGTAATGTAGTCCTGTGTCCGGCTGATTTCGTCTGCGATTTTTGCAGCGGATAATGTGTTGAGGTTTTCGTGGTTCTGCGTGTGGCTTGCCAGCTGGTGCCCCTCAGAAACCATGCGTTTGAGCGTCTCGGGGTAATTTGCCGCGCGGTAGCCGGAAACGAAGAACGTCGCCTTGACATCGCGCGCGGCAAGCTCATCGAGAAGCTGCGCAGTATACGCGCCCGGTCCGTCGTCAAAGGTGATGGCAATCAGCTTTCCGTTGAAGCCGGAGGCAGCAGCAGGCATGCACAGGGTCAGTATCAGCAGCAGCGCCAGTGCGGCGCGGAAGGTATTTCGTCTTTTCATGGGTTCATCTCCTTGCCGACATCATAGCACAAATTCCAGAAAAATGGCGTTTTTTCAGAAAAATTAAGAGTTTCCCTCCCTGCCGCGGCAGAATATGAACAATCCATGAACGAAACTCGCATTCTTTGTGAACATTTGGCGCTCTCCTATTGACAGTGCTAACTTCGGGTGTATACTGAAGCTGTTCCAAGGGAAAGAGAAAAGCTTCCCGAGGAACCTGAATCCATCTATTATGGCAGCAAAAAGCAACCGCCGCGCAGGCTCGAAGACCCACGTCAGGCAGTCATGAAATGGAGGAATGTTTGATGTTGCCCAGCATTTTTGGTGAAAACCTGTTCGATGATTTCTTCTCTGATCCGTTTGAAATGATGATGCCGCAGAGCCGCAATCCGCTCTATGGCAAGCACGCAAAGAACCTGATGAAGACCGATGTCCGCGAGACAGAAAACAGCTTCGAGGTCGACATGGATCTTCCGGGCTTCAAGAAAGACGAGGTCAATCTGGAGTTGAAGGACGGTTATCTGACCGTCTCGGCAGACAAAGCCCTCGACAAGGACAAAAAGGACAACGAGGGTCGTTACATCCGGCAGGAGCGCTGGAGCGGCTCGTGCAGCAGAAGCTTCTATGTCGGCGAGAACGTCAAGCCCGAGGATGTCCATGCAAAGTTTGAAGACGGCATCCTGCGGTTGTCTCTTCCGAAGCAGGAGCAGAAGCAGCTTCCGTCCAGCACCTCAATTCTGATCGAGTAACCCAAAAACAACGGGCGCGCCGTGTGATACGCGGTGCGCCCTTTTGCTGTCTTTTCCGGGCTTACAATCCGGCTTGGTTGGTGCTATAATGGTTTTGAACAAACGCAGCTTGATGCAGCGATACAGGAGGTTTCCATGGAAGGGTATTTTGAAAAGGAATTTGTGCTGACGCCCGACTACTGCGACGCGCGGGCAGGTCTTTCGCCCTATGGCGCGTTCACAATCTTTCAGGCAATTGCGACCGAGCACGCAGAGCGCATCGGCGTCGGCGGCGCGGCAATGGCAAAGCGCGGCGAGTTCTGGCTGACAGTCCACAGCCGGGTTGATTTTGTCGGGCGCGCGCACCTCATGCAGACGCTCAACGCAAAGACCTGGCCCGAGCCGTGTGATGAAACATCCATCCGGTGCTTCCGCAGCTACAGCCTGAACTGCGGCGATACGCCTGTCGCGCTGGGCAGAACGCAGTGGGCAATTCTGGGACCGGAGCAGAAGGTTGTTCCCTTCGGGCAGTCCGGCTTCCCGCGCGATTTCCCATTCACCGGGGAAGCAGGCATCACAGCCGCCCCGGTCCGCTTCCGCGACGATTTTGCGCCCGAGGATTTTGTGCGCACCTATACCGTCCGTCCGACGGATATCGACTTCGGGCAGCATATGAATAACGTAGCGTATATCCGCGTACTGCTCGACTGCTTCTCCGCCGCGCAGATTGCAAGCGGTAAAATCGCCTCCATCGAGGCGCACTATGCCGCGCCCTGTCTGGAAGGAGAAACGCTCTCGGTCTATCGGAAGCCGGAGGGCGAAACCGTCCGCATTGCCATCAAAAAGGAATCCGGCAAGCCTGCCGTCCTCGCTGCCGTCCGTTTTTAAGCCAGCCCTCGGCAGAGTTTCGCGCCCGCAGGCGTGAAATAAAATAGAAACTTGTTTTATCCAGCGGCTTTCCCAGCCGAGCGCAGTCCCGGCAGGGATCGTGTGAAAGGGGCGGTCCTGGAGCCCCTTTCGCGTTCAATCACCCGCCCGCAGGCGACAGCTTTTCATAAAGTGAAAAGCTGGAAAAACCCCCGCTGCCGAATGCCGGGTGGTCGTAAAACAGTAAAATCAAAAAATGGTGAAAACCTTGTGTTTTCAAGGGGCGGCGTGACTTCGGTCACGCCGTTTCCTGTTTCAGCAGTTCTTCCACAGGAATAAAGCCCACAAGGTCATAGGAAATGCGGATGCCCTGATGCCGCTTGCCGCTGGACTTATCCGGGGCTTCAATGTAGATCGCCTTGACAAGTTCCCGCAGCGCATACGGGGTAAGCTCGTCTAAATCCTCGTATTTGCGTACCCGCTGGATAAACTGCTCCAAATTTTCAATCTGTCGTTCCTGTACTTCAATTTCCTTCTGCAAAGTCTGAATTTCCTCTTTAAGCTGTGCTTGTTCGTCCTCATAGGTCTTGCTCATCATAGAGAACTTTTCATCTGTGATGCGCCCCGCCACATTATCCTCGTAAATGCGGATAAACAGACGGTCAAGCTCTCCCTGCCGCTTTTCAGCCTGTGCCAGCCGCTTCTTGTGTCCACGGATCGCGGCTTCGCTGGACAGCCGGAGTTTCTGCTCCATAACAGCACGGAAATGATCTTCATATCGACTGACATAGGAAATCACAGTTCTCATGTGCATCCAGACCAAATCTTCCAGAACGACTGCCCGGATGAAGTGAGCTGAACAGCTTCCCGTATTACTTCGGTAGTTGGCGCATACAAAGTGATCCTGTCGCTTTTCAAAGTAGTTGGTGGTGCAGTAGCGCATTTTTGCTCCACAATCAGCGCAATAGACCATACCGGAAAACAGACTGCTCTTGCCCGTCTTTGTCCTGCGGTGACGCTGCTGGCGAATTTCCTGCACCTTGTCAAAGACCTCCTGCTCAATGATCGCCGGGTGGGTATTGTAGAAAACTGCCTGCTTTTCAACGGGCGTTTCCCTCTGTTTCTTATCCCAAATGGAATTGGTGTAGGTCTTGAAATTGACCGTTGCGCCAATGTACTCTTTTCGTTCAAGAATATTGACAATGGTGCTTTCGTGCCAGCGGTAAGGGTTCTCCGGCTCGGTGTGCGATGTTTTTACGCCTTGCTTGTTTTTGTATGCGGTAGGTGTGAGTATCTTGTCCTTTTCAAGCTGGTCTGCAATTTGGCTCGGTCCACGCCCATTCATGCAGAGCGTGAAAATCTTCTTAACCACCTGTGCAGCTTCCTCGTCAATAATCCATTCCTTTGGATTTTCGGGATTTTTCATGTAGCCATATGGCACATGAACGGTCAATCTTTCACCACGCTCACCCTTTGCTTTTTGCACCGCACGAATCTTTCGGCTTGTATCTTTGGCAAAAAATTCGTTGAACCAGTTTTTGATACCGGCAATGTCACTGTCGGTGCTGTTGGGGTTGATGCTGTCAAAGTGGTCGTTGATGGCGATGTAGCGGACATCGTTCTGAGGGAAAGTGTAGTTGATATACAGTCCCGTCAAAGCGGAGTTTCGCCCAAGCCTTGACAGGTCTTTCGTAATGACCGTACCCACATGACCGGCTTCAATTTCATCAAGCATTTTCTGAAAACCAGGACGATCATAGGTCACACCGCTGTAGCCGTCATCAATGAAAAATGTCGGGTGGGGAAAGCGATGATCTCGTGCGTATTGAAGCAACATAGCCTTTTGATTTTGGATGGAATTTGACAAATCCTCTTTGCCGTTTTTCTTCTCATCCTTGGTGTCCTCTACGGACAATCTGCAATAAAGTGCTGTGATTTTGTCGGTTGCCCTTAACATTTCGTTATCCTCCTTTGGTTGGGCAACTGTCTGTACAGGATTGGAATGGTTGTTTATATCAAGAGAGGTGTCGTTATTCATTCGCCATCCTCCGTGATATCAGATTCATCATCGGCAGCGTTCTGCTCCATAATGCGGTGGAGCTTCTTATCGAGAGTTTCCGTACCCTCGTAGCTGCCTGTAACTGTGTATTCTGTGCCGCCGATCTCGTCCACGATTTTCACATCGGGCAACCAAAAGGCAGACAGATTCTTGACGACGATGTTGCCCTTTTCATCGAAAGTAAACTCACGCTTGGGGGCATCATCGGGGCGAGGCTCGACCTTGGCATACGGGTCGGGATTGGAGAAATAGTATTCGGGAACTTCCTCGTCATACTCTCCGCTTGCAAGCTGTTCCTCAAACACAAGCTCGTCAATTTCATCGGCGGTGAGTTCGAGGACTTCTTCCTCTTTACGTTTTTTATCCATCGTGTCGAACCTCCTTTATGTTTCAGCTATCGATAAAAGCAAAATCCCTTAAATCCCGAAGATACCGTTCGCATTCGTAGAGATATTCAAATTCGTGAACATATACCGGTTTGCTCAAGTAAAACGACTTGGCCAACACAGAGCAATATGGCAAGGAAGAAGATTTTTGCTTTCCGCTTGTTGGAAAAACATAATTGAATCCCATATCAGATGCCTTATTTGAAGCACAAGAAAAATAACGAATACCAATTAATTGGTCGTATTCATTCTCAGCATCTTGTTGTGAGCCGATTTCACTTCTAACCCACTGCATCAAAAGCTGAGGAATAATGTATTCTGCTGCAAAGGGATCATTTTTATTAACTCTGATATACGAGCAAGCTGCTATTAATGGATACCAAAGCATATATGCAGCACGAACATTCGAGCTGTCCAATAATGAGCTCTCAATTCTTCTTTCAAATCGTTCATTAACGCGTCTATTGTTTAGAAAATCTTGTGGTTTAACACCTAACTCAATAACTTGAATATTGGTGTTAGAGTATTCCAACGTTCGTTCAAGTTTAAAGATTGATGCCAGCGCAAAATCTTGACGTGGGTTAATGTGAGTTTCTTCGCAACACAACTCCAAAGAAGTCCCTAAATATAAACTGGGATATCCAGCAATACTATATCTATTAGTTGAAACTTTTGAACGAAGATTATACGGAGTGTGAAATACGCGCTCTCTGCCATAAGGTTTGTTGTCACCAACGGCAGTAACACGGAACAACTTTAAACTATCATCAGTGTTATGATGATTTCGTCTATCCTCAAATTGTTCAATAGCACTTTTTTGATATATCTTTAAAGGCTTGTCCATAAAAATGTTCATTGCGCTTTTGAAGGAACTATATGCTTTGGATGGAAAGCCATTTAAGTAGTGAGCAACGGCCTTTGATAAATATCCACACGCTCTTTTCACTACTTTGCTATCAACACGGACATCATAACCATTATTAGGTAACAGATCTAATTTCTTTATGTAGTAATCAAATAACCCGTTTAAGGTTTGCAAAAAATCGTAGCCATCCCAACGAATTGGCAAAAATAATTTTTCGTCTTCCCACAGATTTTTAAATTCTAAATTTGAGATATCGATAATCATAAAATACCTCCTCTTCTGAAAAACAAATACAAAATCAATTTCAGAAATGGCGCTTACTATCACGTAAAGCAGAGAATAGCAAGCAAATCAAGTGGAGCCACACTTGAGAAAATCGCCGTGCTTGCCACCTGCTGAACTTGCAGAATAGCAAGCACAGCAGGTGTAGCTACACTCTGCGATTTTTGCAAAATCCAGTTTGCTTGCTGACTCCATAAATGGAGTTAGCAAGCAATGCACGGCGGTACCCACTCGTGCAAAAACTTGTTGGGCAGCATCCCAAACCCTTTAACAATTTCGGAGAAATTGGCTGCGCACTGGTAGTGCTGAACACTTATTACTTCCCTTTCATAAGCGCATACAAAAAACCAACAATACTGTTTTTCCGTGGTCTATATCTGCGAGGATATTTATAGTAGGTCTTTTTAACCTTGCCTCCGTAACCATTGCTAACCCATCGTTCTTTTTTACTGATATATTTTCTTTTTCTCATGGAAGACCTCATACATTATACAGCTCTAAGTCATCAAGCGTGACTTTCTATATAACGAATAACTTTATTGACATACTCGCTGCATTCTGGTGTACCAGCATACCAAATATTTGCTTGTCCAAAGCCAATTCCGTCTTGCCTTGCTCGTGGAACAACAAGTGTTCTTTGATCTTCCGGCAGTAAAAATCCATCTTTTCTATCTGCTTGGATGTTGAAAAATCTACCATTGTAAAATGGTCTGCGCCTAAATACAGTTGCATTTTTATACCAACCGACAATTACTGTTTGACTGTTTTCAGGCTTGGCACAGAAGACAACCAAAACATCATCAAGATATGTCTTTCCCTTTGCGAAAGGATCAATTCTTTCAATATGTAAAGAGTTGTATGTGTTAGTTGCGATACCTTCTTCGTAGCCAATACGATACTTAGTTTCTACAAATCCCCTGTATTGTCCATCGGCACATTCTTCAAAATTATGCTTTTCATAAGCATCGTGCATTTTTGCAACATAGGCTCCGCCGTTTTTCGGAGCAACCCTGTCAAGACGCGTGTTGTAGTACGGCAAGTACGAAATATTGCAAAACAAAATGCGTATCACAATTTAGCCCTCCTTCTGTATTCTTTCCCGTACATATTCCTCAGTTAATTCGATATACCCCCAACCATTTCTGACTATGCCAGCCCATTCAAGAATGGCAACCAAAGCAAATGTTGGGTCAAAACAACTTTCCCCCGTAGTTTTCCCAAAATAGTTCTTCATAATTGCTCCGGCAACTGTTGTTTCTTCACACCCTGGATCGCCAAGTCTTCTCCGTCCATATCCCTTTTTTGCCTTGCCGCCCTGTGATTCCAACAATTCAGTAATAACATCAAAGACTGAGTATTCATAATCTAAAATTTCATCGCAGGAGAACTTTTCCTCATCCACGATGCGAAGAACATACTCTTTCCCCTTGTATGTGCGGACAGTGGCTAAGCCGTTACAACTTATCAGTTTTGCTTTAACAATATCGGATGCTTTGCTACTTTGAGGATCTATTTTCCATGTGCTTGTATCAATATCTTCAACAGAATAAGGCTGTACATTATCCACCAGATTCATTGCAACAAGCAAATCATTTAGTTTCTTTTTCGCGGCAGGGTATGATATCCCTTGCTCCGTTTGTAGTGATTTAAGATTTCCTTGATTCTTCAAAAAAGATAATAGAAAAGAGATTTGCTCATCTGAAAGCTTATCAAAGACACTAACTTCAAAATCTTTCTTTATTTCCAAGCCGCAACTGCCACATTGTAATGTGGAAATATGAAGCTCTCCACCGCAAGACGGGCAAGAGGAAATAAAATTATACATACGGACACCTCCACTTAAAATTATAATCAACTATCGTAAAATTGTCAATAGTTAGTATTGAATTATATTATTCTAATTCAAGGGAGAGGGATTGCCTTGTAACTGTTCTTAAGTTTTTCAGACCAAAATCATTTGTTGCGTATTTGGTAAAGTTATCCACCCCGGAGCGAAACAATTTCGCCAAATCGTTTTTCTCGAATCTGTGAAATAAATATGCCGAAAAGCAAGTATTGTAACGCTTCTAAATTCTTTCGCGCCGATGGGGTAAGGCGGATATACCCGCATTTGTACTAAGCTATACAGAGCAGAAAACAAGCGTTTTTCGACCCTTAAACGCATAAAAACAGGCGGCATCCAACCGAAGTTGAATGTCGCCTGTTTTGTCCAATCCTGTCTGACAGATGCCGATTTCGTACTTTTCTCAAATTACTGTCTTATCGGCACACGGCAAACCGCCAAGCCGCGCTCCAAAAACGGAACTACGACGCTGACTGACTCCGCTAGAGTTAGTATAGCGAAGGTCTTGGCAAAGATCAATAGTCCGGATGTTTTTAAATATGTTCCGGCTGCAGGCGATACGCCATTGTCGGTTCTTGCGCTTCTGTTGCGGGTGTGGTAGGATAAACCAAATATACGTTGGGGGGCGCGAAGGATGGACATCACAATACGAAGGATGCGCAGCGGCGACGCTGACGAGCTGTATCGGCTGCTGTCAGATCCCGTGGTGATGCGCTATCTGGAGCCGCCCTATGACCGTGTGCAGACGGAAGCATTCCTGCACGATGCGGGGTTGTCCGAACCGCCTCTTGTGTACGCCGTCCAGGAGGACGAGCGCTTTATCGGATATGTCATCTATCACGAATATGATGCGGACAGTATGGAGATCGGCTGGGTACTGTTTCCGGAGTACTGGGGGCGCGGCTACGCGTCGGAGCTGACGGACCGGCTCATTGACCGGGCGCGGCAGGCACAGAAGGACGTTGTCATCGAGTGTGTGCCGGAGCAGACGGCGACGATGCACCTTGCCGGCAAGAAGGGCTTCCGCAGCGACGGAGTTTCCGATGGGCTGGCGGTATACCGGCTTGCAGACCGGCGCTGAATGTGGAAAGGAGCGCGGTATGGCGTTTGATTTTAAGAAGGAGTATCGGGAGTTTTATCTGCCGAAGGATCGGCCGGAGATCGTGGCGGTGCCCGCCATGCACTACATGGCAGTGCGGGGACAGGGTGACCCGAATCAGCCGGAGGGTGCGTACCAGCAGGCGATACAGATGCTGTATACCGTGGCGTACACGCTGAAAATGAGCGGGCGGGCCGGTCATGAGATCGACGGCTTCTTCGACTATGTGGTGCCGCCGCTGGAAGGGCTTTGGTGGCAGGAAGGCGCCAGCGGCGTGGATGATTCCCGCAAGGACGATTTCAGGTGGATTGCACT
>ERZ773192.4095-NODE-4095-length-10071-cov-2.457668_pt1 | contig 10071 bp, 6 predicted proteins | sample MGYA00581010_ERZ773192 | MGnify/ENA primary metagenome ERZ773192 (study PRJEB29015, sample SAMEA2737741) | human gut metagenome | biome: human gut; feature: human-associated habitat; material: faeces | place: China | collected 2012 ...
CTGCCAGCTCATTCCCTCCAAGGGTGAAGGACGCCGTCTTGTCCAGCAGGGAGGCGTGATGGTGAACGAGGAGAAGGTCGAGTCCATCGACGCGTCCTACACCGCCGAGCAGCTCAAAGAAGGCCTCAAGATCCGCAAGGGCAAGAAGGTCTACCACAAGGCGCTTCTCAAGTAAATATCCCGAGTTCTCCCGTACATGCTTTGTGCGGGGGAACTTCTTCTTTACAGCGCGGAAAAAATATGCTATACTGGTCCTGCGCCTCATAAGATAGCTTGAGGTGATGGCAATGAAAAAAGCGGCGGTTTATGCGGTTTGTGCCGTGCTGGCGCTGGCGGTTCTTCTCGTGTGCGGCTATTCGGCAGGAATGCTCTCGAGAACCGCGCCCGCGTTTTCAGACAACAATCCGGTCACCGTGGTCATTGACGCAGGGCACGGCGGAGAAGACGGCGGCGCGAGCAGTAAATCCGGGGTTTTAGAGAGCACGATCAATCTCGAAATCGCGGGAATCACGAACGATCTGCTGCGCTTTGCGGGCGTGCGGACAGCGATGGTGCGGACGCAGGACGTGTCGGTCTACACCGAGGGCGGCAGCATCCAGCAGAAGAAGGTTTCTGATCTCAAAAACCGCGTGAAGCTGGTGGAATCCACGCCAAACGCGCTGCTTTTAAGCATCCACCAGAACTTTTTTCCGGAGGCCAAGTACCATGGCGCGCAGGTGTTCTACGCGAAGACGCCGGGAAGCGAGGCGCTGGCAGCGCTGCTGCAGCAGACGCTGCGCACATGCGTGGACCCGGAGAACCACCGGCGCGAAAAGCCTGCGGAAGCGGTCTATCTGATGGAAAAAGTTTCGTGTACGGCAGTTCTGGTCGAGTGCGGCTTTTTATCGAACGAGCCGGAAGCGGAAAAGCTTACGCAGGCGCAGTATCAGAAGCAGCTGACAGGCGCCGTCTGCGGCGCGCTGTGCAGCTATTTGGAAACAGAAGGGGAAAGCCAATGAAGGCAAAAAGCGTATTTATCTGCAATCAGTGCGGAAATGAGACGCCCAGATGGCAGGGGCAGTGCCCCGCCTGCGGCGCGTGGAACAGCATTGTAGAATTTGAGGACAAGAAGCCGGCGGGAAACAAGTCCGTATCAGGTGTGAAGACGGGCGCAAGTGCGCCCAAAAAGCTGCGGGAGCTGGACGCCTCCGACCGTCAGATCCGGTTTTCTACGGGTCTGGGAGAGCTCGATCGCGTACTGGGTGGCGGCGGGGTAAAGGGCTCGCTGGTTCTGGTCGGCGGCGCGCCCGGCATCGGCAAATCGACGCTGCTGCTGCAGATCTGCGCCTATCTCGGAAGGACGCAGAAGATTCTCTATGTCTCGGGCGAGGAATCTGAGCAGCAGCTCAAAATGCGCGCCGACCGGCTGCGCGTGGAGAGCGACAATTTATATGTCCTTTCGGAAACAGATCTGGACGCGATTCTGGAGGCATTCGAGGCAGTAAAGCCCGACATTCTGATTGCCGACTCCATCCAGACGCTCTTTACGCCCGACAATACCTCCGCGCCCGGCTCTGTTTCACAGGTCAAGGACTGCACGATGCGGCTGATGCATCTGGCAAAGAGCACGGGCACGAGCGTCTTCGTCGTCGGGCATGTCAACAAAGAGGGCGCGATTGCCGGACCGAAGGTGCTCGAGCACATGGTCGACTGCGTGCTGTATTTTGAAGGCGAGCAGGCGATGGGCTACCGCATTCTGCGCGCGGCAAAAAACCGCTTCGGCTCGACCAACGAAATCGGCGTCTTTGAAATGGACGAAGAAGGGCTGCGCGAGGTGCCGAACCCGTCGGAGATGCTCCTGTCCGGAAGACCCTTAAATGCGCCCGGCACGTGCGTCGCCTGCGCGATGGAGGGCACGCGCCCGGTGCTTGCCGAGGTGCAGGTGCTCGTCAGCCGGACAAGCTTCAACGTGCCGCGCCGGACCAGCAACGGCTTTGATTTCAACCGCGCCAACCTGCTTCTTGCCGTCACAGAAAAGCGCGGCGGGCAGAATATTTCGATGTGCGACGCCTATGTGAATGTCATCGGCGGGCTTTATCTGGACGAGCCGGCGGCAGATCTGGCGCTGGTGCTGGCGGTTGCGTCGAGTTACCGCGACACGCCGATCGATGCCAAGACGCTTGCCATCGGCGAGGTCGGCTTAACCGGCGAGGTCCGCTCGGTGACGGCGATGCAGCAGCGGCTTACAGAGGCGGCAAGACTCGGCTTTACGCGCTGCATTGTCCCGAGGCATTCGACAAAGCAGCTGCTGGTCCCCGAGGGCATGGAGCTGATTCGCGTGCGGAATATCCGCGAAGCCATTGAAATGGCACTTTGAGCAAAAGGAGAGACGAAGCATGGAAGCAAGACAGCTGCTGGAGGCTCTGCATGTGGCAGAGCGCCTGAAAGACGAGACGCGGCATTGCACCACGACGAAGGGCGCGCCCGAAAACGTCGCCAGTCACAGCTGGCGTATGGCGCTGATGGCATATTTTATGACGGACGAGTTTCCGGAGCTCGACATGAACAAGGTGATCAAAATGTGCCTGATTCACGATCTGGGCGAGTGCTTCACGGGAGATATTCCGACGTTTCGCAAGACGCAGGCGGACGAGGACCGGGAAGCGTCGCTTCTGTCAAACTGGGTTCGGAGCCTTCCGGATCCGTATGCATCGGACATGACGGCGCTTTACGCGGAGATGGACGCACTGGAGACGCCGGAAGCAAAGCTCTATAAGTCGATCGATAAGCTCGAGGCGGTGATTCAGCACAACGAATCGCCGATTTCCACCTGGGAGCCGCACGAATACGAGCTGAACCGGACATATGCGACCGACATCGTCCAGTTCTCAAGCTATCTCAAGGAACTGCGGGCAGAAATTCTCAAGGATACGAACGATAAAATTGCGGCGGGGAAATAACCCTGCCGTTTTTTATACCGCAAAAGTCTACATACGTAAACTTATTTTGCTAAGCTGGTTGACAGACATAAACTTCAATGATACAATATGGCTACAAATGTAGACAAGGAGCGTTACTATGGGAAACCGGCGATGGAACGGCGTGCTGCTCCTGATTCTTTGCGCTATGCTCCTGAGCGCCTGCTCGAAGCAGCCGAAGTGCTCCGGGCAGACGCGATCCGATGCGGCAGCTGCGGCTGAAACGACTGACGCGCTGGCAGTTGCACTGACGATTGTATCCGGGCGGTACAGCACCGGCTTTTTTACATCCGACAAGCTGTCCGTTGTTTCCGCAGCCGCAGCAGATGACGGCGCGGTGTATCTCTGGGGGCGGAATTTCCAGAACGAAGTCGAATCGAACTGGTTGATTCGTTACAATGCGGATGGGACGTCGGAGGAATACAGGCTTTCACTTTCCAAAGACGGTTATATCACATCGCTGGATGTATCGGCGGGCGAGGTATATTATCTCGAACGGGTCGACGCGGAGGACGAAAGCGCTGCATGGTTTTTGCACACGCTGCAGGCGCAGGAAACGCTTGACTGGGCAGACGCCGGAAACGATCTTGAAAATCTGATTGTCTCCGGAGCGCTTGCCTATCTGACGGATGGGAAAACGCTTTATACCTGCAGCCTGCCGGAGGGAAGGGTTCTGCAGGCTGCGAATACGGAAACGGAAATAACGACGCTTTTTTGCAGGACGGACGGAACCGTCGTCGCTTACTGCGAAGATACCGGCAACCTCTACGAGTTGGAAGCAGGCGGCGAGGTCCTTACGAAAACCGGAACGCTTCCGCTTTTGTTTCGCAGCGGCAAGCTCCTGCCCGGCACGAATTCAGGCTACGATTGTCTGGTGCTCGGGCAAGCGGCGCTGTTCGGGTGGAACATCGAACAAGCTGCCGCCACGCAGCTGCTTTCCTTTGATACCTACGGCTTGGTTTCCAATAACCTCAGTGCGTTTGCGAGTCTCGGAAACGGCGCCTTTCTGGGCGCGGCTTGGAAAAGCGGGGAGCTGCAGGATCGGCTGTTCCGGCTGGAACCGTCTGAGGAAGCGGCAGAACCGGGAAGCGAACGAATTTTGAAACTTGCGAGGCTCAGCCGCCCGATGGTGCTCTCGTCCGCGATTGCGGATTTTAAGGCGCTGTGCCCGGAATACACGGTTGAATATACGGATTATGCGGAGCTTTACGGTAATCGGGCGCTGCAGCAGCTGCAGCTTGATCTGATGCAGGGAAATGCGCCGGATCTGCTGTTTGTAAACGGGCTTCCGTTTGAGCTATATGGGAAAAGAGGCTTGCTCGAAAATTTGTATGCATGGATGGATGCGGACGATTCCTGCGCCAGCACCGATTTTACGCAGAACCTGCTGAAAGCACTGGAAAGTGCAGAGCATAAACTGTATCAAATGCCGCAGAGCTATTCGATTGTGACGACGGCGGGACTGCGGGACCTCGCCGGAAGCCGGTCAGATTGGACGTATGCAGCGGTCAACGAGGAGCTTGCAAACAGCAAAACCCTTCTGTCTGCATTTTACGGAGAAACCGGGGAGTCTCTGGCTGTCACCTTACCGCTTTATATGCTGCCGACATTTGTAGACTACGAGAATGCGGAAGCTCATTTCGTTTCTGCGGAAGCAGCTTCGTTCTTTACATTTTTAAGCAAGGTACAGCCGCACGCGCAGATTCCGTACACGGCGGAAAACGAGCTCGAAGCGCTTCGAAAGGGAGAAATTCTCTTCGCGCAGCTGATGCTTCTCTCGCCGGAGCAGTTTGCCGAGACGGACGCGCTGTTTGACGGCAAGCTCATCTATCCGGGATACCCGGACGCAGCGGGCGGAAGCTTTTACCTGAATCTGCCGATGGCAATTCCCGCAGCGGCGCAGGAAAAAGACGGCGCGTGGGCGTTCATGAAGCTGCTGTTTTCGTCCGATTATTACGCCACAAGAGGCGGCTGGCTTCCGCTGCAAAGCGGATTTGAAGCGTCGATCAAGGACGCGCTTGCAGACGGTGCGTCCGAAGAAAGCCTGCAAAAGCTTGCGCAAATACAGGAAAACATCTGCAGCGCGGCATATTACGAGGAAGCAATTACCGATATTCTGGCGGACGAAACGAGCTACCTGTTCGCAGGCGCAAGGACGGTTGAGGAAACGGCGGAACGAATCGATCAGCGCGTGCAGCTGTATCTGACCGAGCAGTGGGGCTGATTTTCGGACACAGACGGACATCGACAAAAGACATGGGAGGAATACACGATGGATTACAAGCTCAATCCCAGCGAATGGCGGGTGTTGCAGACGCTCTGGGGGCATGCGCCGCAGACGCTGATGCAGCTCGTCTCCAATTTGCAGCGCTCGACCGACTGGTCGGCAAGCACAATCAAGACGCTTGTCTCGCGCATGACCGACAAGGGCGTGCTGCGCTTCGAGGGCGAGCGCCCGCGGCTGTATTACCCGGGCATCCAGAAAGAGGACGCCGCATTTTCTGAAACGCAGCAGCTGCTCTCGCGCGCCTTCGGCGGCAATTTCGGGCTGCTGATGAGCAATTTTATCGACAATGCGAAGCTCTCCAAGGGTGATCTGGAGGAGCTTTACGACATGCTCCGGCAGGCGGAGGACAGCTTATGAACCGGCAGCTGCTGGAGGTTCTTGTTTCTTCGTCAGTTCTCATTCTGGCGCTGTCTGCCATGCGGCTGGTGCTGCGCGGAAAAATCAGCCCGCGGCTGCAATATGGACTGTGGCTGCTGGCTGCGGTGCGGCTGCTCGTTCCGGTTTCAATCGGCGAGAGCCGGGCGAGCGTGATGAACTATGTGCCGGAGCAGGCGATGGTGCAGGCACTGGAGCAGACGCCCGCTCCGGTGCAGCGGACGCAGACACCGGCGGCAGAGCCTGCCGCGCAGCCTGCGGCAGCATCTGCGGCATCGAATGAAACGCCGGATTCACAGACAGACGCGCCTGATACAATGCAGACACAGCAAACGCAGCAAGCGGCGAAGCAGAATGCGGCGCAAGCGCAGCCGCATCCTTCCATTCTGCAAATCTGCTACATGCTCTGGGGCGCGGGGAGTACGCTGGCGCTGGCATTTCTTCTGGCGCAGAATCTGGCGCTTTCGGCAAGACTCCGGAAAGACCGCGTCCGGCTGGATGTTCCCGGCTGCCCGGTTCCGGTTTACAGGACCGAAGTGCTGCGTTCGGCGTGCCTGTTTGGGCTGTTCCGCCCGGCAATTTATCTGCCGCCGCAGGCGCTCGGGGAAGACGGTGCGCCGAACCGCTATGTGCTGCTGCACGAGCTGACGCACTGCAAAAGACGCGACCAGCTCTGGTGTGCGCTGCGGCTTTTGCTGCTGGCGGCATACTGGTTTGACCCGTTCGTCTGGCTGGCAGCGAAACTGTCGAAACTGGACTGTGAGCTGGCATGCGACGCGGCAGCGCTCAAAGACATGGACGACAGTGCGCGCATTGCCTACGGACGGACGCTTCTCGACCAGATTTCCGGCAAAAGCGGCGTCATGCAGCACACGCTCTGCGCGACGACGATGTCATCCGGCAAACGCTCGCTTCGTGCGCGCATCCGGCTGATTGTGAAAAAGCCGCGGATGACGGCGGTCACGCTGTCTCTGGTGGTCGGCGCGGTGCTGCTGCTTGCGGCATGCACATTTACAAACAGCGCTTCGAAGCAGGAGGCGAACACACCGGGCGGCGATCTGCCCGCCATGGTCCGTGTGGACGGCGTTCTCTATCAGCTGGATATGGACACCGTCGGGGAAAGCGACGGCGCGCGCGTCGAGGTTCTTGGCACGATCAAAACGCAGGTCAGCTACAGCGAAACTCCGAGCGAAGACGATCAGGCAAACTATCCCGGCGTCGGGCGGCAGTACGGCATGCTGGACGGGCAGCTGGTGATCAAAGACAAAGATGGCAATTGGAAGTATACGCTTGCGAACCTGTCGAAAGACGAGGTAAGCGCGGCAGTTATCGCTTATATGGCGCCCGGTTGGGCGGATATCTGCGCGTATCAGCGTTGCCGTCAGGGAATGCTCGTCACAGCAAAGCGGACGAACGAGGATGCCAGCCTGGACGCGATTTTGATGCTGGCGCAGAAGGTGGACGGCGAGATTCAAATCACGCAGATGGAAACGGGGCGCGTAGACGACGACGCGGGCTACGGCGTGTTCCAGACGCACATGGCAGGGCAGACCATCGTCTTCGGTATTGCTGACCGGCGTATGCGCGAGACCGGAAGCGCGGAGATGACAAGCGTCAGCTTTTCCAGCGTGACGCTCCGCTTCTCGGAAGGCAGTACCAACACGGCACTGTCTGCCGACCCCGGGGAGACTTTTGTGACCGGCGTATACGGCGACGCCGAGATTACCTCCGTCCGCCTGAACTTGGGCAGCAGCGGCGACGTCGCAATCTTCACAGACATTCCGACTGCCGGCGAAGACGGGCTTGCCACGATGACGCTGGCAGGAAACTTTGCGGATGCAGCGGTGGAAGAGAGATCGGAACCGGCGCTCTCGGAGAAAGAAAGGCAGACCATCCGGCAGGCGGTTTTCGACAAATTCACCACTGCCCAGTGGGATTGGGAGAACCTGACGGAGGATGAAATCCGGTCGTTCTCCGGCGCGGATTCCTACGAGAACGGCATGGTCGGAAACTATCCGAATTATTACGGCGCGTTCGCAGACTTCTTTGTCCTGACCGGCAGAGCACCAAACGAGAATCAGACATGGACACTCTCGCTCCCGGACGAGCGGATTCTGGCGCTTTCCATCGAAGAGGGCGGCGAAACCATGCAGCGGCTTTATTACTCGCGCAATAAGGGCACGCTCTGCGGCATGCGGCAGGAGCCGCTTCTCACGGAGGATACGCCCGTCGGCGTAGGCGTGATGACCGACTATGCGGACGAAAACTTCGTCGTTTTCCACGGCTATTTCGGGCTGTTTGTCTACGATTTGCAGCGCAGCGAAATCCGGCTGGCGCTCGACCTCGCTGCGGCGACCGGCACGACGAACATTCAGGGTAGCTACGGCAATCTTGTCAGCGTCTATCAGACCCCCGGCGATATTATGGTTATGTTAACCGGATATAACGACATGCAGGGCGGAGACACACCGTATTCCTACTATCTGAACGCCACCGGGCGCGTGCGTTTTGCACCGACCCTTCCGGCAGGCTTGAGCTGGGCGCCCGCGCATGAGGTGACGATGACCGGCGATACGATCGCGGACCTGGTCTACTCCGACGGCACAAAGACCTGGAACCTCTTTGAAAACTGGCATTTCGGCGAGCAGTCGAATGCTGTGTTTGTGCCGCTGACGAACGACGTGGCAGGCGAGCTGCCGAGTGCGTCGCAGGAAGAGCAGGGAATCAGCAGCGATGATTTTTATGAGATGTTCTGGGAAATCGACCGCGACTCGATGCAGGCGTATCTGGACGAGCATCCCGAAGCGCTCTGGAATGGCTGGACCGGCATCGACATCAACGAATCGGGGTTAAACCAGTCCGGCACGACGATCAAAACGATCTTCGGCGAGCAGGTGCTGGCAATCAACTACCGGGAGAAGATTCTTCTGGTGCATGCGGAAGGGGAGGGCTACCGCGGCGTTCTTGCCGTCGCGAAGGTTCCGGCACGGCTGGGGCTTGAAAACGCAGCGCAGCTCGGAACCATCGGGCAGACGGTCGGGGAGATTGCCGAAGAAACCGGCGGCATCCTTGCCATGAGCGCAAGCCGCGTTCCGGAAACGGACGAGGGCGAGGGCGCGCTGACCGCGGGCTACGCGATGTCCGGCGGCACCGGCTATGGGGAGCATCTCGATGGCTCTGCGGAATACGGCTGCTGCCGCGCGGAACTTGCAAACGACAATGTGCTCTCGATTGTGCCCACGACGGACCCGGTCGGGAAAACCTGCCGCGACGCGGTCGAGACGCAGCCGGCGCTGATCGTCGACGGCGCGGTGCAGGACCTCAGCAGCTGGACCGAGCATAATCCCCGCGCGTGCCTCGGGCAATCAAGCCGGCGGGAGATGCTGCTTCTGGTGATCGAAGGGCACAATCTGACGGAGGGCATTTATGGCGCAGCGCTTTCCGAGTGCGCGCAGATTCTTACCCGCCACGGCGCGCAGCAGGCGGTGAATCTGGCGGGCGGCACGAGCGCAATCTTGTGGTACGACGGACAATGCGTCACGCGCTGCTCCAACTCGTACCATACCGAAGGACGACTGCTCCCGAACGCTTTTGTCTATCATGCCAGGACCGATTAAGTAAAAAAGAAGGATGGAGCAATTGCCCATCCTTCTTTTATGTAAACATAAACTCAGTATTCGATTTCCTGATTTGCCGGCGTCTCCAGCAGTTCGGGGTTTTCCAGAAGCTTTCTCAGCAGCTTGATTGTCTTGGAGTAATAGTAGCCGTCGGCAAGGCGCTCGTCGATCGTGAGTCCCAGATCCAGCATCTCGTGCATCTCGTAGCTGCCGTCGGGCTGGAAAACCGGGCGCAGCGATTTTTCACCGATGATGCAGAACACCGAGCAGGTGCCCCAGTTGGTCAAGTGATGATAGCCGCAGTTGAGCTTGATGGAGCCGAGGTTCGAGATGACGCAGGTCGTATAGTACGGGTCGGTCTCAATGATGCTCGCCGGGATCCAGCCGTGGATATCCAGCCGCGTCAGGATCCAGACCAGGAACTTGCCGAGCCAGCGCGGCATGTGGTTGAAAAAGTCCATGCTGTCTGTCGACGAGTCGACCTTATGTACGTCCTTGCAGTCCAGGATCTGATGGCGAAGATCCTCGTGGATGGAATCGACGTCGGAGTCGTCCTTCGCGTGGATGACGGCGAGCGCCTCGGCGGCCTCATCGGCAAACTGCTTCTTGACGACGAAGGACATCGAGACCTCGTTGCGCTGGTAGAAGTTCTTGTTGGCGATAAAGCGGTTCATCTTCGGCCGCAGCGTGATCGTCTTGACGAGCGCGGCCACGATCAGATGGAACATCGTATAGGGGAATTCCGTTTCTGTTTCATTCTTTTTCTTGAGATACGCGTTCATATTGGTGAGGTCGATCGTCTCGCGGATGTAGGCCTCATTGTCGCAGCGGTTCG
>ERZ773192.4100-NODE-4100-length-10050-cov-18.182291_pt1 | contig 10050 bp, 7 predicted proteins | sample MGYA00581010_ERZ773192 | MGnify/ENA primary metagenome ERZ773192 (study PRJEB29015, sample SAMEA2737741) | human gut metagenome | biome: human gut; feature: human-associated habitat; material: faeces | place: China | collected 2012 ...
AACGGGGCCAGGTTGTTGCTGCCCTTGATCTGCTGCTCGTAGCTGTAGGGCCAGAAAGAGGGCAGCACGTAGGCGAAAATTGCAATCAGGATGATGACCACCAGGCTGAACATGGCGATCTTGTTTTTGCGCAGGCGGCGCAGGCCGTCCTTCCAGAAGTTGACGCTCTCGCGCATGACGACAAGGCTTTTTTTCTCGTCGTTGGATGCGGGGGCAAAGTCCTCGACGTTGAGTTGCAGGCTCAACGGATTCTTTTTCAGATTTTCCATTTGTCTGCTCCTCCTTACTTCAGCTTGATGCGCGGGTCGATGACCTTATACAGAATATCAACGATGACGTTGGCCACGATGACCAGGGCAGCCAGCAGGATGGTGGTGCCCATGATCATGGTGTAGTCACGGTTGGTGATGGCGGACACGAAATCGCGGCCCAGACCCGGGATGGAGAAGATCTTTTCCACAACGAAGGAACCGGTCATCAAACCGGCCAGCATGGGGCCGACGTAGGTGACGACAGGCAGGATGGCGTTGCGCAGCGCATGCTTGAACAGGATCTTGACGCTGGACACACCCTTGGCGCGGGCGGTGCGCATGTAATCCTGGCCCATAACATCCAAAAGGCTCGAGCGCATCAGGCGGGTGATGTAGGCGGTGGGGTAGATGGCCAGCGCGGTCACGGGCATGATGTAAGCGGCGGGCTCGTTCAGGCCGACGGTAGGCAGGATCTTCAGGTTCATGCCGAACGTGTACAACAGCACGACACTGGAGATAAAGCTGGGGATGGCGATGCCGCAGGTCGCCAGCACGATAATCAGGTTATCGGCCCATTTCCCTCGGTTATAGGCAGATATACAGCCCAGCGGTATGCCGACGCACAGGGCGACCAGCACAGCCAGCCCAGCCGTGCGGGCAGAGACCGGCAGCTTGGAGAAGATGATCTGGTTGACGGTACGGCCGCGCTGTTTCAGGCTCAGGCCCATGTCGCCGTGGATCAGGCTGTTCATGTAGTTGAGGTACTGCGCCCCCAGGGGTTTGTCCAGGCCGTACTTTTCGGCCAGGGCCTGCTGGGCTGCTTTACTGATGGACTTTTCCGCCACGAACGGACCGCCGGGGACCAGGTTCATGATGAAAAAGGTAAGGGTCGCAACAATAAACACACTGAAAATGCCCATTGCTACGCGCTTGACGATATACTTCGCCATGGTTTAGTGCCACTCCGTTTCCTAATGAAATACAGTTTTAGGGTGAACCCGGCATATCTCTTTAAAGCCCAACAGTGCGCGAACACGTTTGTAGCCATGCCGCGGACATTTGAGGGAATAAAAAAACCGATGGAGGTTGCGGCTGCACTAACACCATCGTTTATAACCGGAATCTTAATAATTATAAGATATATATCGGGGTTTGTCAATCGGCAGGGCATGTACAAAATGTGAAAGAAATTTCAAAATTTCCCTGCCAGTTTTTACGATTGTGCCTTTTTACCTTATTATAAATATAGTAAGTTTTGCCAAGATTTCGCCCAGCCACTTTGCAGCGCCCATTTTTGTGCTATAATAAGATGTTAAATTGTGTGGAATTGGCGACTGGACGCCTGCTCTTTTCTGTAGGGGCCGATGCTTGCATCGGCCCGCCGGGCCACGCAAACATTTGTAGGGGCGAGCATTGCTCGCCTGCAGAAAGGCGGTGCGAATATGATGCAGCTTACCCTATTGGGCACGGGCGGCACACAACCCCTGCCGGACCGGGCGCTGGCGTCCCTGGCTGTGACGGTGCAGGGCCATACCCTGCTGCTGGATTGCGGCGAGGGCACCCAGGTCAGCCTGCGGAAATACGGCGTGAGCGCCTACCGCATCGATGCCGTACTGCTGACCCATTACCACGGCGACCACATTTTGGGCCTGCCGGGCCTGCTGCAAACACTGGCCAGCCTGAACCGCACCGCACCGCTGACGATCTACGGCCCGCCGGGGCAGGAAAGTATTGCGGCGGCCATCATGGCCTTAGCCGGGCCGCTGCCCTACCCTGTCGCGTGGAAGATTGCCGAGGGCACATGCAAAGAAGCAGGCCTGACGGTCACGCCGTTCCCCCTCAAGCACCGCGTGCCCTGCTGCGGCTACCGGCTGCACCTGCCCCGGGCCGGGCGGTTCAACGCCGCACGGGCCAAGGCCGCGGGTATCCCGCTGGAATACTGGCGGGTGCTGCAGGCCGGGCAGAGCATCGGCGGCTTTGCGCCGGGCGACGTATTAGGCCCGCCCCGCCGGGGGCTGACCGTGGTGTACGCCACCGATACCCGCCCCTGCCCCGCCGTGCTGGAAGCTGCCCGGGGCGCGGACCTGCTGTGCATGGACTCGACCTACGCCGACGACACCGACCTGCCCAAGGCGAAACTCTACGGCCACGCTACCTGTCGGGAGACCGGTGCGCTGGCCGCCGAAGCCAAGGTCCGCCGCCTGTGGCTGACCCACTACAGCGCCGCTGTCACCGACCCAGCCCCCGGCCTGGCCGCCGCCCGGACCCAATACCCCGAGGCAGCAGCCGGGTATGACGGCCTGCAATTGGAACTGGAATTTGACGAGGGGTAATATGGGCAAATACAAAAAGGAACTGCTGTTCACCCTCGCCGTGCTGGCAGCGGCCGCCGGGCTTTGGCTGGCCACCCATGCCGGGCGCGGCACCGGCAATGTTGCCGTGGTGCGCTACGGCGACCCCCAGGTGGAGCAGCGCATCGACTTATCCCAAAACGCCGATTACGACATCGATACCGGCACCTACACCGTCCACCTGCATGTGGAAAACGGCGGCATCGCCTTTGTAGACAGCCCCTGCCCCGACCACCTGTGCGAGGGCTTCGGCACCCTGAAAAACGAGGGCGACTGGGCCGCGTGCATGCCGGCGAAGGCAAGCGTTACCATTGAATAAATGTAGGGGCGGATTCCATATCCGCCCGCGGCACCTGCCGTAAGCTGCACGGGCGCATATAGAATGCGCCCCTACGGCAGCATATGTTTAACAAAAGGAGTTACTATGAACCCAACCTTCAAGCAAGTAACCAAGACCCGCTACGTCCAGCTGGTTTCCGAGTTGGCGCAGGAGATTTTCGTCCAGCATTACACCAAGCTGACGCCCAAGGTCGCCGCTGCACTGGCCGATAAGTACCAGAGCGACATCCTGACCGACGACGAGATCCACAGCGGCGTCATCAACTACTTCTTAATTTACCTCGGCACCGAGCCGGTGGGCTATTTCGCGCTCGACCTCGGCCCCGCGGGTGCCATGTGCCTGAGCCGCCTTTTCTTAAAGGAAAAGGCCCGCGGGCAGGGCATTGGCCGCAGCATCGTGGCTTATGCGCAGAAGCTGGCCGAGGGCGATGGCCGCAGCCGCCTGTATATGCGGGTGTGGGCACGCGACCTGAAGGCCGAGGGCTTTGCCAAAAAGTGCCGCTTCCGCAAGGCCGAGACAGCCCCCGTGGAGGTCCTGCCCGGCACCACGCTGGACATCACGACCTGGGAGAAGCTGTGGCGGTAAACGCAAAATCTGGAGATACACCATGAAATTTCTGCACCTTGCAGACCTGCACCTGGGCAAACGGGTCAACGGGTTTGATATGCTGGAGGATCAGCGGTTCATCCTTGAACAAATTCTGACCCTCTGTGAAAAACACGGCGTCGAGGCCGTCGTCATCGCGGGCGACATCTACGACACGCCGGTGCCGCCCGCCGCGGCCTGCACGCTGCTGGACTGGTTCCTGACCCAGCTGGCCGCCCGCCGCATCCCGGTGCTGGCCGTCTCCGGCAACCACGACAGCGCCGAGCGGCTCGACTTTGCCAGCAGTCTGCTGGCCGAACAAAACGTACACATTGCCGGGCGTTTCACAGGCTGCCCCAAGCAGGTCGTACTCAATGACCGCCACGGCCCCATCGAGTTCACGCTGCTGCCCTTTGTGCGGGCGGCCACGGTGCGCCACTACCTGCCCGACGCCGACATCACCGACTACGACTCCGCCGTCGGCGCGGCGCTGGCCGTCTGTGAGCCCGCCGCCCCGCGCCGGGTGCTCGTCGCCCACCAGATGGTGGTCTCCGGTGTCTGCCCGCCGCAGCTCTCCGGCAGTGAGACTGCGCCCCTGACTGTCGGCACGGTGGATTCTATCGATGCAGCGCGGTTTGCGGGCTTCTGCTATGCGGCGCTCGGCCATATCCACCGCGCCCAGCGCGTCGGCATCGACGCCGTGCGCTACGCGGGTGCGCCGCTCTGCTACCATCTGGACGAGTGCGGGATGCAGAAATCCGTCACCCTCGTGCGGGTCGGCAAGCGCGGCGTGGAAAAAATCGAGCAGCTGCCGCTGACGCCCCGCCGCGCCATGCGCCACCTGACCGGCCCGCTGGCCCGGCTGACCGCCCGGCCAACCGACACCGAGGACTACATCTGGGCGACCCTGACCGACCCGACGCCGCTGCCCGACGCCATGGCGCAGCTGCGCGCCGCCTATCCCAACGCCATGCGGCTCGACTACCTGCCCCAAGGTGAGGTCGCGCACCCGCTGGACATGACCCAGGCCGTGCGCGGCAAGCCCTTTGTCGAGCTGTTCCAGGACTTTTTCACCAAGATGAACGGACGCCCCCTGACAGTGGAGGAGACCGTGGCTGTGAAAAGATTGCGCGAGGAGGCGTCAAAAAGCGAATGAAACCCCAAAAGCTGATCCTGACCGCCTTCGGCCCCTACGCGGGCCGCACCGAGCTGGACTTCTCGGCGTTCGGCGGCAGCGGACTGTTTCTGATCGGCGGCGACACCGGCGCGGGCAAGACCGCCCTGTTTGACGCCATCACGTTTGCGCTCTACGGCGAGACCTCCAGTGAGAACAGAAAAACCACGATGCTGCGCAGTGATTTTGCCGCCCCCGACGCCGAGACGAGCGTCGAGCTGGCCTTTACCCACCGTGGGCGCAGCTACACCGTGCGCCGCTGGCCCGACCAGCAGCGCGCCGCCAAGCGCGGCAGCGGCATGGTCAAGGTGCCCGCCAAGGCCGAGCTGATCCGTGAGCCGGACGAGCCGGTCAGCGGTGCGTCAGCCGTGACCGATGCCGTGGTCAAGCTGCTGGGCATCGACGCCAAACAGTTTGCCCAGGTGTCGATGCTGGCGCAGAACGACTTTACCCGGCTGCTCAACGCGCCGTCCGCGGACCGCGCGGCCATCCTGCGCCGCATTTTTGACACCGCCGACCACCAGCGCCTGGGTCAGGCCGCCGTCGAGCACGCCCGTAAGGCCGACGAGGAATGCAAGCGTCTGGACGATGTACTTTTGATGCACGTCGGCACGCTGATCGGTGACGGTGCCGACGAGGAGACCGCCGCCGACCTGGCCGAAATGCAGGCCGAGCGCGACCCGTTTGCCGCAGGGGCTGCCGCCGAGCTGGGCAGGCTGCTGCTGGAGGCCGACGACGCCAACGAAAAACGACAGACCAGCGTTATGAACGAGCTGGACGAGAAGATCGCCCGCGGTGACGCCGGCCTGAAAATTGCCGAGGAACGCGCCGCCCGTCGCCGCCAGCTGGCCGGGCTGGTGGCCGAGGAGCAGCGCGCCGCCGATGTGGAGCACCAGACCGACCTCATTATGACCGATCTGGAAAAGCGCACGGCGAACGTAAAGGAAAATATTGCCAAAAACGAGGCGGACCGCGCCGCGCTGAGCCAGGCCGAGGCCGATCTGCTCAAGACCGACCACCGCATTGAGCTGGCCGAGGGGCTTTCCGCCGACTGCAGGCAGCTCTTGCAAAATCTGGCGGACGCCGACAAGGCCGACGAGGACGCCGCCGCGCGTCAGGCAGAGTATGTGGCCGCACAGGCTGCACTGGACAGCGCCGAGGAAGAATACAGCACGATGCAGCGCCAATTAAACGCCAACCGCGCGGGCCTGCTGGCCAAGGACCTGCAAAAGGGCAAGCCCTGCCCGGTCTGCGGCTCCACCAAGCACCCGAAGATCGCCGCGCTGCCCAAGGACCACATCACCGAAAAGCAGCTGGAGGAGCGGGAGAAGGCGCTGACGGCCCAGCGCCGCAGCACTGCCGCGGCCAGCCGCACCGCCGGTGATGCCGCCGCCCACGCGCATGAGCTGCGGGCGGCTTTGCAGCGGGACGCGGATGGATTTTTCACGCGCCGCGGGGACCGCTACACCGGCAAGCCCGCCGCCGAACTGACGCCCGACGAGCTGAAAATTGCGCTGACCGCCCAGCAGACCAGCCTGACCGAGGGTCTGCGCGGCCTGCAGGCCGACCACCTGAAGCTGAAGCAAAAGACGGACCGCGCCCGCAGCCTGGCCAAGCAGGCCGACCTTTTGAACGGCCAGCTGGCCGACCTGGAAAAGCAGCGCTTTGCGGCCACCCGCCGCGCCGCCAACGCCAAGGCCGGGCACGCTGCCGCCAGCGCCCGCGTGCAGCAGATGCGCGAGACGATGCCCAAGCGCGACAACCCCGACGCACTGACCCAGCTGCAGGATGCGCTGGCCCGCCTGCGCCGGGACCGCGCTGCCGCCATGGCCGCCCGGGACGCCGCCGTGCACCGTCTGCACACGAACCGCGCCGCCATCGACGCGCTGCAAAAGACGATGCGGGAGAGCGCCGCCGCCCGCGAGAAGCGTGCCATGTGGGACAATCTGTCCAAAACGATCAACGGCAATTTGACCGGGAAAATCAAACTTCCGTTTGAACAGTACGTACAGGCGTTCTATTTTGACGGCGTGGTCGAGGCCGCAAACCTGCGCTTCACCCGCATGACCGACGGCCAGTACCGATTGCTGCGCCGCAAGAGCGAGGCCGTCGGCGGCAAGACCGCGCTGGACCTCGACGTGTTCGACGCCTACACCGGCAAGACCCGCCCCGTGGGCAGCCTGTCCGGCGGCGAGAGCTTCATGGCCGCGCTGAGCCTGGCACTGGGCATCAGCGACACGATCCAGCAGAACGCGGGCGGCGTCGTCATCGAGACGCTGTTCATCGACGAGGGCTTCGGCTCGCTGGACTCCGACAGCCTGGAAAAGGCCGTGGACACGCTGGCCGGGCTGGCCGGGGGCGATAAGCTCATCGGCGTCATCTCCCACGTCGAGGCGCTGCAGGACCGCCTGACGAGACAGATCCACGTGACCAAAACGCGGGCGGGCAGTAAGGCGGAAATTGAGATTTCTTAAAGGCTCCCCTTTGAGGGGAGCTCCGCCCGCAGGCGGTGAGGGGTGGCCGGGTGTAGACCTGTAAAGTGTGTGTCTCCCGCCCACCCCTCCGCCCCGCGGGCACCTCCCCTCAAAGGGGAGGCTTTTTAGCTTGCACTTATTTATAAAAAGTATAAAAATATGACAAAATCAACGCTGCAACAACAATTAGAAACCCTGTCCGCGGCGCGTTACCCGCTGCACATGCCCGGGCATAAGCGGCGGGTGCCGCCCGCACCGGGGCTGGGCTGCTATGCCTGGGACCTGACCGAGATCGACGGTGCGGACGACCTGCACGACGCGGACGGCATTCTGGCCGACGCCATGGCCCGCACGGCGGCGCTGTACGGCGCGCGGCGGTGCTGGTACCTCGTCGGCGGGTCCACCGTCGGCCTGCTGGCGGGCATCCGCGCACTGGCACCGTTCGGCAGCACGGTCGTTGCGGCGCGCAACTGCCACAAGGCCGTCTACCACGCGATTGAGCTGGGGCAGCTGACGGCCCGCTGGCTCACGCCGCCCGTGGACCCGCAGTTTGGCATCTACGGCAGTGTGCGCCCCGCCGATGTGGCCGCCGCGCTGGACGCTGCGCCCGACGCCCGCTGCGTGATCCTGACCAGCCCGACTTATGAGGGCGTTTTGAGCGATATACGTACTATCGCGGAAATCTGTCACGCCCGCGGCGTGCCGCTGCTGGTGGACGAGGCCCACGGTGCGCACTACCTGCCCTTTGCCGCCCGGTACGGCTGGCGCGGCGGGGCCGTAGCCGCAGGGGCCGATCTGGTCGTGCAGAGCGCCCACAAGACGCTGCCCAGCCTGACCCAGACCGCGTTTTTGCAGCTGAACGGCGATCTGGCCGACCCTGCCGGGGTCGAGCGCCAGCTGGACGTGTTCGAGACGAGCTCGCCGAGCTACCCGCTCATGGTCAGTCTGGACGGCTGCACCCGTTGGCTGGCCGACGAGGGAGAGGCCGCCTTTGCCGCGTGGCGCGCCCGGCTGGATGCCTTTGACGCGGCGGTGCGGGATCTGAAAAACACAAAAATACTGTGCTGCGGCGCGGACGCACTGACGGCGCATCCTGACTTTTTTGCGCATGACAGCGGCAAAATTTTGCTGCAAATCGGCGCGGCGGGGGCGGCGTACCTGCGGGCCGACGGCTTTGAACCCGAGATGGTCTGCGGCCCGAACGTGCTGGCCATGACCAGCCCCTGCGACGACGACGACGCGCTGGAACGGCTGGCCGGTGTGCTGCACGCCTGGGACAAAACGGCGGCCCCGCACGCGGCCCCGCGGCATATTCTGCCCGCCCCCGGCGCGGCCCGCTGCACGATTGCCGAGGCGCTGCTGCGCCCCGCGCGGGCCGTAAGGATGCGGGACGCGGTGGGGGAGACCGCCGCGGAGTATCTCTGGGCCTATCCCCCCGGCGTGCCGCTGGTGGCACCGGGCGAGGAAGTGACGGCAGAGCTGGTGACGGCCTGCCGTGCATTGGAGCAGGCCGGAACCGCGCTGAAGCATACGGGCGGCAGCGGGGCGGAGGAGATTGCGGTTTTGTTGTAAAGGGGTTCCGACGGGCCTCCCGCTGTCTGTTGTTTTCCCTCCGCCCCTATTGACAAACCCCGGATTTCCGTGTACAATAATAATAATTCTAAAATGTATAAAGGGGTGACTGTTTTATGAAGCACATCCAGACTCTCGAGACCCGCGACATGGCTAAGAGCCTGCTGAACGGCGGCTGCGGCGAGTGCCAGACTTCCTGCCAGAGCGCCTGCAAGACCAGCTGCGGCATTGCCAACCAGCCTTGCGAGAAGACCGACAAGTAATTTTTGCTGGCTTTGATGCCGGGATGCCGTGTGGCAGCCCGGCATTTTCTATGATACAAAAGGGTGCGGCGGGCGCATATAGAATGCGCCCCTACAAGGGGAATGCCGTAGGGGCGGATTCCATATCCGCCCGTGGCCGTCCGCCGCATTGCACCATAACAAAACGGAGAAAACCATGATCCATCAATACAAATTAAGCGGTTACAACATTGTGCTGGATGTCTACAGCGGCAGCGTGCATGCGGTGGATGACGTCGCCTATGACGCCATCGCCCTGATCGACCAAGGCAGCAGCCGGGAGCAGGCTGCGGCAGCCCTCGCCAAAAAGTACGCGGACCGCGCCGATGTGACCGCCGCCGACATCAGCGACGTGCTCGACGACATCGACGAGCTGACCGCCGCGGGCCAGCTGTTTGCGCCCGACGCCTACGCCGACCACGCCTTTGACTTCAAAAACCGCTCCAACGTTGTCAAGGCGCTCTGCCTGCACGTCGCCCACACCTGCAACCTGAATTGCAGCTACTGCTTCGCCGCGCAGGGCAAGTTCCACGGCGAGGCCGGTCTCATGAGCTTCGAGACCGGCAAGCGCGCGCTGGATTTCCTCATCGAAAACTCCGGCACCCGCCGCAACCTCGAGGTCGATTTCTTCGGCGGCGAACCGCTGATGAACTTTGAGGTCTGCAAGCAGCTGGTCGCCTATGCACGCAGCATCGAGAAAAAGTACAACAAAAACTTCCGCTTCACGATGACGACCAACGGCATCGGCATCACGGACGAGGTCATCGACTGGTGCAATAAAGAATGTCATAATGTTGTGCTTTCGCTGGATGGCCGCAAGGAGGTCAATGACCGCTTCCGCGTCGACCTCGCGGGCAACGGCAGCTATGACCGCATCGTGCCCAAGTTCCAGAAGCTCGTCAAGGCGCGCGGCGGCCAGGGCTACTATATGCGCGGCACGTTTACGCATCACAACGTTGATTTTACGAAGGACCTGTTCCACATGGCCGACGACCTCGGCTTTACCGAGCTGTCCATGGAGC
>ERZ773192.4105-NODE-4105-length-10038-cov-4.938095_pt1 | contig 10038 bp, 10 predicted proteins | sample MGYA00581010_ERZ773192 | MGnify/ENA primary metagenome ERZ773192 (study PRJEB29015, sample SAMEA2737741) | human gut metagenome | biome: human gut; feature: human-associated habitat; material: faeces | place: China | collected 2012 ...
GCGCGGATGAGGTGCTTGTCGTCGACGCTAAAGCCCAGTGGTTCGATCAGATGAAGCGAGCAGCCCGTGTTGGCGCACAGGCGGATAATATTCCCGGTGTTCGGCGGGATCTCTGGTTCGAATAACACGATGTTCAGCATACTGCCCCCTTAATTGCGGGGGGCAGAATAGCAGATATTTGTTGAACCCTCACCCTGAGGGAGAGGGGCGGCGTAAGGGAAAACGTGGAGAATTACGCGGCGTTATTCTGCTTCAGCGCATCGAAGGTCTGCAGCGCTTCGGCGTTCTGCACCAGCGAATCACGGCTGATTTCACGGATACTTTTCGCCCCGGTGAGGGTCATCGCCACTTTCATCTCTTTCTCGATGAGGTTCAGCAGATTCGCCACGCCCTGCTTACCGTGGGTCGCCAGGGCGTACAGGTAAGCGCGGCCCAGTAGCACGCTGTCGGCGCCCAGAGCGATCATCCGCACCACGTCGAGCCCGTTGCGGATGCCGCTGTCGGCGAGAATGGTAATGTCGCCTTTCACCGCGTCGGCAATCGCCGGCAGGGCGCGGGCGGAGGAGAGCACCCCGTCGAGCTGGCGGCCGCCGTGGTTGGAGACGATGATACCAGCGGCACCGGCTTCCAGGGCCTTTTCCGCACCCTTCACCGTCATGATGCCCTTGAGGATAAAGGGCTTGCCTGCCATGGCAGCGATGTCCTTGAGCTGATCCACGGTCTTGCTGCCGGCGGGGGGAGTCATCCCCTTCAGGAAAGGCAGACCGGCGGCGTCAATGTCCATGGCGATGGCGCAGGGATCAGCGGCCTTTACCAGATCCATTTTCTGACGGACGGTCTCCAGATTCCAGGGCTTCACAGTGGGAACACCGCAGCCGCCGTTGGCTTTCAGGGCATCCGCGGCGCCTTCCATGACGGCGGGATTGGTGCCGTCACCGGTGAAGGCGAGGATACCGGCTTTGGCACAGCCCTCCACCAGTACATTGTTATAGCGCAGATCGTCATATTTGTCGCTGTAATGCATAGCCACGGCACCAACGGGGCCGGCCATTACGGGGATCGTCAGCTTGTGGCCGAAAAAATCATAAGAGGTGTCCACATCACCGTTTTCGCAGATGGTGTCCATATTGACGCACAGCTCCTGCCATTTCTGGTAGTTGCGGATGGCGCCGGTGCCCAGACCCTTGGCACCGGGACCGGGGACCGTGTTTTTGCAGGCGAGGCCGTTGCACACAGGGCAGGCGTGGCATTTGCCCATGCAGGTCCGGGCCTGCTCCAAAACTTCCTGATAAGTCATTGCAGTTTCCTCCTGAATCGTATAGCTTTGTAAAAATCCCGTTAAAGATCAAACATATTCCCGATTGGCCTCATTTTACAGCAGGCGGCAGAAAAATACAAGTCGGTAAAATGTTGAGAGCGGCGGAACTTTTTGGCGGGAATTTCGTCTATATAAGTAGAAGAGCGGCACGACCGCTGAAAAGGAGGAAGCGCTATGAAAAGAAGGTTATTTGTCTGTTTTCTTGCACTGACCATGCTCCTGAGCCTGACTGCCTGCGGAGCCAGCAGCAAAACTGCGGCTTCCGTTGATTCCAGCGCCAACGACCACCCTGCGGAAAGCCCCGCCGTGACAGAGGAGAAGGGATATTTCGACGCTGACACCAACGGCTATGATGACGAGGGTCGGGACAGCGGCGGAGGTGTTCTGGAAAACCAGAAGATCATCTACACCGGGGACATCAATCTGGAGACCACGGAGTTTGACGAGGCCGTCAAGGCGCTGGCATCGCTGGCGGAGGCCAAGGGCGGCTATCTGGAGAGCAGCACCGTAGGCGGCGGGAGCCGGGGCTACCGGTGGGCGGATTATACCGTCCGGGTGCCCTCCGCTCAGTTTCAGAGCTTTCTGGATCAGGCCGGGGAGCTTGCCCATGTGACGTGGCGGAACACCAATTTGGAAAATATCACAGAGACCTATTATGACACGGCAGGCCGCCTGAAGACCCAGCAGATCAAGCTGGAGCGGCTGCAAAAGCTACTGGCTCAGGCGGAAAATATGGAGGATATCATCACCATTGAGTCCGCTATTTCCGAAACGGAGTGGAATATTGAGGATCTTTCCGGCACCCTGCGGCACTATGACGCGCTGGTGGACTTCGCCACCATCAACGTCCATGTGTCGGAGGTCTATAAGTATTCCGACACGGAGGAACTGCCGGAGAATTTCGGAGATCGCCTGAGCAGCGCTATGAGCCGGGGCTGGCATTCCTTTGTGAACGGCATGGAGGACTTCGCCGTGGCGCTGGCGTACAGCTGGATGTGGCTGATCCTGTGGGTGGTCATCATCGTGACGGCGGTGGTCATCCTGCGGAAGATCCGGCGGCGGAGCGGAATGAAAAAACCGCTGTTCAAGAAGAAAAACGATGTAAAACCGGATGACAAGTCCGGTGATACCTGATAGACTAAAGGCAGCGGGAGACCGCTGCCTTTTCTGATATTTTAGGAGGGATCGTTATGAAGCTGACCTGGCTGGGACACGCCTGTTTTCTTTTGGAGGAGGACGGCTATCGCATTGTACTGGATCCGTATACCGGCGTGGCGGGGTACCCGCCTTTGCACATACAGGCCCACGCCGTTTTTTGCAGCCATGGCCATTTTGATCATCACGCCACAGACTGTGTGGAGCTGCTGCCGGAGCGGGAAAGCCCGTTTACGGTCCGGGAGGTAGAGACCTTTCATGATGACCGGGGCGGCGCGCTGCGGGGGACCAACACGATCCGGATTTTTACAGCCGGCGGCCTGTCTGCGGTCCATCTGGGCGATCTGGGGCACCAGCTGACGGCGGAGCAGGCGGCGGCCATCGGCCCGGTGGACGCCGTGCTGGTGCCGGTGGGGGGTGTTTACACAGTGGATGCCGCCGGAGCAAAGGCGGTGTGCGATGCGCTGCATCCTCGCTGCGTGGTGCCCATGCACTACCACCACGCGCCCTACGGCCTGACGGAGGTGGACAGCGTGGAGCCGTTTCTGGAGCTGTGGCCCGCGGAGGAGGTCCACCATCTGCAAGGGGCGGCGTTTGAGCTGACCGAGCAGACTGCCGGGGTCATGGTTCCTTCGTTTTGAAGAATAGCTCTTGACAAAACCATGAATACTATGTAATATAGTTTTGAAAACTATATTACACGGCAATGAGGTGATCGTATGGTACAGAACAGACAGGTGACCCTGTTAGGGGATTCCATCTTAAAGGGAATTCAGGTAGATCTGGGTGACCGGCGCTATCGTACTCATAATGAGATCAATGTGGAGGCACTGGAATCGGAATTTCAGCTTTCCATTCATAATGACGCGCACTTTGGAGCCACGGTCCGCAAGGGCAGCCGCTTGCTGGACCGGATGCTGGCCCGGAAGCTGCCCTGCGACATGATGGTGATGGACTTCGGCGGCAATGACTGCGATTTCCGCTGGAAGGAGATCGCGGAGGACCCCACGGGGGACCATCAGCCCAACGTGCCGCTGCCGGAGTTTGTGGAGCTGTACCGGGAGATGATCCGGCGGGTACGGAGCCACGGTATCCGGCCCATCCTTACCAACCTGCCGCCGCTGGACAGCGAGCGCTTTTTCAACTGGTGGTGCGGAGATCTGGACAAAGAGGCTGTGATGCGCTGGCTGGGAGACGTGGGCAACATCTACGTCTGGCAGGAGCGGTATTCCCGTGCGGTGGAGCGTTTGGCCCGGGAGGAAAATGTGCCGCTGGTGGATGTCCGTGGAGCCTTTTTGGACTACGGCCATCTGGAGCAGACTCTCTGCGCCGATGGTACCCACCCCAACACCGTTGGTCAGGGCTTGATCACAAAGGCGTTTCAGGATTTTGGCCGGGGGCTGCGGCTGGCCGGTCAGACCGTCTAACAGAAGGACAAAAATACGGGTCGGTTTTCAAAACCGGCCCGTATTTTTTACAGCTTTTTGAAGATGTGGATGCGGAAGGACGCCTGACAGTCCAGATTTTCCAACGCTTCCATCCGCTCTACGCCCGCCTTGGGGGTTTTCCAGCAGTAAGGCGTCATCCGAAAGAGGGATTGGATATCCGCCTGATTTGCCAGATGGAGGGTGAAATCCACCGGAACGATGGCCTCATAGGTGAAGCCTTCGTAGGGAGTCTCTTTTTCCTCGTTGGGGTAGGGCGCATCGTAGAGGACCCGCTTCAGCTCCCACAGATGGTCGGCGCCGGGTACCACATAGAGAAAATGGCCTCCGGGCTTCAGGACCCGGCGGAATTCGTCAATGGCCAAGGGGGAGAAGCAGTCCAGCAGCAGGTCTGCTGTTTCATCCGCAAAGGGAAGATGATAGCAGGAGGCCACCGCGAACTCCACCTGCTTTTCCCGTTTGGCGGCCAGCCGGAGGATAGATTTGGAGATGTCGATACCGGCTATAGCGGGCGTTTTCCCGGCGGCAGTCAGGGCTGCCCGGATGCCGGCAGTGTAGTACCCCTCTCCGCAGCCGGCATCCAAAATCACCGGATGCTCGCCCACAAGCGGCAAAATCCGGCTACAAAGCGTATTTAAGAGCGGCATATAATACTCTTTGGATAGGAAATCCCGGCGGGCTGCCGACATAGCCTTGTCATCGCCGGGATCGGCGGAGTGCTTCTGATTGGGGGGCAGCAGATAGGTGTAGCCCTCCTTGGCGATGTCATAGCTGTGTCGGTCAGCGCAGCGGTAGACCCGTTCCTCCCGGTCCAGCGGACCGCCGCAGACAGGACAGCGGAACAGAGATTTCATACGATCCCTCCTATGCGTTCAGATCTTGGGTCACGTCATGGATCCACTTGCCGCCGCGGATCCGGTGCAGGCCGAAGGGAACCTTCAAAGCGGATTCCGTGGCCATGATGAAGCAGAAGATGGCGATGGGAGCGTGGAGTACCAGCCCCAGCAGCACCAGCAGCGGCAGGGTGAAGCACCACAGGGGGAGAACGTCGATCAGCATGGCGATCCGCACATCGCCGCCTCCCCGGAGAACGCCCACGATGCCGGTGGTGGCAAAGGCGTGGAGCGGGGCAGAGATGGAGTAGCAGATCATCATGGTCACGCAGAGAGACGCTGAGGCGGCGGTCATGGAGAACAGAGGCAGCACGTGGGGCTTCAGCACGAGCCAGAACAGCAGCTGCTCCGCTATTGCGACACCAAAGCCGGTGCAAAAGGCCACAAAGGTCAGGGCCTGACCAATGGGATAGGCGTTTTTGCCGCCCATGCCAACCTCCTTGCCGACGATCACGGCGGCTGCCGCTGCCACGCCGAAGATGGCTACCGTCACCATCTTGTCGATGTTGCCTGCCACGGTATAGGCGGAGATCAGGTCTGTGCTGCCCGCCATGTGGCCCATGATGACGGTGTAGAGTGAGGTGCCGGTACCCCAGAGAGTCTCGTTCAGCAGCACCGGCGTGGAGAATTTCACAAAGCTGCGGAAGGTGGCCTTGCCGGGCCGGAGAATACAGGCGGGCATCAGGGGCATCTGCTTGCAGCGCAGGGCGTAGACAAGGGAAATGACAAATTCCACCACACGGGAGGAGAAGGTGGCGATGGCGGCGCCGGTGATCCCCAGTGCGGGCAGACCCAGCTTGCCGAAGATCAGAATGTAGTTGCCCGCAGTGTTGCAGACGGTGGAAATGGCGAATACCGTCATGCCGAAGCGGGGATTCTCAATGCTCTGCTGCATACCGATGTAGATGGAGGAGAGGGAGTTGAGAATATAGGAGAAGCCCACGATGCGGATGTAGGAGGTGCCCAACTCCACCAGACGGGCATTGTCGGTAATGAGCATCAGCACCTGTCGGGGGAACAGCCCCATGGTCAGAGCGCAGAGGGTGGAAATGCCTCCTGCCACAAAGAAGCCGATACCCATGACCCGGTTGATGGATTCCCGATCTCCCCGGCCCCAGAACTGGCTGATGAGCACGCGGGAGCCGCTTTGCAGACCGAAAACGATGAGCTGGATGATGTAGATGGGTACATTGGCCACGGTGACGGCGGACATCTGCTCCTGACCGACCAGACCCACCATGAAGGTATCCATGAAGCCAAGAGAGGTGGTGATGAGGTTCTGAAGGACCACTGGCAGAGCCAGTGTAAAGACCCGGCGGTAGAAGCCGGGCTCCCGGCGAAGATAGCTGAAATTCATAAAATGAAATTCCTTATTCAGAATAATAAATGGAATCCATGTTTTGTCAGGGCGTGTACCTGACAAAACATACTTTGCGGTTCACAAGTGTGCGAGCGTAGCGAGCTCTCCAGAGGGGCGTCTCTTGCAGCTTTGCGGCAATTCACCTTCTGCATAGCAGTGAACCGTGTGAGGAATTCTCAAGGGGGCGTCTGCTTCCTTTGATATTTTATAGCTTTATAGCATGGGCATCCGGTGATCGTGATGATTCCGGAGGGCCTCCGCACAGGCGTCGATCTCGGCGAAGGTGGTCTCGGGGCCGAAGCTCAGCCGGATGACACCGGCAGCCACCCGCTTAGGCAGGCCCAGAGCCGACACGACCTGACTGGACTTTCCGTGATGACAGGCGGAGCCTGCGGAGACGCAGATCCCCTGACTGCCAAGATCGTTTACCACATTCTGGCTGGGCCAGCCCGCCATGGAAACGGACAGGACATGGGGGGCCTTGCCGCTACCGATGATCTGGAGGTCCGGAATGGCCGTCAGCTTTTCCACGGCGTAGGCCTTGACCTCTGCCATGTGATGCAGTTTGTCCTCCAAATGGTCCCAACGCAGCTCCACCGCTTTGGCGAAACCCGCGATCTGGGCAGTGGCCTCCGTACCGGAGCGCAGGCCCATTTCCTGACCGCCGCCGGGCAGCAGGGGCCGGGGATTCCGAACCCGGGGGCCGATATAAAGAGCGCCGATGCCCTTGGGGGCGCCGACCTTGTGACCGGAGATGGCGATGAAGTCCGCTCCCAGAGCTTTGGCAGAGAAGGGGACTTTCAAAAAGCCTTGGACCGCGTCGGTGTGGAGCAGGGTTTTTTCGTTGACGGCCTTCAGACCCTTGGCGATGTCTGCAATGGGATAGATGCTGCCCAGCTCGTTGTTCACCATCATCACGGACACCAGCGCCGTGTCCGGCCGCACCGCCGCCAGAACGGATTCGGCGGAAATGTCGCCGTTTTGATCCGGAAGGATGGTCGTGACCTCCCAGCCCTCCTGCTCCAGCTGCTGGCAGCAGTTGAGGACGGCGTGGTGCTCCACGGCGGTGGTGACGATGTGGCGGCCCACATGGCGGTTCTGCCAGCAGGCGGCCCGGATGGCCCAGTTGTCACCCTCGGTGCCGCAGGAGGTAAAGAAAAGCTGGTTTGCTTCGCAGCCTACGGCTTTGGCAATCACAGCCCGCCAATCCTCCACGCTGCGGCGCATTTCCTGTCCGAAGGGATATTGTGCGTTGGGGTTGGCGTACTGTTCTGTCAGCACGGTGTACATGGCGTCAGCCACAGCCTTGGGGACCGGCGTGGTGGCGGCGTGGTCCAGATAGATCATAAAAATCCTCCTCTTGCCCTATTCCGAAAATAAACGTATAATGGGAGGGAAATCACGGGAATCCCCCCGGAAATCTCTTTCAATAGCGTAATTATTCATTATATAAGAACGATTCTGAAAACGCAAGGAGAACCTATGAAAGTTGCCATTTACACCCTTGGCTGCAAGGTGAATCAATATGAGACGCAGGCTATGGAGCAGACCCTCCGGGCAAAAGGACATCAGGTGGTGGAATTTTCCGACGAGGCCGACGCCTATGTGGTGAATACCTGCTCCGTCACTGCCGTCAGCGACCAGAAATCCCGGCAGGTGATCCACCGGGTACAGAAGCAGCATCCGGCGGCGGTGGTGGCAGTGTGCGGCTGCTATCCCCAGACCCATCCGGAGGATGTGCGGAAGCTGGGGGCGGATCTCATCGCCGGTACCGGCGACCGGGAGGGGTTCATTTCCCTGCTTGAGGAGGCTGCCGCCGGAAAGAAAAATCTGGAGGCCATTGACAAGTCCTTTGAGCGGCGGGTGTTTGAGGTGCTGCCTGCCGGCGGCATGGGGGGCCGCACCCGCGCCATGCTGAAAATCGAGGACGGCTGCGTGAACTTCTGCACCTACTGCATCATCCCCTACGCCCGGGGACCGGTGCGCTCCCTTTCGCTGGAACAGGCGGTGGAGCAGACGCGGCAGCTGGCAGCAGAGGGTTACCGGGAGATCGTGCTGACAGGCATCGAAATCTCCTCCTGGGGCCACGACTTCAAAAACGGCCAAAGCCTTATCGCCCTGCTGGAGGCCCTGTCCGCCGCGGCGCCGGAGGTGCGCCTGCGGCTGGGCAGTCTGGAGCCCCGCACTGTGACGGGGGACTTCTGCCGCCGGGCAGCGGCGCTGCCGAACCTGTGCCCCCAGTTCCACCTGTCTATGCAGAGCGGGTGCGATGCCACCTTGAAGCGGATGAACCGGAAGTACGATACCGCCCGGTATCTGGAATCCGTGGAGCTGCTGAACCGCTGGTTTGACCGCCCCGCCGTTACCACAGATCTCATCACCGGCTTCCCGGAGGAAACGGAGGAGGAGTTCGCTCAGACCTTAGACTTCATCCGGAAGTGCCGCTTTGCCCAGATGCACATTTTTCCCTACTCCATCCGTCCCGGCACCCCGGCCGCCAAGATGGAACAGGTACCCAAGGCTGTCAAGGAGGAGCGGGCCCGCCGGGCGGCGGCGGTGGCGGAGGAAATGCACAGGAGCTATTTGGAGGGCTGCGTGGGCCGGACGTATCCGGTGCTGTTTGAGCAGCCGAAAAACGGGAAATTCTTCGGCCACGCCCCGAACTATATGGAAGTTTTGGTGGACGGTGCGGAGCTGCATAATGCACTGCGGACCGTGCGGATCACCGATGTGGACGGCGAGGCCCTGTTGGGAGAAATCGTGGAACAGGAGGCAGAAACATGAGGATCGGCAGTCACTTTTTCGCCTATCTCTCCCGGATGCGCTTCATCCAGCGCTGGGCGCTGATGCGGAACACAGCCCCGGAAAACGTGCAGGAGCACAGCCATCAGGTGGCGGTGCTGGCCCACGCCCTGGCGGTGATCCGCAACGAAAAATTCGGCGGCCATGCGGACGCCGGAGCGGTGGCGGTGGCGGCGCTGTATCATGACGCCAGCGAGATTCTGACCGGCGATATGCCTACGCCCATCAAGTATGACAACCCTGCCATCCGCAAAGCCTACAAGGAGGTGGAAGCGGTGGCGGAGGAAAAGCTGCTGCATATGCTGCCGGAGGAATTTCAGCCGGTGTACGCCCCCATCCTCACGGTGACGGACCCGGAGACGGAGCGGCTGGTGAAGGCGGCGGACAAGCTGTCCGCCTACATCAAATGCGTGGAGGAATTGAAGGCCGGGAACAGTGAGTTCCGGGACGCCGCCGTACAGACCCGCGCGGCGCTGGAGGAATACGAGCTGCCGGAGGTGACGTATTTTCTGGAGACCTTCATGCCCAGCTTTTCTCTCACGCTGGACCAGTTGAAATAGCGGGAAAGCTGGCGGAACGGCCCCGTGGAGGCGAATTCTGTGAAGATAACGATCGATTTCGGACATCCGTATTTTGAGGAGAACGTCTTATTGGGGCTCACACCGGATGACCTGAATTGCTTTTACGGGGACGCAAGTGAAGTAGACCGGCTCAACCTGTTCTTCGTTTTGGAGGCGTCACTGCATAGGTTTCAAGGGAAAGAACGCATGAAAACCGCTGCCTACTGTGCGTTTTTGATGGCGTATTATCTTTTTATCGCATTGACGCCGCCCGCGTCTTTTGAGCTTGCAGAGTTCTATATAGACAGGGCGCTGGAGTGGGATGAAACCCCGGAGTATCGCCAGTGGAAAGCGATCATAGATGAGGGAAATTGACGAATCTGAATCGTCAGACGGAACGATGGTGCCCCCTCGTGCACGGTATCCGGCTATGTTCCGCAAAACCGCAAAAAAGCCAAGCCGCATTCGCGGCTTGGCTTTTTTGCCGGTTATATGGAACTGCTTT
>ERZ773192.4106-NODE-4106-length-10037-cov-4.792226_pt1 | contig 10037 bp, 12 predicted proteins | sample MGYA00581010_ERZ773192 | MGnify/ENA primary metagenome ERZ773192 (study PRJEB29015, sample SAMEA2737741) | human gut metagenome | biome: human gut; feature: human-associated habitat; material: faeces | place: China | collected 2012 ...
TTTGCCGTTTTTTCGCATAAAACAAATGCACCGGTCTTAAGTTGATGACATTGCCTATGAGGCGCTGCTGCAACGACAGCGGCAGCTTATCCATATAGCCAATGGCTCCCGTATGCAGCTGCATACGGGAGCCGCTTGTTCTGTCGGCGCGTCAATAGCGGAGGGATTCTGCCGCAGAATTCAGCGCGCGCTGAACTGTGCAGGATACAGAAGTCTCTGTGACAGCGCATAGAATAAGCCTTATGAATGCGCTTCAAAATAAGCGCGCAGGCCGTTCAGAAGGGCGGTCTGATCGCCGGGGTCCGGGAGGCCGGAGACAGCGGCGACGCCGATGACGCTTCCGCCGCGGATGCGGATGGGGAACGCGCCGCTGCACGCGGCGTAGTCGCTGCGCGGCAGACGCCAGTCGCGTTCCTGATCCTCGCAATTGACCTCCAGCTCGTAATACGCGCGCTGGGAGCTTTTTTCAAGCAGGTTGACCAGATTCCGCTTGCGCCGCAGCCACTTCTCGTGATATGCGCCCGTGCCGTCCGGGTAATAGCGGAAGACGATCACGTGATTGATCTCGATCTCCACGGCAAGCGGCGCGCCCATCTTTTCGCACGCGTCCACCAGCGCATGGCCAAGCTCCCACGCGTCGCGGTGGGAAAAGCTCGTGAATTGATAGGTCTGCTCATCTGCGATGCAGGCCTGCAGCGCCTTCTGCGCCTCAGCCCTGTCCATAATAGGCGTTCGCGCCGTGCTTGCGCAGGTAATGCTTGTCGAGCAGCACCTGCGGCATGGGGCCTGCGGCGGGGTTCAGCAGTTTGGCGTGGAAGTTCATGAACGCGACCTCTTCGAGCACGACCGCGTGGTAGACCGCCTCGTCCGCGTCCTTGCCCCAGGTGAACGGGCCGTGGTTGTGGACGAGCACGGCAGGAACCTGTGCCGGGTCGATGCCGCGGCGCTTGAATTCCTCGATGATGACAAGGCCGGTGTTCTTTTCATACGCGTCCTTGATCTCCTCCGGCGTCATGCTGCGGGTGCAGGGGATCTGGCCGTAGAAATAATCGCCCTGCGTGGTGCCCATGGCGTCGATGCCGACACCGGCCTGCGCAAAGCTGGTCGCCCAGCGGCTGTGCGTGTGGACAATGCCGCCGATGGACGGGAAGGCCCGGTACAGCTCTACGTGCGTCGGCGTGTCGGACGAGGGCTTGAGACGGCCCTCGACGCGTTCGCCGGTCTCCAGACTCACGAGCACGATGTCGTCGGCGGTCATCTCATCGTACTCCACGCCTGACGGCTTGATGGCGATCAGGCCGCTTTCGCGGTCGATGGCGGAGACGTTGCCCCAGGTAAAGGTGACAAGATCGTGCTTCGGCAGGGCCAGATTGGCTTTCAATACCTGTTCTTTCAGTGCTTTCAGCATAGTGTTTTTTCCTTTCTTACGATGTTACAGGCTCATTTCCGAGCGCTTGATGATATGGTTCTGATAGACCTCGTTCAGCTCGACGAAGTAGCCGCTCCAGCCCCAGACGCGCACGATGAGGTTGCGGTAATTCTCCGGGTGCTTCTGCGCGTCAAGGAGCCTGTCGCGGTTGACGGCGTTGATCTGCATCTGGTGTCCGCCCATGTCCATGAAGCTCTTGACGAACATGGCGCATTTGCGGATGGCGTCCTCATTGCGGAACATGGTGTCGGACAGCTCGACGGTCAGCGGGCCGCCGTTGGCAACGCGTGTCAGATGCGGCTTGGCGAAGGATTTGATGATAGAGATCGGTCCTTCACAGCGGGCAAAGAGGGATGGCGAGTAGTTGCAGGGCAGCGCCTCATGCGCGCTGCGGCCATCGGGCGAGGCAGGCGCGTCCTTCGAATGCCAGATATAATACATGGCCGAGGCCGTGCCCGCGCGGAAGCAGCCGCCGCGGTCGTTTTTCTTCCCTTCCAGCGCGTCGGCATACCAGTCGAGCAGCTGCACGGCGATGGAATCGACAAAATCATCGTCGTTGCCGAACTTCGGGCCTTCGTAGCGGAGCATATTCTGTTCGCGCTCATAGCCCTTGAAATCGGCGTGCAGCATGGCGAGCATGGTTTCCGGCGTGAAGGTCTTCTCGTCGTAGACGTATTTGCGTACAGCGGCCATGGAATCGGCGGCTGTGGCAAGCCCGTCGCCGTGGAAGCCGTAGTTATTATACTTGCCGGGCTTCGAGATATCGCGCATCTTTTCGAGGCAGTCCGGGCACATGAGGCTCACGAGGGGCGACGGCTCTTTATAGACGTTTTTCGTCTCCGCCATGAGCGCCCCGGCCTGCGCCTCGATATTCTGCTTCACAAGCGCCGCGAAGTCTTCATATGTTTTGCACTCCGGCAGATGCTCGCAGGCGTCCTGCACGGTCTTGAGGAAGTTCAGGCTGTCCCAGTTGACAAGATCCATATATCCCGTCACAAGGATCTCCCAGCAGGCGGCCAGCGTGTAGTTATACGCGTCCTGCTTCTCATAGCCCCAGCGCAGCAGCGCAGGAATGACAATTTCGTCGTTCGTATACTGTGGGAAGCCGAGACCCTTCTGTGTGAGCGTCGTGGCAAGCTCATAGACGGACAGCGGCGTGTTTTTGTGTACGCGCAGATTGACCTTGGGGTCGATGAGGCACAGATCACGGCTGGCGATCAGGCACAATTCGGACAGGTCGTTATACGCGTCGGAGCCGTCTTCGTTCGAGCCGCCCAGTACGATGGTCTGCCCGTTGTCGCCCTGCTGGATGCCGATGTAAAGGTCGCTGTCGCGGTTGCAGGAGACGAAAAACTCCTCCAGCAGCTCAAGCGCCCCGTCCTTTGTCAGAAGCCCTGCGTCCAGATCGTGCCGGTAATAGGGGTACAGGAACTGGTCGATACGGCCGATGGTATTGTGATAGTTGCCGTTGCACCACATAGCGTAATGCAGCAGGCGCAGGAACTGCAGCGCTTCGAGAAGCGTCTCGGGCGCGTTGGCGGGGATCTTGGAAAGCGTGTCCGCAACCGTCTGGTTGCCTACGCGCAGCGCCTCCTCGCGGTAGCGCGCGGCGAAGTCCGTCACGATGGAAAGCACGTCCAGCAGGGCCTGCAGAAATTCCTTCTGCTCCGCCGTTTCTGCCTTTTCCAGCTGCGTGCGAATCTTTTCGGCCTTTTTCGTAAAGCCGTCCGCCATCAGCATCCCGTAATCGGGGCACATATTGAATACGCGGCCGTTTTCATGGAACGCGTGCGTCTCGTGCAGCTGCCTGTCCTCTTCTTCTGTGTGGATCTCCGGAATGGTGCGCACGGTGCGCAGCAGCGTGATGCGCTCATCCGGGAAAACGACGGGCGTTTCCTGCGCCAGCACATAGCGCAGCCGCGCGACCGAGCGCTGCATATCGTCAAGCCCCTGCGCCGCAAGCTCTGCGGCCAGCGCGTGCGCGTCCCCTGCGGGCTTGCGGTAGGCATGGTGCGCCTTATCGCGGACGAAGAAATCCAGCTGCTTCTGAATATGTTTGGTTTTCATGAAGCTCCCTCCTGAAACGGTAAATCGATATACTGGGCTTACAGCTCGTAGTCGATCGCGCCGCGCGATTCGCGGATGGACTTGCAGAGCGTGGACACCGCGACATGGCGCGGGTCGTTTTTGTAACGGGACAGCGCGTCCAGATCGTCAAAATCGGCGATCAGACAGGCGTCGTAGGGATTGCCGGGCTTGCAGCTGCGGTGGATCTCCATATGGCGGATCTCCGGGATCACGCCGTCCAGCGCCTGCAGGCCAGACAGGAATTTTTCGCGGTTTTCCGCTTCTCCCTCGCGGAATTTCCACATGACGATATGACGGATCATGGCATATTCTCCTTTATACGGTATTCAAAATTTTCAAAAATCAGCACCGTGCCCTCGGCAATGCCGTCCGGCAGCAGCGCCAGCGCGACCTCCGTTGTGCCGCCTGTCTCGTTTTCCAGCACGGCATAATCGCCCGCGATCTCGCGGACCGTCCGTTCCATACGCATAGCAGCGCCTCCTTTTGCGTCATCTGATATTTTATTGTATCATACTTTTTCTCGTTTTGGAACACAATACTTGCAGAAGGAGGAGATGCAATATGAACGAAGACACCCTGCATTTGCTGTCAGAGTGCGCGGCAGGGACGGATATGGCCATCCGTTCGTTGGAGGATGTGCTGAAAAACAGCGCGGAAGGCCCGCTGCAAAAGCGTTTGCTTGACAGCAAACGCCAGCACGAGCAGCTTGCCGCGCAGGCCGGGGACCGGCTGCGCCGCCAGGGCAAGGAGCCGAAGCGGGCAGACCCGGCGGCGCGCGCCATGTCGTATCTGAAAACGCAGGCGATGCTTTCCATGAAGCCCGGCGACGCGACGACAGCCGATCTCATCTCGACCGGCTGCTCGATGGGCATCAAGTCGCTCGCCCGCTACTGCAACCAGTACCCCACAGCGGACGAGGACTCGCGGGGCCTCGCCCAGTCGCTCATCCGGCTGGAGGACCAGCTGGTCAAGGATATGCGGCCGTATCTGTAAAAACCAAATGCAGTTGGCAAGGGACGGGATTCTCGCCGCCCGGCAGGATGCACCGTTTTTAACGGAAATTTTCGGCGAATTCGTAGCTTCCCAACGGGCGAGCAGGCAGGTGCTTGCGAATTTGCCGTAAATTCCTATAAAACCAATGCAGTCTGCCGGGCGGAGCAGCGTCCCGCTCCTGCTGAGATCACGGAGACCATCGCGCAGGCGAAAATTTTTATTTGTCAACCCGCCGATTTTGGTGTATAATGAAGCCACCAAAATAAAGGGGGAGTTCCTATGACAAATAAGGTCATCACCATCAGCCGCCAGTTTGGCAGCGGCGGACGAAGCATCGGCAAGGCGGTGGCTGAGAAGCTCGGCATCCCCTATTATGACAAGGAGCTGGTCGACAAGGTCGCCAAAGAAAGCGGCTTCTCGCATGAGTTCATCGAGGAGATCGGCGAATACGCCTCTGTCACCAGCAGCTTCCTGTTTAATATTGCCGTCTCCTCGCACCCGATGGGTCTGGTCGATACCATGTCCGTGTCGGATAAGCTCTACGTCTGCCAGACAAACGTCATCCGCGATCTTGCCAGCAAGGGTCCGTGCGTTATCGTCGGCCGCTGCGCCGACTTCATCCTGAAGGATCAGCCGGACTGCCTGCACATTTTCATCCACTCCGACATGGCCCACCGCGCCGCCCGCGTGCGCGAACGCTACGGCGAGACGAGCAAGCCCATGGAAAAGCGCCTGCAGGAGAAGGACAGCAAGCGCAAGGTCTATTACAAGCATTACACCAACCGCAACTGGGGCGAGGCCGAGAATTACGACGTCTGCCTCGACAGCGGCACGCTCGGCGTTGACAAGTGCGTCGAGATCGTCTGCGATATCGCGCAGATGAAATGACCGGAGATAAAGCCATAGACACGCAAAAGGCCCCCCTTTATGCAAAGGGGAGCCTTTGACGTTCCCGCGCCAGTTCTGCACTGAAAAGAATGGAACAGCCCCAGCGGCGAAAACCGCTGGGGCTGCTGTGTATGGAATGGAAATAGATCAGAACACGCCCTGCTCGTACATGGCCTGTGCGACCTTCTTGAAGCCGGCAATATTGGCGCCCGCAACCAGATCGTAGCCGAGGCCGTACTCTTCGGCAGCCTCTGCGCTGACCTTGTGGATGTTCTTCATCATCTTGTGCAGCTGCGCATCGACTTCCTCAGCCGTCCAGACCAGACGCTCGGAGTTCTGGCTCATTTCGAGGCCGGAAACGCCGACGCCGCCCGCGTTGACAGCCTTGGACGGAGCGACGACCATGTGCTTCTGCGCGCGCAGATAGTTCAGAGCGTCGTTCGTGGTCGGCATATTGGCGACCTCGATGTAGTACTTGACGCCGGAGGCGGCGATCTTCTCAGCCTCGCCCATGCGAACGTCGTTCTGCATGGCGGACGGCATGTTGACATCGACATCCTTCGCGCCCCAGGCCTTCTGGCCGGCGACGAACTCGCAGCCGAACTTGTCGGCGTACGGCTTGCAGTGCATCGGGTCCTTTGCACGCATCTCAAGGATGAAGTTCAGCTTCTCGTCGGTGTTGACGCCGTCCGGGTCATGGACATAGCCGTCCGGGCCGGAGAAGTAGGTGACCTTCGCGCCGAGTTCAGCGGACTTCTTCATGATGCCCCATGCAACGTTGCCGTAGCCGGAGATCGCGAGGCGCTTGCCCTCGATGGTGTCGTTCTCGTGCTTCAGGACTTCCTGCAGATAGTAGACAGCGCCGTAGCCGGTCGCTTCCGGACGGATCAGGGAGCCGCCGTAGGTCATGCCCTTGCCGGTCAGAACGCCGTTCTCCCAGACGCCCTTCAGACGGCGGTACTGGCCGTACAGGTAGCCGATCTCACGGCCGCCGACGCCCATGTCGCCCGCGGGAACGTCGATGTCCGGCCCGATGTAGCGGTACAGAGCGGTCATGAAGCTCTGGCAGAAGCGCATGACTTCCGCGTCGGACTTGCCGGCAGGATCGAAGTCGGAGCCGCCCTTTGCGCCGCCCATGGGCAGGCCGGTCAGGGAGTTCTTGAAGGTCTGCTCGAAGCCGAGGAACTTGATGATGCCTTCGTAAACGTTCTTCTGGAAGCGCAGGCCGCCCTTGTACGGGCCGATGGCGCCGTTGAACTGGCAGCGCCAGCCGCGGTTTGTATGGTATTCGCCCTTGTCATCCATCCAGCAGACGCGGAACGTGAACATTCTTTCCGGCTCGACCATTCTCTTCAGAAGGTCAACCTTCTCGTATTCGGGATGCGCGTCCATGATCGGGGAAACGGAAGAGAGAACCTCTTCTACAGTCTGAACGAATTCAGGCTCGTTTCCGTGTGCCTGCTTGACATAGTCGATGACACTGGCAACATAAGCATTCATTTTGGTAAATCCTCCTCAAAAAATTGTACCAATCTATTGCGATCCTTTTACAGATTGCTCAAAATTATCATATCGCATCCGCGCCAGAAATACAAGCGCAAACGCCTTGTGCGAAATGACTGAAATTATTTGCCGAAATTCGTGATAATGTCCACGATCTCCGCGCCGATGCGCTTCTGCGCCTCAACGGTGGCAGCGCCGATATGCGGCGTGCAGGAGACCATCGGATGGGAGTACAGCGCAGAGTTGGAGGCAGGCTCGTCAGCGTAGACATCCAGACCGGCGGCGCGGACCTTGCCGGATTCGAGCGCGGCCAGCAGAGCGGCCTCGTCAACGTTGGTGCCGCGGGAGGTATTGATGATGCACACGCCGTCCTTCATCTTTGCGATGCGCTCTGCGTTAATCAGTGCGCCGCCGTCAACTGCCGGGGCATGGACGGAGATGAAATCGGACTTGGCAAGCAGTTCGTCCATCTCGACATAGGGAATGCCCAGCTGTTCTTCGATGCCGGGGATGTGGAAGATATCAAAGGCGATGACGGTCATGCCGATGGCCTTGGCCATGACGCCCAGATGCTGGCCGATGCGGCCGAAGCCGACGATGCCGAGCGTCTTGCCCTTGAGCTCGATGCCCTTGCCGTACGCCTTCTTTTCCCACTTGTCCTCGCGCATGGTGTGACCGGCGATGGAGATGTAGCGGGCGCAGGCGAACATATGGGCCATGGCGAGCTCCGCGACAGACTCAGAGGAGGCTCTCGGGGTGTTCTTAACGGTGATGCCGTTTTCCTCAGCGTACTTCACATCGATGTTGTCTACGCCAACGCCGCCGCGGATGATGAGCTTGAGCTTGCCGCCCTTGGCTTCGTCGATGTGGTTTGCGCGCACCTTGGTCTTGGAGCGGACGACGACCGCGTCAAATTCCTTCAGCGCAGCGCCCAGCTGATCCGGCTCATAAAACTGCTCAACGACTTCGTGACCTGCCTCGCGCAGCTGCGCCATAGCGGTCTTGTCCATTCCATCGGTAACGAGAATTCGCATGATACAATCTCCTTATTTTTAATGTAGTTTGGGATTTTTGGTTTAAGACAAGGCGCGACAAACATCTGCCGCGCCTTGTGAGTTTTTTTATTTACCGTAATTTGCTTCGAAGTTCTTGAGGAACTCGACGAGCGCTTCCACGCCCTCCTTGGGCATGGCGTTGTAGATGGAAGCGCGCAGACCGCCGACGGACTTGTGGCCCTTGAGGTTGTCGTAACCGGCTGCCTTGGTGGCGGCGACGACTTCCTTGTCGAGATCGGCAGACCCGGTCACGAACGGGATGTTCATGAGGGAACGGAACTCAGGCTCGACGGTGCCCTTGAACATCTTGGAGGAATCCAGGAAGTCATAGAAGACCTTCGCCTTGTCGAGATTGCGCTTGTGCATCTCTTCGAGGCCGCCGATGCTCTTCAGATACTTGAAGACCTTGCCGCAGCAGTAGATGGCCCAGCAGTTCGGAGTGTTGTACATGGAGCCTGCGCCTGCGTGCGTGCTGTACTGCAGGTAGATAGGCAGATCCTTCAGATCATCGCGGATCAGATCCTCACGGACGATGACGACGACCATGCCGGCGGGGCCGACATTCTTCTGCACGCCCGCGTAGATCATGCCGTAATCGGACACGTTGCAGGGCTTGGACAGGAACATGGAGGACTGGTCAGAAACAAGCACATGGCCCTTGGTGTTGGGCAGCTTGTTCCACGTCACGCCATGGATCGTCTCATTTTCGCAGATGTAGACGTAATCGGTGTCCTCGGGGATATCCAGATCGGAGCAGTCGGGAACGTAGGTATAGTTCTTGTCCTTGCTGGAAGCGGCGACGATGACCTCGCCGACCTTCTTGGCTTCCGCGATGGCCTTCTTGGACCATGCGCCGGTCTCGATGTAGACGGCCTTGCCGTTCTTCATGAGGTTCATGGGGATCATGGAGAACTGGAGCGTTGCGCCGCCCTGAATGAACAGGACCTTGTAGTTGTCGGGAATGCCCATGAGGTCGCGCAGATCCTGCTCGGCCTCGTCGATGATCTGCTGGAAAACAGGGGAACGGTGGCTCATTTCCATGACGCACATACCGCTGCCGCGGTAGTTCATCATCTCGTCGCGAATCTCCTCCAGCACGGGCTCCGGCATCATTGCGGGGCCTGCGGAGAAATTGAATGTACGACCATATTTCATGACTCTTTGCCTCCTGAACGTTGTGTTGTTGTTGAATGGAGTTGTTTCCTGATTCCAAGTATATACCTTCCGCACCAAAGAATCAACCCATTTCTCAAAAAATTTTATCGAAACTCACAAATTTTTAGCAAGCTGTATAAAAAGCCGGACGTTTCCCCCAAAAAACGGGAAAACGCCCGGAAAACGACAAGATTCAGAACCCCTTATATTTCTTTCTCGTAGCCAGACCGCCGCGGATGTGGCGCTCGGCCCTGTTCTGGTCGAGAATCTCCCGTACAGAAAGATACAGCGCGCGGTTCGCCATCGGCAGCCGCTCGGAAAGATCCTTATGCACGGTCGATTTGGAAAGTCCGAAGTGCTTTGCCGCCTGCCGGATGGTGGCGCGGTTCTCGATGATGTACACAGCCAGCTCTCTGGCTCTGGTGAGTAAGTCCTCTGTCATACGGGCACCTCCAGGCTGTGTATGCTATTGGAGTATATGCCCGCTGACACGGGAGTATGAGCCCGGCAGATATAGGTGCTTTTCCGCCGCGCCCGGTCAAATGCCGCCTGCGCGATGATGCGGAAATCCTTGCGCTCCGCGCCCATCCAGTCCTCTTCATCCGGCTCTTGCTGGTCAGAAAATCTGTAGTTTCTTCTTTTTCGGTTGAGCGTGCTTGTTTTTGCTTTTGGGGCACTTGCAATTCCCCGGCAGTCATGGTAAAATAAAGAATAATTTTGGCTATATTTCGAACATTTTGATGAGAAAAGCGCGCGCTGTTCGTGCGTTCGGCATTGGGATGCAGTGGAGAAGCAGAGGCTTCTTGACCCATTTTACATATGCAGAAAGCAAACCTGCTGGAAGCCATCGGTGTAAATGTGCTGTGCGCATATTAGAAGCTGTCCGAGTGATATCGGGCAGCTTCTGTGCTTTTTATGCAGCTATG
>ERZ773192.4108-NODE-4108-length-10033-cov-16.185308_pt1 | contig 10033 bp, 9 predicted proteins | sample MGYA00581010_ERZ773192 | MGnify/ENA primary metagenome ERZ773192 (study PRJEB29015, sample SAMEA2737741) | human gut metagenome | biome: human gut; feature: human-associated habitat; material: faeces | place: China | collected 2012 ...
CGCTCGGTCAAGTCCATACGCCGCGCTCCTTTCGTAGCTTTAGCACTCCTTTCCCTTGAGTGCTAAACGCAGTGTACCACCGACATTTCCCATTGTCAATAGGAGGCAGTGTAAACAGTTTGTGAACTACGCAAAAGTCAGGCCAAGGCCTGCCTTTTGAAGCGTTTTCACTCCGCTCTGTGCCTCGCCTACGGCTCGACACTCGCTGTGCGAGAAGAGTTTTTTGGCACGCACACGCCCCAGGGCGGCTTCTCTTGCTGCTCTGCGGCAATTCACTTTCTGTCGCGCCAAAAAAGATTTAACATTATTTGCCGCCGTGCGCGGCAGTCCTGGGCAGCCGTTGGCAGCTTCGCTGCCTTACGGATGCCGCGTACCCCTTGTGGGTAAAAGTCTGCGACGCTTTTCCATTTCACGGCAGCTTCGCAGAATTCCGTGCCCGCAGGCACGGAAAAATTAAAATCGTAAATCGCCGCGACCGGCGCGTGGCGATTTACACTTCTCACGGAGCGGAGTGTGCGCGCCTTTGGCGCGTGCATGCAGCGCAGTGCAAACCTTCTCCAAAAGCGGCGCTGCCGCTTTTGGAAGAATAAAAAAAGAGGAACGCTTTCGCGTTCCTCTTTTTTTAAGAACCTTTATTCGGCCTTGGGCGCTTCGGCGGCTTTCGCGGCTTCGGCAGCCTTAGCTTCGGCGGCTGCCTTGGCGGCAGCCTTCTGCGCGGCCTTGAACTTCTCCTTCTCCTCGGGGGTCGGGATGGGCTCGATGGCGTTGCGCGGGCAGGCCTTGGCGCACATGGTGCAGTTTTTGCACTTGGTGTAGTCGATGACGGCCACGTTGTTGACGACGTGGATGGCGTCGAACTTACAGGTGCGCTCGCACATACCGCAGGCAATGCAGGAGTTGGCGCACACCTTCGTGACGGCGGGGCCCTTCTCCTTGTTCGAGCAGTTGACGAAGACCTTCTGCTTGTAGGGCACCTCGACGATCAGCTTGCGCGGGCAGGCCTCGCGGCAGGCGCCGCAGTTGGTGCACTTCTCCTTGTCGACCTCGGCGACGCCCTGTGCATTGATGTGGATGGCGTCGAACTGGCAGGCGGCAACGCAGGTGCCAAAGCCCATGCAGCCAAAGGAGCAGGCGGTCGGACCGCCGGCGACCTTCGTCGCGGCGACGCAGTCGTGAAGACCGACATACTCGAAATTCTTCACAGAGGCCTCGCCGCCGTTGCACAGCACATGCGCGACCTGCTTTTCACCGCTGGGCGCTTCCATGCCCATGATCTCAGCGATCTTGGCGGCGCCCTCCGCGCCAGCGGGCGCGCAGGCGGTGACGGGAGCCTTACCGGCAAGAATTGCCTCGGCGCAGCCCGCGCAGCCGGGATAGCCGCAGCCGCCGCAGTTTGCGCCGGCGAGGCAGGCCTGGATCTTGGGCAGGCGCTCATCGACCTTGACCTCAAAGGCCTTGGCCGCAACGGACAGGATCAGGCCGAACACGACGGCGATCACGCCCAGCACGAGGACAGCGTAAATAACGTTTGTAATCATAATTTCGTCCCCTCCTTACATGGGCCACACCTGCAGACCCGAGAAGCCCATGAATGCAAGGGCGATCAGGCCTGCGGTGATCAGCGCGATGGGGAAGCCTTCAAATGCCTTGGGATAGTCGGCAAACTCCAGGCGCTCGCGCACCGTGGAGAACAGGTAGATCGCCAGCAGGAAGCCAAGGCCGCCGGTGATGCCGTACACCACGGATTCGATGAAGTTGTAGTCGTTCTGCACGTTGAGCAGCACCACGCCGAGAACGGCGCAGTTGGTGGTGATCAGCGGCAGGTACACGCCGAGGGCCGTGTAGAGCGTCGGCATGGACTTTTTGAGGAACATCTCGATGAACTGCACGAGGCTCGCCACCACGAGAATGAAGGCGACGGTCTGCATGTAGCCGAGACCGAGCTTGACGAGGATGATGTTCACGCCGTAGCAGAACGCCGAGGCAAGACCCATGACGAACGTAACGGCGAGACCCATACCGACGGCGGTGTCGCTCTTTTTCGACACGCCGAGGAACGGGCAGATACCCAGGAACTGCGAGAAGATGAAGTTATTCGTCAAAATCGCGCCGAGGGAAATAGCAAGAAGTTTTGTGACACTCATTTATTTGCCCTCCGTTTCGTTTGCTTTTGCCTTTTTCTTCTCACTTCTGGCGAGCGCCCACTGCATGATGGCGATTAGCGTGCCGAGGCACAGGAAGCCGCCGACGGGCAGCGTGAGCATACTGGCAGGAACATAGGAAGAAGGCATGATCTGGATGCCGAGCAGCGTGCCCGCGCCGAGCAGCTCGCGGAACGCGCTCAGGATCAGCAGCACCACCGTGTAGCCGATGCCCTGGCAGATGCCGTCCACCGCGGAGGCGGCGACGGAGTTCTTGCTGGCAAAGGCCTCGGCGCGGCCGAGGATGATGCAGTTGACGACGATCAGCGGGATGAACACGCCAAGGCTATTGGCGATGGCGGGAACAAACGCCTGTAAGCATAGGTCAACGATCGTGACGAAGCCCGCGATGACGACGATGTAGCACGCGATACGCACTTCGTTGGGGATGATCTTGCGCAGAAGGGAAATAAAGATGTTGGAAAGCGTCAGGATGATGAGAACGGAGATGCCCATACCAAAGCCGTTTGCAACACTCGTGGTGATGGCCATGGTGGAGCACATACCGAGCACCTGCACCAGAACGGGGTTTTGGTAGATCAGACCGTCTTTGAGCTGTTTGTTAAAATTCATAGATCGTTCCCCCTTTCTCAGTTCATGGCCTCGGCGGCAGCCAGAGCGGCGTTGACGCCCTTGGTCACGCCCTTGGTGGAGACCGTCGCGCCGGTGACGGCGTCGATGTTCTGCTTGACGACGAGCGTGCCCGCGCCGGACTTGCCGACGAACTGATCGAGCGCGCCGGTGCCGGCGGAGGTCGCTTCATTGTCGATGACCTTGGAGCCGATGCCCGCGGTCTCGGAGGCCTTGACGATGGAAACGCCCGTGACGGTGAGGTCGGTGTCCACGCCGACGATCATCACGATGTTGCCCTGAGAGCCGCTCGCGGTGACCTTGAAGGCATAGCCGATGGTGTCGCCGCCGGACTGCACCTCATAGACCTCGCTCAGCTTGCCGCCCTGTTCGTTGGCGGCGTCGATCATGGCCTGCGGGATCTCCTCCATCGGGGGAAACTCGCAGTCGGCCGCAGAGACGACCTTGGCGAGCGCCTCTTCGGTCTTTTGCTTGTTGATGGCCGCGATCTTGTCCGCGGTCAGCATGTTGGTCAGGCCCAGCAGCAGCGCGACGACCAGCGAGATCGCCGTCAGCGTACCGGCTACCTTGAAAATGAATTTACCTTCGATCTTCATTTCTTTGCCGCCTCCTTCGCTGCTTTCTTATCTACGCCGAAGCGGGTGGGCTTGGTGTACTTGTCAATGATCCAGGTGCAGCAGTTCATCACAAGGATGGAGTAGCAAACGCCCTCGGGATAGGAGCCGAAGTAGCGGATGAACACCGTGATGAGACCGCAGCCGATGCCGAAGATCAGCTGGCCCTTTTTCGTGACGGGGGAGGTGACATAGTCAGTGGCCATGAAGAACGCGCCGAGGAACAGGCCGCCGCCGAGCACGTTGTAGAGCATCCAGCTCATCGCGTCGTTGCCCTGGGGGAAGAGGAACGTGAGGACTGCCACCGTGCCGATGTAGGCAACGGGGATCTGCCAGGAGATGACCTTGCGGAAAATTAAGTACAATCCGCCGATGAGCAGCATCATCGCGGAGATCTCACCGAGAGAGCCGCCGATGTTGCCGATGAACATGTCGGAAAGGCTGTACTGTGCCGTCACCTCGGCAAATTCGCCGCCCTTCATCATTGCAAGCGGAGTGGCCGCGGTCACGACGTCAGCGCCGCCGAAGAGAGGCGCCTTGCCGGAGGCCGGGTCGATCCAGGAGGTCATCTGGCTCGTGTAGCACGCGACGAGCGCGGCACGGCCGGCCAGCGCGGGGTTCAGGAAGTTCTTGCCAAGGCCGCCGTAGAGCTGCTTGACAAGGAAGATCGCGAAGAAGTTGCCGACGATCAGCATCCAGTAGGGAAGCGTCACGGGGCAGACGAACGCGAGCAGGACACCGGTGACGGCGGCGGACAGGTCGCCGAGCGTCTGCGTCTTGTGCATCAGCTTACGGTAGAGCCACTCGAAAAACATCGCGGAAACCACGCTCACGAGCACGGAGATCAGCGCGCGGAAGCCGAAACGGATGACGCTCATGATGAGCGCGGGGCACAGCGCGATGATCACGTCGAGCATGATCGAGCGCGTGTCTTCATTGTTGCGGATATGGGGGTTGGAGGAAGCGATGAGCTTCAGACCCTTATAATCATTCAGCATCTCTTAAGCCTCCTTCTTTGCTTCTTCGGCAGCCTTGGCAGCCTCAGCCGCGGCCTTGGCCTTGGCGGCGGCTTCCTTGACCTTCTGCTTGCCGACCTTGAACGAATGCGTCAGGTGCAGGCGGCCCGGGCAGATGTAAGAGCACGCGCCGCACTCGATGCAGTCCATGACGTGGGCCGCCTCGAGATCCTCGATGCGGTTCTTCTGCACATATAAATAGAGGTACAGAGGCTCGAGGTGCATGGGGCACGCCTCAACGCAGCGGCCGCAGCGGATGCAGGTCGGGTCCTCGGAGACCTTGTTCTCATTCGCGGCGAACGCCAGCACCGCGCCCGTGCCCTTGGCCACGGGGAAGTCGGCGGAGGCCTGCGCCATACCCATCATCGGGCCGCCGGCGATGAGCTTGAACGTCTCGTCCTTCAGGCCGCCGCAGGCGTCGAACAGGAGGGAGACCGGCGTGCCGATCGGGCACTCGAGGTTCTTCGGCTCCACAACGCCGCTGCCGGACACGGTGACGACCTTGCGCACCACGGGCATGCCGTCCTTGATGGCATGGTAGATGGCGATGGTGGTGTTGATGTTGAACACGGCGCAGCCGATGTTCGCGGGAAGACCGCCCGGGGGAACCTGCTTGCCGGTGATGGCCTGGCAGAGCTGCTTTTCACCGCCCTGAGGGTAGCGGCAGCGCAGCGATTCGACCACGACAGGAGCCTTCTGCTCGGCGATGACCTTGTTGAGGGTCTCGATGCCGTTTTTCTTGTTGTCCTCCACGCCGATGACGACCTTGCTCACGCCGAACATCTTGGCGAGGTAGCAGCAGCCGCCGATGATCTCAGCGGGGCGCTCAAGCATCGCGCGATGGTCGCCGGTGATGTAGGGCTCGCACTCCGCGCCGTTGATGATGACGGTATCGACCTTGCCGATGCCGCTGGAGATCTTCGTGTGCGTGGGGAACGTTGCGCCGCCCATACCGACGATACCGGCCTGCTTGACCATTTCGACCATTTCCTCCACGCTCAGCGCGTCGGGGTCGGCCGGAGCATGGACTTCCTCGCTCAAGTCGTCCTTGAAGTCATTGTCGATGACAACGGACATGACCTTGCCGCCCATGGAATAGGGACGGGGCTCCACCGCAGCGACCGTACCGGATACGCTTGCGTGAATGGGAGCGCCGAGACCTTTGAATTCGCCGATCTTCTGTCCAAGCTTGACATAGTCGCCCTTGGAGACCGTCGGGGTGCAGGGTGCGCCGAAGTGCATCGACATGGGGATCACCACCTGAGCAGGGGCTTGTAACTGCTCGATGGCCTTTTCATTGGTAGCAGCCTTCATATCATTGGGATGAACGCCGCCAAAGAAAGCTTGTGCCATAGTCTTCACCTCATCTTTATACTGCCAGAGCAGCGGAAACACTGCTCCATAATCGGATAGATTATATCCCCTTTCTTTTCTCTTGTCCAGAAAATATTCTTCATGACCATCATTTTCCTACATAATTTATCAGATTTCGCCGTCATTTTTTCGCAAAAACAGCATTTTGCCAAACAATTCGCCTTTCGGCGGCCCGCGGAGGGAATAACCCATTTCTCCGCTTCTTGACGTGTCCCGGGCGCGATGCTATAATTATGTATTACTATTTTTATGAATTTCGTGCATTTTCCGCACTTTGCCGTCCGTTTTTCCCCGTTCCGGCAAGAAAGGAGCTTTTTTATGCCCATACAGCTCGATACCGGCGCGATCAAGGCAGAATCGCGCTCACTGCTGCGCACCGGTGAGGTCAATCCCTTCCGGATGACGCTTTTCTATCTTCTCATCACCCTTGTGCTCGATATGATCAACTCGGGCGTGAGCTATATGATCGACTCTGCCGGCGGCTTCACAGTGCTCTCGTTCAGCTTTGTGAGCATCCTCGTCGGCCTCGTCGCGCTCGTTCTGAACGCGGGGTATTACTGCTACTGCTTTGGCATCCTGCGCCGCGAGGAAATGCCGTATGAGAGCCTTTTTGACGCGTTCCCCTTTGCCGGGAAGGTCATTCTCCTCTCCATCGTCGAGGGCATTTTCATCTTCCTGTGGTCGATGCTTTTTGTCATCCCCGGCATCATCGCGATCTACCGCTACTCGTTCGCCATGCTCAACTTGTGCGAAAATCCCGAGCTTGGCGTGATGGAGGCATTGAACCTGAGCAAGCGGCAGACAAACGGCTACAAAATGCAGCTCTTCCTGCTCCAACTCAGCTTCATCGGCTATCAGATCGCCGCGGTGCTTATCGCGCTGCTCTACGAATACGTCATCATCAGCTACCTGCCCGACTCGCTCTCCGGTGCGGTGCTCGGTGCTCTGATCTACGGCGTACTCTCGGCGGTCGTGGGCGTCTACCTGACGCCGTATCTGAACCTTTCGACCTGCCGCTTCTACCAGCTCGCCACCGCGCCGCAGGTAAACGAGCCGCCGCACTTTGATTCCTGGAACGACAACTTCTGAACGCCGCAAAAAAGAGGGATATCTCGCATGAGATATCCCTCTGTCATTTTTTGTTTTACTTCAGCACGTAGACGTTCTTGATGCCGAGCAGCGCGCAGAGTTCGGTCTTTTCGGCGATGTCCGCCTCGCTCTCGTACCAGACGACGGTCGTGGAGCCGTCCTTTTCCTTACAGAGGAGATACGAGCTGTCGAAGCGGTTCGAGCGCGATTTCTGCACGGCGCTGTCGTTCAAATACGCGCTCAGCTCGTCCTGCGTCAGCTCGCACAGCGCGCCCACCTTGCCGCCTTTCACGCTCTGCGCCGCGGGAACGGCGTTGATGACCACGCTGCCTCCCTTGCCGGCCTTGACCGCCGCGTCGTAGACCTGCTCCACCGCCGCGCGCGGGGACAGCGGCACCGCACCGCTCGTGCCCGTCAGGCTCTCAACCGGCACCGCGCCGGAGGGCGCCGCGCTCACGCTCGTCACGCTGACTTTGGCCTTGAGGCCGTTGTAGGCGCGCAGCAACACCGCCGCGGCCTGCTCGCGCGTCGTGTCGTTTTTCGGCGCGAACGTCGTTAAGTTCATACCCACCACAAGGCCCATGCGCCAGGCGAGCGTGATATAGCCGGGATTCGTCGAAACATCGGTGAACGGGCACTCATCCTGCACCGTGCCGGAAAGCGTGCTGTACCCCAGTGCGCGGACGGTCATCGCGGCCATCTCCTCACGCGTGATGGGGTCGTTCGGTCGGCAGGTCGTGCTGTGGCCGGAGAACACGTCGTGCGCGCTCGCGGTCTCAATGGCGCTATAATACCACTTTTTCGCATCCTGATTGTCGGTATAGCTGCCCTTTTCGGGCGTTACGGTCTTCCAGCCCATCAGGCGGCAGAGCGCCGCGGCATAGGCCGCGCGCGTCATCTTCTGTCCGAGGCCGAACTTGCCGTTTCCGATGCCCTGCAATAAGTTGTACTGCTTGCACTGCGCGATGCTTTGGCTCGCCCAGTTCTTGTCCGGCACGTCGGAATAGCCGGATTTGTTGGCGGCAAGCGCGAGCGTCGTGGTCATCACGAGCGCAAGAAGAAGCGCCGTCAGGCGCGTCATGATCTGTTTCATTGGTATTTTCCCCCTTTTGGGTAATCTTTCTGCCGTATTGTAGCACAAAGTCGCGTGGATAGTCAAATTTCCTCTTTACCTTTGCGGTGGTTTTTGTTAAAATAATAGATTGTATTAGTATGATGAGGTAGTATTGCCTGAGATAGTATGCCCAAAAGTTCTCAAAAGAAAGAAGGTGAGCCGAAACATGAAGTACGAGCACTGGCAGATCCCCGCCGCGCCGGAGGATGCCATCAAGACGCTGATGGACGCGGGATACCCCTATCTTGTCTCGTCGGTGCTGGCCGCGCGCGGCGTCACCACGAGCGAGCAGGCCGCCGAAGCGCTCGAGCGCGAGAAGACGCTCGCTCACTCCCCGTTTTTGATGAAGGACATGGACAAGGCCGTCGCGCGCATCTCGAAGGCGCTTGAAAACGGCGAAAAGCTGGCGGTCTTCGGCGACTACGACGTGGACGGTATCACCTCGACCTGCCTTCTGACCGATTATCTCCGCTCGCGCGGGGCGGATGTGACGATGCACATTCCCCGCCGCATCGAGGAGGGCTACGGCCTCGGCTGTGACGCCATCCGCGCACTCTCCGAGTCCGGCGTGACGCTGATCGTCACGGTCGACTGCGGCATCACGGGCGTGGACGAGACGGCCTACGCCGCGACGCTCGGCGTCGATCTTGTCATCACCGACCACCACGAGTGCAAGGAGCAGCTCCCCGCCGCCGTGGCCGTCGTTGACCCCCACCGGCCCGACTGTCCGTACCCTTTTAAGCATTTAGCGGGCGTGGGCGTCGCGCTCAAGCTCGTTTTGGCCCTTGGCGAGGGGCGCGAGGATGCGCTGTTTGCGCGCTACTGCACGCTTGCCGCCATCGGCACGATCGCCGACGTCATGCGCATGGAGGGCGAGAACCGCACCATCGTGCAGTGCGGGCTTGAGAGCATCGACCGCAGCGACTTTACGGGGCTGCACGCGCTGCTGCGCGAGGCGGGGCTCACGTCGCGCCCGATCTCGTCGATCCAGATCGGCTTTGTGCTCGCCCCGCGCATCAACGCGGCGGGACGCATGGGCCGCGCTGAGCTGGCCGCCGAGTTGCTGCTCACCGATGATCCCATCCGCGCGGAAAAGCTCGCGCGCGAGCTGTGCGAATTGAACCGCGAGCGCCAGAGCGTGGAGCAGGATATCTTCCGCCGCGCCATCGAGCAGATGGAGGACCTGCCCGAGAGCGAGCGCAGCGCGCTCGTCTTATCCAGCGAGGACTGGCATCAGGGCGTTGTCGGCATCGTGGCGTCCCGGCTTTCCGAAAAATTTTCCTGCCCGAGCTTTATGATCCACCTCTCCGACGGGTCGGGCAAGGGCTCCTGCCGCAGCTACGGCGGCTTTAACCTCTTCAATGCGCTCGAGGCGTGCTCCGACCTGCTCGTGAGCTTCGGCGGGCACGAGCTCGCCGCGGGCTTCACCATCGAAGAGAGAAATATCCCCGCCTTCCGCACGCGAATGAACCAGTATGTGCGCGCCCACACGGGCGAGCAGGCGCATATCTCCTCGCTTGACATCGACGTCGACTTACAGCAGCCCTCTCTCGTCACGCTCGAAGAGGTCGAATCGCTCGCGCTGCTCGAGCCCTACGGCGCGGGCAACAACCGCCCCGTTTTCTGTCTGCGCGGTGCCACGCTCGAGAGCGCGCAGGGCGTGGGGCAGAACCGGCACCTGAAGCTCCGGCTGCAAAAAAGCCGCGTGAGCTTCGACGGCATCTTCTTCTCCGTCACCGCCGACGAGTGCGGCGTGTGCGCGGGGATGCGCGTGGATGCGGCGTTCTATCTGCAGGTGAACGAGTTCCGCTCCCAGCGCTCGCTCCAGCTCCAGCTCATCGACCTGCGCCCCTCGCTCGACCCCAGCGGGCGCGAGAGCGAGGCGCTTTCCCTCTGCCGTGCGCTCATCGGCGGCGGCACGCTCTCCCCGCGCGACGCAGCGCGCGCGCTGCCCTCACGCGACCAGTTCGTGCGCGCCTGGCGCATTTTAGAGCGCGAGGTCGGGCCCGGCAGCGTCAGCGAGCCCATGCTGCC
>ERZ773192.4112-NODE-4112-length-10026-cov-6.366563_pt1 | contig 10026 bp, 8 predicted proteins | sample MGYA00581010_ERZ773192 | MGnify/ENA primary metagenome ERZ773192 (study PRJEB29015, sample SAMEA2737741) | human gut metagenome | biome: human gut; feature: human-associated habitat; material: faeces | place: China | collected 2012 ...
GATGAAGCCGGGGCAGACGATCTTGCCGGTCATGTCCACTTCGTCCCGGCCTTCGTAGTTGCCGAGGCCCACGATCAGACCCTCCGCCACGGCAATGTCGCCGGTGTCCAGCTCCCCGGAAAACACGTTGACATAGGTGGCGTTTTTCAGAACCAGATCGGCTTTCTCCCGCCCGGCGGCGACATCAATGATGTGCAGCTTTTTTAGAAGCTTGCGGTTGATCTTTCCCGACCAGCTTTCTGTATAACTCATAAACTCTGCCCCTTTCAAATTTTTTGACCAGTATAACACAGACGGGAGAAAATGTAAATTGCCTATTTTGCGGCGGCTGGGATGAATTGAGACTTGCAAAAGAATGTAAAGTTGCTATAATAGAGAAAACGTATGATGGCGGGGTGTACCTGCCGGAAAGGAGCACAAATATGTCTCTGCGGGGAAAGCTGGTGGTCTTCTGGATGAAGCACCGACCCAGGCACATTGCTACCACGCAGATGGTTGCACTGATGTTTGCCGCGATCATTCTCCTGGGGGCGCTGCTGCTGACTCTGCCCGCCGCGTCCCGGGACGGGGTGTCCTGCGGGCTGCGCCCGGCGCTGTTTACGGCCACCTCCGCCACCTGCGTGACGGGACTGGTGCTGTACGATACCTGGAGCCAGTGGAGCGGTTTCGGCCAGATTGTGATTCTGTGTCTGATTCAAATTGGCGGATTGGGCTTCATGTCCGTGGCGACACTGCTGATTTTTCTGCTGCGCAGGAAGATCGGCCTCCAGCAGCGGCTGATGATCGCCCAGTCCCTGAGCGTGAACGATATCAAGGGCGTGGTGCGGCTGCAAAAGCTGGTGCTTACCGGAAGCTTTTCCGTGGAGGCCGTGGGGGCGATCATTCTGACCCTTCGGTTCTGGCCGGAGTATGGGTTTACAAGAGCGCTGCGCTGGGGCATTTTTCACTCTGTTTCCGCGTTCTGCAATGCGGGCTTTGACATTTTCGGCGCCATTGCCCCGGGGCAGAGCCTGATAGAATTCAACGCAGACCCCGTTGTGCTTCTGACGCTGTCGGCGCTGATCATCATCGGCGGCCTGGGCTTTCTGGCTTGGGAGAACATTGCCCGGAAGCGCTCCTTGCGCAAGTTCAGCGTGTACACCAAGCTGGTACTGCTGATCACGGCGGCGCTGCTTGCCGTCGGCTGGGCGGGAACCTGTCTGCTGGAATGGAACAACCCGGAGACGCTGGGCGGCATGACTGTGGGCGAAAAGCTGCTCAACGGCTTTTTCCAGTCCGCGACACTGCGCACCGCGGGGTTTGCGGCGATTGATCAGGCAAAGCTTACGGAAAGCGGCAAGGCCTTTTCCAGCGTGCTGATGTTCATCGGCGGTTCCTCCGGCTCCACCGCCGGCGGCATCAAGACCGTGACGTTTCTGGTGCTGGTACTGACCATCTGGGCGAGAGCCAGAGGGAAAAGCACGGTCTGCGCCTTCAAGCGGACGATCCCCGACGAGCAGACCCAGAACGCCATGATCATTGCCTTTATCGTGCTGGCACTGGCCGTTTTCGGCGGCATTTTCATCAGCGCCACGTCGCCCATGGGCTTTACGGACGCCGTGTATGAGGCGGTTTCGGCGTTGGCGACCGTGGGATTAAGCGCGGGCGGTACGGCTTCCTTAAGTATCCCGGCGCAGATTCTGATCATTATTTATATGTATTTCGGACGGGTCGGCGTACTGACCATCAGCCTGGGCTTCCTGGCGGGAAACCGGGCGGAGGAGCGGTTCCGCTATGCGGAAACCAATTTGCTGATCGGATAAGGAGAGAATTATGAAGTCTTACATTGTCATCGGTCTCGGTCGTTTCGGCGGCTCTCTGGCGCGGCAGCTGTGCACGCTGGGGGCGGAGGTGCTGGCCATGGACGTGCACAACGACCTTGTGCAGCAGCTTGCCAACGACGTCACCCACGCGGTGGTGGGCGACGCCCGGGACAAGGAAGTCCTGCGGGCGCTGGGCGTGCGGAATTTTGACTGCGCGGTCATTGCCATCGGCGACGATCTTGCGGCCTCCGTGCTGATCACCATGAACTTAAAGGAGCTGGGCGCGCCCTACATCGTCTGCAAAGCCCACGACGAGACCCACCGGCTGGTGCTGGAAAAGCTGGGTGCCGACCGGGTGGTCATTCCGGAGCAGGAACACGCCCAGCGGCTGGCGAGAAGCATGTACTCCCACAATGTGCTGGATTACATCGAGCTTTCCGAGGACTACGGAATTCTGGAAGTTCCCGCCCCCAAGAGCTGGATCGGCAAGTGCATCAATGAGCTGAACGTCCGGGCGAAGCTGGGCGTGAACATCATCGCCGTGGAAAACGGGGACAAGACCAACGTTTCCCCCGCCGCGGATTACCGGATTCAGGAGGGGGACGTGATGGTGGTTCTGGGGGACAATTACGCCCTCAGCAGGGTGCAGAAGCTGTGACGGAGCAGAGAATCACCTCCCGGAAAAATCCCCTGTTGCAGCAGGTGAAAAAGCTGCTTTCCTCCCGGAGAGCAAGGGAGGAAGCGGGGCTGTTCGCTGCCGACGGGGTCAAGCTTCTGGCGGAGGCCGTCCGCTGGTATCCGGGACTGGACACGGTGATCTTATCCGACGGCGTGGAGGCGAACGTGCCGGAATCGGTGCGGCTTTTCCGTGTGCCGGAGGACGTGATGGCATCCATTTCCCCCATGGAAAGTCCTCAGGGGGCGCTGTTTCTGTGCCGCCTGCCGGAAAAGAAGGCATACGTGCCCCAGCCCGGCTGCTTGTTGCTGGACGGCATTCAGGACCCGGGAAACCTTGGAACCATTCTGCGCACGGCGGACGCGCTGGACATTCCTGTGACGCTGCTGGAAGGCTGCGCCGACCCCTACAGCCCCAAGACGGTACGCGCCAGCATGGGCGCGGTGTTCCGCACCCAGCCGGTAAAAGCGGACTGGGCGGAGGTAAGGGCCGCCTGTGCAGAAGCCCAAATTCCCGTGGCGGTAACGGCGCTGAGCCGACGGGCGAAGGATTTGCGGAATGCCGACCTTCGCGGCATGGCGGTGGTCATCGGCAGTGAAGGACAGGGCGTACGCCGGGAAATTCTGGAAAGCGCCGACGGGGAGCTTATCATCCCCATGAATAAGCGCTGTGAGTCCCTGAACGCGGCGGTGGCGGCGGCCATCGTCATGTGGCAGATGAAGCAGTAAAATAGAGAGAAACAGGTGAGAAAATGCTGGTACACTGGATATGGTTCGCCCATCGCCCCGGGCTGAACGACCGGGACAAAATGGCACTGTTGCAGCATTTTCGGGATCCTGAGGACATTTACTTCGCCGACGACGGGGCGTTTGACGCCATCGGTCTCAGCGAGGACGCAAAGACTGCCCTTCGGGAGAAAAATCTGACCTCCGCGGAGGAAATTCTGGAAGCCTGTGACCGGGAAAAGCTCCACATCCTGACCTGTCAGGATGCGGCTTATCCCGCACGGCTCAAAAACATTGCCGACCCGCCCAATGTTCTCTATTACAAGGGGCGGCTGCCGGATTTTGACGGAAGCCCGGTGATCGGCGTGGTCGGCACCCGGAAGGCGTCGGCCTACGGACTGACCACCGCCAAGCGCATGGGCTACCAGATTGCCCGCTGCGGCGGCATTGTGGTATCCGGAATGGCCTACGGCATCGACGGCATGGCCATGTCCGGAGCGCTGACCGCTGGCGCACCGGCAGTTGGCGTGCTGGGCTGCGGCGCGGATATCGTCTATCCCGTTTCCAACCGGGCGCTGTTCCGGGACACGGAGGAATACGGCTGCATTCTCAGCGAGTTCGCGCCGGGGACGCCGCCGGCAAAATGGACGTTTCCCAAGCGGAACCGGATTATCAGCGGCCTGAGCTGCGGGGTGCTGGTTGTGGAAGCGCCGGAGAAAAGCGGCGCGCTGATCACCGCCCGTTTGGCCGCCGAGCAGGGGCGGGACGTGTTTGCCGTGCCGGGAAACATCGACCAGCCGTCCTTTGTGGGGAGCAACCGGCTTCTGCGGGACGGGGCGATCATGGTTTCCTCCGGCTGGGACATTCTGAGCGAATATGAAGCCCTCTTTCCGGATAAGATTCGGAAGGAAGATACGCCCGCCCACCAAACGGCCTATCCGGACGAGGTGCGTAAGGCCGCGGAAGCGGAAAAACCGCTGCTGAACGTGGCGCAGAAACTGCATCTTCCCCGGAAAAATGAGAATCTTAAAAAAGATTTAGCCCATCAGGGCATTGACAAGACGCCTTGCGCGCCTTATAGTGACGTAGGCTCGGTCAGGCCGAAGCTGTCGCCGGAGGAGCAGACCATTGTGGACGCCTTAAGCGGCGGGCAGCGGCTGGTGGACGATGTGATCGCCGAAACCGGCCTGTCCACCGGAAAGCTGCTGTCCAGCCTGACCATGCTGGAACTGAAGGGCATAATCAAGCGCCTGCCGGGCAAGCGCATTGTTTTGAGCGGGAAATAGAGAGACGTAACCGCTGAATCTGAAGTAACGAAACGGAGAATTTTCATTCATGGGCAAACCTGAAAATCTGGTGATTGTGGAGTCCCCCTCCAAGGCAAAGACCATTGGCAAATATTTAGGAGACGATTACGTTGTCAAGGCCAGCATGGGGCATCTCCGGGATCTGCCGAAAAGCACGATGGGTGTGGATCTGGAGCATGACTTTACCCCCCATTATATCCCCGTCCGGGGCAAGGAATCCCTGATCAAGGAACTGAAAACCGATGCGGAAAAGGCGAAAACCGTGTACCTTGCAACCGACCCTGACCGGGAGGGCGAGGCCATTTCGTGGCATTTGAAAGAGCTGCTGAACCTCCCCGACGGGAAGGCGCAGCGTGTGACCTTTAATGAGATCACCCAGAAGGTGGTCAAGGAGTCCATCCGCCACCCCCGGGATATCGACTATGATCTGGTTGACGCCCAGCAGGCGCGGCGTATTCTGGACAGGATCGTGGGCTATGAGCTTTCCCCGCTGCTGTGGAAGAAGATACGGCGGGGTCTGTCCGCAGGCCGCGTTCAGTCCGTCGCCACCCGGCTGGTGGTTGACCGGGAAAACGAAATTCGCGCGTTCCAGCCCAAGGAATACTGGACGCTGGACGTGACATTGAACCGTATGGGCAAGCCCGGCTCCTTCACTGCCCGCTATTGGGGCGAGGATAAGAAGCGGGAGCTGGAGAATGAGGCTGATACCCTTGCCGTGATCGGCGACATCGATGGGAAGGAATTCGACGTTACCAACGTCAAAAAAGCGGAGAAGAAGCGTTATTCCGCCCCGCCCTTCACCACCTCCACTTTGCAGCAGGAGGCGTCCCGGAAGCTGGGCTTCACACCGAAAAAGACCATGATGGTCGCCCAGCAGCTGTACGAAGGCGTAGACGTGGCAGGGGAAGGTACCACCGGTTTAATTACCTACATGCGTACCGACTCTCTGCGGCTTTCCGACGAGGCCATGGACGCTGCCGCCGGGTTTATCCGCAGCCGCTACGGAAATGAGTATTATTACGGCCAGCACCATGTGTTCAAGACCAAGGCAGGGGCGCAGGACGCCCACGAAGCCATCCGGCCGTCCCATGTGGAACTGGAGCCGGAACGGGTGCGTACCAGTCTGACCCCCGATCAGTATAAGCTCTACAAGCTGATCTGGAGCCGCTTCCTCGCGACGCAGATGGCCTGCGCCGTTTATGACACCGTGTCCATCGACACGATGTGCGTCGGGCATGTGTTCCGTGCCAGCCACCAGAGCCTGCGCTTCGCCGGTTTCATTGCCGTTTACGAAGAAGGACGGGACGATGAGCAGGAGGCCGTCGGCTCTCCGCTGCCGGATCTGGCGGTGGGGGAGAAGACGCTCCCCTCCAACATCCAGAAGGAGCAGCATTTCACCCAGCCCCCCGCCCGGTATACCGAGGCGACGCTGGTCAAGGCCATGGAGGAAAAGGGCGTCGGACGTCCTTCCACCTACGCTGCCACCGTGTCCACCATTGAAGACCGGGAGTATGTGGTCAAGCAGGACAAGCGCCTTGCCCCCACGCCCCTGGGCGAGATCGTCACCGGGCTGATGGTGGAGCGCTTCACCGATATCATCGATGTGGAGTTTACCGCCAATATGGAGTCCCGTCTGGACGATGTGGAGACGGGCAAGCAGAACTGGAAGGACTTGCTGGCGGATTTCTACAAGGATTTCAGCAAGGAGCTGTCTGACGCGGAGACGGCGCTGGAGGGCGTTCATCTGAAGGTGCCGGAGGAGGAGACCGACGAGGTCTGCGAGCTGTGCGGACGGAAAATGGTGGTGAAAACCGGCCGGTTCGGAAAATTTCTGGCCTGCCCGGGCTACCCGGAATGCAAGAACACCAAACCCCTCGTGGAGCGGATGCCGGGGCGCTGCCCCAAGTGCGGCAGCGGCTTGCTCAAGCGCAAGTCCAAGAAGGGCTACGCCTACTACGCCTGCGAGCGGGGCGCGGAGTGCGGCTTCATGACATGGGACGTTCCCACCGCTGAGGATTGCCCGGAGTGCGGTCAGACCCTGTTCAAGAAATCCGGCAAGGGGCGCATGAAGCCCTTCTGCATCAACGAGAAATGCTCCCGTTTCCTCCCGGAGGATCAGCGGGGCTACTATAAAAAGAAGGCCGCCGAGGACGGGGAGGCCACCCCGGAGGAAAAGCCTGCGGTCAAGAAGACAGCGGCAAAAGCCCCGGCAAAGAAGACGGCAGCAAAGAAAACGGCGGCGAAAAAGACTGCGGTGAAGAAGACCGCCGCCAAGACCACAACGAAGAAGACGACGAAAACATCCTCTAAGAAGGAGAGCAAGGCATGAAGGTAAAAGTCATCGGCGCGGGGCTGGCCGGAAGCGAAGCGGCCTGGCAGCTGGCAAACCGGGGTATCGAGGTAGAGCTTTCCGAAATGAAGCCCCAAAAGATGACCCCCGCTCACCACAGCGCGGATTTTGCCGAGCTTGTCTGCTCCAATTCCCTGCGGGGCGACCGGCTGGAAAACGCCGTGGGGCTTCTCAAGGAGGAGCTGCGCCGCTGCGGCAGCGTGATCCTCGCCTGCGCCGATGCTACCCGGGTGGAGGCGGGCGGCTGTCTGGCTGTAGACCGGGGCGGCTTTTCCCGGATGGTCACGGAGAAAATCCGGAATCACCCCAATATCACGGTGATTTCCGAAGAAATCACCGAAGTCCCCGAGGGGCCGGTGATCGTGGCTACAGGGCCGCTGACTTCCGATGCTTTGAGCGAGGCCATCGGGCATTACTTCGGGGAGACCGGGTATCTGCACTTTTTTGACGCAGCGGCGCCGCTGGTTTCGGCGGAGTCCATCGACATGAATCTCGCGTGGTGGCAGTCCCGGTACGACCGGGGAACGCCCGATTACATCAACTGCGCCATGAACAAAGAGCAGTACGAAGCCTTCGTCCGGGAGTTGGTAAACGCCGAGGAAGCCCCGGTGCATGGCTTTGAGGACAAGAACGTATTTGAGGGCTGTATGCCGGTGGAAGTCATGGCGCGGCGAGGCGTGGATACCCTGCGCTACGGCCCCATGAAGCCCGTGGGGCTGAGAAATCCTGCCACCGGCCATGAGCCTTACGCCGTGGTGCAGCTGCGGCAGGACAACGCGGCAAAAAGCGTGTACAATCTGGTGGGCTTCCAGACCCACCTGAAATTCGGCGAGCAGAAGCGGGTATTCTCCATGATACCCGGTCTGGAAAACGCGGAATTTGTCCGCTACGGCGTGATGCACCAGAACACCTTCCTGCAAAGCCCCAAGCTGCTGGATAAGTATTACGCAGACCGCCGAAACCCGCTGGTGGCTTTTGCCGGACAGATGACCGGCGTGGAGGGGTACGTGGAATCCACGGCCTCCGGGTATTTGGCGGCGGTGGCCATGGCGGCCAAGGTGCAGGAACGGGAAGTTCCCGATTTTCCCAAGGAGACCGCCATCGGCGCGCTGGGGCAGTACGTCAGCGACGAAAGCATTGAAAATTTCCAGCCCATGAATATCAATTTCAGCATCATCGCACCGCTGGAAAAGCGCATCCGTAAGAAGGCAGAAAAAAATCTCGCCATTGCCGCGCGGTCGCTGGACGTGATCGATAGGCTGGTGGCGAAGGGTATCTGAAAGAAAGAGGTGGAACGGTTGAAGATCATTCTTGACGCGATGGGCGGCGACAATGCCCCCGAGGCTCCCGTTTTAGGCGCTGTGGAAGCGGCAAAGACCTACGGTATCGAGATCGTGCTGGTAGGCCGGGGAGAGGATATCCTTGCGGTTCTCAAGAAGCACGGCATTGACAACCTGCCGGAAGGCATGGAGATCTCCAATGCCGACGATGTGGTGGACATGCATGACGATCCCGCATCCATCATCCACAAGCGGAAGAATTCTTCCATGGTGATCGGCCTGAAGATGCTGGCGGACGGGCTGGGCGACGCGTTCGTGTCCGCCGGTTCCACCGGCGCGCTGCTCACCGGCGCGACGCTGCTGGTCAAGCGGGTCAAGGGAATCCGCCGTGCGGCCATGGGTCCCGCCATGCCCAACAAGGCAGGGGGAAAGACCGTGATTGTGGACTGCGGTGCGAATGCCGAGTGTACGCCGGAATTCCTGCTGCAATTCGGTCTGGTCGGCTCTGTCTACGCGAAGAAGCAGCTGGGCATCGAGAATCCCAAAGTCGGTCTTCTGAACATCGGCACCGAAGACAGCAAGGGCACCGCCCTGCAGAAGGAAGCCTATGCGCTGCTGAAAGACGCGGGGGAGAAGGGGCTTGTCAACTTTGTCGGCAATGTGGAAGCCCGGGACGTGCCTTTGGGCGCGGTGGACGTTGTGGTCTGCGACGGCTTCAACGGCAACGTGCTTCTCAAAACCATCGAGGGCACTGCCATGTTCATGGGCAGCCTGATGAAGAAAATGTTCAAGAAAAATCTGCTCAGCAAGCTGGGCTATCTTCTGTGCGCCTCCGGGGTCAAAGACCTGATGAAGATGCTGGACTACCGGGAGATCGGCGGCACGCCGTTCCTTGGCATCCGCAAGCCGGTCATCAAGGCCCACGGCGCTTCCGACATGCTGGCGTTCCGCAACGCAGTAAAGCAGGCGGCAGATGTGGCCGCGTCGGACATTACCGGTGAGCTGGAAGAGAATTTACAGCGGCTGGCTGCTGAAAAAGAGAAGGTGACGGAGCATGATTAAGGACTTGGAGGCCGTCATCGGCTACCGGTTCCGGAATATTTCCCTTTTGCAGAACGCGCTGACCCATTCCTCCTACGCAAACGAGCGCTGGCACAACAGCCTGCTCAGCAACGAGCGGCTGGAATTTCTGGGGGACAGCGTGCTGGGAATGCTGGTGGCGGAATATCTCTACCGCAATTTTCCCAACCGCCCGGAGGGCGAGCTGACCCGGATGCGGGCGGACATGGTCTGCGAGACCACCTTGGCGGGTGCTGCCAACCGCATCGGCCTTGGGAACCATCTGCTCCTTGGCCACGGTGAGGAGCAGGGCGGCGGACGGAGCCGGGACTCCATTCTGGCGGACGCCATGGAGTCGGTGATCGCCGCGTGCTTTCTGGACGGCGGACTGGACGCGGCGTTACAGGTGGTCAGGACGTTCATTCTGGTGGAGGTGCCGGTGACCAAGCTGCACAACGCGGACTACAAGACCGAGCTGCAGGAGCTGGTGCAGCAGAAGAAAAATCAGGTGCTGGCCTACGAGCTGGTGGGGCAGTCCGGCCCCGACCACGACAAACAGTTTTCCGTGGAGGTCTCCCTCAACGGCACGATCGTGGGCAAGGGCATCGGCAGCAGCAAAAAAAGGGCAGAGCAGGACGCCGCCCGCTGCGCCATCGAGAACCTTTTCCCGGACAAAGCGTAAAACGTCGAAACGACGCGGCCTTTCATGGGTGGTCGTAAAACAGTGAATGGAGCGTATCGGTGCAGATACGCTCCATTTCTTGTGCAAACATGCTATTAACGAGGTACGGCCCCTTGGCTCTCCCTCCGGGAGAGCTGTCACCGCA
>ERZ773192.4115-NODE-4115-length-10022-cov-4.197452_pt1 | contig 10022 bp, 12 predicted proteins | sample MGYA00581010_ERZ773192 | MGnify/ENA primary metagenome ERZ773192 (study PRJEB29015, sample SAMEA2737741) | human gut metagenome | biome: human gut; feature: human-associated habitat; material: faeces | place: China | collected 2012 ...
AATTCCTTCATAATCCAGGTTTTTCCGACCTGGCGCGCTCCTTGTATGATCAGCGGCTTTCTGTTCTTTTTATTCATCCATCGTTCCAGTTTCGTAAACAGCTCTCTTTCCATTAAGAAACCTCCTGCGCAACATATACATCCAAAAGCATCTGTATTCTATCTTAACACTTTTCAGGGCATATTTCCATTGCTAAACAGCATTTTTGCGGACATTATTTTATTATAAATAACATTTTTTCGATTAATATTATTATAATTCCACATTTTTTCGGACATATTCATTCTTCCAGAAGCGCCCATTTGACGACCTCCAGATAGACCGAAAGCGTTTCTTCTTTTTCGTGTTCCAGAAAATGGGGGAAGGTTCCGCTTGGAATACAGTTGATTTTTATAGCCATATGTAAAGTCTTTTTGTATTGCAAAAAGCTATATCATAGATATAAGGATTTCAATCAGTAATGCTTCCCGCACCGTCCAAAGACATCAAAAATGAGGTGTCCTATACAGCCTGATTGGGTAAAAAAATACCCCTTTGGCTTCCCAACGAGGCATCGAAGATTATAATGTTTTAATTTGATTTCTGATTTCAGAATGTAGATGCATTCTTGGATTTTTATTCACTTTACAGTCCAATCATATAAAATTATCCCTGGTATCACTCCAGGAATCACTGAATCAGAAACAGGCAGAATACACAGAAGATGAATTATTCTTCCATACAGAAAATAAAAATGGTCGTATTTTTCTCGAGACGACACCGGAAGAATATCTGATTCTCAGCGATCCGATTCATACAGATGACCATCAGAAAATCATCCAGGCTCTTTGCCGCCACATCGGTTACTGCAATGCCCACGCTCTAAATGCCGGTCATCCTTATGGTGCCATGCTTGATGTGGCAGATTTACGAAAAAATCATCTGGATACCTATGCTTATTTTTTCACAAAAGTTATAACAAAACCGAAAAATCACCCCTATCACTTAAAACCGGCCGGAACCTATGCAGTTGCTTACTTAATGGGAAATTACTATGACTCGAAAGCCACCTACGAAAAACTCTTTGATTGGATCGATGAACACAAGTTTAAAACCGGCAAATACTCTTATAAAGAGGCTGTGATCGACGAATTGGCCACAGCCTCTCCCAGTGAATATCTGACGAAAATATCGATACAAGTGTTTTAACCCTGCCGCTTCATCGCGTTTCCTCCGCACTGCCTTTACATTTCTCATAAGCAAATAGCGCCGCTCCCAGCGCACCGCAGAGCTGCGCCTCATCACAGATATAAAGTTTAGCACCAAGCTTCTCTTCCAATGCCTGGATGATACCCTGGTTCTTCGCTACACCGCCGGTCATCATATATTCGCCTGGATGATCCTTTCCAAGGCGGGCTGCCAACGCGCCGACTTTTGAGGCAACTGACACATTTAAACCGTGGATAATATCTGCCACATCCTTATTCTGTGCCACCAGCGACACGACCTCCGACTCTGCAAACACCGTACACATGCTGGAAATCACGATATTATGCTTCCATTCCAGTCCTTTCACACTCATTTCCTCCAGGGAAAGTCCCAGCGTTTTCGCCATCATTTCCAGAAAACGTCCCGTTCCGGCGGCACATTTGTCATTCATCAGGAAATTTTTCACGGCTCCCTGCCCGTCGATGCTGATCGCCTTGATATCCTGCCCGCCAATGTCGATGATAGTGCGGACATTCGGATTCAGATAATTTGCGCCCTTGGCATGGCAGGTAATCTCCGTGATGCTGTCATCCCCGCTGTCAATGTAGGATCGTCCATATCCGGTCGTATCGATCCGCACGATCTCCTCTTTCTTAATTCCCGCTTTCTCAATCGCCAGATCCAGACTCTTCTCGGCGCTCATCATCGCACCGCCGCCGGTCGGAATAATCATCGTCGATTTAATTTTTCCATCCTGATCCAGTATGACCACATCAGTACTTGTCGAACCGCTGTCGATTCCCGCTACATAAAAAATGCCCGACTCCATCTTCTTTCTTGCCTCCTCACTGATACCTTTTCCCGGATCCATATCCTCTGATCCCTCGATCGTCTCCTCAAATGCCTGAATGCGCGTCAAAAGCTGCCCCGCGCTCTGGCTCGTAAAATCAGTCTCAATCTTAAGGAGCGGAACCTTGATATCCCGCTTGATACTCGCATACTCAAATCCATAATAATCACAGAACTTGATCGTGTGATAAATAATTCCCTTTAAATTCGGATCCAGATACAGACGGTTTCTGCGGATCGAACGGTTCATGCGGAAACACGGCATCTGTCCCAGCAGGACGTCCGCGTAAGAAAGAAACAGCTCCTCTTCCTCCATATTCCACATTTCATCCTGTACGACCGACAGTTTCCGACCACCCGTACAGGTCAGATTTTCCACATCCATCTGGATATTGTCCCGGATCATATCCTCCAGAATGCCGCTGACCCGCACGCCCAGCACACCAATGTACGGCTCCGTGTTCATTTCCGGCGTAATAAAGGACTTGATAAAAGCGCGTTTATCAAACACTTTCCCGGAATATGCCTCATATGCCTTTTTAAGCCTCCGGATCGTGCCCGCAAATTTCACTTTTTCACATTCATTATCATCATGCGGCAGATCCAGCATATATAAAAACTTACATTTTCCCGTGCTCTCCACGATATCGTAAACGCGCCGCATCGAATCGCAGCAGTTTACCAGCACCAGCTGTTCAACCTTTCCTTCCAGCACTGCCTGAATGACCGATTTTCCAAAGCCGCACAGATTTGCATGTGCAATCTGATCCGACTGTTCGAAATTTTCCGGCATTTCCTCCAAAACAGAACATTCTTCTCCAAACCCCCGGAACAGCTCGATCGGGGTGTACTTACAGACGTAATAAATCATGCGTGTTTCTCCTCCTTGCCCTTTTCCAGCATTTCCACAAACGCCTGAAGCCGCGTCGATACCTGACCGTCGCTGGTATTGGCGGGGTTGCAGCCGTCACCGTCGAGAATCATCGTCGGAAGTCCTGTCTTTTCTAAGGACTGCTTAATCAGGCTGGATGCACCGATCGTTCCCTTACAGCCCCAGTGGGCAAATAAAACAGCACCATCCGATTCCGTGATTCTGGCAAGCCGTTCCGCTTCCTCAATTCTCTGTTTCACACTGCCATTGTAAATGCAGTAGACCATTTTCTCTGCCATCGCCTCATACGGGTCTTCCGCATGCATCTCCTGAAAACCATCTGCGATGAAATCACAAGCGCGGATGTGCATTTTCTTACTATAATTAAAAATATCCTTAACCGGCTCCTGTAAAAATGGCATGATGTGCATCCAGATTACCGAAAGACCATCTCCCCTCGGTGACATCCGCACATCGCGCAGCAGTTTTTCCGTATAGGTAACCGCCGTCTCTGAGCCAGCCATCAGATGGCACATAAAAAGCGCATACAATTCATTCGTCAGAGAGGTCACCGGGTCATGCGCACACCGCAGGGCAAGCTGTTTTTTATAATTCGCCGCCGCTTTCCGGCTGTTATCTACCGCACTCCGCACTGTTTCCTCCGAAATCCGTCTGTCCGTCGTCTCCTCCAGAAACCGTTTCAATTTCCGCAGCTGATCCGCCACATACAGAACCGATTCCCGGTTTTTCTCATACGGAACATCGATATAAAAGCCCGGACATTCAAATTTATCCTTTAAATAAGGAAACGTCATCATATTTCCATCACACGCAAGGTTCGTATAAATCATGCAGTTCGGTTTTGGCAGAATTCCCGTCAGCGCCGCCCCCAGAAACACCCTGTGGTACGAACACATCGTCTCCGGAAATCCTTCTTCCTCCGTTTTCCGAAGAAACGTCTGCTCACACTTCGTTCCCGCCATAAAACAGGACATCGCCTCCACTGAGTACGGCGTCAGCCCTGCCGCCATCACCAGCTCTCCCGGCACAAATATGCTGACCATCGCCGCATTCTCTGGTTCCGACAGCGACTGAATGATATTTTTCATAACCACCCGCGCCACATACTGTCCCGACGACGGCAGCCCCCGATCCGGCAAAAACTGAAGCTTCTTTTCCTGCAGGCGGTATCCCGCAAGAAGCAGCCGACGCGCTTTTTCCGGATCCTTAAGCGCCTGGCTGCTCACCCTATTTCCAAATTTTTCAATTACATCCATTGTTGTTTCTTCCATTCTTTTAAGTTCATTTTTCTGTCATATCGCCCTGATGCAGATGGATATGGTTCCGCGCCTTTGCAGGCAAACGGACATTCTTTATTATAGTCAGTTGGATGGGAATTGTAAATGAAAAGTCTAATCCCCCAGCTATGCTGGGGAGAATGGAATAAGTGGAGACGGTGAGGACAACAAAATAAAGCCTCCTGTGATATGATGAGAATGGTGTCGCAAGCCAAACTCAAAATCAAAGGAGGCGGTCCAAATGGACAATAGAAGTTTATCACATACCCGATGGAAATGCCAGTATCACATAGTATTTATACCGAAATACAGAAAAAGAATTCTGTATGGAAGATTAAGAGAAGATGTGAAGGAAATCATAAGTACATTATGCAAGTACCGAAAAGTGGATATTATAGCGGGTGCAGTATGTAAGGATCATGTACATTTAAGCGTAGCAATTCCGCCGAAAGAAAGTATTTCAGATTTTATGGGATATTTAAAAGGGAAAAGCACGCTAATGATTTACGACAGACATCCAGAGTTGCAAAGCAAATGGGACAAAGCTTTTTGGGCGAGAGGATACTATGTAGAGACAATCGGCAATATAACAGAGGAAGCCGTACAGAAATATATAAGAGAGCAAGCAGAAGACTCAAGAAGAGAGGATTCCAGTAGTACCGCTTTATAGCGGAGCCAGTAACAGTGCTTGCGATACCGCCCTTCGGGGCGAGCAGTAGTAATAGCCCTTTGGAGGGCTAATATTAAACCACCACTTGAAGTGGTGGTTGATAACTTAGAATTGGCTTCAGCCATTTTTTAATATTTTCTTTCATCTCATATTCCTCCTGCTAAATATTTCTCTGCATAGTGAACAGCGGTTGCCCCATCGGCTACAGCAGTCACGACCTGCCGCAATGCCTTTGTGCGGACATCCCCAACGGCGAATACACCGGGGATGTTGGTGCAGGTACTCTCATCTGCGATAATGTATCCAGCCGGATCAATCGTAATCTGATCTTTCACCAATTCGGTGGAAGGTTTTCTTCCGACGCTGACAAACACACCGTCGCAAGCAAGCGTGCTTTCCTCTCCGGTTTTCACATTCCGAGTCCGGATACCGGTCAGCTTTTCGTTATGGAGCAGTGTGACGATCTCACTGTCCCAGAGGAATTCTACATTTTCCGTTTTCATCAAAGGCTCATGGTAGATCTTTGTTGCTTTTAAGGTATCTCTCCGGTGAACGACGATGACTTTTTTGCAGATACGGGAGAGGATAAGGGCATCCGCCGCAGCGGTATTGCCACCTCCTGCGATGACAACCGTTTTGTTCCGATAGAACATTCCGTCACAGGCTGCGCAGTAGTGGACACCTTTGCCGATTAACTCCTGTTCACCATCAACACCCAGCTCTCTGGGGCCAGCTCCGGTAGCGAGCACAATGGTCTTTGCGTACATAGGACCTTCGCTGGTCACCGCTTTCTTTATAAAACCGGACAGTTCCAGGGACAGCACCTCAGTCAGCTTGGTTTCCACTCCAAATCGTTCCGTTCCTCGCTTCATCTTTTCTCCCAGGGAGAAACCGTCGATGCCATCCTCGAAGCCGGGATAGTTGTCGATTTGCTCGGTCAGAGCCATCTGCCCACCGGCAGACAGCTTTTCTAAAACCACAGTGTCCATTCCGGCTCTTGCAGCATAAAGGGCTGCGGTATAGCCGCCGGGACCGCCACCTACAACGATCATGTCATAGATATGCTGCGCATTATTTACTTCCTGAGTCCGGTGCTGTAAGGTTTCCTCAATAAAAGCCACCAGCTGCGTTCTGGATTCCGGAGCGACGATAGAGCCAAGAGCCTGTCCGTTGTGATAGATCAGTAGAGTAGGGACAACTTCAATAGCCTCGGCCTCAGCCAATTCCGGCTCATCATCAATGTTGACAGCAGTGAATACCAGCGTATCCTTATATTCCTCAGCAACGCTTTCCAATGCTGGAGCCAGACGGCGGCAATATACGCACCAAGGGGCTGAAAACTCCACCAGAACAGTCTTTCCGCTATGCACCATTTCTTCAAATTGATTTCTATTAATATTGATAACTGCCATATTGCCAGCTCCTTTCCTTTGTTTGATTATAGTATAGCCAATCTAAAATAACATTTCGGTGATGATATCACATAAAATAGTGCGACATTGCTGCCGCACTAAAATTTTTCGTTATTAAGTAACTCGAGGATATGTTCACTGGAACGGATGATTTGAGACTGTTTATCTTTTATGGATGTTTTTCTTGTCTCCTCCAGCGAGAGAGAAGCATATAAATGAACCGTGTTTGCTTCCTGTCTAAGAGAATCGTTATACTGTTCAGCTACAAGATATTGTTTCTCAAGAATACTAATTTTATTTTGGAGGTCACAAATCTGCTGTTGAAGCGACATCACTTTTTTCTTTTGAATATAGAGGAAAAAAGTAAGTAGAAGTAGTAGTAATATGATTGATAGGATAATAATAATCATTCTTATTACTTTCCCTCCTTTATCAAAAGATAAGTCTTAACTGCATTACGGAGCGTTTCTGGTAGAACGGGAACAGGCAAGATGATCACCTTACCCGTATTCTTTTCAATCGTTATTTCTGATTCCGGTTGATTGGACAGAAGAATTACGGGTGTCCTTTTATCCGCCCGCCATGGCTGATCCGGCTGTTTTGTCAGAGCTTCTGTAACAACCCAAAGCATAGGCTTTTTCTTTCCAAGCTTTTTTCTTGCAGCTTCCGGGGTTTCAAATACAAGGATATGTTTGGATAAGTTCTGCAGTACCAGTCTCAGTCCGTTCCCATAGGCTGAATCACTGCACATAATGGCAATCGTGGCATTTGATTGATCATCCTGTGATGCCTTTATAAAATCAAGAACTGGCGTATTATAAAGGTTGAAATCTTTTTCTGTATGTTCTGCTTCATAATAAGCTCTGACCGCTCGACACATTCTTCGGCAAAACTGTTCAATATCAATACGGATGTCCGTGAGGCTGTTGTCAGAACTTATTCTATCCAGTTGGCAAACGGAAGTTCCGCAATTCACACCCAAGTGAAAACGAATCGAAGTATTGTCGTCAGTATTTGCAAAGCCCTTGTTCTGGTGCAGGTATTCACATCGAAGCTGCCAGCATCGTTCTCCGCAGATATAGGGCGAGATATCTTGCGCAGAGACTTTAAAGAAAGGTGCTGCGTATGTATCAAACCAACGAATATATTGATTTCCTACATCACGAGTTGGTCTCTGGTTTCTGTCCAGAACAGCACGTCCATCCCGATAACGCTTTACAATTTCTGGGAAAGCAATCCCGCCACAAATATCAGGTAAAGTCAGCGCCAATGCCAAAGCAGATTGCCAGCGTCCATCCTCAATGTTCAGTTCTACTTCCTCTATGCGATGTAAAAAGGTAAAGCTGGCATTGTCTTGACTCATAGGTATCCTCCTGTAAAAAATCCGCCTGCCGGAAAACCGACAGGCGGCATACTGCCTTTTATACTTCCATCATCTATAGGCTATAGTGATTAAAGAACCAAAGAAGGAGCAGAGTAAACCCGTGCTGCCAATTCTTGATTGAGCATATACAAGCTCTTGGGATCGGAGCCAAAGAGTTCAATTTTGGAAATCAAATTCTTTGCATTGGTTTCTTCTTCACCTTGTTCTTTCACAAACCAATCGAGGAACTGCATGGTACGGAAATCCTTTGCTTCGTAAGCCTCACTATAGATATCATTAATCAGCGAGGTCACATATTTTTCGTGCTCAAGACCTGCCTTCAAAACATCCATATGGCAAGCTGCATTCAGATCAGGCTTGTCAATGGCTTCAAACGTTACCTTCTGGTTTTCGTTTTGCAGGTACTGATAGAAAAGCATGGCGTGGTCACGCTCTTCCTGAGCCTGAATTTTATACCAGTTGGCAAAGCCGTCAAGCCCGACTTCCTCGAAATAGTTTGAAAAATTGAGATAAAGGTATGCGGAATAGAATTCCGTATTTATCTGTTGATTGATAAGCGCATGTACTTTTTCGTTCATTTGCAAGAACCTCCATGTTAAATTTCAGTTTTCCACAGGCCGTGGAGGTTGCAATAAGCATAGACAGCTACTGCTTTATCGTCTCCCAGGGAGAAGGTGACATGGGGTTCGTCACCGGGCTTCAAAACCTTACGCTGACCACCGTTTTCAGTCTGGACATAGACCCACTCGATGAAATGCTCCGGAAGCATAGGATGATCTACAGAACCCACATTGACATGGATTGCACCATCTTCAACAGTAACAGCAGGCAGATGCTTTTCGCCGCTGGCTTCTACGGTGTTAGGCTCGAGAGCCTCCATTTTCTGACCACAACACATCATGGGAACACCTGCGTCGTGAATCATACCAACCAGATTGCCGCAATGACGGCAGATATAAAACTTTGCACTCATTTTAATTTCCTCCGTTTTATCAATAGTTTTCCGCACGCACTTCGAAGAATGCCTGAGGATGCTTGCAGACAGGGCAGATCTCAGGAGCCTTGGTTCCTACTACGATATGTCCGCAGTTACGGCACTCCCAGATGGTAACGCCGCTCTTCTCAAACACCTGCATGGTCTCCACGTTGCTCAAAAGCTTGCGGTAGCGCTCCTCGTGCATCTTCTCAATGGCAGCTACGCCACGGAACTGTTCAGCCAGATCATGGAATCCCTCCTCATCAGCTTCACGAGCCATGCGGTCATACATATCCGTCCACTCGGCGTTCTCACCTTCAGCAGCATGGAGCAGGTTCTCGGCAGTATCGCCCAGCTCGCCCAGAGCTTTGAACCACAACTTGGCGTGCTCCATCTCGTTCTGTGCAGTATGCAGGAACAGAGCAGCAATCTGCTCGTAACCGGCTTTCTTGGCTACTGAAGCAAAGTAAGTATATTTGTTGCGTGCCTGAGATTCACCAGCAAAGGCTTCCCACAGATTTTTCTCGGTTTTGGTGCCTGCATAGGGATTCTTTGCAGGAGCCGCAGCATCCTCAATCTTCACAAACTTGTTGGCAGGCTGCTTGCAGATGGGGCACTTAAAATCAGGTGTCATAGGGCCTTCGTGAATGTAACCGCAGACTGTGCATTTCCATTTTTCCATTTTCTTTTCCTCCATTTTTTCATTGTCCACATGGGGCTTTTCAAGGACCTCCTGGGACGCTGTTTTTTCTTCTTTGGGTTTGAAAGCGTCTTTGCCTGCTTTACAGACAGGACACTTCCAATCGGCAGGTAGGTCTTCCCACTTGCCACCGACAGCTTCATCGTGAATATATCCACAAATGCCGCAAACATATTGTTTCATAGGTTTTACTGCCTCCTTTATCTATATTTTATCAAATCACGACACATATTCCGTGACTTAATCACCTATTTCAGTCGCAGGAGTGATGGCCGCAGCCGTGGGAACCGCAAGAGTGACCTTCCCCATGGTGGTCGTGATGATCACACCGGACATTGGGATTGAAGTCCAGCTCACCTACTACCAGCGCTTCTGCTGCTACATCAGCGCTTCCGGAAACACCACCGTAAAGCCGGACACCCGCATCGCTGAGCGCCATCTGCGCACCGCCGCCAATACCGCCGCAGATCAGGACATCCACCTTCAGGGCGCTCAGAAATCCTGCCAGCGCACCATGGCCGCTGCCGCCCGCATCCACAATCTCAGACGAAATGATATTTCCATTTTCCACATCATAGATTTTGAACTGTTCGGTGTGACCGAAGTGCTGAAAGATTTCTCCGTTTTCGTAAGTAACTGCGATTCTCATAATATGATCTCCTTTCGGTTTTTTG
>ERZ773192.4119-NODE-4119-length-10013-cov-4.269934_pt1 | contig 10013 bp, 10 predicted proteins | sample MGYA00581010_ERZ773192 | MGnify/ENA primary metagenome ERZ773192 (study PRJEB29015, sample SAMEA2737741) | human gut metagenome | biome: human gut; feature: human-associated habitat; material: faeces | place: China | collected 2012 ...
CATTGCTTTATAATTTTGTCCAGTCCAGCTGCGTCCAATCCGTTATGTACTGGTCGGCAAGGCGCTGCAATTCGGGCTTATTGGCAGCGCTGGTCTCGTCCTCGATGTCGATGAGGTAAAAGCCGCACTGCCTGGCCGTACGGGTGGCGTAGACAGCGTCCTCGCAGACGACGGCGTCGGCGGGTTCGCTGCCGCCCAGCCGCTCGAGGACTTCGTGGAACACCTCGGGGTGAGCCTTGCTCTTCGCGCCCTGTGCGGTGTAGAAGAACTCGAAATAGTCTGCGACGCCCAGCCGGGTGAGCACCTCTTCGCACTGCTCTGCCCAGGTGTTGGAGCAGATGCACATCCGCACGCCCTCGGCTTTCAGCCGGGCCAGCATCTCCCGGACGCCGGGCTTCAGCTCAACTTTTTTGTACAGGTCCCGGATGACCTGCCGCATGGCAGGCTCGTAGTCCCGGAGGGTCAGGGGCAGATCGTAGGTGCGGATGAGATATTCCGCGCCCTCCACCATCCCCATGCTCAGCAGAACATCGTGGATGCCGGGTCTTGCGGTGCGGCCATAGCGGCGCAGCAGCTCCAGCGGTGCGCCCTGCCACACCACGGTCATGCTGTCGGTGAGGGTGCCGTCCATGTCGAAAATCCATTGCTTGCGGTGCATCTGTCGTCCTCCTGAATCGTTCTGGCAAAGTGAATTTATTATAGCACATTTTTTGTTACAAAAACAGAGAGAAATCTCCCGGGAAATATGCTATAATCTAGGCAAAACCGGAACACATCAAAGGAGGCAGAAAACATGGCGCAGAACAACACCCCCGTAAAGGCGCTGGTGCTGGCGGGCGGGGGCGCCCGCGGCAGCTATCAGGTGGGCGTCTGGCGGGCGCTGATCGAGCTGGGCTGGCGGCCCCAGATCATTACGGGTACCAGCGTCGGCAGCCTGAACGGCGCCATGTTCGCCCTCGACCTCTACGAGACGGCCCGGGACATGTGGCTGACCATCCGCAGCCAGGATGTGATGGAGCTGCCCGCCGAGGATGCGCCGCTTTCTGAGCTGCACGCATTCCTCAAAGACGCTGTGACTCAGGGCGGCATGGACGTCACTCCGCTGGAAGAGATCGTCGAGCGGGTGCTGGACGAAGATAAACTCCGCAAAAGCCCCATCCGGCTGGGCCTTGTGACCGTGGAGCAGAAGACCCTCAAGGCCCGGGAGCTTCCGCTGGAAGACATCCCCGAGGGCAAGGTGAAAGACTACCTGCTGGCCTCTGCAGCCTGCTTCCCCGCCCTGCGGGCCCACACCATCGACGGGGTGTCTTACCTCGACGGCGGCTACCGGGACAATATGCCCACCGCGCTGGCCCAGAAGATGGGGGCAGAAGAGCTGGTCTGTGTAGACCTGGAGGGTGTGGGCATCACCCGCCCCAACCGCACCGGCCTGCCCACCACCCTCATCCGAAGCTACTGGGAGCTGGGCGACATCCTCCACTTCGAGCCCGCCACCGCCCGGCGGAACATCGAGCTGGGCTACCACGATACATTGCGGGCCTTCGGGCGGCTGCGGGGCTGCGCCTACGCTGTGGACAGCGGGGCTGAGAGCAGCGCGGATGCTGCCGCATTCCATGCGGCCTTCGAGGCCGTCCAGAAGGACGTGCGGGAAAAGCACCCCTCCACCCTGACGGCAGACGCTGCTCTCCTGCTGGCAAAACTCTCGGATGCAGAGCTTGCCCCGCTGGAAGCCGTGGCTGAGGACGTGGGCGTAGACCCCGCCCCCTACTACACCACCCGTACTTTGGGAGAAGCTTTCCTTGCAAAATGCGACTTCGAGCGCCTCAGGAGCTTCGAGCCGCTGTTCAAGGGCGAAGCAGGCCCGGCGCAGGCCGCACGGGCCGCTCTGCTGCCCAACACCTTTTTGCAGGCACTGGTCTGCCGGGCGCTGACCGGCAGAGTGCCGCCGGAGGAGATGGAAACATGAAGGTATATAAGGGCTTTACCGCATCGCCCGGCCTCGTGCTGGGTCAGGTCAGCCGGCTGGACCGCCCGCCGCTTGTGTTCGGCGAGGGGCCTTTCCACCCCGAACAGGAAAAGCAGGCGCTGGAAGACGCCATCAAGGTCGCTCAGCAGGAGCTGGACGAGATGGCAGGCCGCGCCGCGCCCTCGGAGCAGGCCATCTTCCTGTTCCAGAGCATGATGCTGGAAGACGAGGGCTTCATGAATGAGGTGGCTTTCCAGATAAAGGCCGGCGTCGGTGCCGCCGAGGCGATGGACCGTGTGGGCCACCGCTACGCCGCCCAGCTGGCCGCCATGAAGGACAATGCTTACATGCAGCTGCGGAGCGTGGACATCCTCGACGTGACCCAGCGCATCACCAACATCCTCTGCCACCGGATCCGCAGCTGGCTGGCCCTCGACCACCCGGTCATCCTTGCGTCTGACCTGCTCATGCCCACCGATCTGTTCAGCGTCCCGGCGGGCCGCATCCTCGGCCTCATCACCGCCGAGGGCAGCGGCCAGAGCCATGCGGCCATCATCGCCCGCTCGCTGAACATCCCGGGCATCACCCAGGTGGGCGAAGATTTTCTGAAAGACTGCGACGGTCGCGAGGTCATCCTGAACGCCACCGAGGGTGAGTGCATCCTTGACCCGGATGCCGCCGCCCGGCAGAGAGCCATCACCTGCATCTGCGAGATGCAGCGCCAGAACGAGGAGCTGAACGCCCAGCTTGAGCTGGCCAACCGCACCCGGGACGGCGAAGAATTCGAGCTTCTGGCCAACTGCTTCGGCCCCGAGGACGTGGGGACCGCGATGGAGTCCGGCGCGTCCGGCGTGGGCTTGCTGCGCAGCAGCTACATGATGATGCCCGGCCATGCCATGGACGAGCAGGAGCAGTATCTGTTCTACACCTCCTGCCTCGCCGCCGCCAGGGGCAGGATAGTGACGGTGCGCACCTTCGACTTCGGTGCCGACCGCACCATGGCCGACGCCTATCAGGGCGTCCAGTCCTCCAAGCTGGGCCTGCGAGGCATCCGCAGCAGTCTGCGCAATCTGCCCCAGATGGCAGTACAGATCTGCGCCCTCATGCGTGCCGCCGCAAAAGGCCCGCTGCGGGTCATGTTCCCCATGGTGACGGACATCGAGGACTGGGATTCCGCCATGCAGGTGGTAGACCACTGCCGCCGCAAGCTCGCCGAGCGGGGCGTGGAGTTCGAGCCTGACGTCCCCTTCGGCGTCATGCTCAGCGTACCCGCCGCCTGCCTGACAGCAGAGGACTTCACTGCCCACGGCTGCCGCTTCTTCGTTATCGGTACCAACGATCTGACCCAGTACACCCACGCGGTGAGCCGGGAACTGGCCATTGCCGAGCACTACTACCGTCCCGCCAGTCCGGCCATGAAAAAGCTCATCGCCATGGTGGTGGACGCCGCCAGGAAAGCGGACATCCCCGTCACCATCTGCGGCCTCGCCGTCGGCAATGCCGTCAACGCGACCCAGTATCTCCACCTCGGACTGCGCAGCTTCTCCATGAGCCCGCAGAATCTGCTGACCATCAAAAAGGCCCTGCGGGATGCAGATGCAAGATAAAGAGAAACGGCGTCCCACCTCGGCGGGACGCCGTTTCTGATGTCAGAACTTACTCGAGGTTCCCCGTCAGGGTCATGACGGCAGAGACAACGGCCAGCGGGGCCGTCTCACAGCGGAGGATGCGGGGGCCGAGGCCGACGGTCTTTGCGCCGGCTTTTGCGGCCATCTCAGCTTCCTCGACGGCGAAGCCGCCCTCTGCGCCGGTGATGATGGCGATCTTCAGCTTTTCGCCATCGGCGGGCGTGGCCTCAGCCAGCAGCTGGCGCAGGGGTGCGCCGCCGCACTCGTAGCAGAAGAGCACGAGGTCATACTGGTCGAGGCTGCGGCAGACGGCCCCGAAGTTGGGCAGCGGAAGGGCCACATCCGGCAGGATGCCCCGGCCGCACTGCTTGGCGGCTTCAAAGGCGATGCGGTTGTAGCGCTCGTTTTTCTGCTCCTCCTTTTTGGGGGCGGCCACGCAGTACCGGCTGAAGAAGGGCACAAAGTGGGTGCAGCCCAGCTCCACACCGTGGCGGATGACCTGCTCCAGCTTGTCCTGCTTGGGGTAACCCACGAACAGGGTCACTTCCACGCTGGGCTCGGCGGCGCTGGGATAGCCCGGCTCCACGCTGAACTCCACCGTCTCCGGCCCAAAGCCGGTGATGGTGGCGGTGTATTCCACGGCGTTGCCGTCACATAAGATGACAGTGTCCCCCAGCTTGCCCCGCATCACGCGGGAAAGATGATGGGCATCGGCCCCCCGCAGGGTGGCGGTGCCATTGGAGATTTCGGTTGTAAAGTAGCGATGCGGCATAAAAATAAACTCCTGTTTCCCTCATTACCGGCAAAACTGGCCGGTATGCCAAGGGCTCCCCTATTAGGGGAGCTGGCGCGAAGCGCCTGAGAGGTTTAATTCGTCTTTTTACAAATAATACACTCCCAGCCGCGCTTCTCCTTCACTTCCTGCACGGTTAGGCCGGCGGCTTCCAGAGCGGTGATCACCTCGTCCTTGCGGCTGTCGATGATGCCGCTGGCAATAAAGGTGGCATTTTCGGCCATCAGGCCGGGCACGGCGGGGGCAAGGCTGATGATGGCGTTTGCCACGATGTTGGCGGTGATGATATCGTATCTGCCGCTGGCCTTGTCGGACAGGTCACCCACCAGAACGGTCAGCTTGTCGGCTACGCCGTTCAGGGCAGCATTTTCACCTGCGGTGCGCACGGCCACGGGGTCGATGTCCACACCCTCGGCACTGCCTGCGCCCAGCTTGAGGGCGGCAATGGCAAGGATGCCGCTGCCGGTGCCGATGTCCAGCACCCGCTCACCGCCGCGCACCCGCTCGTCCAGCGCTTCCAGGCAGAGGCTGGAGGTCTCGTGGCCGCCGGTGCCAAAGGCAAGGCCGGGGTCAAGGATCAGCTTGACGCGGTCGGTGTTATACTCCTGCCAGGAGGGCACGATGGCCAGCCGTTTGCCAATGTCCATAGGGTGGTAGTATTTGCGCCAGCCGTTCTGCCAGTCCTCCTGCTCCACGCCCTCGGTCTCGGAGGTGTAGGGGATGCCTGCGGCCTCCATCCGGGCCGCGATGAGGGCCAGCGTCTCCACCGGCGAAGCGCCCGGCTCGAGGTACATGTGGATGATGACGGTGTCCCGGGGCTTGTCCAGCAGCTCCTGCTCGATGAGGTCCACGTGGGCAATCTGCTCCACCTGCTCCTCGATGTCGCTGTAGTCTTCGATATAAATGCCGCCCTCCGCGATCATGGTGGCCACGGCCTCAGCGGCCTCGGCGTCGGCTTTGGATACGGTCAGGCGAATATCAGTCCATTCCATAAGGATGCTCCTTCCGTGTATTGGGGATATACTGTCTTTATAGTACCCGATTCCGGCCCGGGATGCAAGCTCTCGGGCCGAAAGATACCCGAAAAGGCTTTCTTTTTTCCCGGCAGTATGTTAATATGGTGTCGTACCCGGACTGGGCCCGGGCGGCTTCCGGCCGGAAGCGCCCGCCGCATCGTTCCCCAAAGGAGGAATTATCGTATGTTTTTGGGAATGGATATTTACAGCTGGATCGCCGCTATCGTCATCGCGCTCATCGTCACATTCCTTCCGATCACGCTGCCGTTCAAGATCGTTCTCGCCATGGTGGCCATGGCCTGCTTCTACTTTGGACGCAAGTATTATCACAACCATAAGAACGGCGGGGCCGAGACGCCCAGCATGAGCTCTGCCGAGAGCGAGGCACTGGCCTCCGGCATCCTGAAAGCCCTCGGCGGCAAGGATAATATCGTCAAGGTGGACTACTGCGCCACCCGCCTCCGCTTTGAGGTACACAGCTACGCCTCCGTGGACGAGGCCGCTGCCAAGGCCGCAGGCGCAGAGGGCGTCATCCGCCCGGCCAAGAACGCCTGCCAGGTGGTCATCAAGGGCGATGTGCAGGCTGTGTACGATGCCCTGCGCAAGCAGCTGTAACCAAGAAGCCGTTTTCTTACGAAAACAACTTCTCAAACACCGCCGGGAACGGGCCGCTGCGCCCGGCCCGGCGGTATTTTTATCAGAAAGGAATTTTGATATGAAGCCCCAGACCTTTACGTGGAAGAAACTCACCGCCGACGAGCTGACGCGGGTGTATCTGGACGAGATGCGCCGCGACTTCCCGTCCAGCGAGCTGAAACCCCTGAGCATGATACTGAACAGTGAAGCCGTCGGCATGGCCCACACCTGGGGCGTGTTCGAGGGGGAGACGCTGGTGTCCTATCTGCTGATGGTGCGGCCTATGGGCTGTGAAGTGAGCCAGCTGGACTATTTCTCCGTCCTGCCCGCCTACCGCAGCACCGGCATTGGCGCACGTCTGCTGGCCGCTCTGCCCGCCCACGAGGAGGGCGCAAAGGCCATCCTCATTGAGGCCGAGTGTCCCGAGAAGGCTGACGACGAGGCCATGGCCGTCCGGCGTCTGGGCTTTTATGCCCGCTGCGGGGCCGTTGACACCGGCTGGACGGAGCATCTTTTCGACGCATGGTTCCGGGTGCTGGTCCTGCCTGCCGAGGGGGAGACACTGGATGCGGAGACGGCCAACAAAGAGCTGGCCGACTGCTACAGCCGGGTGATGGGCGCGGACAAGTGGCGCAGATATGTCCAGCTCTACCGCCCGGACGGCACGGAAGAGAAATTCTGATTCGATCATAGGGTCTGAAAGGCTGCTTTACGTTCTGTGAAGCAGCCTTTTTTGCACCCTTCAGCGGGCGGGATGCACAAACGAACGTGCGGATTTTTGACAGTTTGACCGGGAATGTAAAATCAAGTGTCCTGTTTTCCACACCGGCTTTACCAGAGGATGACAGCAGCGCAAAAACACCGCACAAAGCTTTACCTGCATTTTGCGCCGCCATGGTCGCAGCCGGATGGGCGGTGCGCTACAATAAAGGCGTCCCAAGAGAGACGCAACAAGGAAAAGGAAAACAGCCCGGCCAGAACAAAAGGGCCGGCCCAGTTGAAGGAGATATTATGATGAAAAAGATCACTCGTCGTTCGTTCCTGTCCATCTGCGGCGCCGCTGCCGCTGCTGCTGCCCTGACCGCCTGCGGCGGCGCAGCTTCTTCCACTGCTGCCTCTTCTGCCGCCGCATCCAGCACCGCAGCTTCCGCTTCTTCTATGGCTGCGCTGTCCGGCAATGTCGCCACCGGCGGTTCCACCTCTATGAAGAACGTCATCGCCGCCCTGACCGAGGGCTTCGCTGAGATCGAGCCGGATGTCACCATCAGCTATGACCCCACCGGTTCCGGCGCAGGCATCACCGGCGCTACCGATAAGACTCTGGACATCGGTCTTTCTTCCCGCGCCCTGAAGGCTGACGAGACCGGCGTCACCGGCACCATCGTAGCTCTGGACGGCATCGCCATCATCGTCAACAAGGACAGCAAGGTCGAGGACCTGACCGTTGACCAGCTCAAGCAGATGTTCACCGGCGAGATCACCAACTGGTCCGAGGCCGGCGGCGACGACGGCGAGATCGTTCTGGTGGGCCGCGAGGCCGGTTCCGGCACCCGCGATGGCTTTGAGAGCATCGTGGACGTGAAGGACAGCTGCAAGTACGCACAGGAGCTGACCGCTACCGGCGCTGTCATCAGCGCTGTGGAGGCCAACCCTCTGGCCATCGGCTACGCTTCCCTGTCCGCTGTGGGCGACACCGTGAAGATGGTCACCGTTGGCGGTGTGGAGTGCAGCGAGGAGACCGTGAAGGATGGCAGCTACGAGGTGCAGCGTCCTTTCGTGTTCGTCACCAACAAGTCTGTCACCCTGTCTGAGCAGGCACAGGCCTTCTTCGACTTTGCCACCAGTGCCGATGCTGCTGACCTGATCCGCACTGCCGGTGCGGTTCCTGTGAATGAGTAATTGCGGAAAGCAATGATGCTATGAACAACAAAAAGATTTCTCTCCCCAGAACCCCTGCTGAGTGGCTGGAGGAGGTGATGAACTTCATCTTCTTCCTCTGCGGCATCCTGGCGGTGGGCTGTGTGCTCCTGATCTCAGTGTACATGGTCCTCTCCGGTGTGCCTGCCATCCAGAAGATCGGGCTGTTCCGGTTCCTGTTCGGCACCCGGTGGGCTTCCACCGCCGCCGACCCGGCCTACGGCATCCTGCCCTTCATCCTGTCCAGCGTTTACGGCACGCTGGGTGCCACCGTGATCGGTGTGCCCATCGGCCTGCTGACGGCGGTGTTCCTCTCCAAGGCCGCAGGCCCGAAGGTGCGCACCGTGGTCGTGACCGCCATTGAGCTGCTGAGCGGCATCCCCAGCGTGGTGTTCGGCCTGCTGGGCATGCAGGTGCTGGTGCCCGCCGTGGCCAGGACCTTTGGCAAGGCCTCCGGTGCCTGCCTGCTGAGCGCCATCGTGGTGCTGGCGGTGATGATCCTGCCCAGCATCGTGTCGGTGTCGGTCACAGCGCTCAACGCTGTGCCGCCGGAGTATGAGCAGAGCAGTCTGGCTCTGGGCGCAACGGATGTTGAGACCTGGTTCAAGGTCAGCGTCCCCGCTGCCAGGAGCGGCATTGCCGCCGGTATCGTGCTGGGCATCGGCCGCGCCATCGGCGAGGCCATGGCCGTGATGATGGTGGCTGGCAACAGCCCCAACATGCCGGACAGCCTGTTCCGCAGCGTCACCTTCCTGACCACCGCCATTGCCAAGGAGATGAGCTACGCCAGCGGCCTGCAGAAACAGGCGCTGTTCAGCATTGCGCTGGTGCTGTTCGTCTTTATCATGGGCATCAATATCCTGCTCAATGTGGTGCTGAAGGGAGGAAAGCGCGATGAATAACAGTGCTTCTGCCTCCCGCCGCACCTGGAACCGTGTGATGAACGCTCTGGTCTGGGCCTCGGCTGTGCTGGTCATTGTACTGGTGGCAGGCATTCTGGGCATGGTGCTGGTGCGGGGCATCCCGCACATCAGCTGGAAATTCCTGACCACCACCGCCAGTGTGCTCAAGGGCACGGACGGCATCCTGCCTGCGATCCTCAACACGCTGTATGTCATCCTGCTGACGCTTCTGATCGTACTGCCGCTGGGTGTGGGCGCGGCCGTTTACCTGACCGAGTACGCCCGGAACCGCAAGGTCATCTCGGTGATCGAGTTCACCAACGAGACGCTGGCGGGCATCCCCAGTATCATTTACGGTCTGGTGGGGATGCTGGTGTTCGCCCAGACGCTGGGCTTCCAGACTTGCCTGCTCTCCGGCAGCCTGACGCTGGTGATCATGAACCTGCCCACCATCATCCGCACCACCCAGGAATCCCTGAAAACGGTGCCCCAGGGCTACCGTGAGGGTGCGCTGGGTCTGGGTGCGGGCAAGTGGCACATCATCCGCACCATCGTGCTGCCCTGCAGCATCGACGGCATCGTGACCGGCTGCATCCTGGCTGTGGGCCGCATCGTGGGCGAAAGCGCCGCGCTGCTCTTCACCGCCGGTGCCGCCGAGGTCATTGCCAACGGCGTGCTCAAGGCCTACACCTCCAACGGTGCCACCCTGTCGGTGCTGCTCTACCTCCGTGCCTTTGAGGACGGCGATTTCGACTCCGCCTGGGCCATTGGTGCAGTGCTGCTGGTGCTGGTGCTTGCCATCAATCTGGCAGCCCGGCTGGCCAAAACCAAACTGAAACAGAAGCTGTAGATAACTCCCTCCGTCATCGCTGCGCGATGCCACCTCCCTCACGGAGGGAGGCTTATCCTGCCCGCAACGCAAAAGGCTCCCTCTCAGAGGGAGCTGGCGCGGCATAGCCGCGACTGAGGGAGTCAATACAAGAGGAAAACTATGGAAAACGTATCACCCATTATCACAGCCAAAAACCTGAACCTCTGGTACGGGGATTTCAAGGCGCTGAAAGATATTTCGCTGGACATGGGCGAGCGGGAGATCACGGCCCTCATCGGCCCCTCCGGCTGCGGCAAGTCCACCTTCCTGAAGACCCTGAGCCG
>ERZ773192.4121-NODE-4121-length-10009-cov-51.065099_pt1 | contig 10009 bp, 9 predicted proteins | sample MGYA00581010_ERZ773192 | MGnify/ENA primary metagenome ERZ773192 (study PRJEB29015, sample SAMEA2737741) | human gut metagenome | biome: human gut; feature: human-associated habitat; material: faeces | place: China | collected 2012 ...
CAACGTGGCCGTCACCGGCATCAAGGCCGGCTACCAGACCATGGACGCGCTGGCGGCCCTGCCCTTCGGCATCATCGTGCTGCAAAGCGTCACCGCCAAGGGCTATCAGCGGGGCCAGAGCCAGCTTCGCGTGGTGGGCGGCGCCGCGCTGCTGGCGGGCGTGCTGCTGCTGGCGGTGTATATGGGTCTGGCCTATCTGGGCGCCACCGTGTCCGCACAGTACACGTCCTCCATCGGCCGCGCGGCCCTCATCATGGCCATCATAGAGGCGTTGATGGGCAAGACCGGCATGGTGATCTTCGGAGTGGTGGTGGGCCTGGCCTGCGTCACCACGGCCATCGCCCTGACCAGCTCCGCCGCGGCGTATTTCACGGAGCTGTGTCGCGGGAAGATCAGCTACAAGGTGTTCGTGACGGTCATCTGCGTGTTCAGCGCCGTGGTGTCCAACCTGGGCCTGGACCGTATCGTGGCCGTGGCCGCGCCGGTGCTGGATATAGTATATCCCCCCACGCTGGTGCTTATTTGCGTCTCCCTCATCATACCCAAGGTCCACGACTTTGTCAGCCGGGGCGCCGCGCTGGGCGCACTGCTGACCAGCGTGCTGTGCACCCTGCACACCTGCGGTGTGAAGCTGCCGCTGGTGGAGGCCCTGCCGCTGTATGATCTTGGCCTGAGCTGGCTGCTGCCCGCCGCCGTATTTGGCCTTGCCGCCCAGCTGCTGACGCTGCTGCCCGGCGTCCGCTGTGCGGAGAAGCCCGCCCGCCGCGCCAGCGAAAAGCATTAAACCGCTTCCCCCGGGCGGGGCCGTTCTTACCCCACGGTCCCGCCCTTCTCTCCTATATTTATTATATACCGGCGGCTGTCTGAAACAGTCCGCCGGCGGGATCAGCTTGACAAGAGCAGGCGTTTGCCGTACAATAAACACGCTGCTGACGTCGAAAGTACGCTTGAGACGGAAGATGCGCCATAGGTTCTGCGCCCGCGAAGCGGGCGCTGTGGTCGTGTCGCGGTGGCGGCGCGGCTTTTTTATTTAGCCGCGGATCTTACGACGGGAGGTTTTGCTATGGAAACACGGGTGGCGGTCATTGCGGTCATCGTAGAAAATGAGGACGCAGTGGCGGAGCTGAACGCGCTGCTGCATCAGTACGGCGCATATATCATTGGGCGGATGGGCGTGCCCTACCGCGCCCGGGGCGTGAACATCATCTCCGTGGTGCTGGATGCGCCGCAGGACGCGATCTCCGCCCTCAGCGGGAAGATCGGGAGGCTGGAGGGTGTCAGTGCCAAGACGCTGTACTCCAACGTGATCACACCGATAGAAGACAGATAGGCATGCTGCACGACAGCTTTGTATAAGAGACCGTATCACGGAAAGGAGAAAACAACATGAAAAAAATGATATCTCTGCTGCTGGCGCTGGCGCTGGCATTGACGCTGTGCGCCTGCGTAACGCCGAAAACGCCTATGCCCATTGAGGATGGCGACAAATCCGCCGCCCAGCCGGTCACTGTGCGGTTGGGCGGGTTGAAGGGCCCTACCTCCATGGGCATGGTAAAGCTGTTTGACGATGCGGACAACGGCCTGGGCCAGAACGCGTATACGTACACCATCGCGGCCAGCGCCAATGAGCTGACGCCCCAGCTGGTGCAGGGCGAGCTGGATGTGCTGGCGGTGCCGGCCAACGTGGCGGCCATCCTGTACAACCAGACGGAGGGCGGCGTGGTGCTGCTGGCCGCCGGCACACTGGGTGTGCTGTATATCGTGGAAAAGGGCGGCGAGACGGTGACGGACATTGCCTCGCTGAACGGAAAGACCATCTACGCCACCGGCAAGGGCGCTACCCCGGAGTACGCCTTGACCTATCTGCTCTCGCAGCACGGGCTGACTCTGGGTGAGGACGTACAGGTGGAGTGGAAGAGCGAGCCCACGGAGATCGTGGCCCTGATGGCGGAACAGGACAACGCCGTGGCCATGCTGCCCCAGCCCTTTGTCACCGTGGCGCAGAGCCAGGTGGAGGGCCTGCGTGTGGCGCTGGATATGAGCGCCGAATGGGATGCGCTGGACAACGGCAGCCGCCTGATCACTTCGGTACTGGTGGCCCGCAAGGCATTTGCCGATGAACACCCGGCGGCACTGGCGGCCTTTTTGGAGGACTACGCCGCCAGCACGGACTACGCCAATGAGCACCCGGCCGAGGCCGCTGTGCTGGTGGAGAAATATGGCATCGTCAAGGCCGCCGTGGCAGAGAAGGCGCTGCCCCAGTGTAACCTGGTATGTATTACCGGCGTGGATATGAAGGTCGCCGTGGGCGGCTATCTGCAAACACTGTATGACCTGAAGACGGAGGCCGTGGGCGGCGCCATGCCCGGTGACGGATTCTACTGGATGGGCGCATGAGCACACCTGCGGACAAAAAAATAAAGACCTGGCAGCGTGCCGGCGCGGTGGCGCTGGCCCTGTCGGTCTGGCAGGCGGCCTCCTGGGCCGTGGGCTCGGCACTGCTGCTGCCGGGACCGGCAACGGTGCTGGGGCGGCTTTGCGCCCTGGCGGTGACATCGACCTTCCGGCGGGCGGTGGCGTTCAGCTTTTGCCGTATCGCCGGCGGCTTTGCCCTGGCACTGGTGCTGGCCTTTGTGCTGGCGCTGGCGGCGGGACGCTGGCCGGTGGTGGAGGTGCTGCTGCGGCCCTATGTGCTGGCCATCAAGGCGGTGCCGGTGGCGTCGTTCATCATCCTGGCACTGATCTGGATGCGGACATCGGCGCTGCCGCTGTTCATCTCATTCCTGATGGTCTTCCCCATTCTGTACACCAACGTGCTGGCGGGCCTCCGCAGTGCGGATGGCCAGCTTCTGGAAATGGCCCGGGCCTTCCGGGTGCCCTGGCGGCGGCAACTGCACAGCATCCTGCTGCCGGCGGTGGAGCCGTTCCTGCTGGCGGGCTGCGCCGCGGCCCTGGGCATGAGCTGGAAGGCCGGTGTAGCGGCCGAGGTCATCGGTGTGGTGGCCGGCTCCCTGGGCGAGAGACTGTACGACGCGAAGATCTACCTCCAGACCGCCGACCTGCTGGCCTGGACCGTGGTGATCGTGGCGCTGAGCGCCCTGTTTGAGAGACTGGTGCTGGCCCTGCTGCGGCGGGGCTTCCGTCGGCTGGAAAGGGGGTGCGGCACATGAACGCGGCACATCTGTACAAGCGCTTCGGCGACAAGGCCGTGCTGGAGGACGTGAGCCTGACCGTCCCGGACGGGGCGGTGGTGTGTCTGATGGCTCCCTCCGGCCGCGGGAAGACCACACTCCTGCGCTGTATCGCCGGGTTGGAGATGCCGGACAGCGGCACCGTCACCGGCGTGCCGGAGCGATTGGGTTTCGTGTTCCAGGAGGACCGTCTGTGCCCGCAGCTGGACGCCGTGGAGAACGTGCGTCTGGTCACGGGCCGGGCCATGTCCCGGCCGGATATCGAGGCGCACCTGCGGGAGCTGGGATTGGCGGACTGCCTGGACCAGCGGGCGGCGGAACTGTCCGGCGGACAGCGGCGGCGGGTGTCCATTGCCCGGGCAGTATGTTATGGACCGGAGCTGCTGCTGCTGGATGAGCCCTTTAAGGGCCTGGACGGCGCGGCCCGGGACCGGACGGCGCAGTACCTTCTGCGGCACCGGAACGGCGCGGCGGTGCTGTGCGTCACCCACGACCGGGCGGACGCCGCGGCCCTGGGCGCAGAGATCGTGGAAATATGAAAAGAGACGGCGGAGGCCGTCTCTTTTTGCTTTATCTGATCTGTCCGTCGCCGCGGATGACGTATTTATACGTGGTCAGCTCGTCCAGCCCCATGGGGCCCCGGGCGTGGAGCTTCTGGGTGGAGATGCCCATCTCGCAGCCCAGACCGAACTCGCCGCCGTCGGTAAAGCGGGTGGAGGCATTGACATACACGGCGGCGCTGTCCACCCCGTTGACAAAGGCCTCGGCGTGGGCGCTGTCTTCGGTGACGATGGCCTCGCTGTGGCCGGTGGAGTGGGCGGCAATGTGAGCGATGGCCTCGTCCACGCTGTCCACGAGCTTTACGGCCAGGATATAGTCCAGAAATTCGGTGTCGAAGTCCTGCCCGCCGGCGGGGGTACCGGGAATGACCGCCGCGGCGCGCTCGTCCAGCCGCAGCTCCACGGGGACCTTGCCTGCGGCGGCTCGGTCATCCACCAAACGCTTTTTCAGCCGGGGCAGGAAGGCCTGCGCCGCGGCGCTATGTACCAGCAGTACCTCTTCGGCATTGCACACGGAGGGACGGCTGGCTTTGGCGTTCTCCACGATATCCAGAGCCATGTCCAGATCGGCACTGTCGTCCACATACACATGGCAGATACCGGTACCCGTCTCAATGCAGGGCACGGTGGCGCCGGCCACGCAGGCCCGGATCAGTCCCGCGCCGCCCCGGGGGATCAGCAGGTCCACCAGACCCTTGGCGGTCATGATGTCCGCGGCAGACTGGTGGGTGGTGTCGTCCACGATGTTCAGGATGTCCGGGTCGCCGCCCTCGGCGGCGATGCCGGCCTTCAGTGCCTGCACGATGGCGCGGGCGGTACGGTAGGCCTCCCTGCCGCTGCGGAGTACGCAGACATTGCCGGATTTCAGCGCCAGGGCCGCCGCATCTGAGGTAACGTTGGGGCGGCTCTCATAGATAATGGACACCAGCCCCAGAGGGACCTGTACCTTCTGGATGACCAGACCGTTGGGGCGGCGTACCTCGGACAGCACACGGCCGGTGTGGTCCGGCAGGGCGGCAATGGCCCGCACGCCGTCGGCCATGCCCGCCAGTCGGTCATGGTCCAGCCGCAGCCGGTCCAGCATCACATCGGAGATATGCCCCCGGGCATCGCTCATGTCGGCTTCATTTTCCGCCAGAATAGCGCCCTCATGGGACAGAAGACTGTCGGCCATGGACAGCAGCAGGGCGTTTTTGCCTGCCTCGTCCAGGACGGCCAGTCCGCCCCGGGCGGCGCGGGTCTTTTTCAGAATATCGATAGTGGTCATGGCTCACTTCTCCTTTGCCAGAAATCGGGTGCCCACAGGCTTTCCGCCCACGATGTCGTACAGCAGGGCGGGCTTGCTGCCATTGGCGATGACCATCTGGCAGCCGACCTCGGTGACGATCTGCGCAGCCTTCAGCTTGGTGGCCATGCCGCCTGTGCCCAGGCCGCTGCCGCTGCCGCCGCCCAGAGCGAGAATGTGCGCGTCGATGGACGGCACCACGGGGATAAGCTTCGCGGCGGGATCCCTGTGGGGATCGCCGTCATACAGGCCGTCGATATCACTGAGCAATATCAGCAGGTCGGCGTGTACCGCCGCCGCCACGATGGCGGAAAGCGTGTCGTTCTCGCCGATGGTGTTCTCCACGCCCACCTCGTCAGTGGCCACGGTGTCGTTTTCGTTGATGACAGGCAGCGCACCCAGCTCCAACAGGCGAAAAATGGTGTTCCGCATATTACGGCTGCGCTGCTCGTTCTTTACATCCTCGCCGGTGAGCAGCACCTGTGCCACTGTGTGGTTGTACTCGTTGAACAGCTTGTCATAGGTGTACATCAGCTCGCACTGGCCCACGGCGGCGGCCGCCTGCTTCGTGGGCATATCCTTAGGTCGTCCCGGCAGGTTCAGCTTGCCCACGCCCATGCCGATGGCGCCGGAGGAGACGAGAATGATCTCGTGCCCGGCGTTTTTCAGGTCGCTCAGGACCTTGCACAGGCCCTCCATCCGCTGGATGTTCAGCCGTCCGGTGGCGTGGGCCAGGGTGGAGGTGCCGACTTTTACCGTGATACGCATAGAAATGCCCCCTTCGGGAAAGGAATTTGGAGCCATTATACTACGAAACCCCGGGGATGAAAAGAAAAATTTTCCCTTGACAGGAGGGAGAACATCGTGATATGCTAACTGTACTAAAACGCATAGTACACTTGATACGGAAAGGAGCGTGTGCGATATGATCGTGCTGGATTACCGGGACAGCCGTCCCCTGTACCAGCAGGTGAAGGACAGCCTGCGGCGCATGATGCTGACAGGGCTGCTGGAGCCAGACGAAAAGCTGCCCTCCGTGCGCTCTCTGGCTACGCAGCTGGCCATCAACCCCAACACCATCCAGCGGGCTTACGCGGAGCTGGAGGCGGAGGGGTACATCTACTCTGTGGCGGGCAGAGGGAGCTTTGTCTCCGCCAGGGACGGCGAGCATCTGCGGCGCATCGCTGAACTGACGGGGCGGCTGGTCCCGCTGCTGGAGGAGCTGAAGAGCCTGGGCTATACCCGGGAGCAGCTGCTGGTACTTTGGGAAGGAGGAGAGGGTAAATGATCGAGGTAAAAAACGTCGTCAAGACCTTTGACGGCTTCCGGGCGCTGGACGACCTGACCATGACGGTGCCCCACGGCGCGGTGTACGGTCTGGTAGGGCCCAACGGCGCGGGGAAATCCACCATCATCCGCCATTTGGCGGGTATCTACCGGCAGGACAGCGGCGACGTGCTGGTGGACGGTCAGCCGGTATATGAGAACACCGCCGTGAAGAGTCGTATGGCCGTTATCGGCGACGACTGGTACTACTTCCCGCAGTCGGGCATCCGGGAGATGGCGAAATTCCTCGCCGGTATCTACCCCGATTTCAGCTGGGAGCGGTACGAGAAGCTGAAGCAGGTCTTCCCGCTGGACGAAAAGCTGATGCTGCGCCGCATGTCCAAGGGTATGCAGAAGCAGGCGGCCTTTTGGCTGATGGTGTGCTGTATGCCGGAGTACCTCATTCTGGACGAGCCGGTGGATGGCCTTGACCCGGTGATGCGGCGGCAGGTGTGGTCGCTGCTTCTGGGCGACGTGGCGGAGCGCGGCACGACGGTGCTGGTCTCCAGCCACAACCTGCGGGAGCTGGAGGATGTGTGCGACCACGTGGGCATCCTGAACCACGGAAAGGTGTTGCTGGAGCGGAGTCTCAGCGATCTGCAGGACAACACGGTAAAGGTGCAGGTGGCCTATCAGGGCGTTACCGAGCCGCCGCTGCCGGCGGAGCTGAACATCCTGCACCGCAGCCACGTGGGACGGGTGTACACCTATATCGTCCGGGGCAGCAGTCAGGAGATCATGCGCCGGATGCAGATCACCGAGCCGGTGCTGCTGGAATCCATCCCGCTGACGCTGGAGGAGATATTCATTTACGAGCTGGGAGGTGTGGATTATGCCGCGAAAGACATCCTTCTGTAACGCCGCGCTGCTCCGCAGCGATATAAAGCGCTACTGGCCGCTGCTGTTCCTGTATGTGGCCGTGTGGGTGGTGATCCTTCCCGTGCAGATACTGTCGGCGAGCCGGGAGTGCGACGGCGTGGCGGAGGGCATCATGACCGTGCTGCAGCTGCGGCAGCACAACGTCATCATCCAGTCCATACCCGCCTCCGTGGTCATGTCCCTGCTGTTCGGCTGCTTTGCAGCCATGGCGGTGTGGTCGTACCTGATGTCCGGCCGCACCGTGGGGCTGATGCACGCCCTGCCGGTGACACGGACACAGGCATTTTTCTCCCACGTCCTCTCTGCGCTGGGAGCGCTGACGGCGGGGAACGTGCTGATCTTCCTGCTGACCGCTCTGTGCAGCGCCGGCTTCTCCTACGTGGACTGGGCGGCGCTGGGCACGTGGCTGCTGCTGACGGAGCTGATGGCGCTGTTCTTCTTCGCGCTCGGCTCCCTGTGCGCCATGGTCACGGGATGGCTGCTGGCGGTGCCGGTGCTCTACGGCGCGATGAACGTCATCGCCCTCCTTCTGTACGCGGTGATAAGCACGATGACGCAGATATTTTACTTCGGCTACAGCAACAGCGATATTCCGGAGTTCATCACCTGGCTGACGCCGGTGGGTCGGATCTGGGATGCCGTGGCCAACGGCGGTGCCCAGCCCATCGACGTGCAGTTCCGCGAGCCCATCGGCACCCAAAGCTATCAACGCGTCCAGCTGCCGGCCTCCGCCTTCTCCACCTGTATCATCTACGCCGCGGTGGGCATCGCACTGCTGGCGCTGGTGTGGTGGCTGTATAAAAAGCGCCCCAGCGAGACGGCCGGCGATGCCATAGCCTTCCGCTGGCTGCGGCCCATCGCCCGGTGGAGTATCGGTCTGTGCGGCGGTCTGGGGCTGGGTCTGTTCCTGCGCTATACCGCCTTTATCGACGGCGGCTTCGCCTGCCTGCTGATCTGCCAGCTGGTCATGGGCGTGATCTGCTTCTTCGCCGCCCAGATGCTGCTGCAAAAGAAGTTCCGCATCTTCAACAAGCGCTGGTGGCTGGAGACGGCGGCCATGGTGCTGGTGCTGGCGGCGGTGACGGTGTGCGTGAAGCTGGACATCACCGGCTATCAGCACCGCGTCCCGGACGCGGAGGACGTGACCTCCGTCCGCTTCAGCGCCAGCTATGCGGATTTCACCGCCGATGATCCCGCAGCGGTGGAGAGCGTGATCTCCCTCCACCGCGCCATTCTGGAGCAGTACGATGAGACAGGCGAAAGACTGGAGGACCAAACCTACCTGTATACGGAGGGCGGCCCGATCACCCGCTATGTGCGTGTGGACTACCAGCTGCGGAACGGCACGAGTCTGTGTCGCGAGTGGAGGGTATCGATCGTCAACGGCTCCGATATCCACCGGCTGCTGACCCAGCTGGTGAGCCGCACCGACTGCCGGGAGTCCCTTATGGGTCTGGATGCCCTGCGGAAATATGGCGGCGTGAGCAACGTGGTGGGCGGCTACGTCAGCCAGTACGAGACCGGCGCGTTTGCGGATCTGACCCGCCAGCAGGCGCAGGATCTGGTGTCCCATGCGCTGGCGGACGCCGCCAACAGCCGCGCACCCATCGACCCCCTGCGCGACGATATGTACAGCAGCACCAACCTTGACATTGAGATACGCATGAACACCAACGGAAAAACCGTCTCCCTTTCCCTCAGTGTCCCCGACTTCGCCGTGGAGACAAAGGCCTTCCTCGATGCGCTGGAGTTCGAGGAGCCGGTGGACGGCACCTACGATAGCCCGGAAAAATGCTATGACGACGAGGCGTACGACGACTTCGGTGAAGCCGCCGGCGAAGTGGTATACGGCTAAAGCAACAGAGGCGGCGCACTGCGCCGCCTCTGTTTTCACCACCGCATACGCATAAGAGCAGCCCCCGGCTTCGCCGGGGGCTGCTGCTGTTTACTCGTTGGTGTAGTTGTCGAAATAGCCCTGAATGTAGACGATGGGCGTGCCCTTGTCACCGGAGCCGCTGGTCAGGTCGCACAGGGAGCCGATCAGGTCGGTGAGGTTCCGGGGCGTGGTGCCCTCGGACACCATGTTGCCCACCAGAGACTTCTTGGCGTCCTTGGCCTTGATCTTCTCGGAGATGGCGTTCTTCAGCTCCTCGCCGCTGAGGTCGGCGAACTCCTTGTCCGCCAGATACTTCAGCTTCAGCTCGTTGGGCGTGCCCACCAGACCGCTGGTATAGCCGGGAGCCACCACGGGGTCAGCCAGCTCCCAGATCTTCCCGGCGGGATCCTTAAACGCGCCGTCGCCGTAGACCATGGCCTCCACCCGCTTGCCGGTGGCGTCGCTCATCGCCTTGCCGATGGCCTCCGCCACCGCCTTGGCGTCGCGGGGAAACAGCTTCACGCGGTCGTCGTCCGCCTTGTTGCTGCCCAGCAGGCCGTACTGGGCGTTGTAGCCGCTGCCGTCCACGGGCGCGGTCAGCAGGTCGTCCAGACCCAGCACCACCTTGGCACCGGCGGCGGTCAGCAGACGCTTGCTGCGCTGGCGGCTGTGGATGTCGCAGGTGATCACCGTGTCGGTGTAGGGCAGGATGGCGGTGACGCGGTTGGCGAACACGATCTCCGCCTGGGCGCCGGCCTCCTCGATGATGGACTTGTAATAGGCCACATAGTCCACGCCGGTGAAGGGATGCACCACCTCACCGAAGGCCGCGCGGAACTGCTCCAGCGACAGCACATCGTGCCACGGGTCGATGCCGGCCTCGTCCAGCTGG
>ERZ773192.4127-NODE-4127-length-10001-cov-5.274583_pt1 | contig 10001 bp, 9 predicted proteins | sample MGYA00581010_ERZ773192 | MGnify/ENA primary metagenome ERZ773192 (study PRJEB29015, sample SAMEA2737741) | human gut metagenome | biome: human gut; feature: human-associated habitat; material: faeces | place: China | collected 2012 ...
TGCTTAATCAAAGTAAAAAATAAATTTCATCATCTTGGATATTTTGAAGATGAACAAGCAATTGGAACTAAAATCAAATTTTTAAAGACACAAAATAATACGCTAAAAAATATATACCTCATATTGAAAATGATAAAGGCAATGCCAACTAGGCATTGTCTTTTACTACTGATTTTTCTAGTTTATACATTATTCTAGCATATATAGGTATAGAAATAGTGACTATCAATAGTAATAACTTAAAATATATAACATTATTTAACAATCCTACTAATAGCATTAATATAAATCCTGTTATTCTTCCTATTTCCATAAAGCCTTCTGTGAAAGTATGATATTCTACTAACCATTTTTCTATATTATTTTCTTTAACTATATCATCTGCTTTAATTTTAAACATTACTTCTAAAATATATACAGTTATGCTATATGTAAAATTATAAATTATTAATGTTGTTTTGTTTATATTTAATATTAGTCCCAATACACCTAATACTACTAATGTAGCACAAAAAAGTAATAACCTTTTTGCATATTTTTTTTGATATAATTTATTAAATAAATATAACGATATCATAGAAAATACAGAAAATATAGTTGTTAATATTCCAAAATTAAAGGATGTTTTAAAAGTCATGATTGTTATTACAACTACTAATACTCGTATTGTATCCATCATAATTCCATATAAAAAGGCTAATTCATAAACTTTGTTTATATTTTCTTTTTGTTCGTTAGATAAATAAGTTGTATAATCTTTTAAACTATATTTTTGAATTTTATCGTTAATAACAAATTTGTTAGTATCTATTTGTAATGACATTATTATTTGAAATAAAGTTAATACAAATATATATATTGCTATGTTTCCAAAAGATGTTAATTCTATAGAAGTACCTAATATGATAGGAACTAATATATTGATAAATTTACTTAAAATTCTTTTTGTTATCATATATTTTTTCCTGTTTTCATTATAAACTATTTGTATATTCATTACATCATGTGTTGACCAGTATAAAGCTTCAGCAATACCATAAAAAATTGCAAAAATTATAAAATAACGACTTATCTTGTTTTTAAATAATATTATTAATAATATATAAATTGATTTAATTATAATGCCAAATCGATAAATCGAAACTCTTTTTTTAGGTTTGCTTTTAATTATATTACCTAATAAAATACTTCCTACACCTAATATCAAATATAAAATTATATAAAATGTTGAAACTTGTATTATATTTTCATTAGAAATTTGTAAAAAATATGCTACTAAAAAAGTTTCACCAAACAAATTTATAATATTATTGGTTAAGTCACATGCCATTAACGATTTAGCACTTCTATCTAATTTAGTTTTCATTTGTATTTTCCTTTCAGATAAAATTCTCTTTTATTATATATTTCAGAAATATACTTGCAAATTGCATCAAATTATTGTTTATTGTTAAACATATTTAAGTATTGTCTTTATATGTTAATTATTTTATTAATGATAAAATTAAAACACAAATAAATATGCCTAATATCATTAAGTACTTTTTATAAGTTATTTTTTCTTTTAAAATAAATCTTGAAGATAAAATTGTTACTACAATAGAACTTGTGTTAATTACAGAGATTATAGAAACATTTCCATCTAATAATGCAAATCTGTTAAATATTGAAGATGATGCATCTAATAATGCTTGTAATATAAAAAATTTCTTAGCATTAATTTTTCTAATATCTAGGTAATTCCAGTTTTTTGTAAATAAACAATATATAAATAAACCAATAATAATTATAACTGCATAATTAAAAACTACATACATTGGATTTTGATATTCAGTAACATATATTTTATTTAAAAAATTAGAAATACCATTAAATAATACAAAACCATAAGAATACATAATTGCTTTTTGTTCTAACTTTTTATCTGTTTGATTTTTTGAATCAGTCTTATTTTTAGCAACCATAATAGATAAAATTACTAATATAGTAGAAACAAATAATTGTAATAGTGTACAATTTTCTTTTAATACTATAATACCCAATAAAAATGTAACAACTACTTTTGCCTTAGAAATAGATGATGTAATTGCTACTTTTCCATACTTAGTAGCTGAAATCATACAATAAAATCCTATTGACTGCATTAAAATTCCTGGGAACATATTTATCATATCAGCAACATTTAGTTTTGTTATAAACTCTGGATTAGTTATCATACTAACTACAATCATAATCAAATGATATGATAATAACCCCATTAATGCAATTTTTTTTGGCTCATTATTTGAACACTTCTTTAAAGCAACTGCTGTAAAACCACCAATGATGGTTGATAATAAACACCAATATAACCACATATATTTTTTCTCCTAATTTTCGTATATATCATCATTTATTTTTAATATCATTCTTCTGTAATGAGTTTTAAATCCTAATCTTTCATATAAATCTCTAGCAATGTTTTCTCCAATTACTTCTAACGATAAATCTTTATTTTGAACTTTTGCTAATTCTATTATTTGGTTTAATGCAATAGTGCCAATTCCATTATTTCTATATTTTTCATCTATAAAAAATCTATATAAATATATTTCTTTTTCATAATTTTTAATCCCAATAAATCCAACCATCTTATTGTTATATAAGATTTTATAATATTCTTCATTTTCTTTAAATTTTAATTCTTCTGGTTTTATTATTCTTAATTGGTATATTGGATCTACTGTATTATGATGTTGCCATTCTTTTATAATCCATTCTCTAAAAAAATCATTATTATCTTTTTCTAATTTAACTTCTATCTTTTCCATTTAAACCATTCCCTTAATTTATATATTTTACAAATGCTTTATCTACGTTTTCATCATATCCTAATTTATTATATAATTTATGTGCTTCTTTTCTTTGAACTCCACTAAATAACCAAATACGGCTTACATCTTCATAACTTTTTACAATTTCTTCTGCTTTAATCATTAATTTAGTTGCTATTCCTGATTTCCTGTATTCTTCAAGAACAGCTAAATTCCAAATGGTTGCTTCTTTTCCGGATGGCATTGTTAAAATATTTAAAGTTACAGTTCCAACTAAATTATTTTCTATATAATATCCTAATACATAAATATTGCTGTTATTTTTAGATACTTCATAAAATCTTTCCGCTTTTGAATTGCTTGTATTACTATTAAAAACTTGTTTCATAATTTTTTGTAATTGTTCTAAATCTTTTTCTTGTATTTCAGCTATTATATTATTTCTATTCATATTTATTACCTCCATTTTTAATAAATAAAAAGTATCATAATTTTAATGATATAAATCCATTATAATAATAACATATTTTGATATTTTTTTCACATATTTTGATATTTTTTTCCATACTCCCTTGAAAATATCTAAGAAAATGATATAATGAACTTATCAGAGAGATTTAATCAAATCTTATAGTCTTAATTTCGTAAACGTGTATAGTTAAGGCTCCATTTGAAATCAACTTACGGACTTAATTGTTCGTAAGTTTTTATTTTATATTGTCAATTGTATGGTTGTCAAAAAACTCCACCCCATTGACCATACTTGCTGAAAATGATAAAGACAATGCCAATTAAGCATTGTCTTTATTAATAATTTTTTTTGATATTACTTTTCCTGTTTTTTCTACATTATAATTTAATTTAAAAAATATACTTACCGAGATAAACTGATATACTGATGAACATACTTGTCCGACACCTGTACAAAATGGTGTTTTTAAAAGAAACATCATCATTTTCAAAACAGAAGCACATATTTTATTAGATGTTATTTTAAAAGCAGACCATTCTAATTGTAAATAACAAGTTTTAATTCTGTATATAGGAAAAATTATGAAATTTACAATTTCAAATCAAAAATAAATCATCGTAATTTTAAAATTCAAATCATAAAATCCATATAAACAAACAAACATAACTAAACTGGTTATAAATAATATACCTAATAATTTATAAGCATTATTCCTATGATACTTATAATTGAATTCATTTTTACTAATATCAATTGTTGCTGCAGTAACAATTGCATCAGCAGTATCCCATTGTGTATCTGTTATAAGGGCTACAAATGTAAGTGCAATTGTAAATTGTTCACCATACTCCAAAGCATTACTTAAACCAAATAAAAAAATTAAGAAAAACGCAATGTTATTGAACAATTCTACTGAATCATATTTAATACACTTAAAAACATTTAATTTCAATTTGAATTTATTGCTATTTTTTATATAAATATATAAAGTAAATAATGATAATGGAATTAGTGCTGTAGTAATTATAGCGATTTGATTTTTTGTTATTAAAGATGTTCCAATTAATAATATAAAATTTAATAAATTAAATATTAGTGAATATTTATTTGCTAACATATTTTTTTCTTCATAATATAATTTGTTTAAAACCATTGCAAATTCTAAACAAATAAATAATTGTAATACAGAATAGATGGTGAACACTTTATATGTATCGATATCCATGTTCATAAAATTTATATAATTATCTATATTAAATAATAATATTGCAAAAATAATTACCGAAACAATAGTTCCTATAATCATACCTGACATTACAGCATTTTTATTTTTAACTTTTTCCTTACAAATATTAGCACTAGTAGAAAATAATGATTTTAATATATAATATATAAATTGTATTGGATAAGTTAAGGTAAAAATATTAACTAAGTTTTTGTCAACTATTATACCTAATAAAAGCCATGAAATTATTGGTATAAAAGACAATAAAGATAAGTCAAAACTAATTTTTAATAATATCTTCATTTTCTAATTCTTCATAATTATTCGGTAAAAGAACTAGGGTGATAAGAATCTATACCCAAAGTTTCTGCTTTTCTTAAAACATCAATTCTATCATCTACAAATGCTACTTGTTTTATATCAATGTTATAATGTTTACAATATTCAATTATAACTTCTGGTTTTAATAATGTAGAACATATAAAAAATACATTTTCTCTTTTTATATTTGGATAATGTTCAGATAACCATTTATATTTTTGATCTATTTCAGTATTAGTTGTAATCGCACCTAAAACAAATATTTTATTACTATCTAAATTTTCTACAACTCTTTGCATTGTTTTAAGTGGCCTAGCCTTATAAAACAAATCATTAAACAATAAATCTTCAAGTGATTGACATCCAAGTTCAGAACATCCTCCACCGTATAATCTATCTTTATATCTATATTCGGATAATGTTCCATCAACATCAAAAAAAACATATTTTTCTTTTAATTTTTCAATCATAATTATTACTCCTAACATATACTATTTATATCAATTTAAAAACTAAATTAATTATACTATACTATATTTAGACATTTTTTTCTATACTCCCTTGAAAATATCTAGGAAAATGATATAATGAATTTATCAGAGAGATTTAATCAAATCTTATAGTCTTAATTTCGCATACGTGTATAGTTAAGGCTCCATTAGTATTAATACTCGCACACTTATAGTGATTGCGAGTTTTATTTTTATAAAAATAAGAAATTAAAATATACTTATAAATTAATATCATAATTGGCGCCTGTATTATCACTTTTCAGTACTACTATATGTAGATATATTTCATGCAAATAATGAGTTTATAATGCTTATTAAGTAATTTTTAAAAATATAAATTATGTGATATAATCAGTTTATCAAAATAAGATATGGAGTTTAGTAGTATGAAAAAGAAGTATCAAGATTATTTAAATAATGATCATTCATTTGACAAGATAACGATGTTAGGAATTTTAAGTCTCATCATCGTAATTAGTGGTGTTTTTGGATTTGTATATGAGTTTATTTTTTATTATTTTAATTGTGGTATGAAATATTTTTACTGGCGTGGTGGTAATTTCTTACCATGGATTAATATTTATGCAACTGGAGCTCTAGTTATTTATTTTCTATCTTATCGCTATCGAAAGAATCCTTTGAAAGTATTTTTACTTGGGTTTTTAGGAAGTGGAATCTTAGAATACTTTTCTGGACTTGGAATGTGTATCATTGGAAATGGATTTAGATGTTGGAATTATAATACAGAAATTTTAAACTTTGGTAATATTGATGGATTTGTTTGTCTTAGAAGTGTATTATTTTTTGGACTTTCCGGATTATTACTTATTTATGTAATTGTACCTATTCTTTTTTATCTAGCAAGGAAAATGAATAAAAAAGTATTTTTAACAATTAGTTTTTCCTTATGTTTTATTATTTTACTAGATGAATTTTATAATCTAATATTTGCTAGGATGTTGGGTTTACCAAGAGCTTCTACTATTTATAAAAGTTTAGGAATTCGTTATGTAAGTTTTAAATAAAAAATCATTAAAAAAAGCCATTTAACTAGGAATGACTTTTTTCTTTATCTTTTTTTATCTTTATTTAAATAAGTTTTTAATTCTATCAATAATACTTACTTTTTTAGTTTCTTTTACTACTTGTTTTTGTTCTTCTTTTGCTTTGACACCATCTACTACTAAGACGAATTTCGTACTTGATTCAACATTTTCACCCTTAGTATCAAATGTTTGATATTCTTCTCCTAATTTCATTAAAGTACTTGCTTTACTTGAAATAGAATTTGCTTTTGTAACTAAATTACTTAAAGTATTAATACCTTGTTGATTAAATGTAGTAATACCAGTATTTAGAGTATTCATACCATTTTGTAACTTAGAAGTGCCATCTGATAATTCTTTCATTTTTGTATTTAATACACTAACACCACTATATAACATACTAGTACCATCTTTTAAAGTATTTGTACCAGTTTTCATTTGTTTTAAATAGCCATCTAAAGTAGTAATTTGACTTTGAATAGAATTTAACGTTTCAAGACTTGAAGTTAAGGCTTCATTATTTTTTGTTAATAAATAGATTAAATTATTATTCGTATCATAATTATTTTCAAAGTTATATTTAGCACTAACTAAGTCACTACTCATAGCTTCTGCTTGAGCATAAGTTAACATATCTAAGTGATATTTTTCATAAGCCAACTTACTATTTGCATTTCCTTCTGTTAATTTCGTAATGGTGTTGGTATTAGTTGCAATTAAAGTTTTGATACTTTCAATCTTAGCTTGATTTTCACTACTATTAAATGATGCAATTATATTATCTAATGTCGTAATAATCTGTTCTAGATTAGTGTCTAAGCTAGCACTTCCCTCTTTAATTTGTTCTAACTTTTCTACTACTGTATTTAAATTTTCAGAAATTAAGCTACTACCCTCATCAATTGTTTTTAAATTTTCTAAAATTGTTTTAGAACCACTTTCAATTTGATTCATAGAATCTTGAAGTTTATTAACACTACTATATACAGTATTTAACTTACTAAAAATATCTAAGTCGCTATTATCAATTAATTTTGCTGTAACAACAGAATAGATACTAGATAATTCAAATTTAGTAGTATTATAACTAATTTTAACAGTATCTAAACCTTTTAATTCTTGTAATCCTAAACTTTCATATAAACCAGGTGTTGATAATCCTACTACAATAAAGTTACTACCATTATTAACTACTTTACCATTAGTAACCGTAATATCTGAATTATTAGCTCCACTTATCATTGTAGCTGTTGTTACTACAAATGGTGTATATAAAGTTTGTTTATTTATAATATGTTTATCAGTATTATTATATTTAATCGTAATTTCTACTTTACCACTTTTACCAATTAAATCATTTAAAGAAATATCTTCTCCATTTAATTTATAAGTAATATTTTCAGTAACTGGTGTTTCTTTTTTACTAATTCCTTGGTAAAAGATATCACTACCTTTACTATCCCAAGTTAATAAGTTTTCTTTTTTGGTATAAGTATGATTACTATTAATATTTAAAATATCTTCAAGTTCTGAATAATCTTCAAGGGAATCTAATTTTTCATTATTGATTAAATGTTCATTTACCAAAATACTTTTTACACTACCATCACCATTTAATTTAGCATATACCATTTCTTCTTTTGATAATGCTAAAGTAGAGATAGGTGTTAGTGCTAAAGTTAAGACAAGACTACTTGCTAATATTTTTTTCATATTTTTCTTATTTTTCATATTCCTCTTTCCTTTCATATTTAAAGTTGTTTTTAAAATAAGTTTATCGAAAACTAATAGAATAGATGGTAATACCATAATAACAACAAGCATACTAATAATAGCTCCTCTTGATATTAAAGTACATAATGAACCAACCATTTCAAGTTCTGAATAAATACCAACACCAAAGGTTGCTGCAAAGAAACACATACCACTAACAAATATAGAAGTACTACAATAATTAGTAGTTTTAAGCATTGCTTCTTTAGAGTTAACACCTTCTTTTCTTAGTTTTAAATAATTAGTGGTCATTAAAATAGCATAATCAATTGTTGCTCCTAATTGAATAGTTCCAAGTACAATTGGTGCTACGAATGGTAATACTACTCCACCAAAGTAAGAAGCTGACATATTCATGAAAATAGCAAATTCAATTGCTAAAATTAATAAGATTGGTAAAGATACAGATTTTAAAACGATAACCATAATTAGTAAAATACAAATAATTGATGAATAGTTAACATTATTAAAATCTTCATCACTTATAGTTACTAGGTCTTTCATTAATGGACCTTCCCCTGCTAAAATACCATCTTTATCATATTCTTTAATGATTTTATTGACTTCTACTACTTGATTATTTAATTCTGTTGTCGCAATATCATAAGTAGAATTTAAGAATAACATTTGGTAATGATCACTTTCAAAAACACTAACAATTTCATTAGGTAACATATTTTCTGTCAATCCTAATTGTTTTAATTTAGAGAATGATAAAACAAAATCAATACCATCTATATTTTCAATTTTATTTACCATTTCTTCTACTTTATCTGATTTCATATCTTTATCTATTAAGATAATTTCAGGAGATACAATATTAAATTCTTCTTTCAAATTAGTATTTGCTACAATACTATCTAAAGTATCTGGTAAGCTTTCATCTATTTTATAGTAAACATCTACTTTAGAATTAGCTAAATAAGTAGGTACTAATAAAAGTAAGAAAACTACGAATATTGTTTTATAGTGTTTAATTACAAATTTATTCAATTTTTCAAAATGAATAGTAATTGGTTTATGTTTTGTTTTATCGATTAGTTTATCAAATACTAATAATAAACTTGGGAATAATGTTAAGACACAAACAACACCTAATAAAACACCTTTTGCCATAACAAGACCTAAGTCTTTACCAAGTGTTAGGTTCATAGTACAAAGCACTAAAAATCCAGCTATAGTAGTTAAACTACTACCTGTAACAGATGTAAATGTTTCAACTATTGCATATTGCATTGCTTCTTCTTTACTACTAGATATTTTTTTCTTATTTTCATAAGCATGATACAAGAAAATTGAGAAGTCTGTTGTAACACCTAATTGAAGTACAGCTACTAATGCTTTCGTAATATAAGAAATTTCACCAAAAATAATATTACTTCCTAGATTAAATAAAATGGCTACTCCAATATTACCTAATAATAAAATTGGTACAACATAAGAATCAAGTGATAACTCTAGAACAGTTAAACATAAGATAACTGCAATTACTACATAAATAACAATTTCTTTATCTGATAAGTTCATAGTATCTAGTACCATAGCACTCATCCCACTGATTTCTACTTTATCACTAGCAATTTCTTTCATATTTCTAATGGCATCTATTGTTGATTCAGAAGATGTTGATTCTTTAAAAGTAACAAACATTAAATCCGTATTTTCTTGATGAAATTTTTGAACGATTTCATTTGGTAACATATCAATAGGAATACTAGTACCAATGACATCATAAGCACTGATTACTTGATTTACACCATCTATACTTTTAAATTTTTCTTCGCCTTCTGCTGTCCGATATAATCCGTCAGACGCTGCGGTCTGAGTGTCGGTTCCAGC
>ERZ773192.4134-NODE-4134-length-9988-cov-3.996778_pt1 | contig 9988 bp, 9 predicted proteins | sample MGYA00581010_ERZ773192 | MGnify/ENA primary metagenome ERZ773192 (study PRJEB29015, sample SAMEA2737741) | human gut metagenome | biome: human gut; feature: human-associated habitat; material: faeces | place: China | collected 2012 ...
GAGCATATTTCGCGGTTTCGGATGCGAAAAGCGAGCTTTCCCCATGGGACAGCCGTTTGCAAGTGTCCAGCCGGGGCTATATGCTGGGGTACAACGATTTGAAAGATCCTTCCGTCAGCGGCTTTTTCCGGTTTCTTGCAAGGGTCGGGGATAACGGGATGAAAATGCAGATCGTGAAGATCGGATTTGGGGGCAGACAATGAAGTATGTCGGGATGCCCATGGGGATGTGGGTGGCGTTTGCCGGGCAGCAGGAAAAAGACATTCATAGCACTGCCTGCTGCCACACTCAGCGGAGCAAAAACCACACGCCCAGCAGGAGCGCAAGGAAGATCAGGTTGGACAGGGTGAACAGCCCAAAATACTGCTTCTTCCCCTGTGGCAGCTCCCGTGCGATCTGTCGGTAGGAAATAAGACTGGCCATGGATGCGATCAAAGTGCCAAGACCTCCCAGATTGGTGCCGATGATGAGGGCTTGTGTCTCTGCCGTGAACCCGGACAGCAGCAGGGCGGCGGGAACATTACTGGTGACCTGCGAAGCAAGAACCGCCACCAGCACTTCCCGGCCGGTCAGAAACTCCTGCAGCCAGCCGGAAAAGGCCGGAATGCGGCCAAGATTGCCAATGAAGATGAAAAAAACCACAAAGGTCAGAAGCAGGGAATAGTCCACTGCCCGTAAGGTGTGCGGGTCTGCAAAAAGAACGCAGACGAGTACAGCGGCAAAGGCAATGCCATAGGGCAGCACCCGGATCACGGACAGCAGGCAGACGGCAAACAGAACCAGATACAGCAGGATGATCTTCTGATCTCCCTGAGATGCAGAAGAAACAAGCTCATCCACGGAGAGGGCGGCAGAGGCTTTCCGGCAGACCATTGCTGCCCAAGCCAGCAGCAGGAGCAGAGAGACCAGTGTGTAGGGCAGCATAAGAAGCACAAATCCCCCGATGCTCATGCCGCTTTTTCCGTAAAGATAGAGGTTCTGCGGGTTGCCGATGGGGGTCAGCATACTGCCAAGGTTTGCCGCAATGGTCTGCATACAGACCACCGGGATCAGAAGGGAGCGGCGGACATCCGCTCCCAGACGGCTCAGGAACACGAACGTAAAGGGAACGAAGGTCAGCAGGGAAACATCGTTGGTGATGAACATGCTTCCGAAAAAGCACAGCCCGACCAGTACCAGCGTCAGCTGAAAGGTGCTGTGGGTGCGGGACAGCAATGCCCGGCCCAGTCCATCAAAAAAGCCCTGCCGCCGCAGCCCGGCCATGACCGTCATCAGGGAAAACAGGATCGCCAGCGTGCGCAGGTCGATGTAGCCGAGATACTGCACATCCGGCGGAACAAAGAAGGCGGAGACAACGGCCAGCACAGCGGCTGCGGTGAGGACCGTTTCCTGCTGAATGAATTGTTTGAGTAGTTTCATAGAGACACATCCTTGTAGTTGTAAAGGCTGCCCTGCTACGGTGCCGGACGGCCTTTTTTCGTATTTCAGAGCAACAGCTCAAACAACCCGATCATCAGCGGCATGGTCAGGATGGAAAGCAGCGTGCTCAGGACATAGATCGCGCTGGAATGAGAAGCATCCCGGTCATAGAGCTGTGCCATGGAGGTGACTGTTGCACAGGCGGGGGTAATGGCAGAAAGGTAGACCGTCATCAGGATGGACTTGCCGTCCGGGATCCAAAGGGATGCGCGAACTGCCCAAAGCAGCAGAACGATGACCAGCGGAACACCCAGCAGACGCAGAAATACCGGCAGATAGTTGCGCGAGGTGCAGAAAACCTTTTTCAGGGGCACTTCCGCAATGGCCATGCCTGCCAGCAGCATTCCCATGGGACCGATCATATTGCCGACACTGCTCAGTGTGCTGGTGATCGGGGCGGGCAGCGAGATGTGCAGCAGGTACAGCAGAGCACCGGCTGCAATGGCGATCAGATTGACATTGGTAAGGAGCTTGCGCCATTCCAGCCGGGCAGACCCCTGCAGGCAGGCACTGGCATGGGTCCAGAGCAGTACCAGCTGTACAATGACAAAGGCGCAGGAGTAGACAACATATTCCTCCCCCAGCAGGGCCTGCACAATGGGGATGACCAGCGCGGCGGCATTGCTGTAAATGATATTGACCTGCTCCACGGCGTCCAGCTTGAGAGCTTTGCGGAACAGCGCATTCAGAAGCAGAAATACAACGTGCATTCCAACGGCGATGCCCATGGAATAAAGCAGCCCGGTGCGGATCTCCGGTGTATCCTTGATCTGAAAGGCGTTCAGAACGACACAGGGCATGACCAGATAGACAAAGACCACAGACAGCACCTTGCTGTCCGATGCCTTCAACAAGCCGGTTTTTACAACGGCATATCCCATCAGCAGAACCAGAAATAGCTGCGCGATCTGCTGCATCAATAAAAGGCTGATTTGCATTTAGATCTCCTCTTTTGCAATTCGTTTTTGCAGCACAATCCTACTCCATTGGCGGGGCATCGTCAAGAGAAAACAGAAAAATTACGATTAGAGCAAGAAAAAACGGATGGCTCCGCAGAACCATCCGCTAAAACTGGCATCATCAGTCTTTCCGGTACTTATATGCATACAAAGCGAGGGCTTTTGTATTGTGCAAGAATCTCCCGCAGCGTCTGCGAGGGATTTTGCGTCTCAAAGGTGAGTGCCCCGGCCTTCATTACGCCGTTGCGGCAGGTGATCTCCATTTTGGGGTCAAGACCCAGAAAGGTGTAGCGTCCCCACTTTTCGCTGGGCTGGGCACTTTCCAGCAGATAGCAGTGGGTGGAAACGTTTTTCAGAATCTTCAGCGCCTCAATGGGCGTGCAGATATCGGATAAAATTTCGCCGCTGACCGGCAGCACCTTGTAACCGCCCGCCGCCGCAATGGTTTTTACTTCGTCCAGTGCAGGCTGTATCTTCATAGCCGCTACCCCTTTCTGCGTCAAACAAAAAACTCCCCGGCCCTTTTGCCGGAGGAGTGTAAAAGAAAAACGCCCCGGACAGAAGAAACCTTCTTCTGTCTGGGACGAATAAAGTTTAGCCTTTGATCCGCGGTGCCACCCTGACTTCATGGGAACGACCCCATGCACTTGGCGGGATGCCAACACATCCCCGGCAACTGACGTATGCCCTACGTTGCAGAATACTGTGCGGCGCGTTTAGCGCACCGCAGTTCCCTGCACCCTCAAAGGACTTTCTCTGCTGTCATTCTGCCTGTATCTCTTCCACCAGCGGCAGATAGTCGGCACAGTATTTCCGGTACAGCGGCTGTACCAGCTGCCGGAAGTTCTGCATTTCCTCTTCGGGCAGCGGCAGTTCGATGCAGCCGCCTGCAAGGGCTGCTTTGCGGGCGACAGTTTCTTCCTGTGCCCAGAGTTGGCGCTCGTATTGCGCCGATGCCCGGGCGCATTTCTGCAGAATCTGCTGGTATTCCTCCGGCAGTGCATTCCATGTGCGGCCGGAAGCCAGCTGCACCTCCGGTACGCGGCTGTGCTCATCGGCCATGTAGTACCGCGCCACCTTGTAGTGCTCCATGGAATAGTAGGCCGGCCAGTTGTTTTCGGCGGCATCGATCTGCCCGGTCTCAAGCGCCGAGTAGACGTCGCTGTACGCCGTGGTCTCCGGCACTGCACCCAGCAGACGGATCATGTCGATCACGATCTGCGAATCCTGCACGCGGATGGTCTTGCCCTGCAGATCGTTCAGGCTGCGCACCGGCTGACGGGCATAAAACGAGCGGGCACCCGCGTCGTACCAGCTCAGGCCCACCCGTCCCTGCGCGGTAAAGTCCTGCAAAAACTCTGCTCCGATGCTGCCATCCAGCACACGCCACATATGGTCGGCATTCCGGTAGAGATACGGCAGCAGCAGTATGTTGAGCCGGGGCAGATCGTCTGTGGCCGCCGAAAGCGACACACGCGCAAAATCTACGCCGCCAATGGCAAGCTGCTCCCACACCTGCTGTTCCGAGCCGTACTCGCCGTTCGCTTTGACCTGAATAACCACCTTGCCCCCGGTCTGCCGCTGCACAAGGTCCGCAAAATACTGTGCGCCCTGCGTAGTGGGGTACCCGGCGGGCTGGTTGTCGGCATAGGTCAGCACATAGTCCGGTGTGGTCTGCGGCTTTGCGCCACAGCCTGCCAACTGCAAGGCTGCAAAGCCCAGCCCGGCTAAAAAGGTCCGTCTGCGCATGGTCTCTCCCTCCCTTTGCAGATAGTATAGCGCACAAGACTGCCTTTGTGCAAGAGACAAGAAAAGGCGGTGCCCGCCGCAAAGCAGGTACCGCCTTTTAGGAGAAGAAAAAAGGAGATGTCTCAATCACATCAGGCCCATTGCCTGCGGCAGTGCGGTAGACACTGCCGGGATAAAGGTGACCAGCAGCAGGCCGCCGATGATGGCCACATAGTACATAAGCATATACGGCATGACCTTGGAAAGCGAGGTGCGCCCCACCTTGATACCCACGAACAGGGCGTTGCCCACGGGCGGGGTGATATTGCCGATGCACAGGTTGTACACGAGGATCAGACCGAAATGGATGGTGCTCATGCCAAAGCTCTGACAGATGGGCAAAAACAGCGGGGTGAAGATGAGAATGGCCGGGGTCACATCCATGAAGGTGCCGGACACCAGCAGGATCACGTTCATGATGAGCAGGATGATGTATTTATTGCTGGTCAGGCTCAGCAGGGCTGCCGCCACGGCATCCGGAATCTGCAAAAAGGCCATGACCCAGCCCAGAATGTTGGAAACACCCACAAGGAACACCACCATGCCGGACATCTTGGCAGAGTCCACGATGATCTTCCACAGGCTCTTCAGGTTGATGGAGCGGTAGCAGAAAGCCAGCACCAGCGCATAGACGACCGCGATGGCAGAGCCTTCGGTGGCAGAGAACACACCGCCGATGATGCCGCCGATGACCACGATGATCAGGGACAGAGAAGGCAGAGCGCGCAGGGTGCAGACGCCGAGATTTTTCCAGTCAAACTTGCCGGGGGTGCCTTTATAGCCCAGCTTGACCGCCAGCAGCACGCCCACCACGCAGCAGCACAGTGCCCAGATGATGCCGGGGATGTAACCGGCCATGAACAGCGCAGCCACAGAGGTGCCGCCGGACGCCAGAGAGTAGGTGATCAGGGCGTTGGACGGCGGGATCAGCAGGCCGGAGCAGGAGGAAGCAGCGTTGGTGGCAGCGGTCACGGCAGGGTCGTAGCCCTGCTCGTCGGCACCGTCGCGGATCATGGAGCCAACAGCAGCCGCCGCAGCGGAAGCAGAGCCGGAGATGGCACCGAACAGGGCGTTGGTGCCGATGTTGGTCACCAGTAGTGCGCCGGGCAGCTTGCCCAGAATGGCCATGACGAAATCCACCAGACGCTTGGCGATGCCGCCCTGATTCATGATGTTGCCGGCCAGAATAAAAAACGGGATGGCAGTCAGGCTGAACTTGCTCATGCCCACAAAGGTACGCTGGGCAGCGGTCAGCACGGCTACGTTCAGATCAATGGAAGAAAGGATGGCAGTCAGGGAAGAGACTGCAATGGCGTACGAGATAGGCACGCCGAGGAACAGCAGCACCAGCAGCACTGCCAGAATTACGAGTAATGCTTGAATTGCCACAGCTTAGTCCTCCTTGTTTTCCTTGTCGGCATCGGCAGCCATTTCGGCTTCCACTTTTGCAAAGTCTGCATCTTCCGGGGTATCCAGACAGATGGAGCCGTTGGCGATGCCGATAATGTTCAGCACGGAATACACCAGAATGATCACGCCGCAGATGGGCATGACCCAGTAAAACACGCCCACGGCTACGCCCAGCGAGGAGGTCTGCTGCCCCATAGCCAGCTGGGACACCTGAAAACCGCCGAACACCAGAATGGTGGCGGAGAAGAGAAAGGCGATGACCTCGGCAAAGATGTGAAATGCCTTGCGCATGGTGGGGTTGAACCGGTCCACCAGCACGGGGATGTTCATGTGGCCGCGCTCGCCGGAGACGATGGTGGCACCCAGCATGGTGCTCCAGCCGAACAGATAACCCACCAGCTCTTCCGACCATGTGGAGGGAGAGTTGAAGATGTAACGCACGATGACCTGATAGGTGGTCAGAACCACCATGACCGTCATGCTCAGACCTGCCAGCAGGTTGAGCACCTTGTTCAGGGTATTTCTCAGCTTTTCCATGATGCTCCTCCTCAGTCCGCAGTATGGGCAGCGTTGTGCTGCTGGATCAGGTCATAAATGGGCTGCAATTCCGGGTTTGCGGCCAGCACGGAATCGTGCAGGGGAGCCATAGCCTCCTGAAACGGTGCAGTGTCCGGGTAAATAAAGTTGACGTGCTGCTCGTTCTCGGCCTTATCCTTGGCCTCGGCCACAGCATCCTCCCATGCGTCCTGCTCGGTGCGCTTCACGATCTGGAAGCCCTCTTCAAAGATCGCGCGCTCCTCATCGCTGAGCTCGTTCAGGAAGGCGTAGTTTGCCACCAGCAGGTCCGGCACCATCTGGTGCATATCATAGGAGTAATACTTGCAGATATCGCCGTGACCGTTATCGGTCAGAGCCAGCTCGTTGTTTTCGGCACCATCCAGAATACCGGCCTGCAGCGCGGTGTACACATCGCCGAAGCCCATGGGGGTAGCGGTGCCGCCCAGCAGACGCATCATTTCCACATTGGTGGGCGACTGCTGTACGCGGATCTTCAGCCCCTTCAGGTCGGAGGGCTGGTTGATGGGGGTCTTGATGGTGTAGAAGTTGCGGGTGCCGGCATCCAGCCATGCCACCGTTTCCAGACCGGCCTTGGAAGTGGTCTTGAAAATGGGGTCCGTCACCTCGGGGTCGTCCATCGCCTCGTGGTAGGCTTCCACGCTGGAGAACAGGTAAGGCAGGTTGAAGATCTGGTATTTGGCGCTGAAGGTCTCCATGATGGCATTGGACGCCACCACAAAGTCGATGGCACCGGTCTGGGTCAGCTGCACCATTTCGGTCTGGGAGCCCAGCAGCTCGCTGGGGTACACCTCCACGCGGTACTTGTCGCCCAGCTTCTCGTTGATGTAGTTGGCGAAGGCTTCCAGTCCCAGATGATCCGGGTGGGTCTGGGACTGCACATGGCCGATGCGCACGATCTTGCGGTCGTCATCGGAGCCGGCGCCGCAGCCGGTAAGCATCATGCTGCTGGTCAGCGCCGCCGCGCCCATCAGCGACAGAAACGTTCTTCTCTTCATGAATGGCATCCTCTCTTTTCGCGTTTTTCTATGATTATAGTTTAACAAACCGTTCATTTTTGCGAAACCGGATTATTTTGTGAAATGCAGTACGATTTTGCCTTTGTTGTATCCAAGTACAATTTTTGTGTTTTGCGGACGAAAGAAACTGGCAAAAACAAAAAAGCACCCGTCCCTCTTCTGCTGACAGGCAGGAAAGAACGAGCGCTTCTTTTGGATCCGAGTTATCCTTGTACCGCTTTTTCCGCTGCGGCCATGCGGTATTCCGAAGGGGTCTGGCCGGTCAGGCGCTTGAACACCCTTGTAAAATAGTTGGCGTCGCTGTAACCCACAGCAGCGCCGATATCCTTCAGGCTCAGGCGCGGGTCCAAAATCAGCTGGCGCGCCTTGTTCACCCGATATTCGTTCAGGTAGGCCGAAAAGTTCACCTTAAAGCACTGCTTGAACAGCTTACAGAAGTAGGCATCGGAGTAGCGCAGCGCAGCGGCGGCATCCTGCATGGAGATATCCTCCCCATAGTGGGCGTCGATGAAGCGGCTGATCTCGGCGCGGATGATGGCGGTGCGCATATCCTCATCCTCTTCCCGGCGGAGGGGCTCTGCAGGCGCAGGGGGCTGTGCCGGGCGGGCAGGCAGCTGCACCAACACCTGCCGGATGGCATCTTCCACCGCGAATACCAACTCCTGCTCGTTGTAAGGCTTGAGCAGATAGTCCAGCGCCCGCACAGAGATCGCCTGCCGCGCATAGTCAAACTTATCAAAGCCGGTCAGGAACAGGATGGCGCAATTTTTGTCTGTTTCGCGGATCTTGCGCGCCACCTCCAGCCCGGTGAGACCCGGCATTTCAATGTCCAGCACAGCCACCTGCGGCGCTTCGCGAGCGAAAATTTCCAGAGCCTCTCTGCCGTTTTTTGCCTCATACAGGCTTATCAGATCTCCCAGATACTTCTGCAAGGTCCTGCACAGCACTTTGCGCTCGATCAATTCATCCTCTGCCACCAGCAATTTGCACTTCACGAGAGCGTCTCCTCCTTTTCCTCCGGCTGCTGCGTTTGCGGCAGTTCAAACCGCACCACAGTGCCATGACCTGCGCGGCTGTACACCTGCATTTTACCGCCCGGATACAGCATCCCGATGCGGCGGGAAATATTGCCAAGGCCAATGCTACGGCCGGTCTGCTCGCTCTGGGCAATTTTGGTTTGCACGGCGTCCAACTCCTCTGGGGTCATCCCCTTGCCGTTGTCCGCGACCGTGAGCACCAGCACCTTGCCTTGCATCCATGCCCGCAGCAGGATGCGTCCGCCTTCCTCGCGGGACTTGAGCCCGTGCGAGTAAGCGTTTTCCACCACCGGCTGCAGCATAAAGGACGGCACGAAAACCGCCGCAGACTGTACATGGATGATTTTTTCTACGGTAATGCGTCCATCAAACCGCATCTGCTGCAAATAAATGTAGTCCTCCAGCCCGTCCAGCTCCTCTTCCAGCGTGATCTGCTGGCGCTTGGTGCGCAGGTTGTGCCGGAACAAACTGCCCAGATGCACGATCATCTGGTCGGTGGTGGCAGCATCCTCCAGCCGCGCCATGCAGGAGATCATGTTCAGGGTGTTGAATAAAAAATGCGGGTTTACCTGACTTTTAAGTACCTCCAGCCGGGTGTGCTCCAGATCCTTTTCCAGCGCAAGGTTCCGCACCTCTTCCCGGTGCAAGGCCTGCTGGGTGGTCAGCTGCTGCGCCATGGCGTGTTTCATCTGGTTGAAGGTGGCTGCCAGCCGCCCCACCTCGTCGCTGCTTTTCACCGGAAGATCCGGGCTGGAAAAATCTCCCTCGGCAATGCTGTGAGAAGCCTGCGCCAACCGCAGCAGCGGACGCACCACCGCACGGCTCAGCACCCGGATGAGCAGCAGCATCAGCACAGCCGCCGTCAGGAACAGCCCCAGATACAGCCACGGCAGATGCCGGATGTGAGCCGCCGTGCTGCTGTAAAGGGTGTTTTCCTGTTCCAGCGTGGCCTGTGTCAGCCGCAGTGCATACTCGGCAAGGTAGTCCTGCAAAGCTATCACATGGTACATCTGTTCAATATAGGTATCTGCCGAGGGCGAAAGCTGCAAAAAGGCATCCCGCTCCTGCCGGTAGCCCGCGTACCCCTGTAAAAGGTTCCAGGTACGGGCATAGCGTTCTTCACCGATACGGACGTAATCGAAGGGCAGGGCCGCAAGGCTCTGCTCGGCGGCAGCGCAGGCGGCGGTATAGGCCTGCTCCGTTTCAGAAGTAGGCTGGCGCACATAGCGTGCAAAGGCCTGTGTTTCGTCCTTGAGAGCGTTCTGCACCGTGTAACAGACGGCGTTGTCGGCCAGAAGCGTATCAAAGGAGCGCACCGTCCATTGACCTGCCATGGTAGCGATGCCGGTGGAAAGCATGGTGACCAGCAAAATCGCGGCAAGCCATGCCGTGACCCTGCTGCGCAGGGAAATACCGTCCTGCGTGGTTTTGTTCCGTGCCATACGCTTTCCCTCCTGTCCTTGCAGCACCCGGTCTTTTTTATAAGATAAGTATAATAATCTCCCGGGAAAAGTGCAACTGCAAAAAAGCACCGGTTTCCGCAAGGAAGCCGGTGCTTGCAGGCAATGTGCCAAGCGGTCAACGGGTCAAAAGCTCAAAGTGGTTCCGCTTGGTGACCAGCAGCCCTTCTTTTTGCAGCTTGGAAAGCTCCACCGACATGGCGGCACGCTCCACGCAGAGAAAATCCGCCAGCTGCTGACGGTCAAAGGGAATGTCAAAG
>ERZ773192.4137-NODE-4137-length-9982-cov-3.334643_pt1 | contig 9982 bp, 6 predicted proteins | sample MGYA00581010_ERZ773192 | MGnify/ENA primary metagenome ERZ773192 (study PRJEB29015, sample SAMEA2737741) | human gut metagenome | biome: human gut; feature: human-associated habitat; material: faeces | place: China | collected 2012 ...
CCCGGTAAACACACCGTGTAGACGAGCCTGCTGGAAAGGCACACCTTTGCAGCAGGCTCGTTGTGTGTCCCAATCCGACGCCCACCAGCGATCCCGATTTTTCCCCTTGACTTTTGGCGTTGCGGGAGCTATAGTACAGCTATGATATGTCAAACCGCAGATGGAGAAGTAGTACGGATGCCTCCGGCCTTCAGAGAGCGGCCCGTTGGGTGGAAGGGTTGCAGGCTGTGCGTCCTGAATGGGCTCCGGAGGGCGGCCCGAAGATTCAGTAGGCGCCGACGGCACCCGGCCGTTATCCGGGGAGCTCATGTTGGTGAGCGTCTGCACAGGTGGCGTATGGACTCCGGTCTTATCCTTTGTAGGATAAGACCGCTTATTTTTTTGAACAGGAGGTATTGAAACATGGAAAAAATCATCCTCACAGGGGATCGCCCCACTGGGCGGCTCCATTTGGGACATTATGTGGGCTCCCTGAAACGTCGGGTGGAGTTGCAGAACTCCGGGCAGTATGACAAGGTGTTCATCATGATTGCCGATGCTCAGGCCCTGACAGACAACGCAGACAATCCGGAAAAGATCCGGGAAAACATCATTGAGGTGGCCCTGGACTACCTGTCCTGCGGCCTGGATCCAGCCAAGTCGACGCTCTTCATCCAGTCTCAGGTGCCGGAGCTTACGGAGCTGACCTTCTTCTATATGAATCTGGTGACCGTCTCCCGGCTTCAACGGAATCCCACTGTGAAGGCGGAGATCCAGATGCGGAACTTTGAGGCCAGCATCCCCGTGGGCTTTTTCACCTATCCCATCAGCCAGGCAGCGGACATTACCGCCTTCCGCGCCACTACCGTGCCCGTGGGCGAAGACCAGGAGCCGATGATTGAACAAGCTCGTGAAATCGTACGCCGTTTCAACTATATATATGGTGAAACCCTCGTGGAACCGGAAATCCTGTTGCCCGACAATGCAGCCTGCCTGCGCCTGCCGGGAACGGACGGCAAAGCCAAGATGAGCAAGAGCCTCGGCAACTGTATCTATCTTTCGGACTCTGCCGACGAGGTGCAGAAGAAGGTGAAGAGCATGTATACCGACCCCGACCACCTGCGTGTGCAAGACCCCGGAAAATTGGAAGGCAACACCGTATTCACTTACCTGGATGCCTTTTGCCGTCCGGAACACTTCGGCCTTTATCTGCCCGAATATCCGAATCTGGACGAACTGAAAGCCCACTACCAACGTGGCGGTCTGGGCGACATGAAAGTGAAGAAGTTCCTCAACGAAATTATGCAGGAGACACTGGAGCCTATCCGCAACCGCCGCAAGGAGTTTGAAAAAGACATCCCCGCCATCTACGACATGCTGAAGAAAGGTTGCGAAACTGCCAGGGAAACCGCTGCCGCAACCTTGGACGATGTACGCAAGGCTATGAAGATAAACTACTTTGATGATGCGGAACTGATTGCAGAGCAAGTAAAGAAATTCGGCGGAGAATAAGGGATAGGAGATACGAGTTACAGAAGTTACGAGTTACAAGGAGCTACCTGTTACAAGTTACTGGTTACAAAAAATGAGGGGCATGCGTCATAATAACGCATGCCCCTTCTCATTTCTATAACTCGTAACTCCTTGTAGCTTGTAGCTCGTAGCTTTCTAATTGGCAGATTTCACCAATACCACACGGTTCAGAATCGGCTGTCCGAACTTATCGACACCACCACCGGCATCCACCTTCAGGCGGTCAGCAGGAATTCCGTATTGTTTTACCAATACATCGACCACGGCTTGTGCACGCTTCAAACTCAACTCTTTGTTGAATGCCGGCGTACCGGTTGCAGAGTCTGCATATCCGTTTACAGTGTAAGTGGCGTTCGGGAACTGTTTCATCTGGTCTGCCAGATAAGACAAGTTCATTGCTTCACGTGGAGAGACTTCGGCAGAACCGATATTGAAGAATACGGTACGCGGTGCTATATCCGGATCGGGAACAATCACTTCGGTTTCCGTAACTTCGGCCACCGGCTGGTTCTGTGCAGCCACCAATGCATTCTGCAGCTGCTGGTTGGCAGCTCCCATCTCTGCAAGCTGTGCCTGCATGGCAGCCAGCTCTACCTGAGAAATCAACTGAGGCATCGGGCGACGGAATCCACGGGCGGGGAAACGGTATGTCAACCCTACCGTTGCACTCAGCACGCCATCATATCCATGATCGCCGCCAACTTCGCCATCGAACTTATCTTCAACGCCCATTGCGCTCAGCTCCAGGTTAATATCTATCGCATTGGAAATACGGAAGCGATTGATGATACCCGCGTTTACAGACAGAGCTTCGCGGTGAGGCTTTGTGTAGTTGTGAGTGAAGCCAGCACCTACATAAGGAATGATTTCATACACACGGTGCTGGTTGTATCCTCCAAACAGCGCATTCAGATTGAACATCACATCTCCGTGCAGATTCATATAGTCGAAACGCTGTTTGTAGTAGCCGTCATCCATCTGAGTGCCTTTCACGTAGTCAGCACCTGCATCATACGTATATCCTCTTGCCTGAAGGCCGCTATATTGCAGACGTACTCCCAGTCCCGGGGTGAACCATTTGCCGATGGCAAAATTCAGCGTCGGACTGATACGCTTGCCAAAACTTCCTGCCTTATCATTATCTCCAAAAGTTGCTTCGGCACCACCGCCTATAGAGAAAAACCAATTACTCCAGAACGGATTAGTGATTACCTGATATTTATCCTGAACCTGGATAACACCAAATTCTTCCACAACTTCAGTCTTTTGCTGCGCCATGGCAACAGAAGACACACCAGCTAAAGCCAGTAACATTAGAATCTTTTTCATATACCTTAAAATAGTTAAGTGGTTAATTAAACTCTTTATCATTCAAACTGTCTAATTAACGCCAACAGAACTAAAAGGTTCTGAATATTTGTACTTTTTTTGCCTTGATGCAAAAGAAAGTACTCTTCCTTATTTGGAGAAAAGCTTTTCTATGTCGTCTTCTTTAATGGTCGCCAGCACCGTCTTTCCGTCCGGAGTATAATTCGGGGATGGGCATGCAAACAGATTGTCCACGAGATTGGACATTTCCTCGTTGCTCAGCACTTGTCCATAGACGATGGCCGCAGCACGTGCCAAGGTCGATGCAAGAATTGTCTGCACCTCTTCCTTAACGTCATTCCCTTTTTCCATAGCAGTATGTACCATATTCCGGACCAATTCTACCGGGTTCAACCCCTCTATGCCCGAAGGTATGCCGTTGATGGCATAGCTGCCGCCACCCAGCGGGCTCAAATCGAAGCCTACTGCCGACAAATCTTCCAATATACTTTCCAGTACGGCAGCTTCCGAAGCCGGCAACTGGATAATCTCCGGAAACAATACCCCCTGGGATACGCCTTGTTTCTGTCGAATCTGGCTCATATAGCGGTCGAACAATACCCGGACATGCGCCCGGTGCTGGTCTATCAGCATCAGACCCGATTTAACGGAAGTCAGAATAAAACGCCCCTTGAACTGGAAGTGTTGCGCTCCTTTCTCTACCGTTGCCTCATTGCCATAGAAAGAGGCGCTTGCCCCGGAAGGAACCGTTTCCTGGAAATAAGGAACCCTCTCCTCCTCTCTTGGAGCCGTACCGGTAACCGTATCCTCTACAAAAGGCTCTTCCTCCATCGGCTCGTTCATCCTGCTGGCTTTTTCCAAACCGGAATAAAGCCCCTCCCACTCCACTTTGGGGCGCGAATAATTGCCACCGCCTCCATAGGAAGAAGCGGAAGACGTCTTGAAGGGATTGAAATCCGTGTTATAGTGTACCTTCGGAGGCTCTATCGGACGAGCCTGCTCGAATGCAGGAATATCCGGCATGTCCTCGGTATCAAAATCGATAGTAGGTATAGCGCTAAACTTGCCTAAGGATTCCTTGACCGCAGCCGACAGAATCTGCCAGATAGCCTGCTCATTCTCGAACTTAATCTCCGTCTTCGTCGGATGGATGTTCACATCGATATTGGCAGGGTCTACCTCGAAATAAATAAAGTAGGAGATTTGCTCACCGGCAGGAATCAGCTGCTCATAAGCGTCCATCACCGCTTTGTGGAAATAGGGGTGACGCATATAACGCCCGTTCACAAAAAAGTATTGGTGCGCTCCTTTCTTGCGCGAGGTTTCCGGCTTGGCAACAAAACCGGAAATCTTTATCATCGTCGTATTGACGTCTACGGACAGCAACTGCTGATTCAGTTTCTTTCCGAAAACTGCCATGATGCGTTGCCGCAAAGGCATTACCGGAAGATTGAACAATTCCGTATCATTACTATACAGATAGAAGGCTACCTCAGGATGCACCAGCGCTATACGCTCGAATTCCGTAAGGATATTGCTCAACTCCGTAGAGTTGGCTTTCAGGAATTTACGCCGGGCAGGAATATTGAAGAATAGGTTCTTGATGGAAAAATTGCTTCCCTTAGGGCAGGAAACGGCTTCCTGGCTCTCGACTTTAGAGCCGGCAATCAGCAGCCGCGTCCCCAGCTCCTCGCTGACCGGACGTGTTTTCAACTCCACTTCAGCTACCGCTGCTATAGAAGCCAACGCCTCTCCACGGAAGCCCATGGTGCGTAGGGCAAACAAATCGGCAGCCTCGCGTATCTTTGAAGTCGCATGACGTTCAAAAGAAAGGCGCGCATCCGTTTCGGACATACCCTTCCCATCATCAATCACCTGAATGCAGGTCTTGCCCGCATCGGTAATCAGCACATGTATTTCCCCTGCTTCGGCATCAATTGCATTTTCCACCAATTCTTTCACAACAGATGCCGGACGCTGAATCACCTCTCCGGCAGCAATCTGATTGGCAACCGAATCGGGCAGCAAATGAATGATATCGCTCATGATAATGTTTAATGATTAGGGATTAATGATTAATCATTATTAAATGATTCCGTTACTGATGGCATACCACAGATAAATCAACACAGCCATGACAACAAGGATTATGCCCAAATGCATCGGCTTACGTCCGCTCTCCTTACGCCGCTTCAGGTGAGTTGTTCCTTCTATGAATTTGCCCCGTATATCCTCGGGCGAGAATTCCTTTTCCGGCAGCATACCCAGGTCACGCTTGGCGTTTTCTTCCATCTTCGCCAACTTCTCTTTCCGCTCATCCACATAGATATAGCTATGATTGAAGCCACGAGGCTTCCGCATTGCAAACATTCCCATGACGCTACTTATTATTTCGTTTAATATGCATATTCCTTGGCGAAGTTACAGGTTTCCGGTCACTTTTCTTCAATACTTCACCTGCTTTTTTAGCCCTCCACTCGAAGATGTCCTCCTTGTTGAGCGGACGGATGTAGTCGAACCAAACAAAAGAAGGCAGCCTGCTCTTATCTGGTGGAATCTGGTCCAAAGGATAGGCTGTACCGGTAGTCTTTCCAACAAAGACTCCGCGCTCCATTCTTCTCTCCTTCAAGTACATTTTCAAAAGTCCACCTTCCGAATAGTTCATCATAATCAGCGAACTGTCCTTCTCCTCTACCGGATAATACACCACCAGTACATTGCCGTTTACCTCCACCAGACGCATGTCTCCATCTATGAAGAAAGCTTTCATCTCCTTACCGGAAACTTGGTTATAGTGAATACTGTCCTTTTTCTCTACCGTCAGGGCCTGATTGATGATATGTGCCCAGTCGATGGTACTATCGTTCATGTAAATTTTAATTTCCTCGCCCAACAACTGTTGTTCCCCGTGCCACAAGATAGGGTCGGTGTACATCGTCATGCAAGAGTCCTTGGAATTATACACCAACGAATCGCATACGGCCTGCACATCCGTGCGATAAGCACGCACCTTATGATAGGCACGCATCTCCCGGTACATGGAATCGGTATTCATATGGTAGGTAATCAGCCGCAAAGTATCACCGTGCATAAACAGACTGTCGCCCTGCGAATAGTCGATAGCTACGGCACGTTTGGTGGCAACGGCGCTTCCGGTCAGTTCGTTGTAGAAACAGTAGTCGCCAGTCAACATGTTCCGGTTGACCGTATCATTCATCTGTACATTGTCAAAAGCCTCACCGTATCCCAAGATGCGGTCGTAGAAAAGGCTGTCACCGGTCAATTTCTTGCCGTCGTTGGTCAGTACGGAACGGTCGAGCAGTTCTGCCTGCTCAGTAGTCGTATTATACACGCCACGTTCGGAATAAATATGATTTTGATCACTCACAATGTCGGAGGGACCTAGAATGGTAGCAATCTTGGTAGCTGTACTATACTTCAAGGTATCCGAAGTCAAGACAAACTTCGGGTTGACCAGCTTCACGTCGTGGTTGAAGACAGCCAACTTGGTGGCAGGGCTATATTCTCCCCACTCGGAAGTCAGCACATTATCCTCGTCGGTCAGCGTACCGCCTTCGAAGTAATAACCCAAATCGTACAGACGGTCATAGTTCAAACTGTCGGTTGTCAGCACCGTATTACGATTTATCATACGTACATTCTCACGCAGCATGGCCAGCTGCGACATGCCGTCATAATACAGATAGTCTCCATAGATAAACAAGGTGTCACCCTGCTCCATACGCACATTGCCGAATGCCTCCACAGAATTTATCTTTTCGAATATCAGCGCACTATCACAGAACATGTACATACTGTCATGCTTCATCCTCACCGAACCGATGAGTACCTGCACATCAGGACGCAACTGTTTGTCTGCCTGCGCCTCATCTGCGTACAACAAATCGACGCGCGTCTTCTTCTTTTCCGACGTCTCCGTCTTTTTCTGTTCAATCGAGTCCACTTTCCTCTTCTCCGGTGCACCAGTACTCTTCTTTTTGTCCTGCGCACTCAGCAGACAGATGCCAAACAAGCATAGAATGCCTACCAGGAGGTATCTATGCTTGTTCAGGAAATGATTTTTTGTATTCTTCTTTTGCATACAAATCCATGTAAATCCTTCCGGATTATTCTTTGATCCAGCCCGGATACTTGAACGTACAGTTATTCTTCCAATTATCCTTGATACGGACATACGTGTGCTTCTGCTTCTCACGAATCCACTTGTCTAGCACTTCGTCGCGGCGTTTCTCCAACACAATCTCTTTCAAGTTCTGATAGTCATCGGCAATGGTAGCCTTGTGTCCCGTCGTACGGCTCTTCAGTTTCACAATCACACACTCTTCTTTTCCGGTCTTTTGCGGAATCATAGTGAAGGCTTCAGAGATTTCGCCCACTTTCATCTTATCCACCACCTTGGCTATTTCAGGGGGAAGTTCCTGCATCTCAAAACGGGAAGTGTTCGTATTGGGATTCGGCAACAAACCATGATTGTTACGCGTATCCTTATCCTGCGAAAGCACTGAGGCAGCCTCTTCAAAAGAGAACTTGTTATTGCGGATATCATCGGCAATAGAATCCAAACGGGCACAACCGGCAGCCAGAGCTTCTTCCGGAATATGCGGTTTCAACAGAATGTGGCGTGTTTTAATACGGTCACCGCGCTTCTCTATCAACTGAATGATATGGAAACCATATTCAGACTCTACAATCTTGGAAACCTTGCTGGGGTCTTGCAAGTTGAAAGCTACATTGGCATAAGCGGGGTCCAGCATACCACGTCCCGAAAACTCTATTTCACCGCCACGCATGGCCGAGCCACGGTCCTCGGAGTACAGACGAGCCAACATGGAAAAGCTTTCGCCCTTATTGACACGGTCGGTATACTCACGCAGACGCCTCTTTACATCTTCTATTTCCTCCAAAGGGACCTTAGGCTGCTGAGTGATAATCTGCACCTCCACCTGGGTAGGGATATAAGGAATGCTGTCCTGCGGCAAATCCTTGAAGTAACGGCGCACCTCAGCCGGAGTTATCTTAATCTCACCCACCAGTTTCTGCTGCATCTTCTGAACCTTCAATCCTTCACGGGCATTCTCGCGCAGCGTTTCACGAATCTGACTGGAAGTCTTGTTGAAGTATTCCTCCATTTTCTCGCGCGAACCGATGTTGGCGATGTACATGTTCGTCATATAGTCCACACGCTGGATAACCTCACTCTCGGATACTTCGATACTGTCGAGGGCAGCCTGGTGAAGATACAGCTTCTGCACGGCTATCTCCTCCGGTATCACGCAATAAGGGTCACGGTCAAATTTGCGTCCTTCATACAATGCACTCATGCGTGCTTCTTCCACTTCGGACTTCAGTATAGCCTCGTCACCTACTACCCACACTACCTCGTCAATTACGTTGTCTTGTCCATAAACGGTAGAACCGACTAATAGCGTCAAGGCAAATAAAATTACAAACTTAAAGTTCATACACTGTTTCATTCTTGGTGTCTTATTCTAAATAATATTTAATCTTGTCTCTTTTCACCGCCCGTTGGTACAAATCATCCTTCACTTGCTTCATGAATTCCACCTGCTTCACGTTCAGCAGCATATCCTTCACTTGCCTACGGGCAAACTCATAGGGTTCCTGCTCTCCCACCGGGCGATAATCGCTCACATTCAGGAAATAATGGAAAGCCGTATCCTTCAGCTCTACATGGCGATTCTTGTCCAGATACTCGTCCACATCAGGAACCTTCAAGGGCAGCATATCCAGCACTTCCGATACCGGCACCCATTTATCATAAAAATACTCATACTTCACAGCATTCTGCAGACTGTACTTTTCCAGATGTTCCACCGCCTCACGGGTTTCCGTCTTGTACCAGCGACGAACATTGCCCAGCTGCGGGGCTGTCAAAGGAACTTTGATGAACAAGCCTTTCATCAACGGACGTTCCACCTTGAAGAGCGCCTGGTTCTTCTCGTAATACTCCGTCAAGTCTTGTTCTGAAATCTCCTCTGATAGCCGCTGATGTATTAAAGCCTGCTGATAGGTATGCATTATCAATGCTTTGCGATAATTCTCCACAAGTTTATCAATCTCACCATTATTGGGAATATTGCTCTGCGCTTTATCGTACAGCAAAATATCTTCCACCCAATTACGGATATAATGTTCTGCAAACAACAGACTGTCGTCTTTGGACAAACCGGCAGGAAGTACCGATTGCAAATCTTCCCGGTAAAGGAAATTGCCGTCCAACTCCACTAACGGTGTCCGCCCTTTATGGTCGTGCTGCTCGCTGCACGCCGCACAGAGAAGGAAAATTAAAAGCCCAAAGCAGGTTGTTCGCATCACCAACTGATATTTACTTCGTTTTGAGGTACGAAGATAGTGTTTTAATCGGTTGCATCAGTGATTATTAACGGTTTTTAAAACCTCTTGGTCAATTTCAACCTTACCGGCAGCACGCAACTTTGCCACCCAATGCATTTCCAAATAGTTCCGATAAGCGGTTATGAGCGGCTCTCGCACCTCTTGCCAACTATCCGGTCCCTTCTGCTTACGACCTTGTACAGCAGTAAAGGGAAATGACAAAACCGGGGTTGCATCCTTCCCTTTGAACACAAAATCATCCACATATGCATTATCACCAGGGGCAAATAATCCTTGCTCTGCCTGCACCTTGGGAGTATCGCCGGCATTGAAGGTGAGACGGATGGCATCCATCCACTCCTCTTCCGGAATCTGTTTCAGAAATTTCCGTACTTGCTTCGCCACCCGCTTGGTAGTACAATGCAGCACAATACCCTTATAACGCGGTTCGTCCCAATGGAAGTCCGAACGGTGCGCCTCAAAATATGCTTTCAATCCCGCTTCATCCACCACACTCCTCTTTCCCACTTCACGGTCAGTGATTTCGGCAAGCAACATGCTGTCACGATGCCCCTGCACCAACGCACAGAATTCGGGATGCTTCAATTCCAGACGGGAGTTTTCATAGTCCAGAATCGTTTTTACTGTAAAAGCCTCCAACTGTCTGTGCGTCCCTGCCGGATAAACAGCGGCAAATCCGGCAAACTCTTTTCCACCGTATGCCTTGCCATCCAGTGTAAACAATACACGGGAAGTGCTTCCTTTG
>ERZ773192.4140-NODE-4140-length-9978-cov-2.631563_pt1 | contig 9978 bp, 9 predicted proteins | sample MGYA00581010_ERZ773192 | MGnify/ENA primary metagenome ERZ773192 (study PRJEB29015, sample SAMEA2737741) | human gut metagenome | biome: human gut; feature: human-associated habitat; material: faeces | place: China | collected 2012 ...
GAATGATGCGACTCAGTTTCTCGCTCATGCGATCGTTGGTTTTCGCCACCTTCTCGCCTGCGTCAAACAGATGCTTTTTCATTTCCCTAAGAAACATGTCATGCGCATCAATGCCTCTATTCTCCAGTGTTTCATAGAGTGCACCAGTCAACTCGTCCCATTCTTTCTGCAGATCGGCCGAGAGCAGGAATTCCCAGAATGCATAGAAACTCTTGCCTTGTTGCGATTGTTTCAGTTCGCCATACGCATCAAAGATGTAGTTCAGCAATACTTTCTTCTCCGCATTGTCTGTCTGGCGCTCGTATATCTCTTTGATAATCCCCTTGAAGTTGTCATCCACCTCCTTGAAATCGCTAAGCAGCTCCTTAGCCAGTTTATTCAAGCTATTGTATCGTGGTTCTATCTGGTAGTCCTCATACACCTCGACCTCTTCGCCCATCTCCAGCGCCTGCGCGATAACCCCGCCGATGTAATCCCCGCAGATGGTTTTGCCCCGCTGCACGTAGGCGCGCATTTTTTCGCCGTCGCCGCCGACCATGCCGCTGGCAGAGCGGAGTTTCGGGTCATAGCCGCGCTGCGCGCGCCGGATGGCGGCGTAAAGGCCGCGCATCTTTTCAAGGGATTCCGCCTGCGTCACGCCGCGATCCACGCAGTCGCTCTCGATGATGACGTCGCAGATATCCCGGTTTTCGCTTGCCGTCACAAGCGCCTGAAGCGATTCAATGGCCATACCGATTCCCCCTGTTATTCTTCCCGTTCCGCGTCGATGAACGTCACGCGCGTGATGCCCTCGCAGCGTTCCAGCCACGCGAGGCCGTCCGGCGGAACGGCCTTGTCTGTCTCGATAATCATTACGGCGTTTCCGCCCGGATGGTCGCGGTAGAGCTGCATGGTCGCGATGTTGATGCCGCGCTCGGTCAGCATGCCGGTGACCTCGTTGACGTGGCCGGGCTGGTCGATGTTCTGCACGATCAGCGTGGGCAGGTCGCCGGAAAAGTTGGCGCGCAGGCCGTTCATCTCCACCACCATGATGCGCCCGCCGCCCAGAGACGAGCCGGTCATCGACAGGGCTTTGCCGCTCCGGCCGACCAGATCCACGCGCGCGGTGTTCGGGTGCTCGCCGCCGACGTGGGACGTGGCGAAGGAGAAGGACAGCCCCGCCTTTTCCGCCCAGCCGAAGCTGCCGGCGATGCGCTCGTCATCCGGCTGAAAGCCCAGCAGACCGGCGATCAGCGCGCGATCCGTGCCGTGGCCGCAGCCGGTCGCGGCGAAGGAGCCGAACAGCGTGATATTCGCCCTGCACGGCGTGCCCTCGCCCAGCAGCCTCCGCGCGATGCGCCCCAACCGAACCGCGCCGGCCGTATGCGAGCTGCTCGGCCCGACCATCACCGGACCGAGAATATCGAAAAGATTCATCCGTGTTCGTCTCCCCTCGTGGTTTTTAACGTAAAGCGATAATTGAGCAAAAGGCAAATTCTGCATAAACTGGCGGAGGTGAAGGCGGGCTCAGCCCGCTTTTACGGGTAATCATAGCAGAAAACGCGCGGAGATTCAACCGATGCGCACGGAAAGTTTTGGTCAAAATGGCCGCAAAACAGAATTTCCTCTATGAAAATGGAGGCTGATGCGGTACAATAGGATGTGCTGCAAAGCAAAAAAGAATACGGATTTGCGTTTAATGGGATGTGGAACATGTTTTCTTTGCTCAGTCAGGATATACAAAATATCATCGTTTTTGATTTGGAATGGAACCAGAGCGGCTATAACCCGAACCACCGCATGCCGCACGAGATCATCGAAATCGGCGCGTGCCGCGTGGATCGCGGGGGGAACGTGGTTTCGCGCTTCAGCGAGCTGATTCGCCCGCGCGTGTATAAGCGGCTGGATAAGCATATCAAGCAGGTGACGGGCATCACCGAGCAGGAGCTTGCGCAGGGGCGCTCGTTTTCGGACGTCTTCGGCGATTTTATCGCGTGGTGCGGCGAGGATGCGCAGCTTGTGACGTGGGGGCGGGACGATTATCCCGTGCTCAAGCGCAACGCCGCGTTTTTTATGACCCCGATGCCGTTTGCGCCGCCGATCGACGCGCAGCTCGTCTTCGGCTTCTGCTGCCTCGGCGGGGAGCACAAGCAGATGAACCTGCACGCGGCGATGGAGCTGATGAACGTCGAATTGGATGTGGCAGCGCACCGCGCGGTGAACGATGCGGAATGTACGGCGGCGCTGCTGCCCATTGTGGATCGGGCGGTGACGGCGCTCGCGCCCGAGCGGCGCATGCAGCTTGAGCACATTTTGGAAAAGGAGAGCCGCATTGCCACCTCCGCGCTTCGCTCGCTGCCCACGCCGTACATGTTTCAGACGGACGCGCTGGCGGATCAGCGGCTGATGAGCCTGCCCTGCCCCGCCTGCGGGAAGCGAACCGCGTTTGATACGCCGTGGTTTGACGGCGGGCGGGAGCGCTATCTGGCGATTTCCGTCTGCCCGCAGCACGGCTTTGTCTATGGGCAGATGCACTTCAAGCGCACGAGCGCCAACACGCTGATTATGCACCAGCGCGCCTATCCCGCCAGCCGGGAGGACGTGGAAGACGTGCGCGAGCGCTATCGGCTGTATCTGCTCACGCCGCCGAAAAAGCGCCACCATCGGCTGAATATGGAAGAGATCGTCGAAAAGGCGGAAAAGGCGAGGGGATAACGCCGCACATACAAAAAAGCAACTGAGGCAGGATAAGCTGCCCAGGTTGCTTTTTTTATGGATGGATGTTTGCGCGCGGCGGGAGGCGTTATAAGCAGAACATGAAGAACCGCAGCACGTCGTAGTAGGCATCCGAAGAGAAGCGCACCGTGCGCGGGCCGAGCTGCTTCACGCCGGGGTAGAAGCTCGCGCGGCGGGCGCGGTTGTGCTTCACAAACTCCACCTCAACGTCAAAGTTGTTCGGCAGGGCGACGGCGAATTTCTCCGGGTGGGCGACGCCGTCCGCGACGGCCAGCTCGGCCTTTTCGCGGATGCGGCGGACGGCCTCCGACGGATGGATCGAAATCGAGCCGTTGCCGCAGCCGCGGCTGACCGGCACGGTGTAAACCGCGGGGCAGAGCCGCTTGGCCTGCTCGCACACGCCCAAGTCGCCCGTCACCAGCAGCACCGGCACGTCGTAAAGCGCGGCGGCGAAGGTGTTGATGACCAGCTCGCTGGCCTGAATGCCGTTGATGCGAATGGACACGTTATCCAGATTCATCGTGTGGCACAGCGGGCTGGCGTCCGTGTTGGAGGAGGAATGATAGCCGGTGAAAATCGCGCCGGAGAAGCTCGCGTCAATGCCGGACATCATCGAGTGGATGTCGCTGCCCCAGCCGCGGAAGATGCTCACGCGCTCCGGCAGCTCGGCGGGGATCAGGTTGCGCGCGCTGTCGTGCGCGTCCTTAATCAGCAGATCCTCGCATCCGGCGGCGAACGCGCCCTCGCAGGCGGCGGCGACCTCGCGGGTCATCTGGCGGCGGAAAGGCTCGTAATCCGGCTTGCCCAGCTCGGTTTCCGCCCAGTGGGCGATGCCGCAGGTGCCTTCAATATCGGCGGAAAGAAAAATTCGGTTCAGCACAGCGCGTCATCCTTTCACGCGATATCCAGCGCGATTTCCATCATCTGGGTGAAGGAGGATTGGCGCGCCTGCGCGTCGAGCGATTCGTTCTTGCTGAGGTGATCCGAAATGGTGCAGATGGCGAGCGCGTTCTTGCCCGCGCGCGCCGCGTTCAGATACAGCGCGGCGGATTCCATCTCCACCGCCAGCACGCCCAGCTTCTTGAGCTTACCGGACATGCCGGCCTCGTCGTAGAAGATATCCGAGGTATACAGCGGGCCGACGATTGGCTCTATGCCCATCCGGCGCGCGGCGGCGACGGCCTGCTCCAGCAGCTTGAACGAGCAGCACGGCGCAACGTTGCCGTCAAAGCCGAACTGGCGGCCGAAGTTGGAATTGGTGTACGCGGACAGGCCGATCACCACGTCGCGCACGTTCACGCTGTCGGACATGCCGCCCGCCGTGCCGACGCGGATGATGTTTTCCACGCCGTAGAAGTTGAACAGCTCGTAGGAATAGATGCCGATGGAGGGTGTGCCCATGCCGGAAGCCATGACGGAGACGCGCTTGCCGTGGTACAGACCGGTGTAGCCCTGAACGCCGCGCGTGTCGTTGACCAGCACGGGATTCTCCAGATACGTTTCGGCGATGAACTTGCTGCGCAGCGGGTCGCCCGGCATCAGCACGGTGCGGGCGAAATCGCCCTCCTTGGCGGTGATGTGCGGCGTCGGGATATGCGGATTGGACATAAAAATAAGCCCCTTTCTGATTCGTGTTGTTACCTCCATTATAACAGGAAACCGGCTAAAAGCCAACCATGAATCTATCGGCTCAGGCGCGTTTGGCCGAAAAACGCCCCTGCGGCGCGCGAAACCGGCGGGCGCGTTTTCCCCTTCTCTTTTTTTGCGAAACATGATATACTAACCGCGACGGAAACAAGGACGGAGGAACGTATGCGCATCGACGTTTATGATTTTGACGGCACGATTTACGACGGCGATTCCACGGTGGATTTTACGCGGTTCTGCCTGCGCCGCCATCCCGCCGTGCTGGCGGGGCTGCCCAGGTTCATCGGCACATCGGTGCTGCTCGCGTTGGGCAGGCGCAACCTGACGCAGTTCAAGAGCGTGCTCTTTGGCGAAATGGCCAAGCGGTTCAGCCTTGAAAAGGAGGCTGAGCTATTTTGGCAGGACGAGCGGACGCGCGCCAAGCTGGGGCAGTGGTTTTTTGACCGGCCGCGCGATCTGCCGATCGTGATCGCGTCCGCGTCGCCGGAGTTTGAGCTGCAATACGCGGCGAAAATCCTCGGCGTGCCGCGGCTCATCGGCACGAAGTGCGACGCGGAAACCGGCGCGCTGATCGGCAAAAACTGCAAGGGTGAGGAGAAGCTGCGCCGCATCGGGGAAGCGGTCGGCGCGTTTGAAATCCGCGCCATGTACACCGACGACGCGAAGGCGGACGGCCCGCTGCTCGCCGCCGCGCAGGAGGGCTACATCGTCACGCACGGCGTTCTCGCGCCGTTTCGAGGATAAAAAGGAGAGATTCGCATGAAGAAGATGCAGGATATGGGCGGCTTCTTTGTCGCCGCCGTGACCCCGTATGACGAACAGGGCAGATTCAGCGCGCCCGCGCTCCACAAGCTGATGGACAAGACCATCGCCGAGGGCGCGAAGGGCTTTTTGATCGGCGGCAGCAGCGCCGAGTGCCCGCTGCTGACGCATGAGGAGCGCGTGGAGGGCTTGCAGGCCGCCGCGCAATACAAAAACCGCGAAAAGACGAAGCTGATGGCTTCCGTCGCCGCGATTTCGACCGACGAGGCCATCGAATACGCCAAGACGGCCAAGGCGCTGGGCTACGACGCGATGATCTCCACCGTGCCGTATTACTACAAATTCGGCATGAAGGCCATCAGCGCATATTACGGCGCGCTGCGCGAGGCCGTCGATCTGCCGCTGTTCCTCTACAACTTTCCGGGCAACACCGGCGTGGAGCTGGATATCGCGGACGATCACATCCGCGGCATGCTGACCGACGGCACGATTGCGGGCGTGAAGCAGACCAGCCTCAACCTCTACCAGATGGAGCGCATCCACGACCTGAACCCGGAGCTGGTCATCTACGGCGGGTTTGACGAGGTATACATCGGCGCGCGCATCCTCGGCGCGGACGGCGCGATCGGCTCGACGTTCAACTTCACCCTGCCGCTGTTCAACCAGATCGAGGCGGCGTACAGCGCGCTGAATATCCCGAAGGCGCAGGCGCTTCAGAAGCGCGCGAACAACATCATGCAGGCGCTCGTCTCCTGCTCGCTGTTCCCGTCCATCAAGCACATCCTCAAGACGCAGGGCGTGGATTGCGGCGGCTGCCGAAAGCCGTTCCCGACGCTCACCGAGGCGCAGAAAGCGTACATCGAGCGCGTGGTCAAGGAGAATATATAAGGGAGTTCCCCCAAAGGGCGGGTCGTCTGACGTTTGTTGGGCGACCCGCTTATTTTTGTGCTAAACGCTTAAATCTTACCAATTAAAGATGCGGAATTCATTAAATAACTGCGCGAATGATATTGACTTTTTGGAATGGGGGGGGTAACATATCTCTTAACCAAACATATGGCCTCAGCGACGCGGATCAGCTCGTCGTCGGCGGCATGGACGATGACGTGATGAAGATCGGCGCGGACGGCCAGCTCGTGCCGGTGGAATGAGCGGACGCTGCCTGTCCGGCTTCGGCGAAGCCGGGCGGGCGAGACGGCGCACCGCGAAACGTAAAGAAGCATAAAAACAGGAGAGCTGTCGGGCGAGGGTTCGGCGGCTCTCCTTTCTGTTTCTGTGTTGGTTTTATATCGAAAAAGGGCGGCGGAAGGCGCACGAAATCGGGTATATCTGTTTGGTTTATGACAAACAATCTGGAAAATGCGCGAAAAGGGCATATCCGTGAATAAAACGAATGAAAGACGAATGATACATGGAAAATGCAGATGAATACACGGAAAAACGGCAAATTGGTCGGACGTCTCATATAAACCAATGGTTTCTACAATGGAAAAAACAGGTTGAAATATGTCTTGACACGCCGGGGCGGGTGTGATAATCTGTTGTCAAAGAAGGGACGCGGGGCAACCGTGCGCCGCGCCGCCCTCACAGGTTCGACAAACACATGTAAGGAAGGATGGATTTACATGGCGAAGAACATTTCCCGTAAGGAGTTCCTGAAAGCGACCGCGATGAGCGCTGCGGGCATTGGTCTGCTCGGCGCCGGCGTGCTCAACGCGAAAGCGGAAGAGGAAAAGCCGGTTCACAAAAATTCCAGCAAGTGGGTTCTGGACAGCCAGAACGTGAAGTGGGACGAGGAGCACGATATCGTCATCTGCGGCTACGGCATGGCGGGCACGGCGGCTTATATCGAGGCTTACGAAATCGACCACAACGTTGACGCTGTGATTTACGATAAGTCCGACGAGGAGAACGCGGGCGGTCAGGCGATTGCCTCCGGCCAGTGCGTCATCTTCGTTGACCCCAACGATCTGGAGACCTGGCGTACCTACATGCGCGCGATGAACGAGCCGCATGTCATTCCAGAAGAGGATTTCAACTGGCTGACCAATGAGTTCGCGACGGATCTGCCGTGGATTCAGGCGGTTCTCGAGCCGGTCGATTACGAAGTCGGCTACTCCGGCGGCGGCGCGCTGCGCTGGGGCACCCTGCTGGTCGAATTCCCGGATCTGCCGGGCCGTCTCCATGCCGTCCAGCCCCAGACGCTCACGGCGCGCGGCTTCCTGCTTGCGTTCACGGGTGCCGAGCGACGCGGTGCGGCATTCGTCCCACTTCGCCGAGCGTTCCTGATGGCGGGCGAAAATGAGAAAACCGGTATGGGCCACCATGCGGTCTTCGGGGCGCAGGCGATCCGCGATGGGCTTCCAGCGGCGCACGAGGATTTCGCAGACTTCGACGTCGTCGAAGGGCCCCTGCTCCAGCCCGAGGAGGAGCTTGCCGACCTGATCCACGGTGGGCAGGAGGAACGCCAGCGCAGCGCCGGGCGTCACGGCGGCGGGGATGTGCTTCAAATAATCCCACGGCGTCCGCACATCAAGGAACAGGGCGTCCGCGCCGGTCACGTCGCCGAAGCCTTCCGCGATGTCCTGACAGTGCATGGTCACGTTCTGCCCCACCCCGGCCCACTCCAGGTTCCTCCGGGCGAGCTTGTGGAATTCCTCCCTGGCCTCGAACGTGTGCACCTTTCCGGTCGTGCCGGAGAACCACGACAGGGCCACGGTCAGGCTGCCCGATCCGGTGCCCGCTTCGATGACCGTGCGGTTCGGCCCCACGCCGAGACGCATACAGATGTACCCGATATCCTTGGGATAGAGGATCTGCGTCTGGCGTTTGACGCCCTTGACGATATCGTTCAGCGTGGGCTTCTGGATGCGGTACGGCACGCCGAGCGTCGTGCAGACTTCGGAACCGAACGGCGCTTCGACCACATCGGCCATGCGCAGGATGCCGTCCTGCGTGTGCATGTCCTGATTTTCATCAACGCGGCGCAAGCTCCGCTTCCCCTTGGGGGTAACAATAATAACGAGATCTCCGTATGCGGGCATGAATTTTCCTTGGTTTCATTCGCTAAAAGTAAAGGCCATACTCCAAACGCGCCGAAGCGTACAGAGGGGATAGCCCACAGTCAACCTGAAAGCAATGGCGGACGCCCCTTTCCGCCCGTGAATTCTTCGCCGGGATGCCCCGCCCGCTCCGGGCCATGCCGCCCGCCCTTCCCAAGCCTTGCAAAACGCGCCAGATCAGGCTTGACCTCGGGGAAGCCTTGCTTTATAGATTGTCGCTGCCATATTTGCGCCAGTAGCTCAGTTGGATAGAGCAGCAGCCTTCTAAGCTGCGGGCCGTGGGTTCGATTCCTCCCTGGCGCACCAATAGATTTCAAGAGGATACATGCCATAGCGTATGTATCCTCTTTGTCGTTTCCGGCCTTGGTTGCCCACTGGTTGCCCGTTTTGCGGCCAGTCTTATCCATATAATGGCGTCCCGAGGCCCTTCTTCGGCACAGAATGACCCTGCCGTCATTCTGGTTTGCCATCCCGAATGTGCGCCCGCACGTTCCCTTGCTCAGGGCGAGGCTCATGCAGCCTCCGTACCCCACGGCCTAGGGAACGTGCGGGCGCTTCCTTTTTCTTGGAGCTGCAAGACGCCATCGAGCGCGTCTGGGAAGAGTGGACGCCGACGGCTGACGTGCGCGGCATGATGCACTTCGGCGATCGCAGCCAGCCCCTCTCTGTCCTCCCCGGACAGCGGGCAAACTCCGCCCGTCCGGACCCACGGCGGGAGTGCCCCTCAGGAACGGCGGCATGATGTACACCCGCCGGCCATCAGTCCCCACGGGCCGGGGTAGCCTCAAGAAGCCGGAACAGGGGCACGGCCCGCATCCGTCCCCCGCCGGGGGCGGCCCATTCAAGCGCTTTTGCGGAGATACACCCGCAATCCCATGCCTACTCCCCACGGCCTGAAGGGAGGCCCCCTCTCCGGCCTATCCCGGCCCCCGCGCACCCGGCAACTTGCCCTCTACCCAATCATCTCCTGCCGGATATCGGAAATAAGACACGCTGACAGAATATGACCCGCCATTTCATATCCACTATCCAAAAACAGTAAATATCACATTATCAGGATAGTATGTTTTCCATTTCATAGCATCTTTTGGTGCGGCAAACAGCCTCTTTCCCCAAAAGGATAACAATTCACTATTATTAAAACTATTTTATTCTTTTCAGGAATGTTTCATACATTTATTATTTCACGAGTTGCACAAATCATGGCTACGGTGTATATTAAAAAGATAACGCCATGATACTTTTGATGATTGGGCACAAGACAAGGAGAAGGGCAAGGGGACTCCATGCAAAATATGCGTCATTCATTCCTGGGAATAGTGATAATATGTGCAGTATCTATCATTTTTTGTTTAGTGAGTACATTCCTGCTCTATGAGACAAAAGAAAAAGTTGCTACCGCATACAGACATCCTTATACCGTCTCCAATACCGCCCGCGAAATACATTCACGAGCCCTTGATACGAAGTTCTTTTATCGGAAACTTCTGAGCAGCGAAACGAGCGACAAGAAAAAACTTGCCCTTATCGTCCATGAGCGCTTCCTCAAAATAAATATGGACAGGGATAAAATTAAAAAAAAGTATCTGGGGCCTGAAAAAGATATAGAAAGGCTTTTCAATGCCACGGACGCCTTTCACAATGCCTTGCTGGAAGGGCTTTCCTATTCCCCTTCACACTCGAAAACGGAGATCCTTTCCTATATTGATGCCAATGTGGAACCCGCCTATATCGAGCTTGAGGATTCGCTCAAAACGGTTATCTCTTTTGCCAACAGTAAGATACGTGAATT
>ERZ773192.4141-NODE-4141-length-9977-cov-25.862729_pt1 | contig 9977 bp, 8 predicted proteins | sample MGYA00581010_ERZ773192 | MGnify/ENA primary metagenome ERZ773192 (study PRJEB29015, sample SAMEA2737741) | human gut metagenome | biome: human gut; feature: human-associated habitat; material: faeces | place: China | collected 2012 ...
CGTTCAGCATCATGGCAAAGGCCATCAGGATGGCGCTGGGGTTGGCCTTGTCCTGCCCGGCAATGTCGGGGGCAGAGCCGTGGACGGCCTCATAGATGCGGGTGCTGTCGCCGATGTTGGCGCTGGGCGCAAAGCCCAGGCCGCCGACGAGACCGGCGCACAGGTCACTGATAATATCGCCGTAGAGGTTCGGCGCGACGAGCACGTCGAACTGTTCGGGCTTCTGCACCAGCTTCATGCACAAAGCGTCGATGATGCAGTCGTCCGCGGTGATTTCGGGGTACTCCGCGGCGACCTCGCGGAAGGTGCGCAGGAACAGGCCGTCGGTCAGCTTCATGATGTTGGCCTTGTGGACTGCCGTGACCTTTTTGCGGCCGTTTTTGCGGGCATAGTCAAATGCAAAGCGGCAGATCTTCTCGCACGCGGGGCGGGTGATGAGCTTGACGCCGTTGGCGATCTCGTCGTTCAGCATATACTCGATGCCCTTGTAGAGATCCTCGGTGTTCTCGCGCACGATGACAAGGTCCACATTGTCAAAGCGGGTCGGTACGCCCGGCAGCGTGTGCACCGGGCGCAGGTTTGCATAGGTGGAAAAGCGCTGGCGCAGCTGCACATTGATGCTGCGGAAGCCCTTGCCGATGGGGGTGGCGGTGGGGCCCTTGAGTGCCCAGCCGCACGCTTCGATCGCATCCAGCGTGCCGGGGGCGATCAGCTCGCCGCTCTCGGCGGCGTACTCGGCACCGGCAGCAAACTCCTGCCATTCAATGCCGGTGTTCAGTGCGGCGGATACCTCGCGGACGCTCTCGGCAATTTCACGGCCAATGCCGTCGCCCGGAATCAGAACTGCTTTCATAAATAATACTTTTCCCCTTTCCCTGTCTTACTCTGCATTTTCTGCGGTATACCTAACATACTACCCGGTTTAGGGCCGGTTGTCAATCCGCATTTTTACACAATAGGCACATTTTGGACCGCCAGCTTAATTTTTTAAAGCATCCTCCCGAAAAATTTAGAAAAATTTTAAGTTTTCCTTGACGAATTTGCGGAAATGCTATAAAATCAATCTATCAGGCATATTAGTAAGGGAAGCCAGCAGTGATATGCGCCTGTATAAGTATGCAAAGTATATAAAATCGGTCAAAGAGAGGGGTACGCATGATGTATTACCCGGACGTCCCGGCCCTGGAGCCGGATGAGCTTGAGCTGCTCTGCCACGAATATCTGGAACACAACGCCACCCTTGACCCGCATCTGGCGGATCAGATGGGCGTCAAGCGCGGCCTGCGCAATCTGGACGGCACCGGCGTGCTGGCCGGCATCACGAACGTTTCCAACGTTATCGGCTATGACAAGAAGGAGGACGGCACCATCGTGCCCATTCCGGGCCGCCTGGTCTACCGCGGCATCGACATTGACACGCTGGCCGCCGAGGCCGACGCCCATGACCGCTTCATGTTTGAGGAGGTCATCTGGCTGCTGCTGTTCGGCTCCCTGCCCACGCAGGAGCAGTACGCCAAGTTCCGCAAGCTGCTGGAGCACCACCGCGAGCTGCCCCAGGGCTTTGCCGACGACATGATCTTAAATTCGCCGTCGCCGAACCTGATGAACAAGATGGCACGAAGCGTGCTGGCCATGTACAGCTACGACGAGCACGCCGAGGACAACAGTCTGTCCAACATCCTGCGCCAGAGCATCAACCTGATCGCCGAGCTGCCCACGATGATGGTCAACGCCTACCAGATCAAGCGCCGCGTCTATGACCGGTCCAGCATGTACTTCCACCTGCCCACCGAGGGCCAGAGCACGGCGGAGCATATTTTGAGCACCTACCGCGCCGACCAGAAGTTCACCCACGAGGAAGCGCGTCTGCTCGACCTCTGCCTGCTCGTCCACGCGGACCACGGCGGCGGCAACTGCTCGACCTTCACCTGCCGCGTGCTGTCCAGCTCCGGCACGGACACCTATGCGGCCATCAGCTCGGCCATCGGCGCGCTGAAGGGCCCCAAGCACGGCGGCGCGAACCTGAAGGTCATGCACCAGCTGGATTACATTCTGGAAAATGTCGAGGACCCGTCCAACGACGACGAGGTCCGCGAGTTCCTGCGCAAGATCCTCCGCAAGGAGCGCGGCGACGGCAGCGGCCTGATCTACGGCATGGGCCACGCCGTCTACACGATGAGCGACCCCCGTGCGCAGATTTTGAAAACCCACGCCAAGAGCCTGGCCTACAAGAAGGGCTACGACGAGGAGTACGAGCTGCTGTGCAGCATTGAGCGCCTGGCCCCGCAGGTCTTTGCCGAGGAAAAGCACGGCCCGAAGAAGGTCTGCGCCAACGTGGACCTGTTCAGCGGCCTGATCTACCGTATGCTCGGCATCAGCGAGGACCTGTACACCCCGCTGTTTGCGATTGCCCGTGTGCCCGGCTGGTGTGCCCACCGCGTCGAGGAGGTCGAGTTCGCGAACCGCATCATCCGCCCCGCCTACAAGTACCTCGGCAAGCCGCAGGAGTACGTTCCGCTGGAGAAGCGATAAGATCGGTATTTTCCCGGTGCAAGTATGCACCGGGATTTTTTGTTTGGAATGGCGCACAGTAGGGGCCGGGCATGCCTGGCCCGGCCCCTACCCACAAACACCCGTCCGCCGTAATCGCCCCGGAGCGGTCAAGACCTCTCCCTACAAAGCAGCCGTGAGTGTCGGTTTGTAGGGGAGGGTCTTGACTCTCCCGGGTCGTTCACGGCTGCCGCAGCGTTCACGGGAGGGATGAATCCCTCCCCTACACATGACCAGCGAAGGGGCCCCAAAATTTTCTTGCTTTTCTCCGCTGTTTTTGGTATAGTATTCTCTGTTTTTTAACCACAAGGAGATACTATTTCATGTCCGAACATGCCAATAGAAGAGAAAAGCGGCTGGCGATGCTGGTCGTGGCGGCGGTGGTGCTGGTCACGGTGCTGCTCATCGTGGAGACGTTCCGCCTGCTGCTGCCCGGGCTCTGGTCCGCGTTTTCTGCCGGGGATGAGCAGGCGCTGAGCGAATACCTGGCCAGCCAGGGGCGGCTGCGCAGCTTTCTGACGCTGTGGTTCCTAGCCGTCGTGCAGGTGCTGTCGCTCGTCATTCCGGCCATGCCGGTGCAGCTGGCGGCAGGGCTGGCCTACGGCCCGTGGATGGGCTTTCTGACGAGCTTCTCGGCCTCCGCCGTCGCCAACATGAGCGTCTACCTCATTGCACGGCGGCTCGTGCCGGTCATCCGCCGCCTTGTCGCCGACAACCCCAAGGCTGCGAAGCTGCTGGACAGCGTGCGCAGCAGCAAGGATCCCTGGTTTTACACAATTCTGGCGTTCATCACGCCGGGGCTGCCCAACGGCATCATTCCCTATGCCGCCGCCAACGCGGGGATGCGCCCGAAGCAGTTTTTAGCGGCCATCTTCATCAGTCTGCCCTTCCCCACCCTGCTGACCTGCGCGGCAGGCAGCTTTATGCTGGAGGGCAACTGGCTGTTCACCGTGCTGACCGGCATTGTGCTGTTCAGCTTTGTGGGGATTCTGTTCTTCAACCGCACAAAATTCATCGCGTGGGCACATGAGGTCAAAAACAGGCATACCCAAAAGGCCGGAGCGTAAGCTCCGGCCTTTTGGGTATAGGCTTCCCCATCGGGGGAAGCTGTCCGCGAAGCGGACTGATGAGGGCAAAGTTCATCTTGCTTTCCCGCTCACGGTCTGCATCTGTCAGCCCGCCCCTCATCCGGCCCTGCGGGGCCGCCTTCAGTCTACGCGCTAAGAGCCGCCTACGGCGGTCGCGCTCCGACACGCGCCTGCGGGCGCAGCCCCAAGGAGGAAGGCTTTTGGAAGATTACACAAACACCGCCTGCACCAGCACCATATACAGGGCGGTGCCCACGGCAATGCTGAGCAGCGTGTTCTTCTTCCACAGGTGCAGCCCCACCACGGCGGCCCCGGCAAGCAGCTCCGGCAGGCCGTGGGTGGGGCCGCGCAGGCAGTAGACGACGAGCATCGCCATGATGGCGCAGGGCAGCACCCCGGCCAGATATACCACAAATTTCGGCGTGGGCCGCCCGCCGCCGAACACCACAAACGGCAGGAAGCGGATCAGCGCTGTCACGCCCGCCACAACGGCCACAAGCAGCGCACCGTGTACATCAAACGGCATGGTCGGCCTCCTTTTTCTGCATAAAACCGTGCAGCACCGTCAAGGCTGCCGTGATGCCCACCATGGACGGGATCAGGAAATCGCTGCTGCCGAAAACCAGCAGACAGACCAGCGACACACCCAGCCCCACCAGCGCGGGGGTATGGTCGCGGCTGGCCTTCCACTGTTCGGTCATAACGACGAGGAACAGCGCGGTCATCGAAAAGTCGATGCCCGTCGTGTCAAACGGCAGCACACTGCCCAGCAGTGCGCCCGCCACGCCGCCCGCGATCCAGTAAAGCTGGTTCAGCAGCGACACCCAGAAATAGTATTTTTTCCGGTCCACGCCCTCGGGCACGCCGCCGCTGCACACGACGGAATAGGTCTCATCGGTCAGCGCAAAAATCAGGTACGGCTTGGCCGCGCCGGTGTCTTTATAGCGTTCCAGCATCGAAATTCCGTAAAACAGATGCCGCGCGTTGACCATCAGTGTCATGATCGCCGCCGAGATCAGCGACGCGCCGCCCGCCAGCAGGTCAATTGCGACATACTGCATGCTGCCCGCGTAGATCAGCCCGCTCATGACCAGCGCCCACCCCGCGCCGTAGCCCTTGCTTTGCAAGAGCACACCAAAGCCCAGCCCCAGCACGATATACCCCGCCATGATGGGCAGGGACCGCACAAAGGCGTAACGAATCGTTTTCACTTTTCTTTTCCTCTTTAACCCATTAAAGTGCTATGTTGGGTAGTATAGCACAAAAAAATTCCCCGCGCAAGCGGGGAAAAGGCATTGTTCAATAGTACCGCAAACGGGCACGGGCGGATGCTTGCATCGCCCCGGGGACCCTGCGGCTACCGCCTCGTTTTACACCTTCTCGCTCTCCCACCGGGCCACCAGCGGGGCGGCCACAGCGGAAAGCGCCTCCCGTGCGGTGTTGATGGCATTCACGTCCACGGGGGTCAGCTTGTCGGCCTTTTTGTGCTTCAGAACGCGCTCCAGCGTTCTTTCTGCTTCTTTGATTTTAGTACGGGTCTCGCGGTCCAGCGCCTTGCCGGCCTTGCTGCCCAGCGCGGTGTTCACGCGGTAAAGCGCGGCCTCGCCGGCGTTCAGCGCCTCCAGCGCGGCCTTGCGCTCCTTGTCCTGCCCGGCAAAGGCGGCGGCGTTCTCCTTGGCGCGTTTGATCTCGTCCTCGGTCAGGTTCGATGTGCCCGAGATCGTGATGCTCTGCTGCTTGCCGGTGTCCATGTCGCGCGCCTTGACCTTGACAATGCCGTTGGCGTCGATGTCAAACGTGACCTCGATCTTCGGCACGCCCGCCCAGGCGCGCTTGATGCCGCGCAGCGTGAAGGTGCCCAGCAGCTTATTGTCCCTGGCAAACTCGCGCTCGCCCTGCAGCACTTTAATTTGCACCGTGTTCTGGAACGGCGCGGCGGTGGTGAATACCTTGCTGAACCGCGTCGGGATCGTGGAGTTGCGCTCGATCAAATGCGTTGCCACGCCGCCGACGGTCTCGATGGAAAGGGTCAGCGGGGTCACGTCCATCAGCAGCAGATCCTCGCCGGGGCCGGAGAGCATCTCGCCGCCCAGACGTCCGGCCTGCACCGCCGCGCCCAGTGCAACGCACTCGTCGGGGTTCAGCGATTTGGACGGCTCCAGACCGGTCATCCGCACGACCTTGGCCTGCACCGCTGGGATGCGGGTCGAGCCGCCGACCAGCAAAACCTGATCCAGGTCGCTGGCCGAAAGGCGTGCGTCGCTCAGGGCGTTGCGCACGGGCAAGGCGGTGCGCTCGATCAAATCGGCGCAGAGCTCCTCAAATTTAGCGCGTGTCAGCGTAGTTTGCAGGTGCAGCGCACCGTCTGCCGCCATCGTGAGGAACGGCAGATTGATGTCGGTCTGCTTCGCACTGGAAAGTTCTTTTTTCGCCTTTTCGGCCTCCTCGCGCAGGCGCTGCATCGCCACGCGGTCATTCGTCAGGTCCACGCCGTGTTCGGCCCTGCACCGGTCTGCCAGCCAGTTGACGATGCGTTCGTCAAAGTCGTCGCCGCCCAGAAAGTTATCGCCGCAGGTCGAGAGCACCTGCACGATGCCGTCACCGATGCGGATGAGCGACACGTCAAATGTGCCGCCGCCGAGGTCATAGACCATGACGGTCTGGGTGCGGCCATTGTCCAGCCCGTAGGCCAGCGCCGCGGCTGTCGGCTCGTTGATGATGCGGCGCACGTCCAGCCCGGCAATGCGCCCGGCGTCCTTCGTGGCCTGGCGCTGGGCATCGTTAAAGTAGGCGGGCACGGTGATGACCGCCTCGGTGACAGGCTCACCGAGATACGCCTCGGCATCGGCCTTCAGTTTTTGCAGGATGAGGGCGCTCAGCTCCTGCGGCGTGTAGCATTTTCCGTCGATGGGCACGCGGGTCTCACTGCCCATCAGCCGCTTGACGCTGGACACGGTGCGGGGGGCGTTCGTCACGGCCTGGCGCTTGGCGGGCTCGCCCACCAGCCGTTCTCCCACCTTGGTGAACGCGACGACAGAGGGCGTCGTGCGCTGCCCCTCGGCGTTGGGGATGACGACGGGCTTGCCGCCCTCGACCACCGCCACACAGCTGTTGGTAGTCCCCAGGTCAATTCCGATTATTTTTGCCATGGTGGTGCTTGTCCTTTCAAAAAAGACACTTTTGAATCATAATTCTATTGTAGCGCCTGCCGCCGGGAAAAGTGTTGCGATTTCGTAAATAAATTTGGGCGAATTTTATAAACCTGCGGGGCTGCCTTCCCCCCAGGGGGAAGGCTAAGAAAATGTTGACGCACACGCCCCAACGTGCTATAGTTAGTTTAAAGCACTAAAGAGGGGGATTCCTATGGCACGCACTGCGACGGTCACCCGCAATACGCGGGAGACACAGATCACGCTGACGATTGACCTGGACGGCACCGGCAGGGCTGACCTGCACACGGGCATCGGCTTTTTTGACCACATGCTGGACGGCTTCGCCCGCCACGGCCTGTTTGATGTAAGCGTCACCTGCCGCGGCGACCTGGACGTAGACTGCCACCACACCATTGAGGACATCGGCATTGCGCTGGGCACGGCCATAAAAGAAGCACTGGGCGACAAGGCCGGGCTGGTGCGGTACGGCAGCTGCATGCTGCCGATGGATGAGACGCTGGCACTCTGCGCCGTCGATCTGGGCGGGCGGCCCTACTTTGTGTACGACGCCAGCTTTGCAGGCCAGAGCTGCGGCGGCATGGACACCCAGATGGCGCGGGAGTTTTTCTACGCCGTATCGTACAGCGCCATGATGAATCTGCATCTGAAGGTGCTGTACGGGGAGAATGACCACCATAAGCTGGAGGCCATGTTCAAGGCGTTTGCCAAGGCGCTGGACGCCGCGACGCGCAGAGATGCGCGGATCGACGGCGTTTTGTCCACCAAGGGGACGCTGTAAGGGAGATGCTCGGCGGCGGGAACGACGGGCGCCTATAGAATCCGCCCCTACATGGATCACCGTAGGGGCGGATCCCGTATCCGCCCGTGGCCGTTTCCCGCCGTGGACAGCATATACATTAGGAGGGAAAGCAGTATGTACAAGGACATCATCGACACCATCGGCTTTGTGGAGAGCTACGACCCCGAACTGGGCGCGGCTATGCAGCGTGAGCTGGGCCGCCAGCGGCAGAACATTGAGCTGATCGCCAGCGAGAACATCGTTTCCCCCGCCGTCATGGCGGCCATGGGCAGCGTGCTGACGAACAAGTACGCGGAAGGGTACCCCGGCCACCGTTATTACGGCGGCTGCCAGTACGTCGATCAGGTCGAGCAGATCGCCATTGACCGTGCCTGCAAGCTGTTCGGTGCGAAGTATGCCAACGTCCAGCCGCACTCCGGCGCACAGGCCAACCTGGCCGTCTACTTTGCGCTGCTGAACGTCGGCGACACCGTCATGGGCATGGACCTGTCCCAGGGCGGCCACCTGACCCACGGCTCCCCCGTGAATATGAGCGGCAAGAACTACAACTTTGTCTCCTACGGCGTCTCCGCCGAGGATGGCCGCATCGACTACGCCGCACTGGCCAAGCAGGTCGCAAAGGTCCGCCCCAAGCTGCTGGTCGCCGGTGCGTCGGCCTATCCCCGCGCCATCGACTTTGAGAAGCTGGCCGAGATCGCCCACGGCTACGGCGCGATGCTGATGGTCGATATGGCGCACATTGCGGGTCTTGTCGCAGGCGGCCAGCACCAGAGCCCCGTGCCCTACGCCGACGTGGTCACCACCACGACCCACAAGACGCTGCGCGGCCCCCGCGGCGGTCTGATTTTGACGAACAACGAGTATATCATCAAGCGCATCAACTCCGCCATCTTCCCCGGCACGCAGGGCGGCCCGCTGGAGCACGTCATCGCCGCGAAGGCCGTCTGCTTTGGCGAGGCGCTGAAGCCGGAGTTCAAGGAGTACGCCCGCAAAATTGTTGAGAACGCGAAGGCGCTTGAAGCCGAGCTGACCGCCCGCGGCGTGAAGCTGGTCTCCGGCGGCACGGACAACCACCTGCTGCTGATCGACCTGACCGACGAGGACTGCACCGGCAAGGAGCTGGAGCATAACCTGGACGAGGTGCACATCACCGCCAACAAGAACACCGTGCCCGGCGAGAAGCGCAGCCCGTTTGTGACCAGCGGTGTGCGCGTGGGCACCCCCGCCGTGACCACCCGCGGCATGGGCCCCGCAGAGATGAAGATCATCGCGGATTGCATCGCGGATTGTATCTTCGATTTCGAGGGCAAGAAGGACGAAGTCGCCGCCCGCGTAGCCGAGCTGGTGAAGAAGTTCCCGCTGTACGAGTAATATCGGTTATAAGTAATTGCCGTTTTTGCAGGGGGCGATACTTGCATCCGCCCCTACAGTTAGTAAACCGCATTTTCTTGCGCTCTGCCGCCCGGCAGGGCGCATCTTTTTTGCGGCGGCGGTTTTGGGCAAAACAGCCACCCCCTTTATTAAAACTCAATAACTAGATAAACAGTTATATAAATTACATATCTAAGTTATATTTAACTGTTTGTAAAACTGTAAAAACAGTTGCGGACACCTACAAACACCTGGGTGTTTCTCTAGTTTTACAGTATATATACCCCCTGGAAACAGTTCTACAACCACCGCAAAATCCGTGCGCTTGTCTTTCGGACGGGGGTGTAGTATACTTGGGTTAGCTAATGCAAACCAATTGTGAGAGGAGCCCCCGAAAATGCTGCTTATAATCCAGCTTGTTTTGTACTGCCTGCTGTTTTTCCTGATGGTCAAGGCCGCCGTGAAGGACAACGGCATGAACTGCCTGTATTTTTACCCGCTGGCTTTTATCGACGAAGCCGCCAGGCGCGGCCTGGCTGACAAGGACGAAACGATGAAACGCGGCAAGCGGTTCATGGTGCCGTTCTGCATCATCATGCTGGTGGTGCTGGTGCTTATTATTGCGGTGTGGAACCGTGTGACCACCTTTACAGCGGCCTACTGGCAGGCGGTGCTGTTCCTCGTCGTGATGAACTGGTTCGACGGCATCTGTATGGACCTGGTGTGGGTCGCTCACGGCAAAGAATGGGCCATCCCCGGCATGGAGGGCATCTCCTACATCAAGCCGCTGAAATCCGTCCTCATCAAGCGCACCGCCGGTACGGTCCTCTACTTCATCATCGCCCTGCCCGTGGCCGGCGCCACTGTGCTGGCGGGGAGCATCTTCTAACATTCCGCATAAACACCAACCGCCTGCCGCACTATGCAGCAGGCAGTTTTTCTTTTAAGGCAATACCGCATAATTCTAAGTGCCGATACGGCGAGCGAGGTGCGGCA
>ERZ773192.4143-NODE-4143-length-9976-cov-12.543191_pt1 | contig 9976 bp, 6 predicted proteins | sample MGYA00581010_ERZ773192 | MGnify/ENA primary metagenome ERZ773192 (study PRJEB29015, sample SAMEA2737741) | human gut metagenome | biome: human gut; feature: human-associated habitat; material: faeces | place: China | collected 2012 ...
CCTGGTGCGCGCTCAAGATCATGAGCAAGGTCTACGGCTTCGGCGATCCCGACGGGTTCGTGTTCAATATGTCCGTCGGCTACGACCTGGACGGCATCAAGGGCCGCAAGGTCAACACCTACATCAACAGCATGATGGACGCGGGCAAGACCGCGCAGTTCAAGGAATGTAAAAAAGTCCTGACTGAGCTTTTCCCCGAGGAAAAGGACTTCATCGCTTCCATCTCCCCCAATATTTCCCGCTCCGTCACGCTCTCCACGCTCCACGGCTGCCCGCCGCAGGAGATCGAGCGCATCGCAAGCTATCTTCTCAAGGAAAAGCACCTGCACACCTTCGTCAAGTGCAACCCGACCATCCTCGGCTACAAGACCGCGCGCAGCATCCTCGATTCCATGGGCTATGACTACATTGTCTTCGACGAGCACCACTTCAACGAAGACCTTCAGTGGGAGGACGCCATCCCGATGTTCGAGCGGCTGCAAAAGCTCGCGGACAAGCAGGGGCTTGAGTTCGGTCTCAAGCTCTCCAACACCTTCCCCGTCGACACGACGCGCGGCGAGCTTCCCAACGAGGAAATGTACATGTCCGGCCGCAGCCTCTTCCCACTGACGATCGAGATGTGCAATCGCATCTCCCGCCAGTTTGGCGGCAAGATGCGCATTTCGTTCGCAGGCGGCGCGGACTACTTCAACTGTGACAAGCTCTTTGCCGCCGGCATCTGGCCCATCACCGTCGCCACCACCATCTTGAAGCCCGGCGGCTACAACCGCCTGCACCAGATGGTCGAAAAGGTCGAGGATATGCCCTACCGCGCATTTTCCGGCAACGACCCTGCCGCGATCTCCGACCTTGCCGCCTCCGCGCTGCACGACTTCCACCACTTAAAGCCCATCAAGCCCCTGCCCTCCCGCAAGAGCAAAGAGCAGGTTCCTCTTCTCGACTGCTTTGAGGCACCCTGCAAGGGCGGCTGCCCCATCGAGCAGGACATTCCCGAATATCTTGAGCTCTGCCGCAAGGGGCTCTACGGCCCAGCACTGAAGCTCATCACCGAGAAGAACGCCCTGCCGTTTATCACCGGCACCATCTGCGCGCACCGCTGTCAGGGCAAGTGCTCGCGCAACTTCTATGAGGAATCCGTCCACATCCGCGAGACGAAGCTTCTTGCCGCGGAAAAGGGCTACAACACCTTGATGGCCTCCCTCCGTATGCCTGAGCCGGTCGAGGATAAAAAGGTTGCCATCGTCGGCGGCGGCCCGACCGGTATCGCCGCGGCGTACTTCCTTGGCCGCGAGGGTGTTCCCACCACGATCTTTGAGCGCGAGCGCAAACTCGGCGGCGTGCCGCGCTACGTCATCCCCGCCTTCCGCATCAGCGACGAGGCCATCGACAAGGACGTCGCGCTCATGGAGCGCTACGGCGTCGAGGTCAAGCTCGGCAAGCCTGCTCCGTCCGTCGAACAGCTCAAGAAGATGGGCTACACCCACATCCTGATGGCTACCGGCGCGTGGAAGCCCGGCAAGCTCGACATTGAGGGCAACGTGCAGGGCGTCATTGAGTGGATGAAGCGCATGAAAAAGCAGGTCAAGCCCTGCCTGAGCGGCAACATCGTCGTTGTCGGCGCGGGCAACACCGCCATGGACGCCGCGCGCGTTGCAAAGCGCATGGGTGCGCATGCGACCATCCTCTATCGCCGCACGAAGAAATTCATGCCCGCCGACGAGCATGAGTTACAGCTCGCCATCGCGGACGGCGTGGAGTTTGTCGAGCTGGCCGCGCCCGTCAAGCAGAGCCGCGGCAAGCTCCTGTGCGACAAGATGATCCTCGGCGAACCCGACGAGACCGGCCGCCGCAGCCCCGTCAAGTCCGGTGAGCAGTTCACCATCCCCTGCGACATGGTCATCTCCGCCGTCGGCGAGCAGGTCGACGCCGATCTCATGGCCGCGAACGGCATCGAGATGGAGCGCAAGGGTCCCGCGTTCGAGACGAACGTCCCCGGCGTGTACTGCGCGGGCGACGCGCACCGCGGCCCCGCCACCGTGGTCGAGGGCATTGCCGACGCCGCACGCTTTGCTGAGATCGTCGTCGGTCACCCGCACATCTACGACATCCCTGCCGAGGCCGATGTGACCGAGTTCGACGCGCAGGCCAAGAAGGGTATCCTCTCGATGGCCAGTAAGTGTGTCTGCGACGGCGAGCGCTGCTTACAGTGCTCCACCGTGTGTGAAAACTGCGTCGATTCCTGCCCGAACCGCGCGAATGTCGTCATCAAGATGGCCGACGGCTCGCACGAGATCGTCCATGTCGACAAGATGTGCAACGAATGCGGCAACTGCACGCAGTTCTGCCCCTACGCAAGCGAACCTTGCCACGATAAGTTCACCCTTTTTGATACGCGTGAGGACATGGACGAGAGCGAAAACTACGGCGTGCTCTTCGAGGACGACGATATGGTCCGCCTGCGCTACGAGGACGGCGTGAAGGAATACGACCTTGCCTCCTGCGACAACGATCTTCCCGTCGAGCTTGAGGCTCTGATCCTCACCGTGCGCGACAAGTACAGCTACCTGTACGCATAACAAAATCGCAAAATGAAACGGGAGCCGGTGCATCGCATCGGCTCCTCTACCCTTTGCAACAAAAAGAGCGCTGCCTAAGCAGCGCTCTTTTTGCGCGTTTATATTTTGCCTTACTTCTCGATCAGGTTCAGCTGATAGATGATCTTGGCGATCTGCGCGCGGGTCAGAGAGGCATCGGGCTCGAAGGTGGTCTCGGTCATGCCGTTGATGACCTTCGCGTCGACGAGCGCCATGACGTAACCGTCGGCGCAGTCGGTGAACTTGCTCTCGGTCTTGGACTCGGCAAGCTTGTTGAGCTTGGCAGCGACCTGGCAGAACTCGAGACGGGAGATGGCCTTCGCACCGTCGAGATCGGCGGCAACAAGACCCAGCTCCGCAGCCTTGGCGATGGTATTCTTGCTCCAGTCGGCGCCGGTGGCGTCCGCAGCCTTGAGATCGCCGTGGCTGACAAGCAGGAGCTTGAGCGCGGCAGCCCAGGTCAGGGTGTCGTTGGGCGCATAGGTGGTGGCGGAGGTACCGTTGATGATGCCGTCATTGTAGAGGTCGATGACATACTTGCCGAACCAGGAGGAAACCTTGACATCCTTGAACGGGTTCATCAGAATGCGGCCCTGAGGCGCGGCATACTGCTCGCCGATGACGCCCTTGAGCTCGGTGGTGATGTAATCCATCACTGCCATATCAAGCGTCACACCGGTATCAAACTTGGAGGTCGCCGCCGCAAAAGCGTAGTAGGTGTCGCCGCCCTCGGCGCAGAAGTTGTTGGTAACGACCGCATAGGTGTCATTCGCCTTGAACTCCTTGCCGTTGATGCTGTTGATGGTCACACGGTTGATGGACTTTGGACCGTAGTAGGTGGAAGCGGGATAGGTCTCGGCATTCGCGTCATAGACAGCGCCGGTGGAAATGGTGTAACTGATGCCGCTGACCTGTGGGAAGCCGCCGATGGACTCAGGCACGCAGAACGTGGAGGCTTCGAGTGCCTCGAGCAGTTCAGTGCCGGTGACATAAATCACTTCGATGGTGTTGCCGAACGGGAGAACAGTCTTGATATCCTTCTTGGTGACATCGCCGACCTTGATGGCCGCGCGGATACCGCCGCCGTTGGTGATGGCGACCACATGGTCTTCATTCACGGTCAGGCCTTCCTTGTTCTGCATGACCTTCCAGAGCATTGCATCGGTGATGAGATCGCCGTTGTTGGTCTCACCGTCGCGGTTGCCGTTGGGGGCCTTCGCGCCATTGAGCTCCACTTTGCTCTTGGCGAAGACCGCGCCGTACTCCTTGTCGATGCGGTCGATGATCTTCTGCGCGGCAGCGGCAACGGCCGCGTCCTTGGCGGTGTCTTCCTTGATCTCGTAGAGGGAGTTGCTCTCGATCTTCTTGCTGGCGTCGTCGATGACGATCACGCCGATATTGGCGAACTTCGTACCGGTGGACTGGATGGGCTCGCCGTTCTTGCCCTTAGCCATCACACTGTGGGAGTGACCGTCGATGATGAAGTCGATACCTTTGGCCGCATTGTAGAGGTCATAGGAGGTATAGGGCTTGGAAGAATCATCCACACCGAGGTGGGAAAGCACGATGACGACATCGTCATCCTTGAGCGCTTCAAGCTGCTTTTCGGCGACTGCCTTGAGGTCGGTGTCGAACTTGAGACCCTTGATGAGCGCGGGGTTGGCCTTGGTCTGCGCTTCGGGCGTCTCCATGCCGAAGAAGCCGATCTTCACGCCGGACTTGGTGGTGTAGGTGTAGTTCGCATCGAAGATGGGGGTGCCGTCCTCACCGTAGACATTCGCGCAGAGGATCTTGAAGTCCGCCTTGGTCATGTTCTCCTTGAGCTGTGCGTAACCGTAGTCGAACTCATGATTGCCGAGAGTGACGACGTCGTAGCCCGTGACGTTCATCATTTCGACGGCATCGAGGCCTTTGGTGTCGCTGACATAGACTTCACCCTGGCTGTAGTCGCCCGCATCAACGAGGATGACCTCGGCGCCCTTGGCCTCATAATCGGCCTTGAGCGCGGTGATGTAGGCATAGCCTTCGATCGCGCCGTGCACATCGTTTGTGTGCAGGATCACGGTCTTGCCCGCCATCGTCGCTTCTTTGGTCATGACTTCGGGCTCTCTTGTAGTTGCCGTGTCCTCGATCGCAAAGCCGGTCACAGTCAGGCTGAGAACCATCGCCATTGCGAGCAGGACGGATAGGAACTTGCGCATAGTGTTTTCCTCCTCAATTTTTTCACTCCGCTTTTTCTCTGTCCGCTCTTCGTGACACGCAGCTTCTTTTCACATCTCTCAGTTGGTCTGCGCGCTAAAAGTTCGCTTTTTGTACAAATAAAAGCGGAATGTGGTATGATTTTATTGTATCGTATGTCTGCTACTTTCTCAATACGGCATTGTTCCGAATTTGCGGCAAAAATCTTGGCGCTTCTCACATTTTTTCCAAACTCTATGGAAATTAGGCAAAAAGTATGCTATGCTTTTGTCAATTTGGTACGGAATTTTTTCTCTCAGATAAGGAGGCTTCTTCCATGAAAACACTGCTTCGAGGCGGCTATGTCGTCAGCGGCCGCGGCTGCCGCCGCGCCGACGTGCTCATCGACGGAGAAAAGGTCGAAATGCTTGGCCACATCCCGCCCGAGCTCGCCGCGCAGAGCGAGGTCGTCGACGTGACGGGCTGCATGCTCTTCCCCGGTTTTATCGACGCGCACACGCACTTCGATCTCGACGTGTGCAGCACCACGACGGCCGACGACTTTGAAAGCGGCAGCAAAAGCGCCATCCGCGGCGGCACGACGACGGTCATCGACTTTGCCTGCCCCAATAAAGGGGAATCCCTTGCCTATGGGCTTAATCTCTGGCATAAAAAGGCCGACGGCAAGTGCTACTGCGACTACGGCTTCCATATGACCATCGACGACTGGAACGAGAGCATCGAGTCTGAGCTCGACGCGATGTTCGACGCCGGTATCACGTCTTTCAAGATGTACCTCACCTACCCCGCCATGATGATCGGCGACGGCGCGGTCTACCGCGCGCTGAAAGCGCTCAAGGTCCGCGGCGGCATCGCGGGCGTCCACTGCGAGAACGCGGGCGTCATCGACGCGCGCATCGCCGAACTCAAGGCGAGCGGCCTGGGCGCGGACGTCGTATCGCACCCGATCTCCCGCCCCGACTATTTAGAGGCCGAGGCCGTCTCACGTCTGCTGCGCATCGCGCAGGCGGCCGACGCGCCCGTCATCATCGTCCACACGACGAACCGTGCTTCTCTTGACGAGATCTCCGCGGCGCGCCGCCGCGGACAGACCGTGTATGTCGAGACCTGCCCGCAGTATTTGGCGCTCGACGACGGCGTTTACTACGATCCCGACTTTTCCTCCGCCGCGCGCTACGTCTGCGCGCCGCCGATCCGCTCGCAGGAAGACAGTGAAGCGCTCTGGAAGGCGCTGCGCCGCGGCGAGGTGCAGACCATCTCGACCGACCACTGCTCGTTCACGCTCGAGCAGAAGGACATGGGCCGCGACGACTTTACGAAGATCCCCGGCGGTCTTCCCGGCGTCGAAACGCGTGGCGAGGTCGTCTACACTGTGGCCATCAATGAAAACAAGCTCTCGCTCGGCGGCGTCTGCCGCGCGCTGAGCGAAAATCCCGCCAAGCTCTACGGTCTCTTCCCCCGCAAGGGCGTCATCGCTGCGGGCAGCGACGCCGACATCGTCGTCTACGATCCCGGCGCGAGCCACGTGCTCCACGGCGCGGACATGCTCTCCAAGGCGGGCTATACGCCGTTCGAGGGCTTCCGCACGAATGGCGGCGTGTCGAAGGTCTACCTGCGCGGTCAGCTGCAGGTGGACGGCGGCAAGGTCGTCGGCGGCAAGATGGGCGAATACTTGAAGCGCGGCAAATGCGCACTGTGAGGTAAGATATGGATCTGAGGGAAATTTTATTTGCGCAGTTCCCTGCGTTTTTTCTGCTGAGTCTGCTGTTTTTGATCGCGCACCTGCGCGTGCGCAAGCACAGCGCCGTCAAGTCGGTGCTGTGGGTGCTGCTGTTCGGCGCGGCGCTGGTCGTGTCGATCCTGTTCTGCTTCCTCGGCATGCAGGCGAAGTACTGGACGGTCAAGACGCTCTTCGAGCTCAAGTTCTGGAGCTGGCTCGGCCTTGCGATCGTGGTGCTCGTGCTCGTGCTGCGGCTGGTGTTCAAGCTGCAAAATAAGCACGCTCAGCACATGGTCGAAAAGGAGCGCGCCAAGGCGGAAAAGACCCGCGAAGAGGCCGTAAAGCAGGCGCGCGAAGAAGGCCGCGCCGAGGCCATGGCCGCCCAGCAGGCGCAGGAGGCCGAAGCTGCCGCGGCAGAGCCCGCAGCGGATGAGTCTGCCTCCCCCGCTGCCGAGGAGACCGCACCAGCAGAGAACGAAGATCCTGAAAAGGCGGTCGAACGTTAAGTATGGAACAGATACAACCGCAGCGCATCGCGTATTTTGACGTACTGCGCATTCTGGCGACTTTCGCCGTCATCGTGCTGCATCTGTCCGCGCAGCACTGGGCCGATACGGACGTCTATTCAAGAGCCTGGCAAGCCTTCAACCTTTACGACAGTGCCGTCCGCTGGGCTGTTCCGGTTTTTGTGATGATCAGCGGCGCGCTGTTTCTCTCCGGCTCGCAGAGCATCGGGCACATTCTGAAAAAGAACGTGTCGCGCCTTGTCACAGCGTTCATCTTCTGGTCGGCGCTCTACGCCGTCTTCATGGTGAACTTCGAGGGATGCCCGACGAACCTTATTTTGCAACAGTTTCTCAACGGTCACTATCACATGTGGTTCCTCTTTATGATCGTGGGACTGTATCTGATCGTACCGTTTCTGCGCCCCATCGTGCGGGATGAAAAGCTCCTGCGCTATTTTCTACTGCTCACGCTCATCTTTACGTTTCTGCTGCCGCAGATCGCGTCGGCCGTGTCGCTTCTCTCGTGGCAGTACTGCGCTGAATTCAAGGCGCTCACGGGCAAATTCTATTATCATTTCACGCTCGGCTTCGTCCCCTACTTTGTGCTCGGTTACTATTTGGTCCGCAAGGAGTTTTCCTTGACCGCAAAGCGTGTGCTTTACGCGCTCGGTGTGCTCGGCTTCGTCCTCACGGTCGTGCTGACGTCGTTCGCCTCGCGTTTACAGGGCGCGGCAACAGAGCTGTTCTACGGCTACGATTCGCTCAATGTACTGTTTGTCTGCGTGGGGCTGTTCGTCTTTGCCAAAGAGCATCTGAACTTCCCGAACTTAAGCGAAAAGTGTCACAGGTGCATTCGCGCGCTGTCGCGCTGGAGCTTCGGCGCGTACCTCGTACACCCACTGTTCATCGAATCGTTCGACATTTTTCTGCACTTCAACACGCTGTCACTCAACGTGTTTTTCTCCGTTCCCCTGCTGACATTGATCATCGGCGCGCTGTCGTTCCTCGTCTCAGCGCTGCTTCACCAGATCCCATTTGTCAAAAAGTATTTTGTATGAAAAGAGCCCCACGGATCATGCGATTCACGGGGCTCTTCTTTTTCTGTTACGCTTCGGTCTTGATGCCGCGCTTGTCGAATTCCTCGACCAGCAGGTCAAGGTCGTTCGGCAGGCTCATCGGCTCGCCGCAGAACTTGATGGCGTTGGCCACGTCCTTGAGGCCATTGCCCGTCACGACGGAGACGACCGTGTCGTTCTCACCGAGCACGCCCTGCTCGCAGAGCTTTTTCACGCCCGCCGTGCCGGTGACGCCCGCGGGCTCGCCGAAGACGCCGCAGGTCGTGCCGAGCAGCTTTTGCGCCGCCATGATCTCCTCGTCCGTCACGTTCACGACGATGCCGTTCGACTCGCGGATCGCCATGAGCGCCTTGTCCGCGTTGCGCGGCACGCCGACGGCGATGGAGTCGGCCAGCGTGTTCTCCTCCATCGGCTCCCAGGGCTTGTTCTCCGCGATGGCGCGGTTGATGGGGTGGCAGCCCTCGGCCTGCGCGGAAATGAGGCGCGGGAGCTTGTCGATAAAGCCGATGGCGTACAGGTCCTTGAGGCCCTTCCACACGCCTGCGATGGTGCAGCCGTCGCCGACGGAGATGGCGAGATAATCCGGCATCTTCCAGTCGAGCTGCTCGGCGATCTCGATCGAAACGGTCTTCTTGCCCTCGGAGAGGTACGGGTTGATGGCCGCGTTGCGGTTGTACCAGCCCCACTTGTCGATGGCCTTTTTCGACAGCTCGAACGTCTCTTCATAGTTGCCTTTGACGGAGATCACGTTTGCGCCAAAGGTCATCAGCTGCGCGACCTTACCCTTGGGCGCGCGCTCGGGAACGAAGATGAAGGTCTTGAGGCCCGCGGCCGCGGCGTTGCCCGCAAGAGAGCTCGCGGCGTTGCCCGTGGACGAGCAGGCGATGATCTTCGCGCCCGCCTCCCCCGCCTTGGCGACCGCCATGGCGGACGCGCGGTCCTTGAGCGACGCCGTCGGGTTCTGGCCGTCGTCCTTGACCCAGAGCTTTTTGAGGCCGAGCTGCTTTGCAAGGCGCGGCTCTTCGTAGAGCGGGCTCCAGCCCACGCGCAGCGGCGTGTCGGGTGTTGTCTCCTCGACCGGCAGCAGCTCGCGGTAGCGCCACATTGTGGGGTTCACACGGTTTTTGAGCGTTTCCTTGGTGAAATGCGCCTTGATGTAGTCGTAATCGTAAATGATGTCCAGAATGCCGCCGCACTCGCAGTTCGTCAGATTCGGGACCGCCTCATATTCCTTGCCGCACTTCACGCAGCGCGCGCACTTGACATTTTTCATTCGGATTCCTCCTTTAAATTTTCCAATGCCACCCGCACCGCTTCCACCACAAAGGCGGAAAACGTGCAATCTGTTCCCTTGATGGCCGCCTCAATTTCTTCGATCACGTCATTGGGAAAACGGATGCTCTTATTCGTAGTCGGCGGAATACTCGGAATCCGGAATTTCTTCATTGCATTACACCTCGCGTCATGTTTTGTAATGCAAATTGTATTGCAATTATGTCCCAAACATTGTAATATAAACGTAGCACAAATGTGCAACAATATTAAGAAGGACATGTATTTTGAACGAAATTCCCGAATATTACGCCATTTTGTTCCACGCGGCGGAAGAAGCGATTCAGGCGTTGGACGCACAGAATTATGGGTTGGCGAAGCAGATTTTGATTGACGGCGAACAGGCCGCCGAAAATTCGTTCGTTGCGAAGAATGAATAAGCGGGATGGGGTTTTCCCCCACCCCGCTTTGGTTTTCTATGAAAATTGCGGAAGCTTAGAGCGTCTTAAGAAGGCCGACCTCGTCGTTGAAGGCGTTGATGAGCTCGTCGAGTTCCTTCGCCTGTGCGTGGACAGCGTCCCACGTGCCCTTGGTGTCGTACCACTGGGC
>ERZ773192.4146-NODE-4146-length-9971-cov-3.242638_pt1 | contig 9971 bp, 7 predicted proteins | sample MGYA00581010_ERZ773192 | MGnify/ENA primary metagenome ERZ773192 (study PRJEB29015, sample SAMEA2737741) | human gut metagenome | biome: human gut; feature: human-associated habitat; material: faeces | place: China | collected 2012 ...
CATTTAGTATATCAGATGTTGTTCTGTTTGTCAACAACTTTTTTTATTTATTTTTGAACTTTTTTAGAAGTCCGTGCCCCGTTCTCACGGGGCGTGTATTATAATAGCAAATACCGGACCAAATGTCAACAACATTTTTCGACTTTTTTCGTTTTTTTGAAATATATATATTATGTAAACTATTTTATCTATTTGAATAAATCTTCCAATAGTCCATCCACAGTCTTCTTTACCGTTCCCTCATGGAATGGATTGTCTAATTCTGCCAGCTTTAGCAGATCAAAGTATCCCTTGCTTCCACCTGCCTGGCAGAGACGATAATAATCTGCCCATGCTTTCTTCCTGTCTTTCTTGGCTCTGCCATAGAACTGGATGGCACAGATCTGCGCCAGGGCATAATCAATATAATAGAATGGGAACAGGAAAATATGTTGTTTCTGCATCCAGAATCCACCCTCTTCCAGGAATGGATGCCCGTCATAATCTCTCCAAGGAAGATAGATTTTTTCTAACTCGTGCCATACAGTTCTGCGCTCTTTGGCTGTCATCGCAGGTTTTTCAAACACCCGGTGCTGAAATTCATCAACCGCTACCATATACGGAATCTTCACCAATGCCTCTGCCAGATGGGCATAACAGTAATCGTCTGCCTTTTCACCAAAGAAATCCTTCATCCATGGATAAGCAAAATGCTCCATGCTCATAGAATGGATCTCTGCGATCTCCATGGTCGGAAATACCATACTTGGAATCGGCATGGCAGGTGCTGCTGTATACACTTCAAACGCATGTCCCGCCTCATGGGTCAGCACATCCACGTCTGCACTGGTTCCATTAAAATTAGAGAAAATAAACGGCGCATTATATCCCTCAATAAAGGTACAATAACCACCTTGGCGTTTTCCTGGTTTTGTTTCCAGATCAAACAATTCATGATCTGCCATAAAGTCAAAGAATTCTCCTGTTTCTTTGGAGATTTCATGATACATATGCTGGGCTTTCTTCACCAACGTGTCTTTGTTCCCCTGCGGCATTGGATTTCCATCCGCAAAATACAGAGGCTCATCATAATAGTGAAGCTTATCCACGCCCAGACGTTTTGCCTGCTCCTGACGTATCTTAGAACAGATCGGCACAATCACATCCCGTACCTGTTTCCGGAACACTTCCACATCTTTTGCCGTATAATCATAGCGTCCACGATTTAAGTATACAAACTCAATGTAAGACCCAAATCCCAGTTTTTTCGCAATTCCCACACGAAGTTCCACCATCTGGTCATAAATGGAATCCAGGTCTCCGGAAATTTTCTCGTAAAGATCTCCCCATGCCTTCATGGCTTCTTTTCGTTCATCCCGGTCGGTACTCTGCATATGCTTCAGCAGACCATAGAAATTGCACTCTTCTCCACGGAATATGGTTGATGCCGTTGCAGACGCTTTAGAATATTTCTGGCACAATTCACTTTCCTTCACCAGATCCTGCAAAATGGCTTCATCTGAAAGTTTCTGATTGATTTCCATATTTTTCAGAACAAATGCGCCATAGTCGGCCTCCCACTGATCCCGGTATGGAGACTCCAGAATGATCTTCTCCGCCTGCTGGTCTAAAAGTTCCAGCTTTGGACTCATTTCATGGAAAAACTGCATTTCTTTCTCATAAAATTCATCCCTTGTATCAATAGTGTTGCGGATATGGGCTACAGTCTGCATGCCGGACCACATTTCATTTTCCTTCACATGCTCTGTAAACAGCCGTTTCATCTCTTCATAAGACTTCGCCTGTTTTAAATGTTCCAGATATTGTCTTGCGGACGTTTCCGCAGCTTTCGCATCTGGTCTTGTGTACACAATTTCAGAAAATTTTTCCATCAGTTGCCCTCCTCTTGGATCATCAATCATTTTTCTTTCAGCATACTGGACTTTGGATAAATAATCAACCCTTTCGACCAAATTCCCCTCTGTGTCAGACAAACCTTTTTTCGCATATGATATAAAAAAAAGATACAGGAGTTTCTTATGGCACGTTTTACCAATCAGGCTCAATTAGCATATCGTAACCGGATCACCACTTCGAACATCGCAGTAGGCGAAATTTTGGAGGTTCTCTCTGCTGCCAAGCATGCGGTGGTTGAAACTTATGAGTCCTATGATGTGATCACCTATGTGGTCAGTCTGGTCAACTCTGGAGCAACCGCACTGACAGGACTGGTCTTAACGGACAATCTGGGTGCTTATACTTTCAATGAGACATCTCTGTTCCCACTCCAGTATGTTGCGAACAGTCTGAAATACTATGTGAACGGCGTTCTGCAGACTTCTCCGGTTATTGCTTCCCAGGAACCACTTCGGATCGAAGGGATTTCCATTCCGGCTCAGGGGAATGCCGTGGTTATTTACCAGGCGGCTCTGACGCAATTTGCGCCTCCTGCTACTGATTCCACCATTACCAATCAGGCTGTCATCTCCGGTACCGGAATCTCATCCATCACTGTAGAAGAGACCATTTCCGCTCTGGCAGAGCCAATCTTAAATATTACCAAATCCATCAGCCCGGTTCCGGTTACGGAAAATGGAGCTTTAACCTATACCTTTGTCATCGAAAACCGAGGGAATGTTCCGGCTGCCCCGGTTGATCTGATCGTGATCACAGACCAGTTTAACCCGATTCTCTCTGATCTGACCGTTACCTTCAATGGAACAGCCTGGGCGGAAGGAACCCAGTACACCTACGATCAGACAACCGGGCTTTTCACCACCAAAGCTGGTGAAATCACCGTTCCTGCTGCCACATTTACCCAGAATGCAGACACTGGAGCATGGAGCGTCATTCCTGGCACCAACACCCTGGTGATCACAGGAACCGTATAACCCAAAACCTGCACAGACAGCAAAACATCTGCTGCTGACAGCTCCTGCAGATGCATGGCAACGCAAAAGGAGGCCCACAAAGCCTCCTTTTCTAAATAATGCGAATGTCCGCTTTACTTATATATGAATCCATTTTTCCCGGTAGATCCGCACCAGAAAAATCATTCCACGGAAACAAAGCTCCGCACACATGGCAAACCACACACCAGGTAATCCAAAGGTTTTTGAAAGTAATACAGAAAGTGTCAATCTGACAAACCAGATACTGATAAAATTCATGATACTTGGAATAAAGGTATCTCCTGCACCACGTAAAGCGCCGGAAGCAACAATGGAAGCTGCAAACAAGGGCTCCGCAAATGCTTCAATCCTCAGTACCCTGACACCCAGCTGGCACACCTGCGTATCCGGGCTTAAGATCCCCATCATAAAGGGCGCGGCCATATACATAAAAATCCCTGTCAGTGTCATCACTGCCATACCAAGCCACACTGTCATCCGGGTAAACCTGCGCACCATATTCCGTTCTCCAGCTCCAATGCTCTGTCCCACCAGAGTTGCCGCCGCATCCGCAATACCGTATCCAGGCATATAACATAAGCTCTCTGCTGTAACAGCGAAGGAATTCGCTGCAATTGCAATGGTTCCCAATGGCGCCACAATGGCGGTTGTTACAACCATGGCTCCGCACGTCAGGATATTTTCCAAAGCCAGAGGACCCCCAAGACGCAGGGCTTTCTGCAAACACTCGCTCTTAATTCCCCAATCCTCTCCTTTTTTCAGCCGGAACATGGAAGAACGGACACACAGCGCCCACAGCATCAGGCCGGCTACTACCAGTTCTGCCAATGCGGTTCCCAACGCTGCACCGGCCACTTGAAGTCCTGCGCCTGGAATCCACACGTGAATTCCCAGGAAATCTACCGTTCTGGATGGAAAGATCAACACTGCATTAAACAAAACATCCAACATACACATCAGAACATTTAACATTCCTGGAGTTTTCATATCTCCACTGCACTGAAGCAGACTTCCAGCCAGACGGTTCATCTGCAAAACCGGAAGAAACAACACAAAAATCCGGAAATAAACCGTTGCCCCATGACGGATCTGCATTTCACCGCCTAACACTCCCGGAAGCGGACCGCTGATCATAACCCCCAGCACCAGAAGGGCGCAGCTGATAAGAATTCCTGTCAGCAGGGACTGTCTCATGATGCTTCTGGCCTCGTCCTCTCTTCCAGCTCCAATCTTATGGGCGGCCTGTATTGAAAATCCAGATGCCACCGCCCCTGTAATTCCACCAAACAGCCAGGTACTGCTGGACACCAGTCCGATGGACGCCGATGCGTCCGCGCCCAGGCTTCCTACCATAGACGCGTCGATGTACTGCATCACGATGGATGTGATCTGTGCCATAATAGCCGGGATACTTAAAGTCACTACCAATTCCAGCTGCTGGGCTGCAGTCAGTTTTTCCCCCTGCCGCATCCGTTCCAATAATGACGGTTGCTTTTGACTCATGCTCTTCTCCTTTTAAACGCCAGGAGTTGGGAATGCATGTTCCGAATCCGTTTCTGTTCCTGCCGGTCCCGGATTTTCCGTTTCTTCGGTTGGACCAGGCTTTTGAGAAATCGTCGTTTCTTCCACATTTTCACTCTCTGTCACGTTTTCTATTATATTTTCTTCTGTTTCCTCTTCTGTACCTTCTTCCGTACTGCTCTCTTCACTTTCGGCAGTCTCAGTTTCCTCATTTTCCGCGGAAGCCTCTGCTGCCGTCTCTGTCACATCCACCGGGGCCTGTGGCTGCGGCTGTGGTTCTGGAGCCTTTGCCGCAGTTCCCCCGTTATTTCCCACCTTGGCCTCCGGCGCATTTTCCGCCACTTCTCCTAGTCCACTATCAGACGCGATCTTCGCACTGATCTTCTTCACGGTTGCTGAAGGAGAATATGGTTCTTCTGGATACAAAAACTGATGAAGCTGAACCACATTGCTCTCTAATGTCAGCGGGATCACACAATCCTTCTTACCAATGTTTTTCTCCGTTCTGGAAAATGGGAATCCAGTTGTCTCCCCCATATGGTATTTACTGATTCCTTTGGCCATGGCAAGCACATCACTGACACCGATGCTGGTGGAAATCTCCGGCATAACAGCGTTGACTACCGTGATCAGGGTCTTCGGATCTGCCTGTTTTGCTTTTTCCATGGCAAGCGACAATACCAGGCGCTGTCTGGCAGTACGGTTATAATCCGTATCCATCAGCCTCAGTCTTGCATAAGCCACTGCCTGGACACCATCCAGATGATTGGTACCCGCATGTTCCAGCTGATGGGAACCTAAGCCTGTGGAATTAACCGTTTCCGTGATAAATCCATTAATATATCCAAATTCACTGTCAGAAATATCAATATCAATGCCACCAAGAATGGTAATGGCATCTGCCACCGCTTTCCAGTTAAAGGTGGCATAATCATCAATCTGAAGATCCAGGTTCCGTTCCAGAGCGTCCACCGCCTGTTTATGTCCGCCATCAAAATACGCCTGATTGATCTTATGGTATTTTCCTTCTGCGCTGACCTGCATGTAGGTATCCCGGAACACAGAGGATATCCGGATCTCACCTGTTTTTTTATCTACCACGCAGATCATCTCTACATCGGAATGCGTATCCTTTTCCAAATTTCCATCACGGGAGTCCACACCGAAAACAGCAACCGTCCAGTAACCGTCATCTTTCTTCTTCATAAAAAATAAAATCAGACCGATCACCAGCGCAGCAATCAATAAAATCCCTGCAACTACTTTCTGCTTTCTCTTTTTTTTCTGGGCTCTCGTCTTCCGGTTCTGGGCTGCCATCTGATGCACCTTTGACTGACCATTTCCCTGTTTTCCTCTGCCCGCTGCCTGTGAACTTCCAGACATATAAGAACCGCCTGCCGCCTTTGAATTGACTGCCTTCCGCGACCGGTTCGCCTGCCTTGCATCGGAAAAATCTTCATATTCCAGACGCATTTCCTGGCGTTTCCGCGTGCCCTGACGTTTTTCCTGCTCTGCGTACCGTCTGGAAACGGTCTGTTTTTTGATTTCTGTCTGTCTTACTGCCGGTCTGCGCTTTCGATTGCGCATCCGGTCCAACTCGTCTTCATATTCCATTTTTTACTCCTCTCCTAACAAATTCCGATAAAATGGCCAGTCAATGTTATACGTTCCTACCATGACATTATTCGTTGAATTTCCAGTTTCGTGGATCAGATACATGCTGCGCTTACTGCTATCCGTCCATGCCAGGAACAGAAATACATGGCTGTCATCCCCGGTTCTTAAAATAATATCTCCTGGTTTTAAGTCCTGCCGCTTCACTGCATTTCCAAGAGAGATCAATCCGCTGGTGCTTTCGTACTGCAGATGCTGTCCCAGCGCCGTCCAGTACACCCAGCTGACCCAGCCGGAGCAATCCAGTCCTCTTAAGTTTCTTCCATTTTTATCTGGTGAAACCATGGTCCCGAAATGATTACCATCCAAACCGGATGTTGATGGTTTTCCACCCCAGTAATATGGGATACAGCCAACAGATTTTAAGGCTTCTTCCACAACTTTTCTTCTCTTTTCCGAAGTGTCTGATGGAAGCAGGGACAGATAACGCTTGATCTCCGATGAAGAAAGTGGATTTTTCACATACATGCTGGTGGAAACGGTCAGACCATATTCTTCATACCAGTCCTGCTGTTCCAGGCGGATTGCACAAAGCTGACGGAATTTATCCCATCCAGCCCAATTTTCGTTCAGGTTCTCTTCTTTGCCTCCAATAGGATCAACAGCAAATAAATTATTATTTTCATCATAGCCTGTAATATATACGGTAATATGAAGATCTACATGGCCAGGACATTGGAGCTTGCTCTGGGCTGCTTTTACAACTCTTGTCTCTTTGACGCTGCTCTGGGCCTCACTGCCGTTCTGTGAATTTTCCTGGCTGCCGTTTTCTGCTGCTGTTTTTTCTGTAGATGCAGCTTCTGAACTTTCTTTGCTCTCTGTATTGCTTTCCTCTGGTTCTGTCACATAAAGAATCTCATACATTTTAGCCGCTTCCAGCGGGTTGGCGCTTTCCAGCAGATCCGGCATAGATTCCTCATCCATCTTGGACTCCAGTTCTTCTCTGGATACTGTGGTGGTTTCTTCGGGAACCGTATCTGTTTCAGCAAGTCCAGTCTCTTCTGCCTGGTCCTCTTCCATCTCCAGTCCAGGAAGACCACGACTTCCATTTTCCACACAGCTGCCGTCACAGTAATAGAGATCACTGACCGATATCTTATAGCTGTGTGAAGCCTTCCATAAGGCATCTGTATGATCCAAAAAGGCCTGTCCATCCTCTGGACTCTGATAAAATGCATAGACACTGGCTAATGACAAAATCTGCTTGGCATTGGAATAGCCGCTGATCGGTGTTCCATCACCATCCACAAATGTGGTCACTACATCTTTCCAGTAATCTGTGGAATTCGCCTGATCCAGATTTTTTCCAATTGATGTTCCTACCTCTGCAGGCGTTCTTTTGGAGATCCCGTAGATTTCCTTGATCCAGCTGGCATCCTTTTCTGAGAGCTTCGTAAATGCCTTACCTGCATAAGAATTCATGGCATCGGCTCCATCCGCCCCTTCCGGGAAATATCCCGCCATATTCATGCGGAGTGCCGACGGCTCCGGTTCCTCCTCTTCTTCATTTACTGTCTCCGGATCCTCTGTTGTCACTGGCACAAAAACTTCCGGCTCTTCTTCAGTCGTTTCCACTGGCACGGTCACTGTCTGAGCCTGTTCTGCTGTTCCCTCATAATAAAAATGCCAGTCCTCATTAGCTGAAAGACCAACACAACCGATACCTGCTGCAGTCATAACCGCAATTTCTACTACCGTCCAATATCGAAATGTTCTCCATCTGTCCCGATACTGACGGATGGCTTTTCTTATATTCTCCTGATCGATCATTAACACGCTGTCTACTCTTCTTTCATTTCATGTAAAAAATACCATGTTACAATATATCATAGAATGAGCGCAAAATACAGAGCTCAAAACTTAAAATTTCGTTAAAAGGAAATAGAAAGAACAATAGGACATAAAAAACGGAGCCATGTTTTATTCTCACATGGCTCCGCGCGTGCCTCTTATGATTTTGATGTTGGGATCAAAAGCTTTTGATGCTATATAACGCTTCATCCCCTCATAGTTATGATTCTTTTTTCTCTTCCGGCTTTGCTGCTTTTGCCTTGTTCTGCTCCTGCTTTAATTTCGCAAATTCAAGAATGATCTTCACTGCTCCATCAATGCCGACAGCACTGCTGTTGATACACAGATCATAACTTCTGGAATCACCCCAGCGTTTGCTTGCATAATAATTATAATAGCTGGAACGCTTCTTATCCAGCTTGATCATAATGTCTCTTGCCTTTGCATCATTTACATTATGAAGTTCTTTAATGCGTTCAATCTTATCAGCCTCATCAGCACTGATAAATACAGAAACCGTATCCGGATAATCTGCTAACGCATAGTCCGCGCAGCGTCCTACGATCACGCAGGACTCCTGATCTGCCAGTTTCTTGATCGTGTCGAACTGTGCCAGGAAAATCTTATGATTGATCGGCATATCCATGTATGCAGATGTCGTATAGCCCAAAGAATAGGTATCCATCACCAGGGAGTATAAAAAGCTGTTCGTTGGCTTCTCATCATGGGTCTCGAACAGTTCCTCACAAAGACCACTGTGCTTTGCTGCTTCTGTCAGAAGTTCCTTATCATAGCACTTCACACCTAAAGCCTCTGCAACCTTCTTGCCGATCGTCTTACCTCTACTTCCACACTGTCTTCCGATTGTAATTACTAAGTTGCTCATATGATCCTCTCCCTTCGGAATATATTGTCATACAATTTTTCTTCTTGAACTTATTATACAACAAAATAAGAAAAAAGTATATAAATATTTACATATTTTCTAATTTCTGCAAAAGCTCTGTGAAATACTGCGGCAATGGCGCTGTAAATTCCATGTATTCACCGGTTCTTGGATGGATAAAACCTAACACACCTGCATGAAGCGTCTGCCCCTGCAGATGGAAAGGGCTTTTCTCCGGTCCATAAACCGTATCTCCCACAAGAGGATGATGGATGCTGGCCATATGAACACGGATCTGATGCGTCCTTCCGGTTTCTAACTGGCACTCAATGTAGGTATATTTAGAAAAACGCTTTAATACCCGGTAATGAGTCACCGCACGCCGTCCATTTTTTTCATTAATACTCATTTTTTTCCGGTCAACCGGATGTCTGCCAATCGGTGCGTCCACAGTTCCCTCATCTTCTTTGATCACGCCATAAACAATCGCCCGGTACTTTCTGGTAATCGAATGCTCTTTTAACTGGGCTGCAATGGAATTATGGGCAAAATCATTTTTGCATACGATCAGAACTCCGGTGGTGTCCATATCGATCCGGTGGACAATTCCGGGACGCATCACACCATTGATTCCGGAAAGTTCATCTTTGCAGTGATGCATCAAACCGTTTACCAGCGTTCCGGTATAATGACCTGCTGCCGGATGGACCACCATGCCCTTTTTCTTGTTGATGACCACCACATCTTCATCCTCATAGACGATGTCCAGCGGGATCTCCTGCGGCACAGCCTCAATGGGCTTTGCGTCGGGGATCTCCAGCAGGATGATATCCCCTGCCTTGAGCTTCAGGCTTTTGGCCGGGGCCCTGCCGTTGCAGAGCACATGGCCCTCAGCCACTAGGCCCTGCAGGGCACTGCGGGAAAGGCCGGTATCCTCGCCGCTCAGGAAGCGGTCAATGCGCTGGCCTGCACCCTCGGCTTCTACGATGTATTCACGCTGCTCCATGGCTTACTGCTCCTTCGGGCCCTTTTTCGTATCCTCGTGCAGCTCCTCCAGGAAAATGACCAGCACCCAAAGTGCCACACCAACACAGACACAGATATCTGCAAAATTGAACACTGCGAACCGCATGAACAGCAGGTTGATGTAATCCACCACCTCGCCGTTCAGCACACGGTCAATCAGGTTGCCGATGCCGCCGCCCAGC
>ERZ773192.4148-NODE-4148-length-9968-cov-7.423081_pt1 | contig 9968 bp, 7 predicted proteins | sample MGYA00581010_ERZ773192 | MGnify/ENA primary metagenome ERZ773192 (study PRJEB29015, sample SAMEA2737741) | human gut metagenome | biome: human gut; feature: human-associated habitat; material: faeces | place: China | collected 2012 ...
TGGCGAAGCTATCCCCTAACGAATATTACCACTACATCACCACAGGTGAGTACCCAGCCGGTATGCTGCCGCTATGGGTCAAATGAAAATGTCCTTGACTTGGGGAGCACTTTAGCGCAAGGGGCAAGCCCCTTGACCCCCGAACTGCCCGCATTGAATTACTTTTCAGCAACCGTATGTTAGTATTTTTCTTCTGAACGATTTGACGTGCTTCTCTTTCCGCTCAGCCGCTGCTGCAGTGCTGGTACGGGCTGCCGTTGAAAATTTCTCTCGAAACCCCGCAGCGGTAGCGGCCAAGCGGACATAGGTGCAAGCCAAATCGAAAGCCGCAATAAAAACTGGCAGGCATTCCTTTGCACAGCGCGTGCAGCTTTGCTCTTGCAGGGACAGTCAATGGCAGGTCAAGGGCGCAGCCCTTGCGGTCTTGGGGGATTGAAAGGGGGCCATTCTTCCGTCAAGAATGGTCCCCTTTGATCGGTAGCCGCGCCTTGCGCGGCAAATCCCTTGCGCCGCACGGCGCAAAATGCGGATTGCATCTTTTGGGAAAAACTGCTATATTAAGCATGGCCCCGCATGGGCACATTATTTCGAGGAGAATGTTTCCATTTGGTAACATCGCCTTGAGGTGATGCACATGGAGATCAAGCGTATGCGCGACCTGCGGGAGGACCATGACAAGACCCAGCAGGAGATCGCAGAGCTTTTGAATATGCACCGCAGCGTGTACCGACGCTATGAGAGCGGTGAGCGTGAAACGCCCTCATGGGTCATTGTCAAGCTCGCGCAGTATTATCGGGTCAGCACCGACTATCTGCTCGGGCTGAAGGACGAGCCGTGACGCGCCCGCTCTTTTGCTTCTGCGCCGCCTTTGCGCTCGGCTGCATCGCGTCGCAGTATTTTCTCGCGCCCGCGCTGTGGCTTCCGGCGGCGGGCATTGTGCTGGTGCTCGGGGCGCTCGGGCTTCTCCTGCGCGGCCCGATGCGGCGGCGCGTGCTGCTGTGTGCGCTCGGCATGGCGTTCGCCTTCGGCTGGAACGCCGCTTACACGCGCTTCATCGCCGCGCCGAACGAGGCGCTCATCGGCGCGGCGGAGGACGTGGAGCTGGAGCTCTGCTCCTACGCCGTGGAGACGAATTACGGCGCGAAGGCGACGGTGCGAATCCTGGGCCGCGGCCTGCGCGGGAGAGCCGTCTACTACGGCGGCTTCGACCTGCTTGCCCTTGAGCCGGGCGAGCATGTGCGGGACACGGTGCTTTTCAACAGTGCGACCGATCCCTCGGGCGACGGCAGCCACATCCGCAATTTTACGTCCAAGGGCGTTTATCTGCTGCTCTACAGCCGCGGCGAGCCGTCGTATGAGACGGGTGACGCGGGCGCGCTTCGCTATGCGCCGCAGCGCATCGCGGAGAAGCTCGGCGAGACCATCGAGACCGTCTACGGCGAGCGGGAGGGCGGCTTTCTGCGCGCCCTGCTCCTCGGCGACAAGCGCTATCTTGACGTGGAGGATTCGTCGAACCTGAGCGAGGCGGGCATCTATCACATCACCGCCGTCTCGGGCCTGCACTGTATGTTCCTCGTCGAGCTGCTTGACCGACTGCTCCGCGCGTCGCACCGGCGTACACGCTGCGCGGTGACGATCCCGCTGCTGTTTCTCTACGCGGTGATGGTCGGCGCGTCGCCGAGCATCCTGCGCGCCTGCGTGATGCTCTCGATGACGCAGCTCGCGCCGCTTTTCAGGCGGGAGAAGGACCCGCCGACGGCGCTCGGCCTTGCATTGCTGCTCATTTTGCTCAAAAATCCCTACGCCATTGCGAGCATCAGCTTACAGCTCTCCTTCTCGGCGGTGGCGGGCCTTGTGTGGCTGACGCCGAAGATGACGGGAGCCATCCACACCGGAAGCAGGCTCCTGCGCTTCGTGCTCACATCGTTCGCGACGACGCTCGGGGCGCTGGCGTTCTCCACGCCGCTTGGGGCATATTATTTCGGCTCCTTCTCCGTCGTTTCACTTTTGAGTAACCTCCTGTGCCTGTGGATGGTGAGCCTTGTCTTCGGCACGGGTCTGCTCGGATTGCTGCTGAGTATGGCGGCTCCGGCGCTCGGCGCGGCCTTTGTGCCGCTCGTGTCGCTCAGCGTGCGGTATGTGCTTTTTGTTTCGGGACTGCTGGAGGATCTGCCGCTCCACGCGCTCTATTTCAACACCGCGCTTTCCGTGCTGTGGCTGTTCTACGTCTATGCGCTCTTCGCCGTCTGCGCCATCGCGCGGCGGGGGCGGTACCGCTGGTGGATCGCCGGCGCGCTGGCGGTGACGATGCTCCTTGCGACAGCGCGCTTCAACGCGCTGCAATTTGAGCGCGGGAGCCTGCATGTCACGGCGCTCGATGTCGGACAGGGCGAGAGCGTTGCGCTGCTCTCCAGGCGTCATGGCGTGCTCGTGGACTGCGGCAGCAGCAATTCCTACATCAGCGCGGGCGACGTGGCCGCGGATCATTTGCTCAGCGCCGGTATCCGGCGGCTCGACGCGGTGGTGCTCACGCACTATCACGCCGACCATGCCAACGGTCTGGCGCTGCTGCTTGCCCGTGTCGGCGTGGATACACTGTATCTGCCCGACATTGCGGAGGAGGACGGCGAAAAGTCCGAGGTGCTCGCGCTCTCGGAGCGCTACGGCGTGGAGGTCCGCTATGTGACGGAGGAAACGCAGACCGCCGTCGGCGAGGCGTCGCTGACGCTCTATCCGCCGGTGGGCGAGGGCGGAGAAAACGAGCTGGGGCTGACGATCCTCTGCTCGGCGGGCGACTTTGATACGCTCATCACCGGCGATATGGACAGCAGGACCGAGCGCGTGCTCGTGAGCAGCTATCCGCTGCCGGACATTGAGGTGCTGCTCGTCGGACACCACGGCTCGCGCTACTCGACGAGCGAGGAGCTGCTGGAGACCGTCACGCCGGAGGTCGGCGTGGTGAGCGTCGGCAGCAACAGCTACGGGCATCCGACGCGGGACGCGCTGCTGCGCCTGACGGACGCGGGCGTGACCGTTTACCGGACGGACCTGCAGGGAAATATTTATATCACAGTGAATTGAGGCGGATCATGGCAGAGAAGAAAACAGCCGCTAAGGGCTATCAGAAATTCAAGGCCGACCTGGCGGCCGGCACGCTCGGCGAGGTCTATATTTTCTGCGGCGAGGAGAGCTACCTGCGCGAGTATTATCTCAAGGAGGTGCAGAAGAAGCTCGTCCCCGCGGGCTTTGAGGAGTTCAATTTCCACCGCGTTGCGGGCAAGGGCCTGACGATGGAGGAGCTGACGGAGATGACCGAGGCGATGCCGATGATGGCCGAGCGCACGCTCATCGTCGTCACGGACTGCGACCTCTATAAGCTCGGCGAGGAGCAGCGGACGCGGCTCATCGCCCTGCTGGACGATTTTCCGGAATACTGCTGCCTGATCTTCGTCTACGATTTGGTGGAGTATAAGCCGAACAAGACCTACAAAAAGCTCTATGCCGCGCTTTCGGACAAGGCACAGGAGGTCCGGTTCGAGCCGCAGGACAAGAGCGACCTGATCAACTGGATCGCCCGCCGCTTCCGCGCAACGGGACATGACATCGACGCCCGCACGGCGGAGCACCTGATGTTCACCTGCGGCAGCCTGATGACCGGCCTCGTGCCGGAGATCGAGAAGATCGGCGCCTACGCCAAGGGCAGGGCGGTGACGGTCGAGGACATCAACGCGGTCGCCGATCCGGTGCTCGACGCGGTGGTGTTCGACATGACGAGCGCCGTCACAAAGGGCGACTACGACCGCGCAAGCGAGCTTCTGGGGCAGCTTCTCAAAAAGCAGGAGGAGCCCATCATGATCCTCGGCGTCATTTCCAAGGAGCTGCGGCGGCTCTACACCGCGCGTCTCGCGCTCGATTCGGGCAAGGACAAGCTCTGGCTGATGGACCTGTGGAATATGCGCTCGGACTATCCCGCGCGGCTGCTGCTCGACGCGGCGCGGAAAACGACGCACGAGTGGTGCGCGAACAGTCTGGCGCTCTGCCAGAAGCTCGACCGGCGCATGAAGAGCGAAAAGGGCATCGACCGCGAGGGCGAGCTGAAGCTGCTGCTCATGCAGCTCGCGCAGAGGGCGTGACGATGGAAAAGCCGAAAATCCAAGAGGTCATCGTGGTCGAGGGCCGCTACGACAAAAATACGCTTTTGCAGGTGGTGGACGCCTCCGTTTTGGAGCTGGGCGGCTTCGGCATCTTCAACGACCGCGAGAAGACGGCGCTGCTGCGCCGTCTCGCCGAGACGCGCGGCATCATTCTCTTCACCGATCCCGACGGCGCGGGCTTTGTGATCCGCAACCGTCTCAAGGGAGCTATCCAGACGGGCCGCGTGCTGCACGCCTATGTTCCCGATGTGTACGGCAAGGAAAAGCGCAAGCGCAGAGCAGGCAAGGAGGGCAAGCTCGGCGTGGAGGGGATGCCGCCCGAGGTGCTGCTTTCCGCGCTCCGCGCGGCGGGCGCGACCTTTGAGGGAGAGGAGACGACCGTAAAGGAAAATCCCGTTACACACGCAGACCTTCTTGACCTCGGCTTGATCGGCGCGGGGAGCAAAGCGAAGCGCGCCGCGCTGCTGCGCGCGCTGGCGCTGCCGGAGCATCTGTCCACCGCGGCGCTGCTCGACGTGCTTGGTACGCTGACGACGCGCGAAGAACTTGTCGAGGAATGCAATAAAATTGTTGCAAACAGGGAATAAAGGGACTATAATCAAACATTATTTTGCTTGCCGCAGGCAGGCGCGAAGAAAGGAAGGATTCAGTATGGCTGAGGAAGTCAAGGCCGCCGTCGCCGAGAGCGAAGGCAAGAACTTTATTGACGCCTTTATCGAAGAGGATATTGCGGAGGGTGGTCGCTTCCAGGGTCAGCAGGTCCACACCCGTTTTCCGCCTGAGCCGAACGGCTATCTGCACATCGGCCACTGCAAGGCGCTGACCATCGACTTCGGCACCGCCGAGCGCTTCGGCGGCCTGTGCAATCTTCGTATGGACGATACCAACCCGACCAAGGAGGACGTCGAGTTTGTCGACGCCATCAAGGAGGATATCCATTGGCTGGGCTTCGACTGGGGCGACCGCTTCTTCTACGGCAGCGATTACTTTGAAAAGGATTATGAGTACGCCGTCGAGCTGATCAAGAAGGGCCTTGCCTACGTCTGCGACCTGACGCCCGAGGAGGCGAAGGAGTACCGCGGCGACATCGGCAAGCCCGCCGTCTCCCCCTACCGCGACCGCGACGTGGAGGAGAACCTCGACCTCTTTGAGCGCATGAAGAACGGCGAGTTCCCCGAGGGCAGCCGCACGCTGCGCGCGAAGATCGACCTGGCCTCCGGCAACTTCAATATGCGCGATCCGGTCATCTACCGCATCCGCTATATGCATCATCACCGTCAGGGCGACAAGTGGTGCATCTACCCGATGTACGACTTCGCCCATCCCATTCAGGACGCGCTTGAGGGCATCACGCACTCGCTCTGCTCGCTGGAGTTTGAGGCGCACCGTCCGCTCTACGACTGGGTGGTGAACAACGTCTCCGTGCCCTGCAAGCCGCGCCAGATCGAGTTTGCCCGCCTCGGCATCGACCACACGGTGATGAGCAAACGCAAGCTGCGCAAGCTCGTGGAGGAGGGCATCGTCTCCGGCTGGGACGATCCGCGGATGCCGACGCTCTGCGGCCTGCGCCGCCGCGGCTTCACGCCGAAGTCCATCCGTAATTTCTGCGACCGCATCGGCGTCGCCAAGAGCGCGAGCGTGGTAGAGTACGCCTTCCTCGAGCACTGCCTGCGCGAGGACCTCAATGCCTCCGCCGAGCGCACGATGGGCGTGCTGCATCCGGTGAAGCTCGTCATCACGAACTATCCCGCGGGCAAGAGCGAGACCTTCGAGGTCGAGAATAACCCGACCGACCCCGCCGCCGGCACGCATGAGATCACCTTCTCCCGCGAGTGCTGGATCGAGGCGGACGACTTCATGGCCGAGCCGATCCCCAAGTATAAGCGCCTGTTCCCCGGCGGCCCCGAGTGCCGCCTGAAGGGCGCATATCTAATTAAGTGCGTTGGCTACGAAACGGACGAAAACGGCAATGTGACCGAGATCGCCGCCGAGTACGACCCCGACTCCCGCGGCGGCGACCCCGCCGACGGCCGCAAGGTCAAGGGCGCGACGCTCCACTGGGTGGATGCCGCCACCGCCATCGACGCCGAGGTGCGTGTTTATAGCGAGCTCTTCAGCGATCCCGCGCCCGACGGTGCGGACAAGGATTTCCTCGCCTGCATGAATCCCGATTCCCTCGAAACGCTCACCGGCTGCAAGGTCGAGGCCCGTATGCGCGATGTGGCAGCGGAGTACGACAAAACCGAGAAGCAGGGCAAGACCGCGCCGAGCTTCCAGTTCATGCGCTTGGGCTATTTCTGCTTGGACAATAAGGATTGCTCCGCCGACCATCTGGTGTTCAACCGCTCCGTCACGCTCAAGGACAGCTTCAAGGTCTGAGCAAAACGCCATGAAAAAAATTCCGACCGCTCTCACGGTCGGAATTTTTTGCGTTTCGGAGAGCCGCTTAACCGGCGTTCTGCGCGAGGATGTCGCGCGCGACAAAGACGCCGCTGGCCGAGGCGTGGGAGAGGGAATGGGTGATGCCGCTGCCGTCGCCGATGACGTAAAGGCCGCGGTGCGCGGTCTCAAGGTGCTCGTCGAGCGCGACCTCCATGTTGTAGAACTTGACCTCCACGCCGTAGAGGAGCGTGTCGTCGTTCGCCGTGCCGGGGGCGATCTTGTCGAGGGCGTAGATCATTTCGATGATGCCGTCTAAAATGCGCTTGGGCAGCACGAGGCTCAGGTCGCCCGGCGTCGCCGCGAGGGTCGGGGTGACAAGCCCCTCCTCGATGCGCTTGACCGTGCTGCGCCGGCCGCGCACGAGGTCGCCGAAACGCTGGACGATGACCCCGCCGCCGAGCATATTGGAAAGGCGGGCGATGCTCTCGCCGTAGCCGTTGGAATCATGGAACGGCTCGGAGAAGTGCTTGGCGACGAGGAGAGCGAAGTTGGTGTTCTCGGTCTGCATGGCCGCGTCCTCGTAGCTGTGGCCGTTGACGGTCACGATGCCGTTGGTGTTCTCGTTAACGACGATGCCGTGCGGATTCATGCAGAAGGTGCGCACGTTGTCCTCAAACTTCTCGGTGCGGTAGACGATCTTGCTCTCATACAGCTCGTCGGTGAGGTGGGAGAACACGACGGCGGGCAGCTCGACGCGCACGCCGAGGTCCACGCGGTTGGACTTGGTGGGAATGTCGAGCGCGCGGCACACGCCCTCCATCCACTTGCTGCCGCTGCGGCCGACGGAGACGATGCACTTGCCGCACTCATACTGCGCGTCGGCGCACACGACGGTGAAGCCGCCATCCTTTGCCTCGAGCGCCTGCACAGGGGTGTCAAAGTAGAAATCGACCTTGCTTTTGAGGTCGTTATAGAGATTCTCGAGCACGACATAGTTGATGTCGGTGCCGAGGTGGCGCACGGAGGCGTCGAGCAGCTTGAGCTTGTGCTGGATGCAGAGCTTCTTGAACTGCGAGCCGGCGGTGGAGTAGAGCCTGGTGCCCTCGCCGCCGTAGAGCATATTGATCTCGTCGACATAGTGCATCAGATCGAGCGCCTGCTGCTTGCCGATGTACTCATAGAGCGTGCCGCCGAAATCGTTGGTGATGTTGTACTTGCCGTCGGAAAACGCGCCCGCGCCGCCGAAGCCGCTCATGATCGAGCAGCTTTTGCAGCCGATGCAGCTTTTGACCTTCTTGCCGTCGATGGGGCAATGGCGCTTTTCAAGGCTGTGGCCGGCTTCAAAAACGGCGACCCTGAGCGAGGGGGCGAGCTTCGTCAGCTCGTAGGCGGAGAAGATGCCGCCGGGGCCCGCGCCGATGATGGCAACGTCGTACTTCATGGTAACAACTCCTGTTCTGTGTTTTGCTGTGAGCGGCGCGGCAGAGACTGCCGAGCCTTAAACATTCTACATGGGAAACGGAGAAAGTCAAGCGGATCGGCGATAGAAGCATTATTAAAAATAGCACAGCCTATCATAAGCTGTGCTATGAAGCGGTCAAAGATTCCTGCGGATGGTGCTGATGGCGTTTTTCTCCAGCCGCGAGACCTGCGCCTGCGAAATGCCGATCTCACCGGAGACCTCCATCTGCGTCTTGCCGTCGTAAAAGCGCATGGCTAAAATACGCTGCTCGCGCGGCGAGAGCTTGTCCACCGCTTCGCGCAGAGCGATCCGGTCGAGCCAGCTTTCGTCGGTGTTGCGCGTGTCGCGCACCTGATCCATCACGCAGACGGTGTCGCCGCCGTCGGAGTAGACGGGGTCGAAGAGGGAGACGGGATCGACCACCGCGTCCATGGCGAACACGACCTCCTCGCGGGGAAGGTCCAGCTCCTTGGCGATCTGCTCGACGGTCGGCTCACGCTGGTTCTCACGCTGGAGCTTTTCCCGCGCCTGCAGCACGCGGTAGGCCGTGTCGCGCATGGAGCGGCTGACGCGGATGGCGCTGTTGTCGCGCAGATAGCGGCGGATCTCGCCGATGATCATGGGCACGCCGTAGGTCGAGAAGCGGACGTTCTGCGAGACGTCGAAATTGTCGATGGCCTTGATGAGACCCACGCAGCCGACCTGAAAGAGGTCGTCGGCGTTCTCGCCGCGGCTGGCAAAGCGCTGGATGACCGACAGCACGAGCCGCAGATTCCCCTGAATGAGCGTTTCCCGCGCACGCTCGTCGCCCAAATGGCTGCGCCGCAGCAGCTCCGTCATTTCGTCCGACTTGAGCGTCGGCAGCTTCGCCGTGTTCACACCGCAGATCTCCACCTTGCCGAGCATCGTACCGTCCTCCTTGCACTGGATGCTCTCATTATTTCCGCGGCGGTGCGAAACATACCGCGCGGCGGCGGGGATATTTTTAATCGTTCGGCACAATGCGATGGATTTCGCGCGGGAGGGTGGTTCTCACGGTGCGCGGAGGCGGGCGCGGGAGTTTTTTCCGGGGTTCGTTCAGGAAAGAAGTCCAATGCTCAGGGCGATGATGGCGGCGTTGAAAAAGTCGTTGAACAGACCGCCGACCATCGGGATCATAAAGTAAGCCGAGGGCGAGGGCCCGTAGCGGCGGGCGACCGCCTGCATATTCGCCATCGCGTTGGAGGTCGCGCCCATGCCGAAGCCGATGAAGCCCGCGGTGATCATCGCGGCGTCATAATTGCGGCCCATGAGCGGGAAGAGGACGAGGATGGAGAAGAACACCATCAGAAGGACCTCAGCGGCAAGGCAGACAAGCATCGGCAGCGCCAGATCCACGAGCTGCCAGAGCTTGAGACCGGAGAGCGCCATGGAAAGGAAGATGGCGAGGAACATATTGCCCATCGTGCTGATCTCGGCGGCGGGGAACTCGATGTGCCCGGTGTGGTCGATGAGGTTGCGGACCGCGACGGCCACGAGCATGGGGCCGATGTAGGCCGGGAAATTGAAGCCGCAGAGCTTCGTGAGTCCCGTGGTGACATAGCTGCCGAGGCCGACGCAGAACGCGAGCATCAGAAAGCCGAGCACAAAGCGGTTGGAGTGCGTGGTGAAGTGCGCGTCGTCGGCGTCCTCCTCGTGCTCGCGGCCCTCGGGAAGCTCCTCGCGCAGATGGTTTTTGACAATAAGATGGCGGGCGATAGGGCCGCCGAGGACGGAGCCGAAAATGATACGTTCAGAAACAGAACCATCGGATTTATTCGGGACGTTACCGCCGAACAGGAGTTAAAAGAAGAACTGCAAAATCATATCGCTTCTCATAACGGCGTTTTGGAACACCTGAAAACCGCCATCGCCGTGTTTAATATGGATACGCGATTGCAGTTCTACAACACGTCTTTTCTGAGGCTGTGGGATTTGGAAGAAGACTGGCT